>Ga0187892_10006513_pt1 | contig 17257 bp, 20 predicted proteins | sample MA1701073metaG_FD_139345 | JGI IMG/M metagenome (GOLD analysis project Ga0187892, IMG submission 139345) | Bio-ooze microbial communities from a basaltic lava cave in the Kipuka Kanohina Cave System on the Island of Hawaii, USA - MA170107-3 metaG ... | reverse complement strand
TTCCTGTCCTCGCCGCACAATCTGAGCGTCAGCGGCCGGCTCCGGGCTGCGGAGCGGTGCATTGGTGCCACAATCGGTCATGGTCGGTCGTGCCGGGGGCGCTCAGGGGCTCGCTGCAGGGGCGTTATGGCAAATAGTTCGCATCGCCGCGTGGGAACCGGGCCGGATAGCGGCTCGGCGAGCGGCTGCAAATCCGATGCGGCGTCGGCGTGAGCTTGGCGACAGATGCGCATGCCATCGCGCACCTTGGTCATGCACGCCCGCTGCGAGCGGCGCCCATCGATGCTGACAATGCAATCGAAACAAACGCCCATACCGCAGAAGATGCCCCGGGGCCGGCCCTCGCGGGTGAGGCGAAGATCGACAATACCCACCGCTGTCAGCGCCGCCGCCACGGTCTCGCCTTCGAGCGCGGCGACTGACATGTCTTCGAAGGCAATGTTGACGCACTGGGCAGCGGAGCTGATACTCGGAAAGCGCAAGCGATTCTTTCCGGTATTTGCATCTTCCATGGTCAAAGGGTAATCCCAGGATGCAGCCGCGGGAACGTTTCGACTATTCCGCTATCATCGACCGCGAGCCGCTGAAGCTTCCGGGCAGCGCGCGCGTCGTCGTGTCGACGGTCGTCAATGTCGAGCACTGGGACATCGCCGAACCGATGCCCCGCCAGGTGATGACGACGCCCGCGGGCGTGAAAGTGCTGCCCGACGTACCGAATTGGGCATGGCACGAATACGGGATGCGCGTCGGGATCTGGCGCTTGATGGCGGCTCTGCGCCGGTTCGACATCAAGGCCACCGCGTCTATCAACGCCTCGGTCTGCCTGGAGTATCCCCGCATCGCCAAGGCGATACTGGACGCGGGCTGGGAGTTCATGGGTCACGGCTTCAAGCAGAAAGCGATGCCCGCCCTGGCCAACGAGCGGGAGTCCAACCGCGAGGCTATTGCCACGCTGAAGAAATTTACCGGCAAGTCGCCGCGTGGCTGGCTTGGGTCCGGCCTGGCCGAGACCACCGAGACACTGGATATCCTGGCCGAAGAAGGCGTCGAATACATCTGTGACTGGGTGATGGACGATCAGCCATGCGAGATCAAGACGCGCACCAAACCGATGATCATGGTGCCGTACAGCGTGGAGTTGAACGACATCGCCATCATGATTCTGCAGCACCACGAATCGCGCGTCCTGTACGAGCGCACGATGGAGCAGTTCGAGCGGCTATATGAGGACAGCAGCGAATCCGCGCGCATCATGGCGCTCTGCGTGCATCCTTATCAGCGGGGTGCCGCACCGCATCAAGCACTTCGAACGGATCTTCGAGGACCTCGCGAAGCGGCCCGGCGTGCTGTTCTGGACGAACGAGCAGATTCTGGACTGGTACAAACAAGCGCGGTGAGCCGCGCGAGGCCCGTCACCGCCTTCACCGCTGGTTCGCGCCAATCGCAGCGTCGGATTTTCGCTCGCGCGCAGGACGTAGCTAGGCCATTTCGAAGAGGACATCCTGCGCGCCTTGCCAGAGAGTCCGCTCACCGAGCGGTCTTAGTTGCTCAAGTCCGTCCGTAATCGTTAGAAAGTGATTTCCAGCAAGTTGCCCGACCTTGCTCGCAAAACGAACGCTGCCGTAGGCGAGCAAGATCTCAGTCTCGCTGATGCCGCCCGGATATAGGATAATTTCTCCGGGTGCGGGGTAGCTCGTGTGATTTTCGTATCCCAAGCCGAGATCCAATCCACCGAGCGGAATCCAGCAGGCTTCCCCACTCCACCGCACGTGAATGATGCGCTGGCGGTATGGAAGGAGCGTTAGAAATCTCGTGCAGGTCTTGGGGGCTGCTGAAGTTTCCATCCGCGCCAAGAAATTATGGGGTCCAGCAACAATTCGAACTGTGGTCACGGTCCTCTCCGATTTGCGTCGAACCCATCGGTGGCCTTTTGCAGGTCCGGTTGCATTATCATTGAATCCGCAAATTGAGCTTGCTTCCCGCGGAATGCTGACGGTATGGACATCCTACGTACCCGACCATTGGGCCGTTCCCGCATCGTGTTGCCCGGATTGGGGTTCGGTGGCTCGGTCATCGGGAATCTGCACCGACCGGTCACCGAGGTCGATGCCATTGCCGCGGTAGATGCCGCCTGGCGGGCAGGCATACGCTACTTCGATACCGCGCCTCTCTATGGCGCTGGTCTGGGGGAGCGCCGCTTGGCCCAGGCGCTCCGATTCCGCCCGCGCGACGCGTTCATTCTGTCCACCAAGGTTGGCCGCCTGCTCCGTCCACTGCCGCCCAACGCACCGCCGGACCCAGACCGGCTGCCCTTCGAGATAGTCCATGACTATGGCTACGACGGCGTGATGCGCTCTGTCGAGGATAGTCTGCAGCGGCTGGGCGTCAATCGAATCGACGTGCTGCTGATACACGACATCGACCGGTACAACCACGGCCCGGAAGGGGAGGAGCAGCGGTTCCGCGAGGCCATGGCTGGCGGATACCAGGCACTGGTGCGGCTGCGCGAGCAGGGCGTGACGAAAGCGATCGGTGTCGGTGTCAACAACTGGCAGATCCTGGTCCGCTGCGCCGACGCGGGCGACTTCGACTGTTTCCTGTTGGCGGGTCGATACTCGCTGCTGGAGCAAGGCGCGCTGGCGAGCTTCCTGCCGCTTTGCGAGGCACGCGGCATCGGCGTCATCGTCGGCGCGCCCTTCAATTCCGGCATCCTGGCCCGTGGGGCGCGCCCGGGCGGCACGTATAACTATCTCGAGCCACCACCGGAAGTGTTGGCGCGAGTCGCGGCGATGGAGCGGGCAGCAGCCCGCCACAGCGTATCCCTTGCCGCCGCGGCGTTGCAGTTCCCGCTCGGCCATCCTGCAGTCACGGCAGTGCTGCCCGGACCGCGTTCGGCGGCACAGGTGGACCGCGCCGTCGCCGCATTCAGTGAGGACATCCCGTCCGCGTTCTGGCTGGAGTTGAAGGAAGAGCGGCTGATCGATCGAGCGGCCCCGACGCCGCCGGGTTCCGACAAATCGTGCCGGAGAAAACGGGCATGGAACACATCGTAGTAACGCGCCCGCATCCGGGCGTGATGCTGATCGCGCTCAACCGGCCCCAAGCGCGGAACGCGCTGAACAAGGCGCTGCTGTGCGAAGTGGCGGCGGCGCTGGGGGACGCGAGCGCGGACGGGGCGGTCCGCTGCGTGGTGCTGACCGGGGACGAGCGAGCTTTCTCCGCCGGCGCCGACATCAAGGAGATGCCCGCGGGTGGCATCCCTATGTGGGCGGAAACGGGCCGGCTCACGGCCTGGAAGTCGATCGAGCGGTTCCCGTTACCATTGATCGCCGCCGTCAACGGCTATGCTCTGGGCGGCGGGCTCGAGCTGACCACGCTCTGCGACATTGTGATCGCCGGCGAGAACGCCCGGTTCGGCACGCCCGAGATCAGAATCTGCGCCTTTCCAGGCGACGGCGGCACGCAGCGCCTGCCGCGCGCCGTCGGCAAGACGCGGGCCATGATGATGGTGCTGACCGGTGATCCCATCGACGCCCGCACCGCGGCCGCGTGGGGGCTTGCCGCCGAGGTGGTGCCCGTCGAGCGTACCGTCGCGCGCGCGCTCGAAATTGCCCAAACCATCGCAGGCTATTCGCCTATCGCTGTCAAAATGGCAAAAGCCGAGGTGCTGATGTCGTTCGAGAAGCCCCTTGATGAGAGTTTGAGCCTCGAGCGCAAACTGCTGCTTTGGCAAACACACGATCACGACGAAGGGATCGCCGCCTTCATCGAGAAGCGAAAGCCCCGTTACACGGGTCGCTAGCTAGCTGGAAAACTCGGCGTAGACCTTCAGGCCGCGCATTACTGGAGCAACCCGACGGCCCTTGGCAGGAAGAGCCCGAGATCCGGCACGTAAGTCGTAAGCAGAAGCACCGCCGTCATGATCGACCACGGCCAGAACATCCGGCGCGCCACCTGGACGATACTGCGTCCGGCCACGCTGGAGGCGACGAACAGCGAGATGCCGTACGGCGGCGTGATCAGGCCGATGGCGAAGTTCATCACCACGACGAGCCCGAAATGCACAGGGTCGATACCGAAGCTGATGGCAATCGGCATCAGCACGGGAACCAGGATCAGGATCGCCGCCATGCTTTCCATGAAGCACCCGACGATTATCAGGATGACATTCACCATCATCAGATAAACCCACGGCTCGTCCGCCACGGTCTTGATCCAGGCGGCAAGTTGCCCCGGCACGTTGGCGTTTGCCACCAGCCAGCCGAAGATGCTGGCGGTGCCGATGATGGTCATCACCGCTGCCGACAGCGACGCCGCGCGCAAGACCAGCTTCGGTATGTGCGATATCTTCATATCGCGATGGATGAAGATGGAGATTATCAGGCCGTAAAGTACGGCGACCGCTGCGGCCTCAGTCGCAGTAAAGACGCCGCCGACGATGCCGCCAATGATGATGACCGGCATGCCAAGTGACGGCAGCGCGGCAACGAAGGTGCGCCCCAGACGGTTCAGCGTGAACGGCTGAACTTCACGGTACTGCGGCCCGCCGCGCACGGCGTGCAGGTAGGAGCAAACAAGCAGGCCAGCCGAGATGATCAGGCCCGGTATCACCCCCGCCAGAAACAAGGCGCCCACCGACAGGTTCGAAAGAAACGCCACCATCACCATCATCAGGCTGGGCGGGATTATCTGTGCGAGCGAGCCTGCCGAGGCGATCATGGCGGCGGCGAAGTCGATATCGTATCTTCGCCGTTTCAGCTCGGGCTGCATGATCGCCGAAACCGCCGCTACGTCCGCCGAGCCGGACCCGGAAATGGCGGCGATGCCCGTTGCCGCCACCACGGACACCATCAGCACACTCCCTACAATCCATCCGACTATGGCAGAGGCAAGATCGACGATGCGGCGCGATATGCCGCCCGCTTCCATGATCGCACCGGCGAATACGAAGAACGGAATCGCCATGATGACGAAGGAATCGAGCCCATCGTAGAGGCGCTGAGCGACGATGGTGATCGGAATACCTGGCTCGAGCAGAATCAGCGTCAGCGCCGCTGCGATGCCCAGCACGAACACCACCGGCATCCCAATGGCGAGAAGAAGCAGGAATGCGGTGAATGCAAGGATCATTCTGGGGATTCCGTTTCGGCCGACTGGCGCGTGCCGAAGGGTTGATCCCAGCGGTCGAATACGGAGAGCACGATCTCGAGCGCAAAGTAGGCGGCCCCGAGAGGCAGGCACATATAAATGGTCCACATTGGAATCAGCAGCACCGGCGAGGTCTCGAAATCCCACCCGAGCTGCACCAAAGGCAGGCTCGAATAGGCCACCACGCCCAGAAACCACAGGCAGCCGGCCGCCACCACGATCTTCAGCGCGCGTGCCGGGCCGAGAGGCAGCAGAGTGGCAAGCGAATCCACCGCCACATGCATTCCGCGCTGCATGGCAATGCCGGCACCGATCAGCACTACCCAGATCTGTGCGAAGCGGGCAGTCTCCTCGCTCCAGCTTATGGAATAGTTGAAAACGTAGCGGCCGAATACTTGCGCAAGAACTGCGAAGGTCATGTAGATGAAGCAGGCGATGACCACCACTCTCGCTACGGCGCGGATACCGGCGATGGTGCGCAAGAAAGCCGAACCCATTCGGCCATTCCCCTGATGCGCCCGAGACTATCGGAACCGGGCGCGATGTTCCGGAAGCGCACCGGCCAGGTGGCCACCCACCCGGCCGGTGCGCCGTCGAAGCGCCGGTTACTTGGTGTCCTGAATCATCTTCAGGATTTTCTTCTCGTCGTCGGTGGTCAGGAATTCGGCGTAAATCTTCTCCGCCTGCTTGCGGAACGGCGCGGCATCGACGGTGGTGATGGTCACGCCGGCTTTTTTGATGTCGGCTAGACGTTCCGCGTCGACCTTGGCGTAGAGGTCTTGTTCGTAGATCGCCGCCTTCTGGCCGCCCTCGAGCAGCGCTTTCTGCATGTCCTTGGGAAGGCTTTGGAACTTCTTTTCAGACATGATGATCGGACCGGTGAGGATGGTCCAGCCGATTTGCGCCCAGTAGGGCGCCACCTCGTAGAACTTTTTTTCCACGTAGTTGGTATTGGCGGCCTCGGCGCCGTCGACCACGCCGCTTTGCAGCGATGAATACAGCTCGGCGTAGCTGAGCGGCGTCGCGTTGGCCCCGAACGCCCCGAACGCGGCCATGTGGTACTTGCTCTGCATGGTTCGAATCTTGAGGCCTTTCAGATCGTCGATGGACTTGACCGGCTTCTTGGTCATGATGTGGCGAACGCCGAGGTTGTAGACGCCAAGCAGCCGGATGCCGCGCTTGGACACGATCAGGTTGATTTCGCCCAACACCGGCCCGCGCAGGACTTTGAGCATGTGGGCCTCGTCCCGGAACAGGAACGGCATGTCGAAGATCTTCAGTTCCGGCACGAAATTCGTCAGTGGCGCGTTTGACGGCGACGTGATGTCGAGCGTTCCGGTCATCACCTGCCTGATCATCTCGACTTCGCCGCCAAGCTGCATGTTGGGGAAGGTCTCGATCTTGTAGGCCCCCTTGGTTGCCTTCTCGAGGTGCTCGCTCATCATCTTCAGGCCGACATCCATCGGCTCGCCCGCGTTCTGAGAGTGGCCGGCTTTCAGTATGGTCTGGGCGGGCGCCGCCGCCGAGAAGGCAGCGAGCGCGAGCGCGCCGGCTATGAAACTAAGGAACTGCTTGGTGTTGATCATCGAGTTTCTCCTCCAGAGTTGACTGCGATTTGCCTTGTCTTGTCGTTCTCAATCGGCCGCGTCGCGGAGCCCAATCCAGACCTGCCAGCGCCCGCCGCAGCCCGGCGACCCGGTCGGCAGGCAATGCCAGCCGCGGTGGTCGCGGCTGGCCGACGGGCATTCCAACCTCCGCCATCGCGGCCTTCGTGGCTGATACATAGAGGTCGCCCGAGATGGCGTCGAGGATGGGCACAAGGCGATAGAAGTGAGCAAGGCCCTCCTTGTGGTCGCCCTTGGTGACGGTGATGTTGTACATGTCCGCCGACAGGCGCGGCACGATGTTGCCGCACACCGAAACCCAACCCTCGGCGCCCAGCAGCATGGAATCGTAGGGGTGGTAGCCTGCGAACACGGTTATCCGCCCCTTGGAAAGGTAACGGATCTCCCGCACGCGCACGATGTCGCCGCTCGATTCCTTGACGTAGCGGATGTTGTCGATCTCGGACATCCGCGCGATCAGCGCCGGTTTCAGGTCGACATTGGCGGTGAACGGATTGTTGTAGATCATCACCGGAATCGAGATCGCCTCGGCGATGCGGCGATAGTGCTCGAACAGCTCGTCCTCGGTTGGGCTGGAGTAGAACGGCGGTACCACCATCACGCCCGAAGCGCCAAGTTTTTCCGCTTCCTTGCTGTGGCGAACCGCGACGTCGGTCCATTCGGCGGCCGTGCCGACGATTACCGGCACGCGCTCGCGTGCCTGCCGCACAATGGTTTCGACCACTTGGGTGCGCTCGTCGTCGGCAACGGACAGGAACTCGCCTGTGCTGCCGAGCGGGATCAGTCCGGGAACCCCCTGCTCGATCTGCCAGTCGACCAGGCGCTTCAGCGCGGCGACGTCGATGCCCTTCCCGTCCTCGGTGAAAGGCGTCACCATCACCGTAAAGGAACCTTTGAAACCGCTCACTTTGCACCTCCGAGCTCGCAACGCGAATTTGGCCAGCCGGCGCACGGGGATGTTAGCACGCCGCCTTCCGCTCGGCAATGCCCGCTTTCACGTACAGCCCGTCGGCCCAGCAGTACACGAGCTCCAACTCGCCCAGAGCAGCTCCCTTCCAGGCGTCGTACTCCGTCTGCCAGGCGCCCTTGAGGCGCGCCAGCGAGCTCGCCGACAACGGCGCCCCCTCGCCCAACAGCCCGCGCGGCGCCAACTCGAAATCTCCGCTCGCCAGCCCGTGCAGGTAAAGCTGCGGCAGCATCGCCCCGAGCTCGGCCGTGCGCCGCTTGAACAACGGCAACACTCGGCTCACGAAGCGCTCGGCCAGATTCCTCATCCGTGGTCGGCGCACTGTGATCGTGCCCGCCGTCAGCGCCAACCGTCGCGGCTTGCCGTAGCCGTTTCGGTAGCCTGCCGCCGCCTCCTCCTGGCGGCGTTGCGATTTCGCTCGGCCCAGAAACTCGGTCACTTCCGCCTCGAGCAGTTCCTGCAGCCAGGTTTGAATGCGCTGCCGCGCATGCGCTTCCATCGTCTCGTAGCAAATCGTTGACACGGACTGAGTACTTGTGGTCTTCTCTTTCATGGGTGGCGTTTCCTTTCATCCGGGCGGTAACCCGGCGTTGGTTGAAGTCAACTCTCCAACCGAAAGGCTACGCCGCCTTTCTCATTTACACACTCTTTGATCGTACCTCACTTGGGAGAGTAGCCATGAAAGACGCGATGCGGCTGCCGGCGGATGCCATCGCCGCCTATGCGCGCGACGGCGTGGTGCGCGTGCGCAACATTTTGAACCCGGCATGGATCGAGCGCATGCGCGCAGCCATCGATCGCGTAGAGAGAGACCCTGGCCGCTTCCGCGAACGCTATGCGCCCGACGGCCCCGGCCACTTCCTGAGCGACAAGTTCATGTGGACCCACGATCCAGATTTCCGCGCCTACGCGTTCGACTCGCCGGCGCCCTGGGTGGCGGGGCAGTTGATGCAGGCCAGCAAGGTCAATCTTTTCTACGACCACCTGATGATCAAGGAACCCGGCACCACCTCGCCCACGCCCTGGCATCAGGACCTCAACTACTGGCCGGCGGAGGGCGACCAGATCTGCTCGATCTGGCTGGCGCTGGACCGGGTCGGTCTCGACAACGGCGGCATGGAATTCGTAATCGGCTCCCACCGCTCGGGCCGGCGATACCGTCCGTTCGATTTCCGCGGCACAACAGCGGTGGAAACCGACGAATTCGAGCCTCTGCCCGATGTGGACAGCCGCCGCCAGGACTTCGATATCGGCAGTTTCGACCTGGAGCCGGGCGACGCGGTCGTATTCCACGCGCTGACGCTGCATGGGGCGCCGGGAAACAACTCGACCCGCCGCCGGCGCGCTTTGTCGGTTCGCTTCACCGGCGAGGATGCGCGCTTCGTCCAGCGCAAGAAGATGATCAAGCTTCTGCGCGACCCCGGCTTGAAGCCCGGCGATCCGTTGGACAGCGAACTGTTCCCCGTGGTCTGGCGGCGCGCCGTCTGATTCTTCCGACAACCGCTGGCCAAGGATCCGTCATGCCGGTCATCCACGTCTATGGCTACCCCCGTTCCGTCGAGAAGCGCCGCGCCCTGGTGCGCGGCATTACCGAGGCCACGTGCAAAGCCTATGAGGTCGCGCCCGGGATCGTGATCGTGTACATCCACGACGTCGCCAAAGACCATGCCGGCCATGCTGGCGTGCTGGCCAGCGACGACGACGAGGGCTGACCGGCGCCTGCTGGAGAGTGCCGAATGGAGCATTTCTACACCGAAGCCCAGATCGCGGTCCGCGACATGGTGCGCCGGTTCGCGGAAACCAGGGTTCTGGGCGAAGCCGCGGCGATCGACCGTGACGATCGATTCCCCCACGACATCTACCGCGCGATGGCAGAGTTGGGTCTTTACGGCGCGGCGGTGCCCGAGGCGGCGGGCGGTAGCGGATTCGATACCATTGCGCTCGCGCTCGCCATGGAGGAACTGGCGCGCTGCTCGGGTAGCGTCGGCAACATCCTGGCGGTACCGGTCGAAGCGGTGCGGTTTCTGCACGACCACGGCGATGCCGGCTGCAAGGTGTTGATCGCGGACGTCGTCTCGGGCGAGCGGATTCCCGCCACTTGCGTCAGCGAGCCCGACCACGGCTCGGACGTTGCTGGCATCAAGACCATCGCGACGCGCGATGGCGACCACTATGTCATCAACGGCACCAAGGCATGGGTCAGCCTGGGCCAGGTCGCCGACCTGATCTTCGTGTTCGCCAAGACCGACCGCGACGCCGGGCACCGCGGCATCAGCTGCCTGATCGTCGACGGTGACAACCCGGGCGTGAAGCGTGGCAGCAAGGAGCGGCTTCTCGGCATGCACGGACTGGCCACGTGCCAGATCGTGTTCGAGGACTGCCGCGTGCCGGCCGCGCGGCGGATCGGGCCCGAGCACGGCGCCTTCAAGATGGCGATGGTCAACTTCAATTTCAGCCGCATCCTGATGGCAGCGATGGCGCTGGGCATGACGCAGGCGGCGTTCGAGGACGCGGTGACCTATGCCAAGAGCCGCATCCAGTTCGGCAACCCGATCTTCGAGTATCAGGCCGTCCAATTCATGCTGGCCGACATGTCCACTGACATCGCGGCGGCGCGGCTGTTGATCCACCACGGCGCGCGGCTGTTCGATGCCGGCCATTCCATCGCCAAGGAGGCGGCGCATCTGAAGCTATTCACCACCGACATGGCGATGAAGCACGTCACCAACGCCTTGCAGATCCACGGCGGCAACGGCTATTCCCAGGAAAACCGCATCGAGCGCATCTTCCGCGATATCAAGTTGCCGCAAATCTACGAGGGCACCAACCAGATCCAGCGGCTCATCATCGCCCGGCAGCTCGCCAGGGAACTGGCGTGACGGGGATGGCGATGCGAATCATCACAGCGGACGACGCGGCGGCACTGATCAAGAACCGGGACACCGTGATCGTCGGCGGGTCCGCCGGCATGGGCGCAGCCGAGAGCGTGCTGGCGGCGATCGAGCGGGCATTCCGGGCCAACGGCAAGCCGCGCGATCTCGGCATCATCCACGCGACCGGCGTCGGCGCCGTTACCGAGAAGGGCCTCAATCACCTGGCCCACCGGGGTTTGGTGAAGCGCGTGATCGGCGGCAACTATGGCCTGCAGCTTCCCTTCATGAGGGAGTTGATCGTCAGCAACGCCATCGAGGCCTACAACCTGCCCCAGGGCGTGATCTGCCAGCTCTATCGCGCCATGGCGGCGAAGCACCCCGGCGTCGTCAGCCATGTCGGCCTGCATACCTACATGGACCCGCGCCAGGAAGGCGGCAAGATGAACACCGCCACCACCGAGGACATCATCGAGGTGGTTGCGCTGGCGGGACGTGAATGGCTGTTCTATCACGCGCCAGTGGCGCAGGTGGCGCTGATCCGTGGCACCACCGCCGACGAGGACGGCAACGTGAGCCTCGAGCATGAAGCGACCACGCTGGAAGGCATCTCCATCGCCCAGGCCGTGCACAACGCCGGTGGCACCGTGATCTGCCAGGTAGAGCGCCTGGCGCAACGCGGCAGCCTCCACCCGCAGATGGTGCGCATCCCGGGGTTCCTGATCGACCGCTTCGTCGTGGTATCCGACCAGTGGCAGAACTTCGCCGTTCGCTTCGACGCGAGTCTTTGCGGCGAGACACGCCGTCCGATCGCCACCATCGCCCCGGGGCCGCTGAACGAGCGCCGCGTCATCTCGCGGCGAAGCGCGTTCGAGCTGACGCCCGGCGCCGTGATCAACCTGGGCGTCGGCGTGTCCGCCGGCATCCCGAATGTGCTGAACGAGGAACGGCTGAACGATCTGGCGGTGTTGACGGTAGAAAGCGGCGTCATCGGGGGCGTGCCGGGGGAAGGCCTGTATTTCGGCTCGGCCTACAATCCCAGCGCCATCATCGATCAGGGATACCAGTTCGACTTCTACGACGGCGGCGGGCTGGACATCGCGTTCGTATCGTTCGCGGAGGTGGACGCCGAGGGCAACGTCAACGTTACCCGCTTCGGCAACCGCAACGACGGCTCAGGCGGCTTCATCGACATCACCCAAACCGCCAAGCGCATCGTGTTCGGCGGCACGCTGGTCGGCGGCGCCAAGGTTGCGATCGCCGGAGAAAAACTGGCGATCCGGGCCGAGGGCATGGTGCACAAGTTCGTCCCACGCGTCGGCCAGATCAGCTACAACGGCCAGCTGGGCCGGGAGCGCGGCCAGGATGTCACGTTCGTCAGCGAGCGCGCTGTGCTGCGCATGACCCGCGATGGTTTGACACTGACGGAAATAGCCCCGGGCGTGCGCGTCAAAGAAGACGTGCTTGCCCATATCGGCTTCGAAGTGAAAGTAGCGACGGAGCTCAAAACAATGGACGCGCGAATCTTCCGCGAGGGGCCAATGGGATTGCGCGAGGACATCATGGCCCGGCGCACGGCCTGACGCCGGGAGAGGACCATTTCCGACATCCGACTGGGTGGCGTAGTGGTCGCCACCGTCCTACCCTTCTCCGAAGACGGTGCGATCGACTGGCCGAGCTATCGCCGTCTGCTCGATTACTGCGCCGTGCACGATGGCATCGCCAGCGTGTTCGTCAACGGCCATGCCGGCGAGGGTGCCGCGCTGAGCGCCTCCGAGCGTTCGCGCGTGATCGTTGAAACGATCGCTCATCTCGGTGGCAAGAAGCCGCTGCTGGCCGGCATCATCGCTTATTCGACCCAGGAGGCGATCGCCGAGGCGCGCAGCGCCAGGGCGGCAGGCGCTGATGTCGCCGTGCTGTTCCCGATCCCCACCACGGTGGCCGGCGGGGCACTGACACCGGAAGTGCCTGTCGCTTTCGTCCGCGCGGTCCTGGATGCGGTCGACATGCCCATGTCCATCTTCCAATATCCGATCGGATCCGGACTCGGCTATACGACCGAGTCGCTAGTGGAGATCGCCCGCCTGCCGCGCGTGCTCGCGATCAAGGAAGGCAGCGATACCATGCAGGCCTACGAGGACACCTGGCGCAGGGTCAAGGAAGCGGCGCCGCACGTGTCCGTGCTGCCGTCCAACTTCGACTGGTTCCTGGCGCAGATGGCGGTGGGCGCGGATGGCATCCTGTCCGGCTTGGCCAGTCTGACCCCCGATCTGCTGGTCGATCTATGGCGCACGGCGGAAGCGCTCGATCTTGCCGCCATGCGGCGCGCGTCCGACCGCCTGTACCCCATCGTGCGGGCCATCTACGGCACGCCGCCCAGGATGGACATGCACACGCGCATCAAGGTCGCGCTCAAGCATCTCGGTGTCATCGAATGCGCCGCGCCGCGCGCGCCCTTGCTGCCGGTCAGCGACGACTTGGCCCGGCGCATAGCCCGCGTGGTTGATGCGGCGGGACTGGCGGATCGCGTCCACGCCGGCCGGCAGCCCGCGCAATGAGCGTCTCGAACTTGCCGCCGAGGACGGCTACCCGTCGCTCGACGTGTCAATCCTCAACTCGCCTCGCCGGCTTGCCGCCGCAACAGCAGCGTCACATGCTCGGCCTCGGTGACCACTTCGTCCTTCTGGTTGATCAGATAGAGCATCTCCGTGACCACTCCGCGGCCGGGATTGCGGCTTTCGCGCTTGTGGGTGAAGCGAACCCTGACGCGCACCGTGTCCCCAGGGAACACGGGCTTCAAGAACCGCACGTTGTTCCAGCCGAGTGACGCGACGGAAGTATGCTCATACAGCTTCGACGACGCCTTCAGCCCTTCCATCAGCGATAGGCCATAAAGCCCGTGGGCGATGGGTCGGCCGAACTCCGTAGAGCGGCAGAACTCCTCGTCTGTGTGCAATGGATGATGATCCCGGGTCACGTCGGCAAACAGCAGGATGTCCCGCTGCGTTACGGTGTGCCCGGACGTATCGAACTCGACGCCGACCGGCACGTCCTCGTAGTAAAGATCGATGAACGAGTCCGAAGGTTTATTTCCTGCCATGATTCCCCCCAGTCAGCCGATTGCGTCGTTCGCGAACCACTGCGGAGCCTGCGCATGCCTCCGCCCCTTCATCGACGGCTCCGGATGAACGCCAGGTAGGCGTCGTACAACGTCTTCGTGACTGGCCCTGGCAACTTGTTTCCTATCCGGGTGCCGTCGATAGACTTCACGGGCGTCAGCAGCGCCGTGGCGCTGGTGATGAAGGCCTCGTCCGCTTCCAGGCACTCGGAGACCGAGAATTTTCTTTCGAAGATCTTGATGCCAACGGTCGCGGCCAGCAGCATCACGCGCTGGCGCGTGATGCCGGACAGTATGTCGGGTCCCGCCGGCCTGGTTTGCGCCGTCCCGTTCCTGACAATCCATGCATTCGAGGCCGAGCTTTCGGTCACGAAGCCATCCCGATCCACCAACCATGCGTCATCGGCGTTGCTCTGTTGCGCCCGCAGCCGCGTGAGGGCATTGGCGACCAGGGCGGTCGTCTTGATGTCGCAGCGGCCCCAGCGGATATCGGGCACGCTCGCTATCGCCAAGGCTTTCGCCGGGTCCAGCTCGCCGATGGACAGCGGCCGGGCATAGGCGATGACGGTAGGTTCCTGCGCCGGCCGGGGCAGCAGCACGCGCCGCGCCCGACGTGACCTGGATTATACACCATCCCATCCACCGTCCGATCTTCGGTGATCAGGCGGGCGACGACGGCTTCGATGGTTTCGCGGGTCGGCTGACGCTCGAAACCCAGCCCCGCCATGGAGCGGAACAGCCGATCGTAATGTCCGGCCGCGTCGACCGGATCTCCGCCCGCGACCAGGATTACCTCGTAGACGGAGTCGGCGAATTGCAACCCACGGTCTTCGATGCCGACGGTCGCTTCGCCCATGGGAAGAAACCGACCGTTGACATAAGCGATCCCAGTCACGACACCTCCTGTTTGCGCTCCGAGAAAATGATCGCCGCCGCGGTCAGATAGAGCGCATCGAACAAGCACGGGGTCTGCCGCCCGACGTGACCGCGGACGTGACGCTGACGGTCTGGCAGCCTGTTGAAGAGCTACGTCCCGGGGGCTTGTGCGAGCGGCAGCTCGCGTTTCCGGCGGCGACTCGCGGGCGCCGGACGGTCCGCCTTGAGGAATCGACCGCGCCCGGGCGCGCCCTGGGGTGACGGCTTCGACCACACCACCTCGCCGCGTGCCAACGTCAACCGCGGCCAAGCCTTCACCACGCGTCCCTCGTACGGGGTGTAATCGACGTCATGATGGAGCATCGCGTTGGCGATCGTGATGTCGACACCGGTCTCCCAGATAACGAGGTCCGCGTCACTGCCCACGGCGATGGTGCCCTTGCGCGGATAGAGCCCGTACAGCTTCGCCGCGTTGGTCGAGGTGAGCGCGACGAACGCGTTGATATCGATTCGATCCTTCAGCACGCCTTCGCTGAACAGCAACGGAAGCCGCGTTTCGAGTCCGGGGATGCCGTTCGGCACCTGGTGGAACGGGGCGGAATGACCGGCCGCGCGCTTGCCATGCGGGCCATCGAAGCGAAACGGCGCATGGTCGGAGGAGAACACGTGGAACACCCCGTTCTCGAGCCCGTGCCAGATCACGTCCTGGTTTGCCTTGTCGCGCGGCGGCGGGCTGCAGATGCATTTCGCGCCGTGGAATTCCGGCTGGTCGAGGTCGTCGTGCGTGAGGAACAGGTACTGCGGGCACGTCTCGCCGTACACCTTGAGGCCGCGGCCCTGCGCCCAGCGGATCTGCTCGACCGCCTCGCGGCCGGACACGTGCACGATGAGGACGGGAAGGTCGACGAGCTCCGCCATGGCGATGGCGCGGTGCGTGGCTTCGCGCTCGATCAGCATGGGCCGCGCGGTAGCGTGGAACTTCGGCGCGACCTGTCCCGCAGCGACAAGCTGCTCGGTGAGCCACGCGATGCAGTCGCTGTTCTCCGCGTGGATCATCGTCATGGCGCCTTCGCGGCGAGCGACCGCCAGGACTTCGAGAATCTGCCGGTCGTTGAGCTTGAGGTCGTCGTACGTCATGTAGATCTTGAACGATGTATAGCCCTCGGCAATGAGCTGCGGCAGCTCCTCGCGCAGCACGGCGGGCGTGGGATCGCTCACGATCAGGTGGAATGCGTAGTCGATGACCGCCTTGCCGTCCGCGCGGCGGTGGTAGTCCTCGACCGCGGCGCGCAGCGACTGTCCCTTGAACTGGCAAGCGAATGGGATCACCGTCGTCGTGCCGCCGCACGCGGCCGAGATCGTGCCCGAGCGGAAATCGTCGGCCATGCGCGAGCCGTCGCTCATCGGCTGGTCGAGGTGGCAGTGCGCGTCGACGCCTCCCGGCAGGACCCATCGCCCCGCAGCGTCGATCGAATTGCTCGCGGCGAGGCCGCAGGCAAGCGCGGCGATGCGGCCGTCCTTGATGCCGACGTCGCACTCGAACACGTCCGACGCGGTGGCGATGCGCGCGTTGCGCACGACGAGATCGAATTCCATGCGGCTACCCGACTTCCCTGAAAAGGCACCCCCATCCCGTGATGCGGCGTGGATCGGCGCCGGCCAGCGTGAGCGATTTCCAGACGACCGTGGCTATGATGTCGTAGGAGCTTCGCAATTGCAAGGCGTCGCGACGCACGTTCGACCCAGCTCGAACGTCATCACGCCGAACAGGCGCGCCAGCGGCAGCTTCGGCTTAAGCCCGGTGTACATACGCGCGGTCTCGAACACCACGCTCATACCGTGGCGCTCGGCGAGCGTGATCGCCGCGCTGTTGGGCTCCGGTACGTCGAGGTACAGTACAGCGCCCTCGGGCACGTACATCGCGAGCGCCTGGAACAGCGCTTCCGCGAGACTCGCGTCGTCCGCGAACAGGGGCCCCACCTTGAAGCCTTCCCGACACTTGCGCACGACGCCATAGCCCGCGATGCGCCCGTCGCGCACGGCCGCCAGCGCCCGCGCGTGCGGCTGCGTCACCCATGCGCGCAGGAACGCGGTGCGCTCCTCCGGGAAGAACGCGCGGTCGTACGCGAGCACGTCGGCGAATGGCAGCGACGACAGCGGCACCACGCGCGCGTCGAGCGCCGCCGCCGCGCCGCGCACGCCGCGATAGCGCACGTTGCGGTACGCGAGTTCGAAACCCGAGCGCCGGTAGTTGTCCTGCTGCGCGACCACGCCATCCAAGCCGACGTTGCGTCCGGCGGCCGTGGCCAACGCCGCCTTTCACAGTGCATGGCCATAGCCCTTACCGCGCTCGCCCGGCTTGACGATGTACAAGCCGAGGAAGGCGAACGTGGACGGCTAGGAAATTCAACGCCGGTTCGGAGGGCGTCGCGACCCTGATGGCGCCGGTCAAGGTGCGAGCCGATGTCGACGGCGCCGCGTTCCTCGCCTTTGCCGCAGGAGTGATCGTCTTTATCGGCATGCCGCAAGCAGGGATAGTAATTTCCTTCCTGTCCTCGCCGCACAATCTGAGCGTCAGCGGCCGGCTCCGGGCTGCGGAGCGGTGCATTGGTGCCACAATCGGTCATGGTCGGTCGTGCCGGGGGCGCTCAGG
>Ga0187892_10006512_pt1 | contig 17263 bp, 18 predicted proteins | sample MA1701073metaG_FD_139345 | JGI IMG/M metagenome (GOLD analysis project Ga0187892, IMG submission 139345) | Bio-ooze microbial communities from a basaltic lava cave in the Kipuka Kanohina Cave System on the Island of Hawaii, USA - MA170107-3 metaG ... | reverse complement strand
CTCCCCAACACCTCCACGCCGCTGGTCGCTCTCGGCCGCGTCCGCCGCTGCGCCGAGACGCCGGACTCCGGGATGTTCGAGATCGGCATCGAGTTCTGCTGGGGAGGCCTCGCCGACGACGAGGCCCAGGACTTCGTCGCCTGCCGCATCCGGGAGGCGCTCAAGACCTCCTCGCAGATCGGCCGCCCGGGCAACGACGCGCGGGCCACCAGCGTCCGGCGGAGTCCCGTCCGCCGCTGACGAAAGCGGAGCGCTACGCGGTCCCCGTCACCTTGGCCCGCTTCTCCTGGTTGTGCGCGAAGTGGGCGCTGTCGTCGTCCACGCTGCCGATCCCGCGGACCGCGCAGTTGGCGCAGTTGGGACCGTAGTTCCCCGAGAGGAGCTCCCAGCGGAGCCGCCGGTAGGCCGGACCCTCCCACACCTCAGTGAAGCTCTGCCGCTTCAGGTCCCCCAGGGACTCCCCCGTGTACCAGAAGCAGCACGGCGTGACCGTGCCGTCCGGACGGACGTTGAACTGCTTCCAGGGCGCGTCGCACGCGGGCTTCTTGGGGACGCGGCGCAGGTCCGGGAACCCGACGGCATCCGCCGCCGGCTCAGGCGGCGCAACCGGGACCGGCGAAGCGGCGGAGACGTCGGGCGCGGGCGCTGCGGCCGTCGGCTGCGCCGGCTGGTCGAGATGGAAGTTCGGCGGCGCGGTCGCGATCTCGAGGCCCAGGTCGCCGCACAGCGCGCGCACCTGGTCCATCATGCGGTTCGAGCGCTCCTTCGCGCCGATCAGCGTCTCCTGCTCCATCCCCAGACCATCGAGGATCACGAGGTGCCGGAGATCCAGCTCCTCGACGCCCAGTCGATGGGCCAGCCGCGCCAGGTCGAGCATCTGGTCGAGGTTCCGCCGCATCATCGCGATGTTGAACTGGAGCCGCGGGAGCGCCGAGCCCGCCGCGGCCTTGGCGGCGCCGAGCAGCTCGACCTTGGCCAGGAACTTGTCGAAGTCGCCGTTGATCCGGACCGACTCGTACGTCTCCCGCGTGGCACCCTCCAGCGAGATCTGCACCTTGCTCATGGGCAGGGCGACGATCTTCTCGGCCAGCGCCTCGGTGAGCAGCAGCCCGTTCGTGATCATTTCCGTGATCGGCACGCCCTGCCTCCGGAGCGTGTCCAGGAGGAGCGGGAACCCCTTCCACATGAGAGGCTCGGTCCCGACCGAGAGCAGCGCGTGCTCGACGTGCGGGAGCACCCCGTGCTCGATGGTCTCGAGCACCTCCGGGGTCCAGTGGACCACCGGCTCCGTCTGCGTGCTGTCGTAAGCGAAGTGGCACATCACGCAGCGCAGGTTGCACTTGTTGATGGCGTCCATCAGCATCTTCAGCCCGCGCCGCGACCGGCCGTAGTAGGGCGTGAAGAAGCCGGAGAGCGGGTCGGTCACCTCCGGAGGCGCCGCGCCGCCCTCAGGTCCGAGCGTGCCGTCGATGGCCACCGTCAAGCCCCCTTGGATTGTCCCGTTCCGAGATCACCCCCGCCGCCCGCGATCACCGGGTCCAAGGGTGCGCCACGGAAGGCGCCGCGTCAAGCGCCTCGTCTCCGGCGCGCCTCGACCACCTTCGCGTATTCGGCCTCGTACGCCCCGGCGCTCCGGCTCCAGGACCAGTCCTCGGCCATCGCACTCTGCACCATCCGCCCCCAGACCTCCGGGCGGCTCCGCCGGAGCTCGAAGGCCTGGAGGAGCGCCGAGCGGAGCGCGGCCGGATGGAGCTCCGTGAACGCGAACCCGGTCGCATGCTCGAACCCCAGCTCGAACGGGCGCACGGTGTCGCGGAGGCCGCCCGTCCGCCGGACGAGCGGCAGCGTCCCGTAGCGCATGCTGAAGAGCTGGTTCAGCCCGCACGGCTCGTAGCGGGAGGGCATCAGGAACAGGTCCGCGCCCGCCGTGATCCGGTGCGCCAGCGGGTTGTCGAAGGCCCTCGACCAGGCGACCCGGCCGGGCAGACGGCTCGTGAGCCGATCGAGCACCCGCTCGTGGTTCTCCTGCCCGGTGCCGAGCACGGCCAGCCCGGCCCGCTCCCCGAAGACCTCCTCGGCGATGGGCCAGAGGAGGTCCAGGCCCTTCTGGTCCACGAGGCGTCCGATCATCCCGACCAGCGGCGCGCTCCCCGTCCGGAGCCCGAGCTCCCCGAGCAGCGCCTCCCGGCACCGCGACTTGCCGCCGAGGTCGCTCGCGGAGTAGTCGGCCGGCAGGTGCGGGTCGGTCTCAGGGCTCCAGATCGACGGGTCGATCCCGTTCACGATCCCGGTGAGCACCGCGTTCCGTTCGCGCAGCAGGCCGTCCAGGCGATGCCCGTGCTCGGGCGTCTGGATCTCGCGTGCGTACGTGGGCGAGACCGTCGTGATCCGGTCGGCGAACACGAGCCCCGCCTTCAGGAAGCTCAAGCGTCCGAAGAACTCCAGCCCCTCGGGATGAAAGAGCTCCGGCGGGAGGCCGGTCCAGCGGTACTCGTCGCGGTCGAAGGCCCCCTGGTAGCCGAGGTTGTGGACCGTGAACAGGGAGCCGGCCCGGCCCGGCGACGCGTGGTCGCCCCACGTCGTGCGGAGGAGAGCCGGCACCAGGCCCGCGGGCCAGTCGTGCGCGTGGACCACGTCGGGCTCGAGGCCGAGCCGGGCGATCCCCTCGAGGGCGGCGCGCGCGAGGAAGGCGAACCGCGCCGCTGCGTCGAAGTGCTCCCCGACCGCCGTCCCGTAGATGCCGTCGCGGTCGTAGAAGCCGGGCTCGTCCACGAACACCACGCGCGCCGCGCCGCCCGGCGCGCGGGTCTCGAGCAGCGAGGCCTGCCGCGGGCCGTCCGGGAAGTCCACGCGCACGCGGCCGGCGAACGTGATCGGCGGGTCCTTGAGCCGGACCTCCCGGTAGAAGGGGAGGAAGACCCAGACGTCGTGTCCGCGCTCCGCGAGCTGGTTGGGGAGCGCGCCGAGCACGTCCCCGAGCCCCCCCACCTTGCAGTACGGGACCATCTCGGACGCGACCATCACGATCCGGAGAGGGGGCGCGGCCATTCAGCTTTGGCGCGCGCGCGCCGATAGGGGGACGGGAGGAGGGTTCATGGGGGGCGCGGATTATAACGGGCGGTCCCGCAGCACTTTCGTGAAGCAGCTCCACATCAAGAGCGCTCCGTCCGCCGAGGGCATGGTCCTGACCCTGGAAGGGCCGCTCACGGTGGAGACGGTGCCCGGGCTCCTGGCCGCGGCCCGCCGCGACCCGGTGGTCCTGGACCTCGCCGGCGTCTCGCGCGCCGACAGCGCCGGGCTCGCGAGCCTGGTCCAGCTCGTGCTCGACCGCCGCGCGGTGGCCTTCCAGCGGGTCCCCCCCGAGATCGAGAGCGGGTTCCGCCTGCTGCGCGGGAACGAGGTGCTGCGCGGCCGCGGCGCGCCCGATGCCGGGCCCGCGCCGCCCCTCGAGCGTCTCGGCGGCTGGGCGCTCGCGCGGCGCGACCAGGCGGTCTCGTTTCTGAACCTCATGGCGGACGCGCTCGGGTCCTGCGCGCGCCGGCGGCGCTCGCCGCGCGGGACCCTGCTCCGGGAGATCGTCCGCTCGGGGCCCGGCTCCGTGACCATCGTGGTGCTGATCTCGTTCATCGTCGGGCTCATCCTGGCGCTCCAGTCGGCGGTGGCGCTCCGCAAGTTCGGCGCCACCCGCTACGTCGCCGACCTCGTGGGGATCTCGATGACCCGGGAGATGGGGCCGCTGATCACCGCGATCCTGCTCGCGGGACGCATCGGCTCCGCCTGGGCCGCGGAGATCGGCTCGATGGCGGTCTCGGAGGAGCTGGACGCGATGAAGGTCATGGGCATGGACCCTCGCCGGCACCTCGTGCTCCCGCGGTTCCTGGCGCTGGCGGCGACGCTCCCATGTCTGACCGTGCTCGCCGACGTCGCGGGGATCGCCGGCGGGTTCCTGATCGGGACGACGGTCCTGGACCTCGCGCCCGCGACCTACCTGGACGAGACCCTGCGGTCGGTTCTGCTCCGCGACCTGGGGACGGGGCTGCTGAAGTCCGTGGTCTTCGCCACGCTGATCGCGATCATCGGATGCGACCAGGGCTTCCGGGTCCGCCGCGGAGCCGAGGGCGTGGGCCGCGCCACCACGACCGCCGTCGTGGCGTCGGTCCTCGCGATCGTCGCGGCCGACGGCCTCTTCACCGCGGTCTTCTTCCTCCTCCGATGAGCGAGCCACCGGTCCTCTCCGTCGAGCGCCTCCGCTTCGAGTACGAGGGCGCGCCGGTGCTCGAGGACCTCTCGTTCGAGGTGGGACGGGGCGAGGTGTTCGTGATCGTGGGCCCTTCGGGATGCGGGAAGAGCACGCTGCTCCGCCTCGCGCTGGGCCTCCTCCGCCCGACCTCCGGGACCATCCGCGTGCTCGGACGGGACCCGTCCGCCGGGCCGCCCGAGGCGCTCCGCTCGCTCCACCGGCGCATCGGCGTGCTCTTCCAGGGCGCCGCGCTGTTCAGCTCGATGACGCTGGAGGACAACGTGGCGGCGCCGGTGCGCGAGCACACCACGCTCCCCGACCGGCTCGTCCGCACGCTGGCGCGGATGAAGCTCGCTTCGGTGGGGCTGGACGCGTCCCGGGGCCATCACCCCTCGGAGGCGTCGGGCGGGATGCGCAAGCGGGCCGGGATCGCGCGGGCGCTCGCGCTCGACCCCGAGGTGCTGTTCCTGGACGAGCCCTCCGCCGGCCTCGACCCGGTCACGGCCGGCGGGCTGGACGACCTGATCCTCTATCTCAAGGAGCGGATCGGGCTCACCCAGATCGTGGTCAGCCACGAGCTCCCGAGCATCTTCCGGATCGCGGACCGCATCCTGATGCTCCGGGAGGGGCGGATCATCGCGGAGGGGTCGAGGGAGGACATCCTCTACTCGCAGGACCCGCGCGTGCTGGACTTCCTGCTCCGGAACGCGCCGGACCTGGAGGCCGGCCGCGAGGCGCTCGAGGCGACCCGGGAGCCGGCGTCATGACCACCGCGCGCGAACGGGTCCGCGCGGGTCTCTTCCTGGTGGTCTCGTCGGCGGTGTTCGTGGGCTTCGTGGGGGCGCTCCTCGGATGGCAGAGGCTGGCCCGCGAGTCGGATTATTTCGAGGCGCATTTCGAGGAGTCCGTGAGCGGTCTCGAAAAGGGCTCCACGGTGCGTTACAACGGCGTGCCGGTCGGGTCGGTCCACGAGATCGTCTTCCACCCGGAGAACCCGCGGGTGATCGTGGTCTCGCTCCTGCTGCGGCACGGAACGCCCGTGAAGCGGGACACCGCCGCGGTCCTGAAGCCGCAGGGCGTGACCGGCCAGTTCTCCGTGGAGCTGGTGGGCGGCAGCAGCGACGCGAACCGGCTCCCGCCGGGCGATCGCATCCCGACGAGGCGATCGGTGCTGTTCGCGCTCGCCGACGCGGTGGACCGCATCCGCGAGATGTCCGAGCGCGTGAACCGGTTCTTCGACGAGAACTCGAGCACGATCGCGGGCTCGCTGGAGCTCTTCCGGGAGAACCTTGCTGAGGCGCGCGGAGCGATGGCGGAGCTGCGCGCGCTGCTCCGGGAGAACCGGGAGACCGTGCATGCCTCGGTCACGTCGCTCGGGATCGCGGCCGAGGAGGCGCGGCGCCTCATCACCGCGCCCGAGACGCGCGCGCTCGCGGGGCGGCTGGGGAGCGCCGCGGACGCCGTGGACCGGAGCCTCCACGACCAGGCCCTGGACGGCTCGGTCGCCCAGGCGGCCCGCGCGCTCACCGACGCGTGCGGGACGCTGGAGCGGTCGATGGGACCCGGCGGCAGCGGGCTCGAGGCCACGCTGCGCGAGCTCCAGGCCGTGGCCCGGAACCTGAAGGAGCTGTCGGCGCTCCTGGCCCGACGGCCGGACGCCCTGCTCAAGGGCGGGAGCGCGAAGGAGAAGCCGTGAGCGACGGAAGGCGGGGCGGCTGGAAGCTGGAAGCTCGAAGCCGGATGCCGGATGCGGGGGCGGTGCTTGCCCTGGCGTTGCTCGGGGGGTGCGCTTCGGCGCCTGCGACTCGCTGGTTCGAGATCGAGTACCGGCTGACGCCGCCGCCCGGGGCGGCGGCGTCAGGACCTCGCCTCGTGGTCGGCGGGTTCACGGCGCACCCGCGCTGCGAGCGCGAGGAGATCGCGTATCGGAAGAGCGCGACCGAGCTCGGCTACTACCCGTTCCACCGGTGGGCGCTCCGGCCGGCGGAGATGGTGCGGCTGAAGCTCGCCGAGGACCTCGCCGCGTCGGGCCGCTTCAGCAAGGTGACGCTCGCGGAGCACTCGGGGGGGACGCGTCCCGGGGACGTCGTGCTGGTCGGGCACCTCGAGCAGCTGGAGGAGCGGGACGGGCCCGAGGGCGCCACCGGACGGGTGCGCCTCGAGGTCACGATCGCCGCCCCCGACGGGAGCGCGGCGCGCACGACGATGATCGAGGGGGAGGCGCCGGCGGACGCGGCCACGGCGGAGGCCGCCGTGCGGGCGATCAGCCGGGCGATGGAGGATGCGGTGGCCCGATGGATCCGGGACGCGTGAAAAGGTGCCTGGCACCTTTTCCGCGGCGGAAAAGGTGCCAGGCACCTTTTCGGACTACCTGACCCCTTATCGGACTACCGCACCGCCGCGGTCCGGGAGAGGGCGACGGCCGTGAGCCAGTCCCGATAGCCCTCGACCTTGCCGCGCACGATGTCCAGGTAGAGGCTCTTGAGCCGCGCGGTGATCGGGCCGATCCGGCCGTCTCCGATAGGTCGCCCATCCACCTGCTGGACCCAGGCCACCTGGGCGCCCGTGCCGCAGAGGAAGACCTCGTCGGCGACGTAGACCTCCGTGCGCCCGATCGGGCGCTCGACGGTCTTGAGCCCCAGCTCCTCGGCCGCGAGCTGCAAGAGCGTGCGGCGGGTGATCCCCTCCAGGATGTTGTCCGTGATCGACGTGGTGTGGAGCACTCCGCCCCGGATCATGAAGAAGTTTTCCGCGCTGCCCTCCGAGATGTGGCCGTCGCGGTTGAGCAGAAGCGCCTCGTCGGCGCCGTGCTGGATCGCCTCCGACTTGGCCAGGGCGGAGTTCAGGTAGGCGCCGGACGCCTTGGCGCGGGTGGGCATCACGTCGTCGTCCACGCGCCGCCACGAGGAGACGACCACCTTGAGCCCGCGGGTCGTGTCGATGTAGTCCTTGAGCGGGATCGAGTAGAGGGCGTACTCGTGGTCCACGTCGTGAAGGCGCGGGGTCAGGCGATGGACCGACGAGTAGACGAACGGGCGGAAATACGAGTCACCCCGGAAGCCGTTCCGCTGGACCAGCTCGAGGACGTGGCCGACCAGCTCGTCGAGGCCGTAGCGGAGCTTCATCTGGAGGATGCGGCACGAGTCGATCAGGCGCTGGAAGTGGTCGCGCAGCCGGAAGACGTACAGGGTCTCCTGCTCCTCGCTCCAGTAGCCGCGGATCCCCCCGAAGCACCCGATCCCGTACTGCAGGCCGTGAGTCATGATGTTGATGTTGGCGTCCTGCGTCGGGACGAACTCGCCCTGGAAGAAGGCGAACGGAAGATGGGGATCCTTGATCTCCACGGGCATTCCAGGTCCTCCAAAAGGGCGATGATGCCTGCGCCGGTCGAATCTTAGTGGGCCGGTCTCAGGCCTTCAATCAATCCTTCCCGGAGGATCGTCCGGTCGTCACGGATGGAGTCACCACTCGATCGGGATCAGCCAGAGGAGCCGGATGCGCGTCCGGTTGGGGGAGGTCTTCACCTGGATGAGATCGAAGATGAGGCCGACCTTGGTCGCGCCCTCGCTCTGGCGGCGCTGGGTGCTCCAGTAGTGGCTGCTGTAGTTGAACCCCAGCCCCAGGAGGAGGTCGAACTCGGAGTACTCGGTGTAGTTGTCGTAGTCCACGAGCAGCGGGATCGTGAAGGACCCGAGCTTGCCGATCCGGCGCGCGAGCGAGAACTTCGCCTGGAAGCTCTCCGATCCTTTCCGCACCTCGAGCGTGATCCGGTCGCCCGCCCGCCCCTGCTCGAGCCGTTCGCCCAGGGCCTCGTGGGAGGCGATGGGCTCGCCGTTCATCGCGGTCACCAGGTCGCCCGGCCGGAGGCCGGACAGGTAGGCCGGCCCGCCCGGAACCACCTCGGAGACCAGCGCGCCGGGCCGCTCCTGGCCGAAGACCTTGAGCGCATCCGCCGGCTCGAGCGAGCAGACCTCCATCCCGGAGCGGAGGTGCTCGACCTTGCAGCGCAGCCGGCTGATGCTCACCCGCGGGTCCAGCTCCTTGCGGAGCTCGAGGTGGGCCTGGAGGTCGAGCTCCTGGCCCTCCCGGAGCAGCGTGAGAGGGACGGGCCGCTCGGTGGACGCCTTGGAGACGAGGTCCCGGAACTGGTCGGTGAGCAGGACCTTCTCGCCGTCGAAGACGAGGATGATGTCCCCCACCTGGAGCCCGGCCCGCTCGGCGGGCGATCCGGAGATCACGTTGTGGATCTGCACGCCCTGATAGGTCGGGAGCTTCTTTTTCCGGAGCGGCTCCTGGTCCGGGGAGCGCGGGTCGACCCCGAGCCAGGCGCGCTCGATCATCTTCCGGCTGTCCACCTGGAGCGTGGAGGAGGAGAGGAGCGTGTAGGTCTCCTGCTCCTCGCCGCTCTTGGACTGGTGGAGCACGACGGGCTTCGGCTCCGGAGGCGTGACCCGGCATGCGGCCAGCGCCGCCGTCAGCGCGAGCGCGGCCGGAATCGCACGGTAGCTCAAGCTTCGCTCTCCTCTGCTCAACGGCGGGCGACCGCGTCCCGGCTGCGGCGCCACCACTCCTCGAGCCGTTCGATCCGCCGCTCCCGCTCGTGCGCCTCCTGCGAGGCCCGCGAACGGAAGAGCGCGGATGCCGCTTCGGTCACCGTCCCGAACAGGTTCTCGCCCCCCGCGGGAGTCGCGAGGGCGGGGTGCCGCGCGCGGATGGTGCCGAGCAGCCGCTTCATCTGCTCGTCGGCCAGCGCCGCGTGGGCGCCGGTGTCGTTCTTGAGGAGCGCCAGCAGCGCCTCGAACTGTTCCGCCTCGGTCCCCCGGACGACCAGCTCCTTGCGGCCGTCGCGCTCGACCAGCTCCAGCACGGGCGGGCGGCGGGCGACGGCGGGACGGACCGCGGGCGTCGGAGCCCCCGGAGCGGAGGACGGGGCTGCGGCGGCGGTCAACGAGGGGGCCGGCGTGGTCCCGCCCGCGGGGAGCACGGCGACGGCGAACCGGAGCGCCTGTCCGGCCAGGCGCTCCACGCCCTCGGTCGAGGGCTCCTCACGCGGCAGGTCATCCTCGATCGGCTCGTCGATCCGAGGGACCTGGACCACTTCGGTCGGCGCCGGCGGCGTCGGCTCTTCCGGGGGCGTCGGCGCGGGCGGCTGCGGCTCGTCGGAAGTCTTCGTCGCGGGCGGCGGGGCCGGAGGAGGCGAGGACTTCACGCGGACCACGATGGTCTCGCCCTCCCGGGTCGCCAGCGCCTGACCGTCCACCAGCTCCATCCGGACGCAGCCGTCGAGGTCGAGCACGTCCCCGGCGGACGCCAGGAACCCGCGGGGGGTCATGATCACCGGACCCCACCGGCCCCGCAGCGAGGGCTCCGGGCGCGGGGTCGGGCTCTCCGGGATCGCGAAGAAGACGATGGTCGCGACGGCCACGCCGGCGAGGAAGGGCGTGGCCAGCCGGAGCAGCCGGCCCCGGCGCGTCGGCGCGGGGACGCCCTCCAGACGACGCAGCACCTGCTGCTCGAAACCCGGGGCGAGGACCGGCGCCTCGTAGCGGTGCAGATCCCCGAGCGCGAGCCCGAACTCGCGGTATCCGCGCTGGCACGTCGCGCAGGCCTCCAGGTGGCCGCGGAGCAGCGCCTCCTCGGCGGGCGGCAGCTCACCGTCGAACAGGTCCGAGAACCGACTGCGGGCTTCAAGGCACTCCATGCTTCACCATTGCCCGGCGCGCGTGGGCGCCGGCCGTTCCTCCTTCAACGTCCCTCCTCGGGGCGGACCCGGCCACAGACCCTGAGATAGGCCTCCTTGAAGGCCAGACGGGCGCGGTTCAGCCGCGACTTCACGGTCCCGACCGAACGACCCGTGGCGTCCGCGATCTCGCGGTAGGAAAGGTCCTGGAGGTCGCGCAGTACGAGCACCGCGCGCATGCGCGACGGGAGCGTCTGCAGCGCGCGATCGATCTGGACGCGCAATTCCTCCGCCTCCAGCCGGCGGGTCGGCTCCCCCAGGCCCGGCTCATGCGGGCCGTCCCCCGCCCCGGCGTCCAGCTCCTCGGTCCTGGGGAGACGCGAGCGGCGCTTGAGCTCGTCTTTGGCCGCGTTCAGCGCGATCGCGTAGAGCCAGGAGGAGAACCGGGCGCCCTCGCGGAAGCGCCAGAGGCTCCGGTAGACCTTGACGAAGACCTCCTGCGACAGGTCCTCCGCCGCGTGGCGGTCGCGGATCATCTGATGGACCAGGAGGGCGACGCGGTCCTTGTAGCGCAGGATCATCTGGCCGTACGCATCGAGGTCCCCGCCGCGGCTCCGGAGCACCAGGTCGCGGTCGCTCGGTTCGGGTTCCGGTTGGTCTCGCACGTCTGGGTTCGGGAGAACCGTCGGAGATACGATCGGAGGACCCGTGAGGTTCCCGGGGATCAGAGCCGGAGGCGGCCCGAGGCGCCGAAGAAGCCCACGGGGTTGTTCCAGACCACCTGCTCGATCTCGGGGTCCGGGACGCCGGCCGCCCGGAGCGCCTGCACGGTCTTCGGGACGCTGAGGGGGTCGGCGACGCCCCAGTCGGCCGAGGAATTGACCAGCACCCGCTCGACCCCGTGGCGGCGGACGATGTTGACGAAGCGCTCGGGGGAGAGCTTGGTCACGGGGTAGACGGTATGGCCGGCCCAGTATCCGGCGGCGAGCACGTCGCCCACCGTTTCCTCGGTGTTGTGGTCGATGAGCACGCGAGCGGGGTCCACGCGCATCTCCTCGAGGATCCGCATCGTCCGGGCGGTCCCCTCCGGCTTGTGCCGGTGCGGCGTGTGCACCAGGATCGGAAGGCCCGCGACAACGGCGATCTCCACCTGGCGCCGGATCGCGAGCTCCTCGGCGTCGGTCAGCGTGTCGAAGCCGATCTCTCCCACCGCCACGACGGAGGAATGGCTCAGGAACTCCGGCAGGCGGCGGAGGACCTCGTCCGCGACGCGCGGGTCGTTGGCCTCGCGCGGGTTCAGCGCCAGGCAGGTGAAGTGCCGGATGCCCTGCGCCGCGGCGCGTTCGCCCTCGAAGGTCAGGAGGTGGTTGAAGTAGTCGAAGAAGGTCGCGGGATGGGTTCGCGGGGCTCCGAGCCAGAAGGCCGGCTCCACGACCGCGCGCACGCCCGAGAGCGCCATGCGCTCGTAGTCGTCGGTCGTGCGGGAGTACATGTGGATGTGGGGATCGATGAGCTTCATGGGGGCGGCCTCCGGGCGCCCATCCTACCAGGGGACCCGTCCGGCGGGCCGCTGGCGCGGGAGGTGGGGTGGTACGCACCACGGCGGAAGCCACGGATCCGGAGTGGGTGCTTCATGCGGGCGCGGGATGCCGGAGCTGGACCGCGGGCTGGGGGCGGCCCCGCGCCCTCATGAACGGTCCGGCTAGAGGTCCTGAGGGCGGACGGTGCTCCGCTTGTTGCCCTTGCTCCTCTCGACCGCCGCGTCGAGGAGTTCGTAGACCTTGGCGCTCACCGCCTCCAGGAGATCGCCGGCGACGATGCCCCCCTGAGAGCGGACGTAGGCCTTGACCTTGCTCCCGACCACCAGGGACTCTCGTCCCCCCTTCTTGCTGCCCGCCTTCTTGGCCAAGTCCGTCCTCCTTTGCAGTGGGAAACTGGAGGGAATCGTCGCGGATGAACCGGGCGGTCCGAGCCTGCCGACCGCCGGAGGGCGGCGGATTATAGTCAGGGAGGGGGGGGCGTCAAGCAAACGCCCCGGTCATTCGAGGTACTCGGTGAGGAGGCGGGAGAAGCGCGTGCGGAGCCGGTCGAGGGCCTCCTGGTGGATCCGGCAGACGCGTGCGGCGGGCAGCCCCAGGATGCGGCCGATGTCGCGAAGCCCCAGCTCGTCGAAGTAGCGGAGGATGACGATCCAACGCTCCTGGGGCGAGAGGATGCGGGAGATCCTCTCGAACATGTCGCGGAAAAGGAGACGCCGGAACGGATCGCCCCCGCGCCGGTGACCCAGGTCCTCGGAGCTGAGTCGCTCAACGTCGCCGTCGCTTCCAGCCCCCCCGCCCGGGGTGGCCTTGCGGCGGCGACCCCCGGTCGCGAAGCGCCGGTGGTACGCGACCGCCGTGAGCCCCAGCGACTCCGCGATCTCTGCGTCGCTCGGCTCGCGGCCGAGGGCGTGGAGGAGGTCGGCCGAGACGCGCTCCCGTCGGGCCCAGGCCTGCCGGGCGAGGCGGGGCGCAAAGGCGCGCGCCCGCATCTCGTCGAGGATCGACCCACGGATGCGACGCGCCAGGTAGGCGGGGAGCGCCGACCCCTTGCGGACGTCGAAACGCTCGAGGCCGCGCAGGAGGCCGAAGACGCCCGCACTGAACAGGTCGTCCCGGTCGAGATGAGAGGGCTTGCCGGGGAGGCAGTCGTTGACCACGCGGCCGACAAGGGGCAGGAACCGCTGCACGAGCGTGCTCCGGTCGTCCGCGTCCGGTTGCCGTTTCCGGCGGGGCCTGGGTCTAACGGATAACGTCACCATCCTTCCCCTCTTCTTCCCTGCGCAGGAGCTCCCGGATCTCCTGGAGGGTCATCCGCTTCTTCAGTTTCTCGATCCGCTCCAGCCGCCCGAACACCTCCGGACCATAGAGTCGGTGCCCGGCGGGAGTCCGCCGCGCTTCGTGGATCAGGCCCAGCACCGTGTAGTTGTGGAGCGTCTGCCGGGAGAAGCCCGTGTACTCCATGATCTCCCCGATGCGATAGAGCTTCTGGGGTGGGGGAGCCACGTCGCCTCCTCAGGGAGCCGGTCCTCGACGCCAACAACTGCCCTCCGGGCGCCTGGACCCGGGCCGCCATCTCTTGTCAGGTGCAAAGCGTAAATTACAGAATATAAATTGCAAGAGACAGGTATCGCGCCAGGCGCAGCCGTGCGCGGAATCCGGGAACCGAGCCCTCGAGGCTGGTCGGGGGCAGGAACGAGGTCGTTTCGAAACGAGTCCAACGGCTCCGGGACGGCTCGGATTCGTCCAGCCAGGCGGCGGGAGCAGCCGAACTTCACCTCGCGTCCGGGCCAAGGAAACCGAGCGCTGCGAGCCAGCGGCGCTCCCGCGCCCGCATCCGACGCCGGTCGCGCCCGGTCCGGTCGTCGTAGCCGGCCAGATGAAGGGCCCCGTGGACGGCGTAGAGCACCAGCTCGCTCCGCCAGCTCTTCCCCCGGGAGCGCGCCTGCGCCCGCGCCCGTGGGACGGAGACCACGATCGCTCCGCCGGTTCCCCGGGTCCCCTCCTCGAAACGGAAGCTCAGCACGTCCGTGGTCGCGTCCACGCCGTGGAAGTCCCGATTGAGACGTCTCATCTCCCGGCCCGAGACCAGCACGAGCTCGACGGGACGCTCCCACCGCTCGCCGGACAGCACGACCCGCACCGCCCGGCGGAGAGGAGGATGCTCCCGGGCCGCGGACCCCTCGCGATCGACGAGGATCACCGCCGGGGAACGGCGTCGATCAGCGCCGCCGCCGCCGCCCGAGCGGGACATCCCGTCCATCGCGCGCATAGGCGTCCACGATCTCCTGCACGAGCGGATGCCGGACGATGTCGGCCCGCGTCAACGTCACGAACTCGACACCCGCGATCCCCTCCAGCACCCGGCCCGCGTCCACGAGCCCCGAGACCTCGCGCTCCGGCAGATCGATCTGGGTCACGTCGCCGGTGATCACGATCCGCGACCCCTCCCCCATCCGGGTCAGGAACATGAGCATCTGGCGGGACGTCGTGTTCTGGGCCTCGTCCAGGATGATGAAGGCGCTCCCCAGCGTCCGGCCGCGCATGTAGGCCAGCGGGACGATCTCGATCACGTCCCGCTCCATGTAGCGTTTGATCCGGCCGAAATCGAGCAGGTCGTTGAGGGCGTCGTAGAGCGGCCTGAGATAGGGATTCACCTTGGCCTGATAGTCGCCCGGCAGGAAGCCCAGCTTCTCGCCCGCCTCGACCGCCGGCCGGGCCAGCACGAGCTTGCGGACCGCTCCGGACTGGAGCATCGAGACCGCCTTGGCCACCGCGAGGTAGGTCTTCCCGGTCCCGGCGGGCCCGATGGAGAAGACGATCTCCGAGCGGTCCATCGCCTCGAGATACCGGCGCTGCCCCTCGGACTTCGGCCCGATCACCCGGTCGCTCGCGTCGGGCGCGCTCGCGCCTCCGCGCCGCGCGGCTCCGGCGGCGAAGCGGTTCAGGGTCTGGAGCACCTCTTCGCTCTGAGGCTCGTCGCCCCGCCGGATCTTCCGGAGCAGCTCTCCGGCGGCCCGGGCGGCGGCCTCCACGCGCTCCGGCTCCTCCCCCGTGATCCGGAGCACGCCTCCGCGGGAGGAGACGCCGACGCCGAACACCTCCTGGAGCCGCCGCCGGTTGGCGTCGCGCGTCCCGAGGAAGGCGCGCTCCTCCTCCAGGCTCTGGAACTCGAGCTCACGCTCCAAGGATCGACGTCACCTCGGGAGGATGCATTGGAGATATAGATACCCGACGGGCGCGGCGAAGAGGAGGCTGTCGAGCACGTCCAGGACGCCGCCCAGGCCGGGGAGCCAGTCCGAGGAGTCCTTCACACCCGCGGCGCGCTTCATCTGCGACTCCACCAGGTCGCCGAGTTGCCCCGCGGCGGCGAGGAGCACTCCCAGCCCGGCGCCGGTCCAGAGCCCGAAGCCCGGCAGACCGAGCACCGGCCCAGCGAGGATCACGGCGACCAGCACGCTCAGGCAGGTCCCCCCCAGCGCCCCCTCCCAGCTCTTCTTGGGGCTCACCGCCGGGAACATCCTCCGCCGCCCGAACGTCCGGCCGGTGTAGTAGGCGCCGACGTCGCACGCCTTGGTGGTGAGCAGGACGAGCAGCGCGGCGCGGAAGCCGAAGCCCTCGAAGCCGGGCACCTGCATGAGCCGCACGCGGAGCAGGTAGGCGGGGAACAGGCCGACGTAGAGGAAGCCGAAGCCGCTGGCGAGCAGGTCGTGGAACGCGAGGCGGTGATCGGCCCGGAGCAGGTTGCGGAGCCCGAGCAGCGCGAGGAACCCGACCAGCATGACCTCGATCCAGCGATCGGGGTCCATCCCAAGGGCCAGCCCCAGGTGCAACACCACCCCGGCGGCGGCCACGAACAGGGCGGGAGCGGTCCCCCCGCCGGGCTCGGCGAGCGCGAAGTACTCTCGCGCCCCGAGCCACGTGGTCGCGACCGCGAGCGCCGTGAAGCCCACGGGCCGGTTCAGCCAGGCGTCGAGCAGGAAGACTCCGAGCACCAGCGTGAGGCTCAGGCTTCCGTAGAGGAGTCGGGCCCTCATCCCCGCCGCTCGCCGATGAGCCCGCCGAAGCGGCGCTCGCGGCACGCGTAGGCCCGGAGGGCCTCGTCCAGGTGCTGGGCGCGGAAGTCCGGCCAGTGGACCGGCAGCACCACGATCTCCGCGTAGGAGAGCTGCCAGAGGAGGAAGTTCGAGATGCGCATCTCGCCCCCGGTCCGGATCAGGAGGTCCGGATCGGGCGCGCCCGGGTCGTAGAGGTAGCTCCGGAAGAGCGTCTCGTCGATCTCGGAGGGGTCCAGCCGCCCGGCGCGCACCTGCTGCGCGATCTCGCGCACCGCGTCCACGATCTCGCTCCGGCCCCCGTAGTTCAGCGCCAGCGAGAGGTGCAGCCCCGGGTTGTTCCGCGTCAGGTCGGCCGTGACCTCCAGCTCCCGGACGACCGGCTCGGGCAGGTCGGCCGTCCGCCCCAGGGCCGTCAGACGGATGCCGTTCTCCATCAGCTCGCTCCGTTCCTGGATCAGGAACCGGCGAAGGAGGCGCATCAGGTACTCGACCTCGAGCCGGGGCCGCTTCCAGTTCTCCGCGGAGAAGGCATAGAGCGTGAGCCGGCGGATCCTACGGCGCGCGCACTCGCGGACGATCTGGCGGACGGCCTTGATCCCGGCCCGGTGGCCGAGCGTGCGGGGCAGGCCGCGGGAACGGGCCCACCGCCCGTTGCCGTCCATGATCACGGCGATGTGCTCGGGCAGCGAGCCGCCCAGCGTTTCCTCGGCCTCCTTGTGATCCACCAAGCGCCTTCCCTAGAGCCTGAAGTCCTGTCGGAAGATGACCCGATCCCGCTCCTGTCCCACGGACACGATCCCGAGCGGCACGCCCAGCGCGCCCTCGAGGAACTCCACGTAGCGCTGGGCCGCCTCGGGGAGGTCCTCGAACCGCCGCACGGCTCCGATGTCCTCCTCGAACCCGGGGAACTCTCGGTAGATCGGCTCGACCTTCTGAAGCGTGGCGATGTCGGGAGCGGCCGTCTCGACCTCCCGGCCGTCCAGCCGGTACCCGACGCACACATGGATCGACGGGAAGCCCTGGAGGACGTCCAGGTTGGTCACGGCCAGCGTGTCGATGCCGTTGAGCAGGATCACGTAGCGGACCGCCACCGCGTCGAACCAGCCGCAGCGCCGCGGGCGCCCCGTCGTGGCGCCGTATTCCCGGCCCTGTTTGCGGATGCGCTCCCCGGTCTCGCCCTTCTCCTCGGTCGGGAACGGCCCCTCCCCCACGCGGGTGGCGTAGGCCTTGACCACGCCCAGCGTCCGCCCGATCCGGCGCGGCGGCAGACCGGCTCCGGCGGTGATCCCCAGCGCCGAGGAGTTGCTCGAGGTCACGTAGGGGTAGGTGCCGAAGTCCACGTCGAGGAGACCGCCCTGCGCGCCCTCGAGGAGCACGCGCTGCCCCGCGTCGTCGGCCTCGAGCAGGAGCTGGGTGGTGTCGCAGATCATCGGGCGGAGCCGCTCGCCCTGCGCCAGCAGGCGGTCGCGGACGTCCTGGAACGCCAGCGGGTGCTCGCCGTAGACGCGCTCCAGCTGGCGGTTCTTCTCGTCGAGGACCGCGCGCAGCCGTTCGGAAAGCACGGCCGGCTCCAGCAGCTCCCCGACCCGGAGCCCGGAGCGGAGCGCCCGGTCGGCGTAGGCCGGGCCGATCCCGCGGCCGGTGGTGCCGATCCGTCCCGCCCCCCGCGCCTTCTCCGCGCACTGATCCAGGAGCTTGTGGTACGGCAGCACCATGTGGGCGCGATGGCTGATGAAGAGCCGCCCGT
>Ga0187892_10006511_pt1 | contig 17266 bp, 12 predicted proteins | sample MA1701073metaG_FD_139345 | JGI IMG/M metagenome (GOLD analysis project Ga0187892, IMG submission 139345) | Bio-ooze microbial communities from a basaltic lava cave in the Kipuka Kanohina Cave System on the Island of Hawaii, USA - MA170107-3 metaG ... | reverse complement strand
GCCAGCACTGCCCACTGCCGCCTGGATCAACCCACCGAAAAAGGAATCCGCATCGACGACGACTGACGTTGGCACTGTAATTTCACGCAACTCGGTGTCTCAAAGTCATTGACACGTTCCGGGCGCGGCGACCTTTCCGGTGCCGCTCGGTGGCTGCACGATGGCCTGACCCATGCGCGGGTGTTGCAATCTCTACCCACGCAGCTCGTGGCGCTGGAGTATTGCGCAGAGTGGCTTGCCGCAAGCGGCGAGCGCGCGCGCGCAGCGGCATTGTGGACATTCGTTGCGAGCGGGCCGAGCGCGGAGCGAGGCGATGGCGAGGATGCCCGCGAATTCGTTACCCGACTTCAGCTTAGCGGCGAAGAAGTAGATGCAGCTAAACGCAGCGCCTCAACTTTCGAGCTGGATCGCTTGGTCGATTCGTTGCTTGCTGATTTCATGCGATGAGGAACCGGCAGCTCCGGGCGCATGTCCGTTATTCCTGCGCAGGCGGGAATCGGGTGTCGTTTCGCGAGGGTGTTTGGGTCCTCGCTATTCCGCGGGGACGACAGGGCACGGCAACGAAAACCAACGCCTCGCCTAGTCAGCCTGTTGCTCCCCGCCCGTCCACTACTGGATCGGTCCTGTGCCGTGACCCAAGCCCCCGCCCACTTCCAGGAGCTCGTCTTCAGAAAGGTCGCTGATTCACACGCGCGTGGGGTCATGAGACTCCACGAACGCTTTCTTCAATTCCAATGCTTCGGCGTCTCGCATACGCAAAATGCTGCGGCTTTCACGCTCGAAAGCCTTCTTGCCGCGCTGGTTCGAGATTGCGGTCGGTCCGGCCGCAAGCCGGGACCCGATTGGGCCCCGGCCTGCAGCGACTGGTGCCACGTACTGCGCTCAGTTCATCAGCACCTCGCCCAGCACCTGCACCGCGGTCGGCCGGCTCGTTGTCGTGCCGTCGCCGACGCGGCCGTATGTGTTGAGGCCGAAGCCGTGCACCGTGCCGTCGGACTTGATCGCCAGGCTGTGATTGAAGCCGGCGCTCATGCCGATAATGCCGCTGGGTGCGATGACGGTCACGGGTACCAGGCTCGACACCTTGTCGCCGGTGCCAAGCGTGCCGCTCGCGTTGTCACCGAACGACCGCGCGGTGCCATCGGCCAGCAGCGCGAGGGTGTGTTCGCCACCGGCGAACACGGCCTTCACGTTGGCGAGCCCGCCCGGTTGTACCGGCGTCGCGGCGAGCGTCGTTGTGCCGTCGCCGAGTTGGCCCTTGCTGTTGCGACCGCAAGTGCGCATCGTGCCGTCGGCCAGCGCCAGCGCAGAGTGCATCCAGCCGCCGCTGATGCTGGTCACGCCGGCGAGTCCGCCGGCCTGCACCGGTGTCAGCCGCGCGCTCACCGTACCGTCGCACAACTGGCCGAAGCTGTTGCTGCCCCAGACCATCATCGAGCCGTCGCCGGCGATCGCCATCGAGTGATAGCCACCAGCAGCAATGTTCTTGATGCCGGCCAGCGTGCCGATCTTCACCGGCGTCAGCCGATCGGTCGTGGTGCCGTCGCCGAGCTGGCCGAACTGGTTGTCGCCCCATGCGTACACGGAGCCGTCACCGGTCAGCGCGAGGCTATGCACGCCGGCGGCGGCGATCGTCTTCACGTCTGACAGGCCGGGTACCTGCACTGGCGTCGAGCGGTTGGTCGTGCTGCCGTCGCCGAGCTGGCCGTCGGAGTTAAATCCCCACGCCTGCACCGTGCCATCGGCCATCAGCGCGAGCGCGTGCCAGTCGCCGGCGGCGACTTGCTTCGCTGCGAAGATGCCGGGCACCTGTGTCGGTGACAGCCGCGTCGCGATCGTGCCGTCGCCGAGCTGGCTCTCTTCGTTGCGCCCCCATGCAAAGACGCGGCCGTCGGCCTTGACTGCCAGCGAGAACTGATAGCCGGCGGCGATCGTCTGGCTGCCTAGAGGTGCGGGAGCCGGCGCAGGCGCGGGTGCAGGCGCAGGTGCGGGACCAGGCGCCGGTGCGGGCGCGGGCGCCGGAGCCGGCGCGTCGACCGCGGGCGCATCGCCGCCACCGCCGCAGGCGGCCAGCGACAACACGCCGGCGAACAGCAGCGCCCGCCGGCTGAGAGGATGGATCTTGTGTTGCTTACTCATGATGATCTCCAAGTTGGTGATGGGGTTTGCGTGTCGCCTGCTTGCGTTGAGCAACGAGCGACGACGAGGCGCATCCTCCCGACAACGGGCTTTCGCGTCGGTCAGTTCCCGGTTAAAAACGGTTAAACGTGGAGAGGGCCTTCTTGACCGCGCAGAGCGTTGCCTACCAGTTCGGCCGCTTTCGGCTGTTGCCGGGCGAACGAACGCTGCTTGCCGACGGCGCGCCGGCGAAGCTCGGTGGTCGAGCGTTCGATTTGTTGACGGCGCTTGTCGAGCGGCGCGAGCGGGTGGTCTCGCGCAACGAGCTATTTGAACTCGTGTGGCCGGGCCGCGTCGTCGAGGACCAGAACCTGAAGGTGCAGGTGCTCGCGCTGCGCAAGCTGATCGGCGAGGGCGCGATCGCGACGATTCCGGGCCGCGGCTACCGCTTCGTTGCCGCGCTCGATGGCGACGACACGGCGGTTCGCGCGAAGCTTGCGCCGCCGCCCGAGGTTGCGCGTACCGCGCTGCAATCCAACTTGCCGGCCAGCCTGCCTGCGCTGTTCGGTCGCGTGGCCGACATCGCCGAGCTGTGCCGCGAACTGTCGCAGCACCGGCTGGTCAGCATCGTTGGACCGGGCGGCATCGGAAAGACGTGCGTCGCGCTGGCAGCGGCGAGCCAATTGCGCTCGCGCTTCGGCGACGGCGTTTGGATCATCGAGCTGGCGTCGCTAGCGGACGCCGGTGATCTGCCGAGCACGGTAGGACGCACGGTCGGCGCGGTGTCGGCGCAGGAGCGCGCGAGCAACAACAGCGTCACGCGCGCATTGCGAACGCAGTCGCTGCTGATCGTGCTCGACAACTGCGAGCACATGCTGCCGGCGGTCTGTGCGTTCGCCGATGCACTGCTACGTGCAGCGCCGAAAGCGGTGTTGCTCGCGACGTCGCAGGAGCCGCTAAAGTTGGCCGACGAGCGCGTCTACCGGCTCGCCCCGCTCGACGTGCCGCCGGCCGGAGCGAACGCCGGCGCGGCGCTCGAGCACGGCGCTGTCGCGCTGTTGGCAGCGCGCGTGCAGGCGGTCGATCCGCGCTTTCGCATCAGCGCGTCCAACGTCGCTGCGGCGATCGACATCTGCCGCGCGCTCGACGGCATCGCGCTGGCAATCGAGTTGGCCGCCGCGCGCGTCCCGGTGCTTGGTATCGCCGGTGTGCGCGAGCGCCTCGGCGAACGCTTTCGGCTGCTCACCAGCGGCACGCGCAATGCACCGGTCCGCCAGCAAACGCTGCGCGCCGCTCTCGAGTGGAGCCATGGTCTGTTGGCGCCGCCCGAGCAGGCGGTGTTCCGCCGCCTCGGAGTATTCGCCGGCAGTTTCTCGCTCGACGCCGCGCAGCGAGTCGCGCGTGATGACTCGATCGACGCGTGGGATCTGCTCGAGCACCTCGGTGCGCTCGTTGACAAGTCGTTGGTGGAGGTCGTCGGTGCCGATCCGCCGCGCTACCGGCTGCTCGAATCCGCGCGCGCCTGCGCCGTCGAACAGCTGACCGCAGCCGGCGAAACCGCGGCGACGGCGGATGCCCACGCGCTCGCGGTGCTCGATGCATTCCGCCGCGCCGACGATGACTATCTGACGACGCCGGCGCTGCCTTGGCTCGATCGGCTCCTGCCTGAGCTCGATAACTTGCGCGCCGCTCTCTCGACCGCGCAGCGCCGTGATGCGCTGCTGGCGGCAGAGCTGGCGGCGCTCGCCGGATTTTTCCTGACCTTGGCCGGTCTCGGCGCGGAGGCCGCTCGCGCGTGCGAGCAGACGCGAGCATCGATCGATGACGCCGCGCCGGACGCGCTGCGCGCGCGCTATGCGCTCACGGTCGCGCACCTGAGCACGGCGTGGATGGCGGCGCCCGACTCCGGACTGATCGCGGTGCGCGAAGCGGCCGCGCAGTACCGCAAGCTCTGCGATCGGCCACGGCTGTACTACGCATTGCGGATGGAGGTCACGCTGCTCGAGCGCCTCGGCGAGTTGAGCGGCATCCCGAGCGTGCTCGATGAAATGCGTGCACTCGAACAGCCCGGCTGGTCGGCACTGCTGCTGCGGTTGCGCCGCTGGACCGAAGCGCACTACCTCAAAGAGGCCGGCAATGTGCGTGCGTACCGCGACATCTTCCGCGACGAGGTGCAGCAGTGCTTGCGCGACGGTGACGAGCGTTCCTCATGGCTGGCCGCGCACCATGTTGCCGTTGCGGAGATCGCGCTCGACAACGCCTGCGGCGCGGTCGCGGTCATGCAGAACGCCGTCGCGCAGATTCATGCGCGCGGCCTGCAGCGTCAATTCGGCGTGCAGGTGGCGATGCTGGCGAACGCCCTGATCGACGCCGGCGACCTTCGGCGCGCCACGCCGGTCATGCGCGAAGCCGTGTCGCTGCTGGTCGCCAACGGCATGTTGTGGTGGCTGGCCGACGCACTGGCGAGCGTGCCTGCGCTGGCCGGCGATCTGCGCGAGGCGGCACGGCTGCACGGCTGGGCCAACGCGAAGAGCGCCGAACGCAGCGGCGGCAAGCGCGGCCAAGCCTCGCAGCGGCTGTGCGACCGCGTGCGCGCCGAACTTCTTGCCGCGTTGTCGCCCGATGAGCTGCACCGCCTGTGCGACGAAGGCGCGGGCTTCGACGACGACCAGGTCATCGCGAGGGTCGAGGGAACGCTCAAGCAACGCTGACTCGCCTAGCCTGCGTTCCATGGAGACTCGAATTGGCATGAAGCAAACAACCGATGGAACGCGATTGCTATGGCGATTCACGGCGCATCCCGCTGCGGTCGGGCAGACCTACGCGCAGCACGCGGCTTTCGCGGCTACCTTCGGCGTGCGGCTTCTCGGCGCCGGCTGTGCGGCGCTGGTGCACGCGGCATTGCCATTTCTCTTTGTTACGACGGCGAGCCGACTGATCAAATCGCTGCACGCGCAACTGAACGCGACGGACCGTCGATGAGATCTCAAGCGCGCGAGGCGAATCGAACCCGCTCGCCGAATCGCTGTTGGCCTGGCTCGAATTGCGGTTCTCGCAGTTGAACAACGAGATCTCGCACTATCCGTCGCCGATCGCGCGCTGCGACGTCCAACTGACGAAGCTGCTGGAGCAGCGCGATGAGATTCGGCGGCATCTGCAGCTTGCAGAGGCAGGTGATGCAGCGAGCGTTGCCGCTTTGTATGAAGCGTTTCTGTGCTCGGCGCTTCAACCAAGATCGCGAGTTCGTCGAGACAGCGCGCCTCCTCCGTCGAGGTCTGCGCGGCCTTCTTCAGATCGCGCCGCAGCGGCATCAGATTCAGATGTATGCCGACCAATCGTTCCGGGAACGAACGGGCGAGGCGCGACACGATGAACGATCCCCAATCTCCCCCTTGCGCGCCGAAGCGCCGGTAGCCGAGCACGTCCGTCATCGGTTCGGCAAAGACGACGGCAATGTCTTCGACCGAAAATCGTTTCTGACTCCGTGTAAATGAAAGGCCATAACCCGGCAGCGATGGCACGACAGCGGCAGAGCATTCACAGCCTCTGCGCGTCGTCGAGGCGCGCCAAGTCCCAGTCGAACGTCCCAAGTGGAATATGTCCCGCCTTGCGCGCTATTTCAAGGACGAGGCAGTCGGAGAATCCGAGCGTGGGACGCGTACGAAAACTTCCGAGCGCCAGCGCGACGGTTTCGGCGTCCTGGATCGTCAGGTCCTTGTGGCTGAGCAAAGCGTCAATCGCCGCCGCAAGCCTTGCTGCCGAAAGCCCATAGACAGCGCTCAGTACCCACGCGGTTTCGGCCAGCACAAGATGCGACACCCATGCGCCTTGCCCGATGAATCGTTCGGCCGCGGCGGCCTGCTTCGCATCGTCCCCGACGATCAGACGAAGCAGGACATTCGTATCAACCGCGCGCATGCCGGCGTTTGATGTATGTCCTGCGACCGTCTGCGAGCTGCTTCAATGAGCGGCGCTTCGGCGGGCCGTTCGGAAACACCATCGTCCGGATGTCTTCCGAGCTGAGGCGTCCAACCCGGCGCACCAGAATTCGCCCATCCTCTTCGTTCCATTCGATGACCGAGCCGGGCCCGATTCCAAGTCTGCGGCGCACTTCGGCCGGAATCGAGATCTGACCTTGCATCGTCAGCTTTGATTGTGCGATCACCATGCTCGCTTATTACCAAGGTAATGAAGTTCGGTCAAGGCGCGGCTTCCAGCTCGCGCCCGGTCAGGCGCCGCAGCGCTTCGCGATACTTCTCCGCCGTCTTTGCGACGATGTCTTCCGGCAAATCCGGCGGCGGCGGACCCTTGTTCCACGGCTGCGCTTCCAGCCAGTCGCGCACGAACTGCTTGTCGAAACTCGGCGGCGAGTTGCCGACGCGCCAGCACTCCGCCGGCCAGAAGCGCGACGAATCTGCCGTCAACACTTCGTCCATCAGCGTCAGCGTGCCTTTGTCATCGAGACCGAACTCGAACTTGGTGTCGGCGATGATGATGCCGCGCGCCGCGGCGATCTCGCTCGCGGCGGCGTACAACTGCAGTGACACGTCGTGCATGCGGCGTGCAAGATCGGCACCGATCCGGCTTTCGACTTGCGCGAAAGTGATGTTCTCGTCGTGGCGTCCGAGCTCGGCCTTTTCCGCCGGCGTGAAGATCGGTTCGGGCAGTCGCTGCGCAAGCTGAAGACCCGCGGGCAAAGCGATGCCGCATACCGTGCCCATCTTGCGATAGTCCTTCCAGCCGGAGCCGATTAGATAGCCGCGCACCACCGCTTCAATCGGAATCGGTTTCAGCTTGCGGGCAACAACGGCGCGACCGCGCACCTGATCGACTTCGCCGGCGGCCACGACGCTTTCAGGCGCGATGCCAGTCAGGTGATTGGGGACGATCGCGCCGAGTTTCTCGAACCAGAAGCTGGAGAGAGCGTTCAGCACGCGACCCTTGTCCGGGATCGGCTGGTTCATCACAACATCGAACGCCGACAGGCGATCGGTCGTGACGATCAGCAACTTGTCGCCGCCAACCGCATACGAATCGCGCACCTTGCCCCGGTAGACGAGCGGCAGCGACGCGATCGAGGTGAACAGCAATCCGTCGGACATGTGCCTACAAAAACCGATTCGCCAGGATCGCCACCCACGTTCCGCCGGCGAGCACCAGCGCGAGCATCACCGCCGCGCTGCCGAGGTCCTTGGCGCGCTTGCCGAGCGAGTTGATCTCGAAGCTGTCGCGGTCGATCGCCGCTTCGACCGCGCTGTTCAGCATTTCGACGATCAGGACGATGAACACGACACTGATCAGAAGAATTTTCTCGACGAGGCCGACCGGAAGCAGCAACGCCAGAGGAATCAGAATCGCGGCGGCAATCGCTTCCTGACGAAACGAGTCTTCATCGCGCCACGCGGCGCGCAACCCGTCGATCGAATAGCGCGTCGCGTAGAACAGGCGTTGCAGCCCGCGCTTGCCCTTGAGCGCGCGGCCATCGATGTACATATACACCTCTTGCGGGACAGACCACGGAGCCCGTCACTTTGCGGGACAGACCACGAGGGCGTGCGCAGCACGCCCGAGTGCTCTGTCGCCAACCATATCTAACCATATTTAAAAACCATATCTAAACTTCCCGCCGAACAACGGATCGAAACGACCATGGCCGCCACCGACTACGAAGTGATCGACGAACGCTTCCGCAACTGCTTCAACCGCAGCGCCAACGTCGAGCGCCTCTGGACCGGCGCCCGCTGGACCGAAGGCCCCGCGTACTTCTCGGCCGGGCGCTACCTCGTTTTCTCCGATGTTCCCAACGATCGCATGCTGCGCTTCGACGAATGCGACGGCTCGATCAGCGTGTTTCGTCAACCTTCCAACTATGCGAACGGCAACACCGTCGATCGTCAGGGACGGCTCGTTACCTGCGAGCAGGGCGGCAGACGCGTAACTCGCACCGAGCACGACGGTCGCATCACCATCGTCGCAGAGCGCTACCAGAGCAAGCGCCTCAACAGCCCAAACGACGTGGTCGTCAAATCCGACGGCTCGATCTGGTTTACGGATCCCCCGTACGGCATCCTTTCCGACTACGAGGGTCACAAAGCCGAAAGCGAAGTCGGCGGCAACTATGTGTTCCGCGTCGACAGTATTTCCGGCGAACTCCGGATCGTCGCCGGCGACTTCATCCGGCCGAACGGGATCGCCTTTTCAGCCGACGAGAAGCGCATTTACATCGTCGATTCGGCGGGTGGACGAACGCCGGGGCAACCGAAGAACATCCGCGTGTTCGACGTCGCTGACGATGGCTCACTCTCTGGCGGCAAGGAGTTCGCCGAATGCACGGCCGGGCGTTTCGACGGAATTCGCTTCGACGACGCCGGACGAATATGGGCCGCAGCCGACGACGGCGTGCATTGCATCGACACCGACGGTGCGCTGATCGGCAAGATCCGGATTCCGGAGATCTGCGCGAACCTGGTCTTCGGCGGGCCGAAGCGGAACTATCTTTTCATCTGCGCGACAACGTCGCTGTACGGCGTGCTGCTTCCGGTCAATGGCGCCCTCTTGCGGGACAGACCATGAAGGGCGCGCGCAGCGCGGCCGAATGCTCTGTCCCCAACCAAATCTAACCAACGGCCTTTGCCTTCGCTACCGCTTTCGCCGCATTCACCTTGCCGTAACCGAACCACCAACTGTGCCCGCGGCGATCGTACGTCCCGCGCGCCTGTCCGGTCATCGAATCGGTACTCGAATCGACGATCTTGTCGGCGGTCGAATGCAGGATGTCTTTCACTTGCGCCGCAGTGAGTCGAGGATTGGCCGACAGCACCAGTGCCGCGACGCCCGCCACCAGCGGTGTCGCGCTCGAGGTACCACCGAACCCACCTGTGTATCGGCTGTTCGGCGTAAAGCCGCTGCCCACGCTTTCGTTGTCGGTGGTCCATATGCTGCGACCCGGCGTGTAGGCGCTCTCGTCCAGCGGATGCCAGTTGTCGCTCGGAGCGCACACGCTGATTTCCGCGCCCCAGTTGCTGTATTGCGCTTTCCGGTTAAGGCTGGTCGAGGCGGCCACCGCGATCACGTCAGGGTGGCACGCGAAACCGTTTTCAATCGGGCCGCGCGTCACCCTGATGCGGTTGCCGTCCATCCAGCGCACTTCGTTCGGCAACGACAGATCGCGCATCGGCGCGTTGTAGTTGTGGGCGGCAAAGAGAATCACGCAGCCCTTGCGCCGCGGCCCGCCGGTCCTAGCGATGCGCGCGAAGGTCGTGGTCAACAGCCGCGGCAGCGGCGAATACACCGGCGGTGGCCCCCAGCTGCACGAGATGACGTCGGCAAATTCCGCGACGTCGTCGAAGATCTCGGCAGTTTGGTCGTCGTCTTCGGCCATTGAAATTCGCACCGGCATAAAGGCGCAGCCCGGAGCGATGCCGACGACGCCGCGGCCGTTGGCTTCGGCGATCGCAACGCCGGCACACGGCGTGCCGTGATAGTCGTGACCTGCGGGAAACGGGCTGGCGTCGCCGTCGACATAGTCGCGCGGTTGCACGATCTTGCCGGCGCCCTGGAAGTCGGGATGGTCGATATCGAAGCCGTCATCAACCACCGCAACGACGATTGAGCGCGCTCCGCGCGTGACGTCCCACGCTGTCGTTGCGTCGACCGACGCTTCGGCGACAAGCTGCGGCGCGCGCCGCGCCTTCAGATGCCATTGCCGGCGGAATAGTCCGTCGCTTGGTGTGTAGGTCGTGCAGAAACGGTTGACGAGATTGGGCTCGGCGTATCGCACGAGTTTCTCGGCCGCGAGCCGGTTGGAAATCTTCAGCGGATTGGCGCCGCTCGCTTTCGTCACCTCCACGAGAAACGTATTCGGCGCGTCGTACTCCTTCAACAGGCGCAGGCCGTATTTGGCAAGCAGCACTTCGATCTGTGCAGTCGACGCCTTCTTGTCGAACTCGACAACGATTCGATCCGTCAGGTAGTAAACGGTGCCTTCGGAACCGCGCGGCTTGTAGGCGTGGTGCACCACCGCCCGAAATGCGTCGGATCGCATCGCCGCCATCACCGAGTCGCGGTCGGTCTGCGAGGTCTCGACCTTGTAGACCTGTTTGGTCACTTTCGTGATGCCGCGCACGCCGGCAATCTCGCGCAATTGCTCGAGCTCCGTTGGTGTGGCCGCGGTCACCGTAAAGCGATCCTCCTGCTTATCAACCTTGATCGGCTTGCCGCCGCGTCAGAGCACATCGCCGTCCGATACGGGCGCTTGTTTCCTTGCCATCGTCTGGCCTCCTTAGACATCCTTGGGGACAGAGCGCTTCGCGGTCTGTCACGCAAGAGGTCGGGATTGTTTGCGCGCGCCGTTGGATGAACAAGTGAAAATTGCCGTGCGCCGCGTTCGGCAAGTGCAGCGCGGAGTCGGCGAGAATCCGCCTCCTTAACCCGGATATTTCACCAGGTCGCCCCCGCCAATCGAATGTTCACCTCTCAAGACACGGAGATTCCCGGTTCATTGCGGCAAACCAGTTTGGTTCGTCGGGGCTACACGGGCTTGCGCGGCGCCTGCGCGGCCATCTTGCGCTCAAGTGCTCGCAAATGCCTACGGGCATTCGTCTGCGCCCCTCTCGCGCAACCTGGCTCGCGCATGCATCCGCGCAACTCCCGCGTCCCTGATGAAACATCCGGGTCAACCGGCTGAAAGACAATGCCCAAACTCGACTACACCCGCTTCTACAAATACGACGAACTGATCACCGCGCTGAAGGACTTCGCTGCCGAGTTTCCGAAGCTCGTTGCTCTCGACTTCATCGGCCAGAGCCACGAAGACCGCGCGATTCCGCTCGTCACCGTCACCCACACTGCCACTGGACTCGCCGAGCACAAGCCCGCGTACTGGATCGACGGCAACATTCACTCGGTGGAGCTATCGGCCTCGACCGCGTGTCTGTACTTCATCGACTGGCTGACCAAGGGCTACGCCGACGGCAAGGCGGAGATCAAGCGCTGCCTCGATACACGCGCCTTCTACATCTGCCCACGCATCAACCCCGACGGCGCCGAATGGGCGATGGCGGCGCGGCCGAAGTACGTGCGCTCATCGACGCGGCGCTATCCGTTCGACGAGGAACCGGTCGCGGGCCTGCTGATGGAGGACATCGACGGCGACGGGCGCATTCTGCAAATGCGCGTGCGCGATGCGAACGGCCCGTGGAAAAAACATCCGACCGAACCGCGCTTAATGGTCCGGCGCGATCCGACGGACGGCGGCGGCGAGTACTACCGCGTGCTACCTGAAGGCCGCATCCGCGACTACGACGGCGTGTCGATCGAAGTGCATGGGTTCTTCGGTTCGCCGCAGGGCCTCGATCTGAACCGCAACTTTCCGGCCGGTTGGCGTCAGGAATACGACCAGTTGGGCGCGGGGCCGTATCCGACGTCGGAACCTGAAGTGCGTGCTCTGGTGGATTTCATCGTCAAACACCCGAACATCTGCGGCGGCACGAGCTTTCACACGTTCTCCGGCGTGCTGCTGCGACCGTTCGGTCATCAGCCCGACGACAAGATGCCGGGCGAGGACCTGTGGACCTACAAGACCGTGGGCAAGAGGGGCGAGGAACTGACCGGCTATCCGGCGATCTCGATCTTTCATGAGTTCGTTTATTACCCGAACGAGTACATCGGCGGCGCATTCGACTGGATCTATGAGCACCTCGGCATGTTCATGTGGACGGTGGAAATCTGGAACCCGAAGAAGGAAGCCGGCATCGACAACAAGGAGTGGATTCACTGGTTTCGCGATCACCCGATCGAAGACGACTTGAAGATGCTCCAATGGTCCGACGGCGAACTGAAAGGCGAAGGCCATGTCGACTGGAAGCCGTTTGATCATCCGGAACTCGGGCCGATCGAGATCGGCGGTTGGAACCGAATTCGCGCGTTCTCGAATCCACCGCCGCACCGGCTCGAAGCCGAGGTCGCGCGTTTTCCGCAATGGTTGCTGTGGCAGGCGTTGATCTCGCCGAAGCTCGAGCTGCGCGATGTGCAGGTGACGAACACCGGAACCGACACCTGGCGCGTGCGACTGGTCGTTGCCAACAGCGGCTGGTTGCCGACCTACGTGACGAAGATGGCGCTGAACCACAAGGTGCTGCGCGGCGTGCTGGCGGAAATCGAGATACCGACTGGCGCAGCGCTGGTGTCAGGCAAGCGGCGCGAAGAACTCGGTGAGCTGGAAGGCTGGGCGTACCTGCACACCGGCATCAGCTTCTGGCCGAACAACAAACCAACCGCCGACGTAGCGCACGTCGACTGGATCGTTACGGCGAAGGCGGGAACGAAAATTGAACTCGCCGCATGGCACGAGCGCGCCGGGCGGGTGGCGAAGAGCGTGACGCTCTGAAGAGCAGGATTGAGGATTGAGGATTGAGCAACGGCGGTCATTCCCGAGAAAGCGACGCGACAGCTGGCGTCCAGCGCTTTTGATCGCAAAGACACTGGGTTCCCGCTGGAGCCTGCCCTCGACTCCGATCGGGGGCGGGAACGACACAACTTGCGCGCGTTTCTCTCAATCCTCGATCCTCAATCCTCTTCTACACCGACATCCGAATTGGCGTCTGCCGCTCGCAGAATGCGGCGACATCGCGCCGATTGACCTTGCCGCGCGATGTGCGCGGGATTTCATCGACGATGTACCAGCGCTTTGGCATCTGGTGCGCGGCCAGATAAGCAGCGGTCCACTGGTACAGGGGTCCAAGCACTTCGCCTTCGGTCGGCTGCAACACCACGGCCACACCGACCTCTTCGCCCAGCAGCGGATCGTCGAACGCGAATGTGCAGACATCGAGCGTGTGCTCGAAGCGTTCGATCACGCCGTCAACATCGCCCGGATAGACCTTCATTCCGCCCTTGTTGATCTCTTCGCGTACGCGGCCGCGCAGGCTTAGCCAGCCGCGACCGTCCAGCACGCCGATGTCGCCGGTGGAAAACCAGCCGTTGGCAACGCACTCTGAGGTGAGGTCGTCGCGGTCCAGATAGCCGCGCATTAGCGCCGGCGTGTTGATCCACACGTATCCCGGCTCGTCCGTCCTGCACGGCTCGGACCATCCCGGCGCCGCGCTCGCTTCGCCGCCGCGCATGATCGCAAGCGCGCCGCCCCATGCCTCACCGATCAGTCCGTCGGCGGGTTCGGCATTCGCAACCGTCGTACCGGCGAGCCAGCTTCCGGTCTCGGTGATGCCATAGGCGTTCATAACCTGTGCGCCCTGCGTCCAGGCTGTGGCCTGCCGCCACAAGTTGCCGGTCAGCGGCGCCGAACCGCAGAACACGCGCTGCAGTGAGTTGCGCTGTGGCGGCCGCGCGGTTTTCACGGCAAGACGCCACACGGTTGGCACCGACGACATGAACGTGATCGCGAAATCGTCAATCAGGCTGCCCAGCCGCACCACGATGTCGGCGCGAAATGGCGGCGTCACATACAGGTCCTGACCGCTAAGCCAGGGGAAGAGGCTGTTGCAAATCAGACCGTGGCCGAAGTGGGTTGGAATCAAGCACAGCGTTCGCTCGAACGCGGTAGTGCCGAGTGAGCTGCGCAAACTCATCCAGCGCGCTCGCAAGGACCGGTGCGTGTGCACGACGCCTTTCGGTTTCCCGGTCGTTCCGGACGTAAACAGGATCAGCGCATCGTCGTCGAGCGTGAGTCGGGACGGCGTGAGCGCGTTTGCGTCTGTCATCGCGGCATCGGCTTCCGCAGTCAGCATCACGCGCGCGCCCGCATCGACCAGCGCGCGGCTGCACGCCTCGCCCGGAGGCTCGTTCCACAACGCCAGCTTCGGCCGCGCCGCAGCGGCCAGGGTTGCGACTTCGAATGGCGTCAGCCGACCGTCGACGGGAATCGCGCACGCGCCCAGGTGCCAGATTGCGAGCAGATCGACAAAGAATTCGAGTGTGTTGCCGTAGTGCAGGAGGACGCGATGATGGCGCGCCAGGCCGTGTCGCTCAAAGTGCGCAATTCGCGCCTTGTATCGCGCGAGAATTTCGGCGCGGCTCCACTGCCGCCCCGTCATCGGCTCAATGAGCCGGCCGACACCTAGCCCCGTCAACATGCGCCGACTCTAGCGAAAAAAATGGGGTCTGACCCCATTTTTTTCCCCATTTTTTATGCGGCTTCTTCCTCCAGCGGCGCACGGTTCCAGCTTGACTCGCGCAACCATTGTTCGAGCGTCGTGCGGCGCATCGGTCGGCTGATATGAAAGCCCTGCGCAAGATCGCACCCGAAAGCGCGCAGTGCTTCGAGGCAGCCTTCGTCCTCCACGCCCTCGGCGACCGCCTTTAACCCCAGGTTGTGCGCCAGATCGATCGTTGAGCGCACGATGATTTGGTCGTCGCGGTCCTCGGTCATTCCCATCACGAACATACGGTCGATCTTCAGTTCGTCCACCGGCAGCTTCTTCAGATAGGCGAACGAGGAGAAGCCGGTGCCGAAATCGTCGATCGACAGGCGCACGCCGAGCGCGTCGAGGCGCCGCAACGTCTGCAGCGCGTGGTTCGGATCTTCCATGAAGCTGCTCTCGGTGATCTCAAAACAGATCAGGTTGGGAGGGATGCTGTAGAGCCCGATCAGATCGCTGACGACGACCGGGAGATCGGGATTGACCAGATCGCGCGCGGAAATGTTGACCGATACTTCGAGCGGCATGCCCTGCTCGACCCATTTGCCGCACTGGCGCAGCGTGACTTCGAGCATCCACCGTGTGACTACGCGAACGAACCCGGTCTGCTCGGCGTACGGCATGAACTCCACCGGAGGCAGCAGACCGCGGGTCGGATGGCGCCAGCGCACCAGCGCCTCCACGCCGGTGACGCGCGCCGCCGCGAGGTCCAACTTGGGCTGGTAGTAGACGCGCAATTCGCTGTTCTGCACTGCTCGCCGCAGTTCGCCCAATAGCGACAGGTGTTCGCGCTGCGCGCCGTCGTAACGCGGGTCGTACAGCGAAAAGCCGGCGTTGCTGCGCTTGGCGACATACATCGCAATGTCGGCGTGGCGGATCAGCTCGCCGGCATCGGCCCCATGTTCCGGAAAACTCGCGATGCCGATGCTGGCGCTCACGTCCAGCGGTTGTCCCTCGTAAATAATCGGCGCGCGCAATGTCGTGCGGATTTCGCGCACACAGGAAAGCACGGCGTCGGCGTCCGCTCCGGGCAGCAGCAACGTGAATTCGTCGCCCCCCAGCCGGGCCGCCATGTCGCCCGGGCGCAGCAGCGCGCGCAGCCGCGTTGCCACTTCGCTCAGGACGACGTCACCGGCCACGTGGCCGAGCGTGTCGTTGACGACTTTGAAGCGATCCAGATCCATCAGCATCACGGTCAACGTTCCGCGGCCGGCTGCCGCCGCGGCGAGTCGCTGGTTCAGCGTTTCGTTGAAACGGGCGCGATTGGGCAGCCCGGTAAGTCCGTCTTCGAAGGCGAGCCGCATGACTTCCTGCTCGCGCTGCACGATTGCCGCACGCATATGGTTGAAGCTGCGCGCCAGCACGCCGATTTCGTCGTTGGAACTGACTTCGATCGTTTCCGTTGCGCCGCCTTCGCCGTATTCGCCGCGTTGGATCTTCACCGCGCTCGAGGTCAATTGACTGAGCGGTCGCGTGATGCTGCGCGCGATCACATAGCTGGCCGCAACGCCCGCCGGCAAGCTGATGCCGCCGAGCACGATGAGCACCGCGCGCAGCCGGTTGAATGTCGCAAGCACATCGTCGAGCGACCGTTGCAACACCGCGGTGACGGTCGCGCCGCCACCGCGATTGCCACTCACATCGGGAAGCGTCAACAAGCGGCTTTCGTACTCCGCACCAGCCATCGTCAAGGTCATGCTGCGCGCGTCCGCCTGTCCCGCCTTGCCCACCGTGCCTGCCAGCTGCGTGCGCAGCGGCTCGCGCAGCGCATCGGGCAAGGTGCTAGCCAGCAACCGCGGAGTGCCATCGGTGTGACGCGCGACGAAGGACACGTGCAGAGCGGTCAGGCGCTGCATGTCGGCGGCCAACGCATCATCGATGTCAAAGCCGAGCGCGACCCACGAGATCGGCACCGGCGCCAGCACCGGCACCACGACAAGCTGCATCGCCCGGTTGTCCTGCATCACCATGCCGGCGGCGCTGCCTGCCTTGCGGGCGGTATCGGTCAGCCGCTTGAACGCGAACGCGGTGCCGCGCCGCCGTTCATCTCCGGTATCTGCAATGATCTTGTTGTCGAGACCGATCAGCATCAGTTGTCCGGCCTGCACGCGCCGGCCGTGACTGCGCAGCGCAGAGTCAATGGTTACCACGTCGTTGGTGGCGATCGCTTCACGAAATGCGAAGTCCGCGGCCAGTACACCGGCGGTCTGCGCCAGCCGGTTGCGGTTGGTTTCCAGCAGGCGTTCGAAGATGCGTTCGCCGGTGGCAAGTTCGCGTTCGATCTTTTCGCGTGCGTTGTCGACGTTGGCCGCGTTGACGAACAGGAAGCCGACGCCCTGCACCGCCACCAGAAGCAATGCGAAGTAAATCAAGATGCGGGTGCGCAAGCGGCGCCAGCCGAACGTCCGTGGTTTTTTTCTTCGTTCGATCATCGGGAAGCCGTGACCGGCAGGCGCAGCGCCAGCGGCAGCACAAATTTGAGTTCGGCGACAGGCTCACCGCGCGCCGCGAACTTCCGGATCGTGCTTTTCCTGGTCACGTGAAGATTCAGCGCGTAACGATGTCGCGCTTCATGATCAGCAGCAGAGCGACAAGGCGAGCAAAGGTTGCGCGCGACGCGAGCACAACGCGCGACGCGGGCGAAAAAATGGTCCACATGGTTCGAGCCGGCCGGTCTGAAAATGGGGCCGGCGCGGCCGTGGGCAGCCGGCGCCGGACGGCTCAAGATAGGGAATCCGGGCTTGTTCTAGCGCCGGATAAGGGTCAACTTAGGACGGGATTTCTTCTCTGGGACACGGCAGTGCCCCTCTCCCGCCGAGAGAGGGTTGGGGTGAGGGCGCAGCGCGGCGAATTAGGGAGGCTCTGAAAAGCTACTGCGCAGCCCATCTTGCGCCTTGCAGGCCGCAGCGTCGCGAGACGCGACGCTTCTTCGCCCTGTCCAAGGCCGCGCAGGCGGCCTTGGAGCCGCAGGGCTCAGCCTGCGCGCTTCGCTG
>Ga0187892_10006510_pt1 | contig 17270 bp, 9 predicted proteins | sample MA1701073metaG_FD_139345 | JGI IMG/M metagenome (GOLD analysis project Ga0187892, IMG submission 139345) | Bio-ooze microbial communities from a basaltic lava cave in the Kipuka Kanohina Cave System on the Island of Hawaii, USA - MA170107-3 metaG ... | reverse complement strand
TCCGGAACCGAAAACAGAAACGAGCGTGGGGGAAAGGGGGCGGTGCATCCAGACCACCCCGACCGACCGAAGCCTCGGGTCTGAACGAATAGCCCACCTACTCATGAAATATGCGGGTTAGGGTGGCCCTGAAACAACAAAGCCGGCCCAGTAGTGAGGGGCCAACGGGGTTTTGCGCGCACGCGCTGCCTTTTCCAACTGCGGATCCATTTCTTCTACTTCGCTCGTACCCAACATCTTGGGCAAGCCGCTAACAGGCTGAGTTTGGAGCAATGTTGATGCACCGGACCGAATTAGTTCAAGCTGCGCCTGCCTAAGACATTCTGCAGCGGCGAAGCCGCCTTTACTAAAGTCCATTGTGCGAATGACGCGCTCCAACAGGTGGACCGATTGACGCTCGGGGATCTTCCACTGTGCCGCAACCACATTCTCGGCTCCTGCGTGGTGGAATGCCTCTCGAAGCCCGAACACCGCTTCGCCTGCAGCAACGAGCCCGGACGCGGTTTTGCACCCCCCAAGAATAACCAAACTAGTGCCACGCAGCTCCAGGTCGATGAGCTCGGACGCGAGTACAATCCCGTCGGGCATCGTCGGCTCAGGTCGCTGATTGGCCCCAGACAACACAAGCCCTGCAGCGCTAAAGGGATCATCCGCTACCAGATGACTGAAGCCTTCTGGTACCCCGTAGAACGCATGGCTGCAAAACGCAAATACTTGCGGGCGGTGGACCGCTAGCAGATTGGCTTCCGTTGCGTTCGGGCCCACGAAGTCTTTTACGGGGCCTCTACTGTCTTCGGTTCGGGCCTTGTAGGCGTCCATCAGCGCTGTTGCGACTCGGCGGGTTTCGCTGACGGACACCCAGGGCTTTCCCTCCAAGCTGGGGTCCGCAAAAACCACGGCCCCACTGCCGATAACAAAGCCAGCCCCTTTCCGAGTTTGCCGTGCCGAAGTGGCCAAGAGAATGCATCGGTTGTGCAACAGGAAGCTGTCGCCATCATCACTGGGGAGAGCGTGCCACGGTACCAGCCAGAGTCTTGCGTCTGGGCTGATTATGACTCGTGGGCCGCTCGGCAAGAACGTCATCAAGGGATCCCAAACGCGCTGACGCAGCCGCGGCCCGATAGACAGCCAGTCTCCGTTCGCATCGCTGGCTGCGTAGTGAAAATCCTCAATCATGCTGTCGAGCTCAGCCGCGGGGCCGAGATCAACGTATCGAATCGCCGAGGCACTCAAGCTTGGCATGATGAACGCACCATATCGACGTTCCCCGTTTAGATCCGCAAAGAGAACGAAGTCCACGAATGGATGATCTGCCACCAGCGATCTCCCTTCGGCGTCGACATTCCCGGCATCGGCAGACTTAGGGGGCGCAACTAGCATTTCTGCCACCGTGGCCAACGCGTCCTGCCCCAGCCTCAGCTCTTCTTGGTTCAGTTCCTTTAGTCTTGCGCCGATATTCGAGTCGCTATGTAGTGGGTTGGGATGCAAACGCACCGCGACCCAAGTTTCCAATTCGGTTCGCAGAACTGCCAATTGTCGCGCGAGGGCTCTTTCTAGTGGTGGAATCACTAACGGATCGGCATCGGTGAGGCGCGGCTCATCGAGCACGTCCGAGGTATCACCGCGCCACGCTGCCGCTATCTTCGCTGAACGCGAGCGTTCTCTTTCCCTGTGCCCCCGCTTAAGCTCATTGAGTCGATGTAGACCAACGAGAAGACCCTCGTACCGCTCAATCTGATCCTGGTACGCGTCGACGAGAATGGCTGCAGCCGGATCATCATTCGAAAATGCCTGCAGATATCTCCGGGCATTTAAGAGCAGAACATCCAGTTGATTACCCAGGCGAATACACTGGTCCGCCGTAAAAAGCTCTCTTGTGCTGGATACATAGCTAATTAGCCCCTTTGTTTCAATGGCCCAATTGCTGGCCTCATTCACGAATTCGTCCGATGGATGAGCGTGTCCGATAAGGAGCGCAAGCGCATGGCTTCGAGCAGGGGCAACTTGCCCTGCAATGAAGTCAACTTGGGCTCTCCGAGGAAGCACTCGAAGGGCGCCGCCCGCGTAACCTGAAATCACGCGTCGCGCCAGTCGACTGTACGTAAGAAGCTTTTCTGAGTCGTTCCTGCTCTGGGCTTCGTGACCCAACGTGAGTGCGTACGTCGCTATACGCGGATCCGGCGGTCCGTACCAATGATCGAAATCCTTATGCAATCCTTCGTCCATCGCGTACTTGACAAGGTTGTAAGGCGATTGGATACCGATCAGGCGCTCAAAGCCGACGACGAGCGCCTCCAAGCTCTCACGCGGGAGAGCGTTGCTGCGACGTGCTTCCACTAGGGCGGTGTGGAACGCTTCAACTATGACAGGCCGTGCGACGATCGAGTCCGGCTCGCCATCACTCGCGGCCCGCGAGAGAAATGAAAAGGCGACCTCGAGTTCTCTGCTTGAGCCTTCGTAACCTGATAGTCGAAAGCTTGTGTCGAGCAAGGCGAAGGCGGAATCGATGTATACCGGATTGCGCTCATGCGTTTCCTGTTTACTTATACCGTGAGCAGAGCTGAGGAGCTCCTTGGCCGCTTCCAGTCTTCCCTGACGCAGATTGCAAACGCCTTGCTCAACGAGCACACGCGCACGGAGCAGAGGTTCCGTTGCTAACGACTCATCGATGATTCTCATCGCCCGATTCAGCGCATTCGTCGCCACCTCGATCTGGCCAAGGTCTCGGTAGACTCCTGCCGACTCCAGTAGAAGCCGAACCAAGACTCGTGGATGCTGGGTAAGCTCTCCTCTTTGAAGATGATCCATTGCCCGCGTCAATTCATCGATCGCCGTGTCGTAGTGCTGCATGATTTGCGCGACGCGACTAAGCTGGATGTGAATCCGAGCTATCTGAAGTAGCTGCATCGGAGTCGGGTTGCGTGTCAGCGGCTTAGAATCCCCCGTTGAATCTTCCTGTTCTTGTCCGGACAAAGGATCCTGATAGAACTCCCGAGCCCTGTCGAAGGCCCGCTTGGCGGATTCTAAGTGGCGCTCAGACAACGCCACGCGCCCTGAAAGGTGGGCGCTCTCTGCATGCAGCCGCGTGCCAGTTCGGGTCCTCCTGTTGATGATCTTCTGCGAGTTTACCATCGCGGTCTTCGCTTGAGGGACTCGCCCCGCATCCAGCTGGCTGAACCCGAGCTTTAACTGCAACCGCAGCAGGTGTTCGCTATTCGTGTCGACGAGCGGCGTCAAAAGGCCGATCGCATCCTTGTACCCATCTGAGGCTGCGAAAGGCCTAAGCAACGTAGCGTCAGCGTCGGCAGTCGACTCCAGCAGCGATACCATCCCCCTTGGGTCCACTTCTTGGCCAAGGGTATTGCGGATTCTCCAAGCTTTGTCTAAGTACACTTTGGCGGTTGCACTGTCATTCATCGACAGCGATACATCGGCGATGCGTTGAAAGAGTGCGGCACCCGCGACGGAATCTCGCTCGTCTGAATCGAGACTAGATTCCGCCCTCCGGTATAAAGCCATCGCTTCTTCCAAATAGCCTCGCAACTCCCAACTGCTGCCGGCTCGCATAAGGAGTTCGAAACGCATCGGAGCGTCTGCCTTAAGGACTGGATCCAGCTCCCCAATGAGATAGTCGCGAAGCGTAGTTGCTAGCTGAAACTGGCCCAAAGCGTCCACCAACTCCTGCGCGACCTCAACTAAATCGAGCCAGTGGGTTATCACATGACTGAAGGCGGCGCGTTTGTCCTCCTCGCGGCTGAAAATGGCATCATTGTGATCCTTCATTCGCTTCATGGCGATCTGCAGCCGTGAGCCCATCACGTGCAAGTTCAACCGATTCAAAGCATCGCGACACGCATCAGACAAGACCCCAAACTCGATCGAGAACGGCACAGCTTCATCAGGTGGTATAGAAACCGTGATATCGTAGACAGCATCCACTTCTTTGGAATAAGCTCCTTCGAGAATCCGCGCCGCAATAGACAAATCGGGCTCGGTGACTAACGAGGGAAATCGCTCCACTCTCTCAAGAGCCGTCCGAATCTGCGCAGTCAGAGCGGGGTCGTCGGCTATGTCGAGCATGCTTAGCCTCCGCAGGGCGAATGCGTATTGCTCTCGCGTCAGCGGAACCGATGCCTCGGCGCGGGTCAAAAGCTGCTCAGCCATTGTCTGAACAAGATCGAGTTTTCCTAGGCCACTCGCGATTTCGGCTTGTGCTAGCAAGGACTCTGTAACCAACGGATGGCTGTCCCTCGAAAGAGCCGTCAGCTTCGCTACGATCTCATCGTAGATCTGGATTGCGTCCTCCGGACGTTGGAGCTTAGAAGCATAGAGAGAAGCAAGTCTAGCCTTAGCGTTAAAGTACTCTTCGGAATCGGGCCGGGCCGCCACTATTGCTTTTAACAGAGCTTCCTCAGCCGACTCGAAGTTTCCGCCCATCGTAGCCGAGTCGCTCAAGGCGATTAGGGTGTCGGCATCCGAAAAGAGCAGGCCGCAAGCAGACCGCACAGACGCCCTGCGGAGATGCTCCGAAGCCCCATCGTAATCTCCCACAGCAAGTCTCGCTGCGCCCTCGTATGCATGTACGCGGCGAATATCGCGATCACGCTCAATTCGGAATGGTAGGTGTGCTGTTGCGGTTGCAAGAGTCGCCATGCGTCGTCTCAACTCGCTTTCGCCGACTTGCCAAGCTAGCTCACCAAGATGCATAGCCTGCTCCGTTGAGATCGGAAGGTCGCTGCGCAAGAGCTTCGAGTGTGTTTGAGATAGCTCTGCAAAGAGTGCCGCTTCATGGTCCGTGGCTTCCATGATCAAGGGTTTTGCATCGGCCGCCGTCCCCGCCAAAGCGCTAGCCTTGGCTCGAAGGAACGCCACGTGGTATCGCCGATAGAGATTGTCGGGCACATACGTCTTCACCAGTTCTTGAGCGGAAGTCAGCAGCAGTGCCGCTTGGTCCACCTCTCCGTTCGCTAGTTGGCTTCCGGCGCACAGGAGTAGTGGCGGGAGGAGATCTGGGTGATCGATAGAGCCAAGAGACTCTTGCTTTATGCGCATGGCGTTACAAGCAGCTGCTCTAGCAGCCGATGCGTTATGATTGGCAAGAGCGAGTCTGGCTCGGACTTCGTGGAATCGCGCCTTCAATTCAGCCGACGCAGGCTCGGAATTCAACTTTTCAAGCCAATGCTCCGCACTCAGCGGTCGGTCACTCCTCGCGAGCAAGTCAGCGATATCGATGATGAAAGAGTCATCCGACGGCTCACCGCCCCCACAAAGAAACGCGTCGACTTCAAGCGCGGCAGCGTGAACGCTTCCAGACTCAAGTAGCACGCGGATGATCGCTTGACTGATTTCTGGATCAGGTCTCTGACCGTGTGCGCCCGCGTAATTCCACAGCCCTGCCAGCGCAGAGGAGAAAGCGCCAAGTTTCGCTTGTGCTGTTGCGATTCCAATAGCGCATGCGCGCTTGGTATCAGGATCAGGTTCGCCCACATTGGCTATGTGCTCGAAATGAGAAACTGCCTGGAGATAGCGGCCTTTTCGAAGTTCCTTGCCCGCCTCGGCGAGCGACGCGGACTCCGATCCGAGGTTATCGACTGCAAATGGAAGTAAGACTTGCAAAGCAAGAAGAATTGCTGCTGTCATTTTTATTGCTCCAAGTACGGCGACTAGGCCGAAACTACCAGCCGCACGCTGCTTCTTAGCCTGGCGACAACTGTTGCTACTGACATGCGCTGCTAATTAGCAACGTCCCTATTCTGGGAAACCTCTGCGAGTTAATCGACTAGTCCTAGTCCTAGTCCGGCGGAAGCGGAAAGAGAAGGCGACCGCCAGTCTCATCGAGGGAGCCGAGAACGGGGTCGTTCAGAACGCGCCGCCGGGACTGGAGCACAAGGCCGTAGAGGCGCGTCAACTCTGTCGCTCTTGTAGCCGGCTCCGCCAACCTCCCACCCACCTCAACTTCGTACGCTTCAATCTGCTGGCGAAGCCGTTCGATCGGTGTTTCCCCATTACCGCGAAGGATCGCCAGAAACTCAGCCTCTGTCGATCCAGGATCCGGCGTGAATGCCTCAATCGCTTCAATGACTTTCTTTGTTAGCTCGTGATCGCGATGCCGTTGAATGTCAAATCGATTCTGCTCATTTGCCGGCTCAGAGAAGCTATATCGATCGGGGCAAAATCTCAGAAGACTTGCGCGCTTTTCCGACAAAATGGGGTTGCGCAAGTCCACCGCTAAGACAGCCGCGACAAAATGCGGTGTGACCAAACCGCGTTTCATGAGGGTGTCGATCATCTTGTCATCCATGTGACTCGGCGCGGGGATCAGCCAACAGAAATGGGCATCACCAGGCTTGCCATCGATCTGCACCTGTGATTGTTTCACGAGCCGTTTGTACTCATCGGGCTGGACGAAGTGGTGCGGATCCCGCCCGAGAAAGGCCCGGGCTTCATCGATCTTCAGACCGTCCAACCCGCTCGGGCCACCGCCAGCAATGAGGTCAGCGTTGAGGAAGAAAGTCGACGGTATGGCGAATGCGTCCGCCGGGCCAGTCTCGTTCGCTTCCGGGATCGGATGGAGATTCGAGGTTCTCCGGTCGGCGCTGATAATGTTGAACTCGGTTGTGACGAAAAGGTGCCGGAGCAAGCGGCTCGCCTGCACGACCTCGACCTGACCATTACGCACGACCACATTACCGGTGTTATCGCTTCGGAGCAGACCCCGATTGACTTGCGCCGTCGCAAAATTGCTGATCGCAGCGATGATTGACTGCTCAAGACTCTCCGCCCCTGTCAGATTCTGCATCAGGGGATGCGTCGTAACAGGCCACCGGACGTTTACTGGCTGACTCGGATTTAGGTAATTGGTGGGCGAGTCGATGGAATGCCAGTTGTTCCAGGGGCGCAGCAGCTCTTTCATCACGGGCGCACCATTGATATGACAGGCCATGCACGTACCGGAGCGCTCGTCAGGGGAGAGCAAATCAGCCTTTTGCGAAGAACCTCGGAATTTCCAGGTTAGCTTCGCCCCGCCGCTTCCGGCTTCATCGAGCCGGTAGTAATTGTAGCGACGCCTGTGGTTGTCCCATCCCCAAGCCTCAACGAACCTAAGTCGTTTGGCCGGAATTCCGGATGTAGGGTCCGTGGGAAAGTCCTCGCTGTTGAACGAGACAGAAAGCATCACGTTCGAATTCAACCGAATCGGCCCCCTGAAGCCCCGGAAGTCGATGACGGCGCGTCGAAGCTGCCCGTCTTGAGGATCCTTAATACGCTCATCGACAACGAATAGACGGCGTTCGTCGCCGTCCGGCTGGAGCAGATCCAAGATCTCCTTCAGATTCACGGCATCGGCATGATCTTTGAGCACAAGCGTAAAGAGCGGATCGTCAAGCTCGCTACGCTCGGACGTAGAGAGCAGCTCGACCGCGCTGGAGTTACTTTGCTGTTTGAACAGACGTTGATCCTGTGCGCATACCGTGGAGCAGATGGATATAACCCAAACAATACATCTTGCGATTCGCATGGCGATGGCTCTTCAAATGATGACACCGCGACTCGGTCTGTCGGCGGTAACTGTGATTTCTCGGTCGAGAAGCTCTGCCAAATCGGCGGAGACAACATCAGCAGCTACCTGCAGAACCCTGGAAACTTGCGCGCCGCTGGAAATCGAGTCATTATTGAGTGTGAGCGCGCGAGAGGTATCGAGTACGCCACGACGGCCGTTGCGATCGATCACCCATGCGCCTTGGTTGGAGTCAGGATCGTTGATGTCAACCTCAACACCATCGATCCGCCATGCCCCGGCGAGTTCGAGAATCCTAATTCCGGCAGGATCGGACAAGCTGAGGCCCTGCGGGATTCGGCAGACCTCCTGCGCTTGTGTGCAAATAACCGGGTCCGAGTTGCGACGCGGCCCGCATGCCCCACCGACCGCGGCGCAAGTATCGGTTGATGATCCACTACGCGGGAACGCGCACTCGCGAACCAAGTTAAACAAGGCACCCATCGTGTTGAATTTCTGCCCGAGGCACAGGATTCCCTTGCTGCCATTTGTCCAAGGATTTTCGGGAACGGTGCCAGCCGGTGCGTCGAATGGAACCACGACACGTCCACGGAAGCGGGCGGCTCGTTCCCTCGGTGTTGCAACGTCTGGATCAAAGTCTAGGCCGTAAAGTTCTGCGGGAGTAGGGCTAGCACTGGGAATCGCATCAACGATGCCCGCGACGAGCGCGCCATGTCCGACTTTGGCCAGCGCTTCGTAGTATTCGGGCAGCTCTGTGATAAAAGTGATGCGCCGTATCTGATTTCGGAGGCGCTCGATATGCCACTCAACATATTCGTCCTGGAAGTCGAATCTTCGCGCATCGATTGCCTTATCATCGGCGTCGGCGGTCTTCGGGAATGCTGGCCATGGGATCGTCGTTTGTTTTGCCGTAGTCGGAAGGTTACCCAAGAGACAGAATCTTGTCCCTGGCTTTTCTGCGCCGAATTCGTAGAACCCCTGAAGTAGATCGCGATACGTGCCTAGCGCATTCTGGGTAGCCAAAACGCCCCTTCCGATGGGATCCGTGTAGGCGAACATACCGACCTCCTGGTCTAAACATGAGCTGGAACGAGTTGGTACCCGTTCCTATGCGCCGCATTATGATCCCTGCCAAGCAGCTTCACAAGCCGAGGGCCAGCTAAAGTGTTACTGAAGCGGCGGTCTGGAAGTGGGCTCGCCGGTTGACAGCTTCGGCGCGGTCCGACGGCCGTGCTTCGGGCACGCTACGCCCGCCCGCTCCGCCGTCGAAAATCAGGAAACTCTCATAAAGCTTGGACCATAAATTGGGGGCGAATCAATGTTCCCGCCACGTGTTGGCTCACTGGGACGGGCCGGCGCATCATTGTTTCCATTGTCTAGCTGGTCCATGGCGTATGCCCTTTAAGCATTCTCGGAATAGCCGAGAACGACGAGGATGCAGGCATCGCCCGCACTGACGATTAGGCCCCAAGCTCGATAACTTGCGCGCGGATACCGCAACTGTTGGATCGACAAGTCCGTTAACGAGTGAAGAAACGCCGCAGAACCGGAAAGGGTTACGCGGTACAGGCCGCTGACTACCGCCCGATATTTGCCGAGCCTTCACCCCCGTTTGATTCGCCTCCATTAGCCAGACTCCGAATGCAACGCCGCCCTGAGTGATCAACCAGAGGATCCTCAAGAGCCGTCCCGGCGCGGCATCCCAGGCGGGAGGAACCCTTCCCCCTGCATGGGCAAGCCCTTGCGGTTGGCGTGACTGCCCCGGCCGTGGGCAGGCTGCTCCATTCGTGCGACTCCGGTATTGCTCCGTTTCGGCCCGGGGTCAGGAGCGCGATGCAAGGCCCCTTCTGAAAACCGTAACGCCACCGAACGGGAATTCTCGGCATTGGCCCGGGCCAAGGGACTCCCTTTGCCGATCCTTGCATCAGGACGGGTAACCGGACGAAACTCGCCGCCAATCCCTCGATCAGGCTACCCACTTATTCTCCCACAGGCTGTTCCTTCAGCAAGGGTTGACATCAGACCAACTTCTGCGGACGGTAGTAGCCGCCGATTGGCGTTCGACCCCTTGGGTTTGTTGGGCCGCCGAGTCGTTGTCGTTTCGTGAATCGGAACCGTTCGTTTGCGGTACCGCCCGAACTGCCGGCCCAATCCAGGAGGCCTCACGGAGCTTAGCTGATGAACAAGAGGCGCTGGATAGCCGGAGTCGCGGCGGTCGCCGTCCTAGTCATCGCGGTCGTGGCTGCACTTTGGTGGTCGTCCGGATCAAGCTCCAAGCAAGCAGCGCTAGAGCGTGTTGTCATTAATGAGGCCGTGCGAACCTTGCTTTACCTGCCCCTATACCACGCGGCCGAGCAAGGTTACTTCCGGGACGCGGGGCTAGATGTTCAGATCGTCACCGGCGGGAACGCGACGAATTCTTTCGCTGCCATGCTTAGTGGCGAGGCCCAGTTTTCCCAGGCCGATCCAATGTATGTGCCGATCTCGCGCGAAAAGGGCAGCCAAACGAAGGTCGTGGCTCAGGTCGTGGGGCGGATAGCGGTTTGGGGCTTGACAATGGACCCTGCCGTCAAGGATTGGACGGTCGAGACGGTCCGGGGGAAGAAGATCTCGACGCACGTGCGGCCAATGACAGCTTTCACATACGCAGAGAAGGCTGTCCGCGATATCGGCCTCGATCCCGACAAGGATGTCGAGATCATTCAGAGCAACCCTGGCGCAGAGCTTGTACCGCTGCTAAATGGACAGGCGGACTTCGCATTCACATTGGAACCCAGCGTATCAACAGCGATTGGACAAGGGGCGCACATAGTATTCTCATTTCCCGCGCAACTTGGCGATCAGGTGTTCACCGCGCTGATGACCACTGACGAGTACCTTCGCGACAACCGCGCCACGGTTGTCGCAGTTGTTCGTGGCTACCAGCGTGCGTTGAATGACATACGAACGGATCCAGCAGGAAGCCTCAAGTCTGCCAGAGCATTCTTTCCACAACTCAAGGATCAAGTCATCCATTCCGCCGTCGAACGGATGATCGCAGAACGAGTCATTCCTCAGTCGGTCGAACTGACCGACGAGTCTTGGGCACGGGCGGTGCGTGTCCGAGTTGATGCCGGTGACCTGCGCAGTGGGATCTCGTTGGAGGACGGATGCGATCTCTCAGTCATGCAGGCCGGCGCGAGACCGTGACCACTCTGTACCCAGTCTAGATGATGCAACCGCCATGATACACCAACTGATTAGCCCTCAAACAGAGTGCAACAATCATGCCTGAGCACGTCATCGCACTTGCAGTTGATTCACACCTTTACGCGCCGCTTTACATTGCGCAGGAGGCCGAATTCTTCGGTACCGAACAGGTCGCTTTCGGTACACTCAACATGCCACCACCTACTCAAGTTCCAGTCAATGGCAGAGTCCGTGATGCGGCGTACCTCGACCAACAAGTCGACGCGATCTTTGCTCCATTCGACAATGACCCACCTTGCCTTATTACTGTTTGCGACCCCATGCACGCGTTGCTTCACAACTCCCGCCCTGGCGGTCCGAGGGTCCATCTTACCGGTGCATTGGTTGTGAAGCCGGCGTGTTGGGTCTTCAATTGCAATAGTCGGTTCGACAGGGTCGTAGCAGAACTCAGGAATGGGACCTCACTAATAACTCATCCTCCGGGCATGACCGCCGATACGCTTGCTCGTTGGATGCTAAGGGCCAACGAGGTTCCCTTTGACGATATTAATCGCATAGTTCAACCGATTCAGCCCGGCGAAGAGCTAAATCGCTTCGAATCGGGACTCGCTGCCGGAGAGACCTGCGCCGCTGTTTCGCTCGACTATGCCTCGATGAGCCGACTCCAGACTGAACATCATCGACGCTTTGGCATTTGTTTCCATTACGACAAAGTGCTTGAGAGCTATCTGATGACCGGGCTCCTAGTCCGGCAGGCGGACCTGGATACAGCGCGAGACGACATCGCATGCGTGTTGAATGGAGTTCAGCTTGCGCTTGAACTCCTTCGTAATTCCCCACGTGCCGCCTTTGTACTGCTTAAGCAGCACTACGCGCGCCGAGCAACCGAAGACCCAAGTGAGGCGATCCTTGAGCGCAAGTATTTGCAGCCGCTGCTGCCGCCTAAGCCATTCAACGATCTGCACCTCCGACGGATGCTTGAAACGTGTGCGCATTGTTACTCGGCTTCAGTCGTACCAACGAATATGGCGGATGCCTTGGCAAGGACGTGGGATATCTACAGTGACGTGCAGAGCGACATTATCCCGCGTGTAGCCGGAGTCAACGCGGCTTTGGACGCATCGGCCCTTCCTTTAGGGGGGCCTGCCTATGCGGATCCCGTACGCGTTCGCGCACTGAGCAACCTATGTCTAGTGCATGGGGAGCGCCGAATCGGACAAGTGAAACACCCGGACACGAACAAGTTAATGCGATGGCTTTCCACTCTTAGAGAGCTGAGGGCCAGTTCGTTCCAGGCCGTCGGCCGCTTCTTGGTTGCCGACCCTGACCAGCTACGCAGCATACGCGGCTTCGTAGCGGACGTTAAGAAACTAGTCAAGAACATAAAGCAGACTGCAAATCCGCCGGCGTTTTTGATTGTAGGCCACAGCGGTTCTGGCAAAGACCGGCTCGTGGCCGAACTGGTTGCGGAGCTGCAAGCTGAGGGGCTTATTGGAGCGGATTTCAGCGTCAATATTGCGCAAAGCAAGGCAGACAACCTGTCCGACATCGTTGACACCATAGCGACGAGACTCAAGAACAATCAAAAACGCCCAATTGCCATTCTTGTAAATGAAATCGATAAGCGTCGCGATGCCGTTTACAGCCCCTTCCTCCCGGCTATCAATGTCGATAGCTCATGGCTCGAAAAAAGCCAACTGACCGACCTAGCGGCGCGCCGCACGGTTTGGTTTTTTGCAGGCACGCTCTCTGGATCTCGGAACTCCGTTGCCGAAATGCTTCGCCGTAAGCCGCGTGAAACCGCTGCACCGGATTTCCTAGAACGAGTAGGCGAGAGACACATCATTAGCCTAGAAGCGATGTCAGGGCCCATACAGAACTTGTGGCGCTACATTGCGGCAGGGTTTGTGAAAGAGACAAGAGCGCGATGGCGCGTGACGCCGGAATTAATGACTGCGGAGTTGGTCTTGCAATTGGCCACGACAAAGATGAAAGAAAACCGCGATATCACTCGAGCAATGGAACTCGCGCGCGCAATAATGGTAAAGGACAAGAGGCGTTGGCTTCGCAGTGATGACATTTTTCGTCCGACAGAAGTGGCTGCGTTTCGCACGACCTATGCGCAGGAGGTTGACCAGCTTGATAGACGTACGGTGAAGTTGAAATGGAACATCGAATGAGCGAAGGGTCTGTGCATTTCGAAGGCCACGCGCCGTCAAAGGTCGCTTCGCATTCGGACGATCGCGCTAAGTCAGCGCCACCGCAACGACATGCAGTTCGTCTAAGATCGATTGTTTTCAGCTACCGAACTGCACATACTCCGATTGCTGTGCTTGGCGGCGTGTCGACAGAGTTTGCGTGTTCATCGATTTCGAGCGTGGTCGGCCCGAGCGGGTGCGGAAAAACTACGCTTCTGAATTTGGTGGCCGGGCTCCTTGAACCAGACGAGGGGGCCGTTGAAAGGACATTCGGCGGCCACCGATGCGGATACGTTTTTCAGGCGCCGAGTTTAGTACCTTGGCTACGCGTAGCTGAGAATGCACTGCTGGGTGCTGAAATCTCAGGAGTGCAGAGTGAGGCTGTCATGCACCGTTGCGACATGCTGCTAAGGCGGTTCGGACTAAAGGGATTCGAACGGGCGTATCCTGCGGCGCTTAGCGGAGGGATGCAGCAGCGAGTCTCGATCATTCGCGCGGCCTTATCTGGCGCAAAGGTATTGCTATTGGACGAACCGTTCTCTAATTCCGATTTTCTTTTCCGCCTGGAGCTTCAACGTGAGGTATCCCGACTTGTCGAAGAGGAGAACCTGGCCGCCGTTCTAGTTACGCATGACATAGAGGATGCAGTTCGCGTTTCTGACAAAGTGATTGTCCTTACGAACCGACCGGCAAAGGTGAAGGGTGAACTGTCCATTACGGTCCCGCGCAGCCAGCGGTTGTCGGACGATCCATCTTCGGTTCGGCTCATCGCACCATACTTGGAGCACATTTGGAAACTTCTCAAGTCAGCTGACGTACCAAAAAACCCGGTCGATGGAGCGTTGGCATGATGGGTCGCAGTCTTTTGGCCCTCAAGGTCGCTGCGCCAGCCTTGCTTGTATTGGCTGTCTGGCAAGTGATAGTCCAAGCAAGACCTCGTTCTGAGTTTTTCTTTGGGTCGCCGCTCGGCATCGCCCGCGAGTCCTGGGTACTCACGACCGAAGGTGGTTTCGCCCGTGACTTGGGTATTACTGCGCTCGAGGCAATCCTCGGCTTTCTTTCCGGAACGGTATTCGGGACCGCTGTGGGGTTGCTGCTATGGATGTCGAAGACCGCCTATGCGATTGCAAAGCCTTACCTTATCGCGCTCGGTTCGGTCCCGACGTTTGCCCTGGGACCCGTATTGATTTTCTGGTTTGGAACTGGAATCTGGTCCAAGGTCGCGCTTGCCTTCCTGGCAACATTTGTCGTCGCCGTAGTGCAGGCGTATACGGGGGCGACCGAGGCCGACCCAAATCTCCTGCGGTTGGTGCGAGCATTCGGCGGCACGCGATGGCAAGTGTTTACAAAAATCATCGTGCCTTCGGCAATGATTTGGGTCTTGGCCGGTATCCGCCTGAACATCGGGATGGCGCTGCTTGGTGCGTTTATCGGGGAGTTCCTTTCGTCACGCTTCGGTCTGGGTTACTTGATCATCGTCGCGCAGGGTTTGTACAACGTCAATCAAGTTTGGGTCGGCATTCTGGGGATCATCTTCATTGCGATCGTCTTTCACCTAGCGACATTGCCAATCGAACGCTGGGCTAACCGTTGGAAGTAGTTGCAAACCTAATACAACAAAGGAGGACTAACAATGGCTTGTCAAATCGCTGAGAACACGCCCCTAGCTCTGCTGCGTGAATGCTTGGGCTTACCTGCACAGTGTCACAGTTTCCGACCAAAGTGCATCATGGGACTCAATTCACAGTCGCGCGTGTCGGCTTTGGGTGCCCCCGGCGCTGCAATCGGTTACTGTCAAGCGATTTTTGGTCGCGCAGGCAACGCAGCAACACACACAAACCATGTACTTCGCTTGTTGCGGGAGATCGACGCCCCGTGGGCAAACAGCCACGAGATGTACTGGGGGCACCTCAAGGACGAACCGGCGGAGCAGTTCCTCGTAGGCGGAATGACACCACTCGTTGGCAACGGCAGGGTGCCTGTGCTCATCACTGGTCTCGACCCCGCAGCTGACTTGTCAGCGATCGATGCGATCCTCAACACACGACCGCCGATCACGCCTGGGGAGACAGTGCTCGTCCGTATGCTGCTGACTCGCGACGACTCTGTGGAGGCGACAGTTTCCTTGCTTCGAGGACTGGTTCAGCGGTCCCTTGCGGCCAGCGAAATGCCCACGTGGTGGCCGCTCGTGCAAGCTCCCACGACCGTCGCCGTACTGCAGAGACTCAAGGATGGGCTGGGGGATCTCTGGCAGTACGCGAACATAGCGGTGAATCCGTTCACACCGCGCGACGTATGCGAGGTTGCCGGCGATCAGGTAACCGTGGCCCAAGTTGTCGTCGGCGCAGCACAAGAAATCACATCCGAAGGGACGATCCGACTTGCGAAAGGTATAACGATCTCCGGGGCTGCGCCGTTGGCAAGCTATTCCCTGGCACCGTATTTTGAGCGACTGAGCGAGCTCGAGTCCCCGCCGACCTTAATCATCCTTGGGCCGTCCCTGCCATCATGGACGGACGAGATGAACCAGGAGCGGATTGCCAAGCTGCTTCCGCACCTGCGCTCCGAATGCTCGCGCCTTTGGCACAAGGTTGATCCGCCCCGCCGTGAAACGGTTTGGAGAATGTCCGCCTAAATTTCCGCAGGGGAATCATCCCTGCAAGGTGATTCGCGCCTCGAACATGGAAAGCCTAGCAAGGAACCCACGCATCCTGCGCTAGACTCGGACACGTCGTGGCCGCTAATACCCGGTCATGCCCGAGCGCCCTGTTTTCCTGCGAGGCCGGGGGTTTGCATCCCCCCGCTCGGCTCGCTCTGCGGGCGGTTTACGAAACCGCCGTCGAATTTCGGCAACTCCTTGCCGCTACGCGCTTTACGGGCTCTACAAGAAACGTTTTGGGAGCGCTTACCACGAGAGTCCACGGCTTCTTGGGACCGTGGGTGATTCTGGCTCTCGTCCTAGCCACAATAATCCGCTTCCCGAGCCATTTCCGGCCCGCAGGCGGACCATGATGGGGTACTTGCCCGAACAGTCATCGAAACATCTGTCACCCGTACTGACCCAGGAGTGAACGGGGGTCTCGGTTTCATCTCGGCGTCTTGCGGAGCCCGTGCGGAACAACAAGAGAACAGCTAGGGCTTGCGATGTGGAGAAGCGATGTCGGGTTATGCTCCCGTCCAAGTGCGATTTCGCATCGCTTCAATCACCGCTCGTGGCGCAAGGTGGTCGAGGTAGCGGGCGGTGGTGGTGATGGAGGCGTGGCCGAGTTGTTTGGAGATGATGCCGATGTCCACGCCTTCGGCGCGGAGCTGCGCGGCGTGGGTGTGACGAAGTCCGTGCGCATGGACACGCTTGTCGATACCGGCCCGGGTGGCCAGGCGTTTGAGCAGCCGCCTGACGTAAGCGTCGGACATTGGTTTTCCGCGGAGCGAGCAGAACACGGGATGGTGACGGTCCAAGCCCAACTGCGCCCGCGTGTCCAGCCATCGCTCGATGACGGCGGCGGCGCCGGGGTCCAGGCCCACGGTGCGCGACTTCCCGCCTTTGCCGTGGAGCACGCGGACGCAACCGTCATTCAGGTCCAGGTCTTTAGGATAGAGGCTCAGCGCCTCGTTGATGCGCATGCCCGCACGGTACAGCAGCGCGATCAACGCTCGGTCGCGCAGGCCGGTCGGCGTGTATCGGCCACACACATGCATGAGCGCGCAGACCTCGACATCGCTAAGAACCTCCGGCGGCAGGCGGCGCCTGGTTTGAATGGCCACTGGGCGGCGCGTCCGCGCAGTGTTCTGTCCAGTTTCCATTTCCGGGGGCAACACTAACCGCAGCGTGGGTGCTGGAGATGAACGAATCCGACTCGGTTCCTTTTTCATTTCCACGTCCTCCTTCTTTTTCGAGTGCCACGTTCTGACATTCTTGAGCTACGCTTTTGCTCCAAAGCGTAGCTCCGGACTTACCTCGGGGGGCTACCCCCGGCAAGGGCGTAACTGTTTGTCCAGAATACACTTACAAGCGAAGGGTAGTGGATGGAGTGCGAAGCTTTACCTACATATACATCTGCCACTGTTGGCGTCGGGTGAGGACGTGGGGCCGCCAGGCGTAGGAGATCGGCGTCGGAGCCGTGCCCGCGGCTTGGAGCGCCAGAGCCAGGGCCGTCCAGCGGTCGGCATGACTGCCCGCTTCCCGAGGGGCGGCATAGCGTACGTTGCCGGATAGCGTGATCGTCCGCTGCATGGAGTGCAGGTCGTCGATCAGGGGCCGGTGGTCGGGAATGCTCACGTCCCCACGCTGGAAGGCGGCCAGGATGCGCGAGGCCAGGGCCTCCTTCACCGGGGCGGTCATGGTGATGGGTTCCACCCGGGAGCCG
>Ga0187892_10006509_pt1 | contig 17271 bp, 15 predicted proteins | sample MA1701073metaG_FD_139345 | JGI IMG/M metagenome (GOLD analysis project Ga0187892, IMG submission 139345) | Bio-ooze microbial communities from a basaltic lava cave in the Kipuka Kanohina Cave System on the Island of Hawaii, USA - MA170107-3 metaG ... | reverse complement strand
CGTAGCAGCTGAGATGGTCGGCACGCAGTGTGTCGATCGAGATCAAGATGACGCTCTTGGCGATCTCGGGCGGCGCTTTCGGTCGGAGATTCCAGACGACAGCGGCTGCCGCCGCTGCAACCGCAAGCGTTAGAACGATGCCGATCCGGAGCTTCATTCGATGTCGCCTCGGATATCATCCCCCAAAACAACCGGCAACACGGCGTTGAGCGACCTGGCGCATTGACGTAGGTTGTCGACTCGAGGAACTTCCAGGAGGCTCTTCAATGACTTCAAGGACCACCCAATGCCTGCTCTCCGCCGCCATCGTGGTGGCGTTCGTCCCGGCGGCCAGCAGCGCCGAAGGCGGCCGGCAAACGGTCAAGTCGGGTTCTTTCTCGATCGAGCTGCCTCTCGGTTTGCAGGCGGACTCGGCCTACATTCCCGACGACGACCCCATGACCCAGGCCAAGATCGACCTGGGGAAGCTGCTGTACTTCGATAACCGTATCTCCAAAGACAACACGATCTCGTGCGCCACATGTCACAACCCGTACCACGGCTTTGCCGATCCGAGGCCGACATCGGGCGGCATTGGCGGCGCCTTCGGCACACGCAACAGCCCGACGGTGATCAATCGCTTGTTCTCGGCGGAGCAGTTCTGGGACGGGCGCGCCGAGGACCTCGAAGCGCAAGCCCATGGTCCGCTCACCAATCCGGTGGAAATGGGCATGCCATCACACGAGCACGTCGTGAAGAACATCAGCTTGATCCGCGGATACCGGTACTATTTCGAGAACGCCTTCGGCAGCAACGAAGTGACGATGAAGAAGATCGCGCAGGCGATTGCCGCGTACGAACGCACCGTGCTTTCCGGCAACAGCCCGTTCGATCGCTACACCGCCGGCGACACCAGCACCATGAGCGCGGCCGCTGTCCGCGGGATGGAGCTGTTCAATGGCAAGGCCAACTGCAAGGTGTGCCACGCCGGCTTCAATTTCACCGACGAGAGCTATCACAATCTCGGGGTCGGCATGGATCCGCCGAAGCCCGATCTCGGTCGCTTCGAGATCAGCAAGGTCGACACCGACAGAGGAGCATTCAAGACACCGGGTCTGCGGAACGTCACCGAAAGCGCGCCGTACATGCACGACGGCTCAGAGCCGACTCTTCGCAAGGTGGTCGAGCTCTACAACCGCGGCGGGATCAAGAATCAGTGGCTGTCGCAAGAAATGAAACCACTCAATCTGTCCGAACAAGAGATCGGCGACCTGGTCGCTTTCCTCGAAGCTCTGACCGGCGAAGTCACCAACGCGGCGCCGCCGGAGAGCTTGCCGCGGTGAGACCAGGGGGCTCTAGCCCCGAAATGCCGGCATCACTTTCTCGGCAAACAACGCCGCCGGTTCGCGCGTGTCTCGGCCGAAGAACTCGATGATGAACATCGAGCAGCCGAGGGCGGTGTGTTTGCCGATCTGCTCGATGCATTGTTCCGCCGTGCCGGCGATGCTCATCGGTCCGCCCGCGCCCATGTGGCCACCGTAGAGTACCTGCGCTTTTTGTACTTTCGAGCGCGCGTCGGCGTCGTCCGTGCCGATGACCACCAGGCATTGCTGCGAGATCCGAATGCTCGCAGGGTCGCGACCGATGGTGTCGCAATGCCGCCATAGAACTTCGATCTTGCTTCCGAGCTTCTCCTGATCGACCGCCAGGTTGTTCCAGATGTCGGCGTGCTTCGCGGCCAATTTGAGCAGTACCTTCTCGCCGCCACCGCCGACGAGGATCGGCGGTTGGCGTACCGGCTTCGGTTCGCAGAAGACGGATTGCGTCTTGAAATGTCTCCCGTCGAACGTCGTCTGCCCATCGACCCACATGTGCTTCATTAAACGGATGGCTTCATCGAGCTGCTCGAGGCGATCCTTGACTGAAGGAAATTCGAAACCGTAGCCCTCATACTCCATCTGAAACCAGCCGCCGCCGAGTCCGGGGATGACACGGCCGCCGGTGATGTTGTCCAGAGTTGCGACCATCTTCGCCAGCAACGCCGGGCTGCGGAAACCGATCGGGGTTACCAAGGTCCCAAGCTCGACCTTGGAGGTGACCCCACCGACGGCACTCAACGTCGTCCACGCTTCGAATATCGGCAGCTGCGGACCGGGAATGCCGTACAGGTGATCGTTGAGCCATACCGAGGCGAAGCCCAAACGTTCGAACTCGAGCGCGGCGGATTTGGTCTGCTCCCACGAACGCTTGATTTGCGGCAGTGTCACTCCGAAATGCACGTTGCTCATTGCGGTCCTCCTTGATCGAAGGGCCGCACGCTAGCATCGCCAACGCACACGCGCCAAGACGCTGACGGAAGCGGGCGCAGCCCGCCTTGACTTTCGGAGTGTGGTAACGGCGAATGACGGCGACGTGATTTTCCCAAGGAACCCGTGATTCTCGACCGCTTCACTACTCGCTGTCGCGTTCCGGCGGCGCTCGAGGAGGTCACCAGCATCCGCCGTGAGCGCGAAGTCAAACCGCGCTCCGTCGGGATCGATGCCCGCGCGGTTGATGGGATCTGGGCCGCGGTCGAGCGCCTCTATCGCAGCGGTATCCATCCGGCGATCCAGCTGTGCGTCCGTTGTCGCGGTAGCGTCGTCATCGACCGCGCCATCGGTCACGCCCGCGGCAATGGTCCCGGCGACCTGTTTGGAACGCCGAAGGAGCTAGCCCGCCCGGATACTCCCTTCAATATTTTCTCCGCTTCGAAGGCGGTCACCGCGATGGTGATCCACTGGCTCGACCAGCGAAACCTCCTTCGTCTCGACGATCCGGTGTGCGAGTACCTGCCGGAGTTTGCACGCCACGGGAAGGAAAACATCACTCTCCGGCATGTGCTGACCCACCGGGCCGGGATACCGAACGTGCCGGCCGACGCCATGGACCTCGAGCTGCTGGACAAACCGAACGAAATTGTCCGTCTTCTGTGCGACGCCAAACCGACGTCGATCCCCGGTCGCCAGCTTGCCTATCACGCTATCAGCGGAGGGTTCGTTCTCGGTGAAGTCGTCCGCCGGGTTGCGGGGAAGGACATCCGTGCACTGCTGGATCAACATATCTTGCAGCCGTTGGGGTTTCGTTGGATGCGATACGGCGTGTCGGTGCGCGACGTCGATCGGGTCGCCCTGAGTTACGTTACCGGTCCGCCACAGCTACCGATCGTGCCTATCGCGCTGCGTCGTGCTTTGGGTGTTGCCCATGAAGATGCTGTGCGCTTGTCGAACGATCCACGCTTCCTGGTCGGGATCGTTCCGGCCGGCAATGTTGTTACTACTGCCGACGAGCTCAGTCGCTTCTATCAATTGTTGCTCAACGGCGGCGAGCTCGACGGCGTTCGCATCTTCGAGCCGCGGACGATTCGCCGCGCCACGGCCGAGCAGTCCTACCTCGAATTCGACCTGACCCTGGGGCTGCCGGTGCGCTACGGCATGGGCTTCATGCTGGGCGGTCGCTGGCTCAGCTTCTACGGTCCGGACACCGAGCGCGCCTTCGGGCACCTCGGGTTCACCAATATCGTCTCGTGGGCGGATCCGCAGAGGCAGATCGCTGCCGCGTTGATCACTAGCGGCAAGCCCCTGGTGTACCCGCAGCTCTACTATGCTTACGATATTGTGCGGCAGATCGGTGCGGCCGTGAGACGTCGTAAGCGCTGAAAAAGCAGGCGCTTCGAGGGATTCTCGTCGACCCAACCCGGCCCCCCGACGTCGCCCTATCCTCAAAAAGGCGTCGGGGTGACGATCAAGCGTCGTTCGCTCTTCGTCCAGTCCCGCGAATCCACGCCTTTCTCGTCTGACCCTCCCCCTGGCACACGTCGTGCTTTGTCGAAAGGCAACTAGCACGTGGGAGGAGGACCGATGCACCAAGCTTACCAAAGTCGAGGCGATCTGGACGCGATGGCGCACGGAGTGATCGCTCACCTCTCTGCCGGCGGTGAGATCGTTCCGGCACAGATGGATGAGGGCATTACCTGGTCACCCGAGCGGATGCTCGCGGCAGCGGTCCTGGTCGATGCACTGCTCTACGTGCGCGAACACCACAACAAGGTCGGATATCAGCCCGAAGTGACCCGCGACCTGGCGTGGATTCAGTCCGATGATGCCGAGTGGCCGTACTCCTTCGTGCCGCTCTGTCACCAGTTGGGGCTCGACCCCGATTTCGTTCGCATGGTCGTTCGTAGCTGGATCGCGAGCCCGGCAAAACGCGATGGCCTACAGTCGGAGCGCCGCCGCGGCAGCCGCAAGAAGACCAACGCCCGCGTGCTGATGATCGGCCGAACCACGAAGACTGCTGTCGTCGGCACCGGCCGCCGTCGGGTTCACGGAACTAGCGCAGCTTGACGCGATGGTGTCGGGAGTCTGATCCCGCCGCACCGTCATACGATACTTTGACTACCTGTGCCTCCGGCTGCCGGCCCCGTCGGCCCACAGCCAGGGTTCGAGCACCCGGAGCGCTCTGCTAAGGTGAGCCGCCATGTCGCGGCGGCTCCTTCTCGTTCTTCCTCTACTGGGTTTTGTCGGTTGCTGGGGCGGCTACGCCTCACGCGCCGGCATTCACGCTGAGCTACTGACGTCGATGGCGAGCAAGCTCGTCAGTCTCGTCGAGGCCGGTCGCCCGCCCGCTATTGAAAGCATGGGAGAGTACATCTACCCGGCAAGGCGAGCCGAAGAGTTTCTCGAGGGCTACGCAAGCTACGCCGAGTACACCTCTTATCAGACGTTGAAACAGATGGTCTCCCGCTACCAGGGTCTGGTCCGTCGGATCGATGCGGGTCGCGCCGCCGGGATCGAGTGGAGCGGTGAGATGGCGGCCTTACATGCCGAAGAGACGGAATTGCGGCGGTTGGCCGCCGAAGTGGACGATTCCCTCTCGAACAGGCACTGATCATGGGTCTCGCCAACCTGGCAAACGGTGTCACCGCGGCGCGCTTGATCGCGACGCCGCTCTTCGTCGTCTGCGTTCTCGTTGCCGAACGATCGCGCGCCGTCGGATGGCTGGCCGGGCTGCTGTTCGCCGTCGCCGCATGGTCGGATGTTGTCGATGGCCGCATGGCGCGCCGGAGAGGCACGGCTTCGGATTGGGGTCGCGTCTTCGACCACTTTGCCGACATCGTCTTTGTCCTGGTTGCGTTCGGAATCTACGCCCGCCTGGGCATTGCCCCCTGGTGGGTACCGGCGTCGATCGCCGCTTCGTTCTCCTTCTACGTCATCGACTCGTGGCTTCGCAGCGCGCCGGTAAGACCGACCTTGATCGGTTCGCGCATCGGGCACGTGGGCGGTGTCGCCAATTACGTGCTGATCGGCGTCCTGGTGTTCAATCACAGTGCCGGGCTGCATTGGCTGCCGGCGCAGGTTGTCACCGGCCTCTTCCTTCTGGTACCCCTGTACTCCGCCGCGGCCATCGCGAGTCGGTTTGCCGGGCGGGCTGAAGCGACCGACGGGTCCTGAGAGCGCGGCGCCGGGGGAAATGGCATGAGATCGAAAACGACAGCACGGTTCGTTGCTGTTCTTGCATCTGCAGGGCTCGCCGCGTGCGCGGCGAAGCAGTTCAGTGCCGCCGATCAAGGGCTGCTCGACGGACTCAAAGCCAAGGACGTGCGGCAGGTGGAAGCGGCGCTAGCGCAAGGAGCGCAACCGAACATCGAGTACGCCGACGGCATGCGACCTTTGAGCGTCGCGGTCGCGCGCAACGATCACGCGAGCGCCGCAGCGCTGCTGCGAGCGGGAGCGGATCCGAACATCTCGGTGAATGCAGGAGCCGCAGGTTCCGACATCGCGGCGCAAAAGGCCAGCCTGTTGTCGCTGGCAGAGGACAACGAGATGGCGCAAGTCCTCGTCAAGGGCGGCGCCGACGCGAACCGAGTCGACGCCACCGGCGAGACACCACTCGGCCGTGCCGTGTTGAACGGTGACGCGGCAGTCGTCCAGGCTCTGCTCGACGTCGGCGCCAATGTCGACGCACCGCTCACCAACGGTCAGTCACCGCTGAGATTCGCCGTCAGCACGGGCAATGTTGCGGTCGTCGGCGTACTGCTCAAAGGGGGTGCCGATCCGAACCGCGAAGACTCCGACGGAGCCACGGCGCTGCACGAAGCCGCGGCGAATCCCAACGCTGCGGTCACCATGGCCCTCATCAAGGGCAAGGCGAACATCAATCACCCCTCTCCCAACGGAACCACGGCCCTCATGGTCGCTGCAAGTGAAGGCTCTGTTGGTCCGGTTCGCGCGCTGCTCGAGAACGGGGCCGATCCGAACCTCAAGAACGAAATCGGGATGACGGCGCTGGATCTGGCCGATGCCAAAGGCCAGACGCAGATTGCTGCCTTGTTGAAGGAAGCGGGCGGCGAAGCAAGTCTCGGCATCGAAGAAGCACGTACGAAGCTCCGTTCTGCGTCCGGCGGCGATGCCTTGCGGGTCTTCACGACCGATTTGACGACGGACGGCCGCTACATCAAGGTACGCGGACGAATCGAGAATCCTCACAGCGAGACGGTCTACGGGATTCGCTACCGCCTCTCGCTGTATCTCGCTAACTCGACGCGCCAGCTCGATGCGTTCGTCGAGGAGCGTGACGACACGGAGATTGCTCCAGGAGGCAGCGCCGCGCTTCGAATGGATGTGGCGTCGATGTACGCAGGGGGGACCGTTAGGTTCTACGTCGAGGTCATACCCATTCGCCTTGGAGACCGGGAGATCCCTGAGCCCCCGCAGTGGAAGTAGCAGCTAGTGCGCCGGTGCTTCTTGCTGCGCCGGCCGCAAATCGTCCAGCGTCACGCCCGCCAGCGGCAAAGCGACCAGCCCTTGCGCGATCAACGTCACGACTTGCAGGGCATTGAGCAAGACGCCGTAAGCAACTGCCTCCGCTTGGCCCACGCCGAACAACCCGAGGGCAAGAACGCAGGCGTACTGAAACACGCCGACCATTGCCGGTGGATTCGGCAGCGCGGTGCCGAATCCGATGAAGATGAAAACCATCAGTGCGGCGTTGAAGGGCACATCGAACCCGAAGCCTCGGATGACGACCCAGCTCGAGAGAATGGGCAGCGCCCAGTAAGCGAGCGACAGTGCGAACACCGCGGCAAGCAGCCGTCCGTTCGGCAAAATCAGCATGCCGTCGAGGAAAGAACGCAGGACGCGTTTCAAGCCGCCGGCGAAGCGTTCCGGCAGATGACGAACCACCCAGCGGTCGACGAACGGCTCGCCCTTCAAGTAGAGCAGGGTCACCAGCGCGGCGAGTGTAGCTGCGATCATGGCGGGAACCATGGCGCCGTGGCGCACCCAGTCGGGCAGGTTTTCGGTCGTTATCAGGCCAATCAACAGGTAGAAGATGATGCACACGGAATCCAGGGTCTTCTCGACGACGAGGTTGCCGACGACGTTCGAGAACTTGACGCTCGAGCGCCGCGACAGCAGCCATGGACGCACGACCTCTCCGAGCCGAGCCGGCAGCAGGTTGATCATCATGTAAGCGATGCTGATCACGACCCAGAGCCTGCCGATGCCGATCTCCTCGAGCGGGCGCAGCTCGAGCTGCCAGCGCCAGGCGCGGAAAACCTGGAGCAGCAGGCTGATGACGACGGCGGGGATCAGCCAAAAGGGATCGAAGGTCGAGAACGCCGCTTTCAGATCGCCCCACGGCACGTTGCGGAACGAGAGGTAGAGAAAGAAAGCCCCGAGCACCAGGCTGATGACGACATTGCGGATCGTCTGCGAGCTCATGGCCGGCGATTGTCGCGAATATCGGTGGGGGAAACAAACGGCGCGGGCCTACTTCGATCTGCCGCGTTGGCTCAACCGCGCCCGGGTCATCCGTTCGCGCAGACCCCGTCTTCGATGAAGGCTTGTTCGAGCTGTCGGATCTGACGGTCAAGCAGGTAGCTGGCGACACGAATGAGGCCGATGATCACGTTGGCGCAGATCACTGCGTTGGAGTGTTCGATGCCTTTGCGGAATGTAGAGTACGTGGCGTCCGGTATCTTGTTGAGCTCACGCAGGCGCCGTGCGTATGGGTGATCCTTCGACCATTCGTCGAGACCTCGCGTACGCAGGAAATCGCGGTAATCCGCCAGTAGCTCCTCCAAGCTCGCGCGAGCCACGTTGGTGAGCTTGATTTCCATCTCCTTGGACGTGCCGGACGCCATGCTGCCTTCGATGATGTTTTGTTTTCCGGACCGTGCCGCCTGCACCATCTGGTCGTGGGTGCGGCTGCGTTTGTCGATGAAGCGGTCGCAGAAACTTACGGTGGCGTCGTAGACGATCTCGGCCTTTTGGTAGGAGCGCAGCCGCTGTAGCCGCCATGTTTGGGAATGAATCTTTCAGTCATGGAGCTTGCGATCCAGGGACCTAAGGGACTGCAAGGACAGCGACAGCCACTGTGCTTGCTGTCCCTGCTGTCCTTGTCGTCCTCTATCGATGCTCCACAGCTACGACAACCCACGGTTGACACTGACCACGGGACACGCGATAGCTGGCGCCAGCGTTTGTGGGATCGAGGGAAGCCGGTGTGATGCCGGCACGGCCCCCGCCACTGTAACCGGAACGAAAGCGGCAAGCTTGCCACTGTCTCCTCGTGGGATGGGAAGGCGCCGCGAGTAGGTCGCCGGAAGTCAGGAAACCTGACCCACACAACGACGTTTCGCAGTCCTCCGGGGCGTGGGGATGAGAAGAGCTGGTCTTCTTGACTTGTGCCCGGGGCGCTTTGGCGTCGCCGGGTTTTTTGTGCGCAGCGGCTTGCCTCTGGCAGTAGCCGTCGCTGTCTTGCGCCCGGTGTCCTCGCACGCCGGCGAAGACATCGAAACCATCGTCGTCATCCGCGAAAAGCCCTCGGCCCCCGAGCGCATCGCGCCTTCGTCGTTTGCAACCGTCATCGACGCCTCCGAACACGCCGCTGAGCTCGAGACGGTCACCGATGCGCTCGCCGAGAGCGTCGGCATTCAGGTGCGGCGCTATGGCGGCCTCGGCGCCTTCAGCACCGTCTCGATCCGCGGCTCGGGATCCAATCAGGTGCAGATCTATCTCGATGGTATTCCCCTCGCTCGCGCGCAGAACGAAACCGTCAACCTCGCCGACCTGCCGATCGACAGCATCGATGACATCGAAGTGTACCGCAGCACGGTGCCGGTGACTTTCGGCGTCGCTGGTCTCGGTGGCGTCGTCAATCTGGTGACCAAGCCGCCGACCTCGGAGCCGACAGCGGAGCTGAGCGCCGCCTACGGCTCGTTCGAGACGCGCAAGATCGTGGGTTCGTACAGCCAGGAAATCCACGGAATCGGCCTGCTGGCGCATGCGACCTATCTCGGCAGCAAGGGTGACTTCGACTTCACCCAGGATCCGACCCCGGGTCTTCCGAACGACGCGAACGTTTCAGCGACGCGGGTGAACAACGAGTTCGACTCCGTGAATGCGCTTCTGAAGGCATCCTACTCCGTAGACGCGCGAACGCAGATCGATGCGACCAGCGAGGCGTTCTACAAAAACCAGGGCGTTCCGGGGCTCGGCCTGCCGCAGTTGCGCCATCCCTCGTTCGAGGAGTGGCGCTCCCTCAACTACCTGCGGCTGAACCGTGAAGACTTCGTTGCCGAAAACCTCGATGCTTCGGCGGCCCTGTTCGGTACCTATCAGGTGCAACGTTTCGTCGACAAGAAAAACGAAACCGGTCTGGGTCGGCAGGACAGGGACGACACGACGGTGAATGTCGGCGTCAACGCAACGGCTACCTATGCCGTGTCGCCGGCTCACGAGGGCGCGCTGTTCTCGGAGCTCTCCCACGAGACATTCTCGCCGCGAAATGAAGTGCAAACGCGACCGGACGGACCCGAGCAGAAGCGCCTGCGTTGGACGTTGGCCTTCCAGGACTCAGTCACGTTGCTGCCCGATCTGATTCTGCTCGTCCCTTCGGTTCGCTACGAGCATCTCGACGACGATGTGACCGGAAGCTTTACTCCGGCGGGCATGCCGCTCGGGCGTGACACGGTCGCGCGCGATCTCTGGGGTGCTGCGATCGGCATGAGGGTGCTGCCATCGAGCTGGCTCACTCTGAAGGGCAACATCGGCAGATATCAACGCGCTCCCAGTTTCTCCGAGCTCTTCGGCAATAGCGCTGGCGTGATCGGCAACCCCAAGCTGGATCCCGAGACCGCATTGAACCGCGACATCGGCTTCATCCTGCAGCCCGACATGCTGCCTGCATGGGTCGATGTCCTGCTCGAATACGCCTACTTCGACAACGACGTCGACGATCTCATCACCCTCGTCTACAGCACGTTTCCTTTCGCGCGCGCACAGAACATCGGCGCCGCGCGCATTCGCGGCCACGAAGTCGTGCTCAGCAGTCATCTCCTCGACTTCGTATCATTCGATCTCAACTACACCCATCAAGATGCCGAGGATCGTGGCAAGGACGCGCTCAAGCAGGGCAAGCAGCTGCCCTTCCGGCCGCAAGACGAGCTCTACACTCGTATCGAGCTCGATCATGATCTCGGCGAGATCTACTACGAGTTCAACTTCATCGGCTCCAATAGCCTGACGCGAGCGGCGCTGTTCGATCGAGACCGGGTCGGCGAACGCAGCATTCACACTGCGGGCGTTGCGTTCAACGCCACTGCGTGGCTCACGTTCCGTTTCGAAGGACGAAATCTGTCCGACAATCACATCAAAGATGTTGCCAACTATCCGTTGCCGGGCCGTTCGTTCTTCGGCTCGGCAACGGCCCAATTCTGAGGTCGACGAGGTTCATGGACGCGAGGAAAGGAGACCCGCAATGAGAACGATCATTTCTACAGCCATGCTCGTGGGTGTGCTGGTGGCGCCGGCACGCGGCGTGGATTGCCCCGGTGATTGCGATGGCAATGGCCAAGTTACGGTCGACGAGATCATCGTCGCGGTCAGCATCGCTCTGGGCGAAGCCGAGCTCGGCGACTGCCTGGCAGCCGACAGCGGCGGCGATGGCAATGTCACCGTCGATGAGCTGGTGATGGCGGTCGACGCGGCTCTGAACGGCTGCGGCGATCAGACAACGGCCTTCGTGGTCGCAACCGATTTCGAAACCGGATCGTTCGGCACCGTCAGCTTCGACGATCCTCCGGCCATCACGCCGGTGTCGCAGCAGCGCATCCTCAACGGCGATGCAGTGGGGCGGGCCTTCAATGGGCTGGTTTACGTGGTCAACCGCTTCTTCGGTGACAACATCCAGATCATCGATCCGGCGCAGGACTTTGCGACGACACGGCAGTGTCTGACCGGAGAACGGTCCAATCCGCAGGACATTGCTTTCGTCAACACGGACAAGGCGTACGTCTCGCTTGCGGGTGGCACCGAGGTTCTTGTCGTCGATCCGTCACCGTCGGTCGGCTGCGACGACTTCATCCTCGACCGCATCGATCTTGCCGATCTTGCCGATGCCGACGGCAACCCCGAGCTCTACTTGATGGCCGTCGTCGGCACGCGACTCTACGTCGAGGTGCAGAAACTCGATCAGAACAACTTCTTCACCCCTGCCGACAAAGGCAGCCTGGCGGTGATCGACACGAAAACCGACGAGCTCGTCGACGAGATCGTGCTGACCGGCCAGAATCCCTTCGGGCAGACGAAGGGGATCACCGTCCGGAACGGCGCATTGCTTGTTAGCCAGGTCGGCCTCTTTGGCAGCAACGACGGAGGTATCGAACGCGTCGACACTACCAGCGGAATCCCGGAGGGGTTCTTCATCAGCGAGGCAGAGCTCGGCGCCGACATACTGGATTTCGAGATGGTTTCGGACAACAGCGGCTACGCGCTGCTGTCGCTCTCCGATTTCACCAACTCGGTGGTTGCGTTCGACGTCCAGCAGGGCGCGGCGACGGCGACGCTGATCAGCGGTGAATCGGTTTCGGACATCGCGCTCAACGACCGCGGCCAGCTGTTTGTGGCGCAGAGAACGCTGCAGCGGCCGGGCGTGCGGATTTTTGATACGACGGACAACAGCGAGGTGACGACGGCTCCCCTCAACCTCGAGCTGCCGCCGTTCGACATTACGTTCATTCGCTAAGTAAGAGAGACAGCCGCCGATGAACGCCGATGGACGCCGATCCTGGTTTGAAATACGTGCCCCCAAGGGGACACCCGCCATCGGCGTTCATCGGCGTTCATCGGCGGTTTCAAAGTCCGTGCTCGCGGCGGTTGTTTTGCTGCTCCTATCCTGGGTGGTGGGAGCGTTTGCGCAGGAACCGCAGCGGATTGTGTCGCTGGCACCGTCGTTGACGGAGACCGTGTTCGCGCTTGGACTCGGTGACCGTCTCGTCGGCGTCAGCGCCTACTGCGATTATCCGCCCGAGGCGCAGCGCATCGCCCGCGTCGGCACGTTCATCACTCCGAACGTCGAAGCGATCGTCAGCAAGAAACCCGATGTGATTCTGGCCGTACCAAGCCCCGGCAACCGCAGCCCGGTCGAGTCACTCGAACGATTGGGGTTCAAGGTCACCATCGTCGACCCTCTCACTCTCGACGGGATCAAGGAGTCGCTGATCGTCATCGGTAGCCGGCTCGGGCGTGAGTCGAAGGCGCGAGAGCTGGTGGCGCAGATCGATTCACAGATCGACAGCGTCCGCGTCAGACTCGCGGGAGTGGCCAAGCGCAAAGTTCTGATGGTCGTCGGCCAAACACCGCTCATCGTCGCCGGAGGGGCGACGGTCCAGGACGAGCTCATACAACTTGCCGGCGGCATCAACCTGGGAGCCGCGGCGGGCAAGGACTGGCCACACGTGAGCATCGAGTACGCCATTTCGTCGGCGCCCGACGTGATCATCGACTCGACCATGGGGAGCGAAGTGCGCGACGAGGATAGCGCGAAGTTCTGGAAAGCTTTTCCGATGATTCCGGCGGTGAAGGAAGGACGGATCTTCGGCTACAAGGCATACGAAGTGTTGCGCCCAGGGCCGCGTATCGGTGAAGCACTGGGGGTGATCGCTCGATTCGTGCATCCAGAACGGTTCGTGTCAGACGGATGAGCGAATGACGACAGGACCGACAGCGGCCCACCTGACGAAGCAGCGCTTCGTGGCCGTGAATGCCTCGCTGCTGGTACTGCTCGCGGCCACCCTGGTCGCTGCTTCGCTCATCGGCAGTGTCTCCGTCGATTTATCCAAGGCCCTGCAAAGCGCACTGCCCGACAATGTCGATCGAGTGATTCTCTTTGAGACGCGGTTGCCGCGTGTCCTGCTCGCGGCAATTGTCGGTGCGGCTCTGGCGACTGCCGGTGCAGCGCTGCAAGGACTGATGCGAAATCCGCTGGCAGAGCCACATCTGATCGGGGTTTCGGGAGGGGCTGCGCTCGGAGCGGTAATTGCCGTGATCGTTGGCGGCCGCGGTGTACTCGCCGCAACTTCAGTTCTCCCGCTGGCGGCCGCCGCCGGGGCGTTGTTGTCGATGGCCATCGTCTACTGGCTGGCGCTGGTGCATGGCCGCTTGCAACCCTATGTGCTGCTTCTTGCCGGCGTTGTGTACAACGCCTTCGCCGGCGCGCTCATCATGTTCGTCAACTCGATCGCCGACTACTACCAGGCCTACGGCATTCTCTTCTGGTTGATGGGAAGCTTGGCAACGCAGAGCTATCGTCTGGTGGTGACGATCGGCATCTATGCCGGCGTCGGCATGATCTGGCTCATCCTTCAAGCGCGCGAGATCAACCTGCTGAGTCTCGGCGAGGAAGCCGCTAGCCAGCTTGGAGTCAACGTGCACCGGGTGCGGCGGGCGACCTTCATCGCATCGGCACTGCTCGTTGGTGCCGTCGTTTCCGTGAGCGGCATGATCGGCTTTGTCGGTCTGATCGTGCCGCACGTGATGCGGTTGCTGTTCGGTGCCGACCATCGCCTGCTACTGCCGTCGTCGTTGCTGGCAGGAGCGATCTTCCTGGTCTGGGCCGACACCATTGCGCGCACTGCCTTGGGAGTTGTGGAGATTCCGGTCGGTGTGGTGACGGCGCTCTGCGGCGGGCCTTTCTTTGTCTACCTGCTCAAACGCGAGGGGGGAAAACGTGTTGCCTGAAGGCGAGCCTCTAGCGGCGGAAGGGATCTCGTTCGCTTACGACGCCGAGCCGGTGATCGCCGATCTCTCGTTCGTTCTGCGGCCGGGCGAAAACCTGGGCATCATCGGTCCCAACGGGTCGGGGAAGTCGACTTTGATTCGTCTGCTGAGCGGTGTCCTCGAACCGGGCCGCGGACACGTGCGTCTCTTTCAGCGGCCTTTGTCTGCCTACGACCGCCGCGAAATCGCCCGCGCGATCGCGGTCGTGCCGCAGGAAACGTCGATCGAGTTCCCCTACTCGGTGACCGAGATCGTTCTCATGGGCCGCTCACCACATTTCGGCGGGTTCGCGTTCGAAGGTGACCGCGACGTCGAGATCGCGCATGCGGCGATGCGGCGTACGGCGGTCGAGCATCTGGCGCATCGATCGATCCACGAGCTCAGTGGCGGCGAACGCCAGCGCGTGATCCTGGCGCGCGCTCTGGCCCAGGAAGCGCCGGTCATGCTGCTCGACGAGCCGGCAGCCTTTCTCGATATCCGCCACGAGGTCGAGATCTACGACCTGCTACGCGACCTGCAAACCGAAGGTAAGAGCATCATTACGGTCCTGCACGACCTCAACCTCGCAGCGCTATATTGCGATCGGGTCGGTCTGCTTTGTAACGGGCGCTTCCGTAGCTTGGGCACACCGGCAGAGGTCATCACCTATGCAACCATCACAGAGGTGTACGAGACCGAGGTGTACGTCGATCGCAACGACATCACCGGCGCCGTAAACGTCCTGCCGCTCAGTCGAAGGTATCGCGAGGCATTGGCGGATGCGGTGAACAAGAAGGGCCCCCGGTTGTAGGTGTTCAGCGCGACATCGAGTGCCGGCGATCGAGGAGTACGAGAAATACGACAACCGTACCCTGGATCACTGAAATCAGCACCGAGGAAACGCCCGCAGCGCGTTGCATCGCGTTCGAACCAGCGTCCAGCGCGCCGAAGAAGAGCGCGGCTGCCACGACCCCAGCGGGGTGAAGGCGACCAAGCAACGCAACAGCAATCGCCGTGAACCCCCATCCCGGAGAAAAGTGCTCATACATGCGGCGCGTCACGGCGCTAACCTCAACCGCTCCGGCGATTCCGGCGAGCGCGCCGCTGAGGATGAGTGCCATCACGATACGCTGATTGACGTCGATCCCTGCGAGTCGCGACGCGGTCGGATTCAGTCCGGCAGCGCGCATCTCGAAACCGATGACGGTGCGGAACAGCAAGAACCCGACGCCGACAGCGAGGAGCAAACCGAGCAATAGCCCGGCGTGAACCCGATAGGGTGCTAGCCGAGGCATCCACATGGCAACGTCGATCGCATCTGTCTGCGGATAGCGCCCACCGGCTTCCATCAACGGACCCTGGACGAGATAGCTGATCAAGCCCAAGGCGATGAAGTTCAGCATGATCGTACTAATGATCTCGTTGACGTTGCGCCTGACCTTCAGCGCGGCTGCGATCGCAGCCCATGCCGCGCCGGCGAGCGCTCCGGTCAGCAGGCACAGCGGCAGCGCGAGGGCCCATGGTACGCCGCCGAGACGAGCTCCGGTGGCCGCCATAGCGATGCCGCCGAGCGCCAATTGCCCCTCGGCGCCGATGTTCCATACGCCCGCGCGGAACGCGACGGTGATTGCCAAGCCCGTCAGGAGCAGCGGACACGTCTTCACAGCGAGCTCCGACAGGCTGTCGAGACTTCCGAACGCTCCATCAACCAGGGCACCGAACGCGGTGAGTGGGTTGGCGCCCGACAACAGCACGACAATGCCACTGACGACTAGTGCGGCTGTGAGGGCGGCGACCGACTCGAGCAGACGCATCATCGGCCGCCGCCCGCCATCTGCAGACCGACCGAGTCGAGGTCGAATGGGCGTTCCATGACCGCCCCGAGATCACCGCGGTACAGGACGGCGATGCGCGAAGCGAGGTCTAGAATCTCATCGAGATCGGTGGAGATCAGTACGATCGCACAACCGGTGCTCGCGATCGATCGCAGCGAGTTCGCGACCGCGGCGGCAGCCCCGATGTCCAACCCGCGAGTTGGATTGACCGTGACGAGGACGCGCGGCTGCGAAGCCAAGGCACGCCCGACGACAATCTTTTGCTGGTTGCCGCCGGAAAGTGAACGAGCCGGAGCTTCGATCCCCGAGCAACGGATGTCGAAGCGGCGAACCTGCTCGTCGGCAAACGCCGACGCGGCATCGGTGTCGAGTACGCCGCGGTGCGCGAACCGATCGAGGAGCACGCGGCTGAGAAGGAAGTTCTCGAACACGCTCATCGCGAGAATCAGGCCTTCCGCCTGTCGATCCGGCGGCACATGATCGATTCCCGCGGCCCGTGCCGCCGCCGCTGATTCGAGGCGAAGCGCCTGTCCGCCAAGACTGATCTCACCGCGGCGCGCGCGTCGGATGCCCGCGAGAACCCCGAAGAGCTCGCGCTGGCCGTTGCCATCGATCCCGGCGATGCCGAGGATCTCACCCGGCCGCACTTCGAAACTCACGCCGCGGAGCGCTATGCCACCTTCGCCGGCGGGTACATCCAGATCGGTGACCGAGAGCCGGGCGTCGCCGGCGACCGCTGCCGGTCCCGAAGCATCGGCTGCGTCATCGCCTTCCTTGTCGCCGACCATCATCCGCGCAAGCTCGGTCTCCGACGCTTCCGCGGGCGTTACCGTCGCTACGATGTGGCCGCGCCTGAGGATGGAAATGCGATCGGCGATCTCGCGTGCTTCGTGCAGCCGATGGGTGATGAAGATGATCGCGCGCTGCTGGCGGCGCAGCCCGCGCAGCATCTCAAACAACGACCTCACCTCTTGCGGTGCGAGCACCGCGGTCGGTTCGTCGAGGATAAGGACCTTCCCCCCGGGTGCGAGCGCCTTGAGAATTTCAAGGCGCTGCCGCGCCCCTACCGGTAACGTTCCGACGACCTGCTGCGGCGGCGCAAGCTCGAGCCCGGCTCGATCAGCGAGCCCATGCGCCTCTCTGGCCACTGCGTCGCGGTCGTAGCGCCAACCATTCTGGCCAGGAAGATTGAGAGCGAGGTTCTCGGCTACAGTCAGCGCATCAATGAGCGCGAAATGCTGGTGAACCATGCCGATACCGGCGCGCCGCGCGGCGCGAGCCGAGTTGAAACGGGCGACCACGCCGTCCAACGAAAACGTGCCGCGGTCCGGTTGCTGGATGCCGTCGAGCACGTTCATCAGGGTCGACTTGCCGGCTCCGTT
>Ga0187892_10006508_pt1 | contig 17272 bp, 16 predicted proteins | sample MA1701073metaG_FD_139345 | JGI IMG/M metagenome (GOLD analysis project Ga0187892, IMG submission 139345) | Bio-ooze microbial communities from a basaltic lava cave in the Kipuka Kanohina Cave System on the Island of Hawaii, USA - MA170107-3 metaG ... | reverse complement strand
CGACCAGGATGCGTCCACGGTGGGACGCGCCGATCGTCAGGAACCGGATCTCCTCCTCGGAGTGCGTCTCGTCCGGAAAGGTTGTCGACAGCGGATCCTCGAGTACGCCCGCCGCCCCGTTGAAGTCGACGCGATGGCGTTTGAGGTTCACCGTGGCCTTGTCCGGGTCCCATTCGAACTCCACTACGAGAGTATAGGGCTGTGCGTCGAATGGCCGTCAGGCTGCCCAACTAGAGTTCGACCCGGGGATAGGCTGGTCTCGATAACACGGCAACTCCAGCGGCGGGGGCAGGATACCCCGCGTCGGGTTTGCGCGGCGGCGCCCAGGGTCCGCCAAGCATCTCAGCCCTTTGCGCCATTCGGAGCCTGGCGGGCCGGATGGATATACCGCGACGGACTCCGTCGGATAGCTGGTCGTTGTCGTCTCCGGGTGTGTCGGCATGGTCAGGCGCCGGAGAGGTGATGGGCAGGTGCAAGAACCCTCACGGGCCGCCGCAGAACCGTGTTGTGCGGCTGCTGCCGGCCCGGGGGCCCGGCCGACACGGGGCGCGCGGGACGACGGGGAGCGGCCCGGCTCACGGAGGCGTCGAGGCGGCGCGGGGCGGGCAGGAGGCGGGTCCCGGGCCCAGCTCCGGAAGGCCCGGCTGGTCGGGCGCCCCGCCCAGGAGAGTCTCCGATGCCCCTCGGGCGACCACGGCACGAGGATAGCCTCCCTCCGGCTCCCTGACAATGACGCGGGCCGCCAGACTCCCCGCGCCGTGGCGCGCGCGGGGGCTGCGCGGCGAGCTACCGGCCGCTGGCGAGGCGGGCGCCGGTCTCACGCACGATCTCGACCAGCGCGGCCACGTCGGCCTCGCTCGTGGCGTAGTGCAGCACGCAGGCGCGCAGGGCGAACCGGTCGCCGAGCGTCGTCTGGCTCAGGAACGCGCTCCCGGAGGCCTGCACCGCCTCCATCACCCGCTTGTTGAGGTCGTCGAGCCCCTCGGCATCGCCGCGCAGGCGGGGCGGCGCATAGCGGAAGCAGACGATCGACAGCTCCACCGGCGCCAGCCGCTCGAGGTCGGGGGCCGCGTCGACCAGATCGGCGAGGTGTCGGGCGAGCGCGAGGTGGCGCCCGACGAGGGCCTGCACGCCGTCGCGCCCGAGGTGCTTGAGGGTCATCCAGAGCTTCAGGGCGCGGAACCCGCGCGTCTGCTGGATCCCGTACTCCGAGAACCACGGCAGCCCGCCGAAGCCGCGGTCGGGCTCGGTGCGCAGGTAGGGCGGCACCAGGCTGAACGCCTCGCGCAGGAGCCGGCCGTCGCGCACGAAGACCGCGCCACACTCCACGGGGACGGAGAGCCACTTGTGCGGGTCCACCGCCACCGAGTGCGCGCGGGCGAGGCCGGCGTAGCGCGCGCGGCATTCCGGCACGGCGGCGGCCACGGCGCCGTAGGCGCCGTCGACGTGGAGCCAGAGCCCCTCCGCGTCGCAGACGTCGGCGAGGTCGGCCAGGGGATCGACGGCCCCGGTGCCGACGGTGCCGGCGCTCGCCGCGACGCAGAACGGCCGTCGCCCCGCGGCGCGGTCGGCGACGATGGCGGCGCGCAGCGCCGGCGCGTCCATGCGGAAGTCCGCGTCCGTCGGCACCCCGTGGATCGCCGCCGCTCCCAGTCCGAGCAACTCGGCCGCCTTCTGGATGGAGCTGTGCCCCTGGCCCGAGGCGTAGAGGACGAGCGGGGGGCGCCCGCGCTGGAGGCCTTCGTCGCGCACGCTCCACCCGTCCTCGGCGGCGGCCCGGTGCCGGGCGGCGGCGAGCCCGATCAGATTGGCCACCGAGCCCCCGCTCACGAGCAGCCCCGTGCTGCCCGCGGTGGGGAAGCCGACCAGCTCCATGAGCCAGCGCACGCCGGTCCGCTCCACGTAGACGGCGGCGTGGTCGCCGCCGGCGCAGCTCGGGTTCATGGCGGCCGCCAGCAGATCGGCCAGCACGCCCATCGGCGCGGGCGGGGAGTTGACCCAGCCGAAGAAGCGCGGGTGGCCGTTGCCCATGGCGTGCGGGAGGACGGCGGTGCGGAACCGCTCGACGATGGCGTCGGGGCTGGCGCCGGCCTCGCCGAGGGCCTCCTGCATGAGCGTGGCGCGCTCGGCGGGCTCCATGGGCCGGAACACCGGCCGGTCCCGGACGCCCTCGAGGTAGTCCGACACGAGATCGATCAGCGTGTGGCCGAGCTGGCGGAAGAGCCGGGGGTCGATGGCCGGCGCCGCCGCCGGGGCCGCTCGAAGGGGTCATCGGCTTCGTCCTCGTGGCGGGCGTCGGCCCGCGCGGGGGCGCCGCGCGGGCCGCGTCCGGTGCTGGCCGAGCTCCATGGCGAGGTAGTAGCTGCAGGCCTCGCGGCCGTGATTGGCGAAGGCGTGGCGGCAGTCGCCCGCGTAGAAGGCGCTGTCGCCCGCCCGCAGGACGTGCTCGGCCCCGTCGATCGTCAGCCAGAGGGTCCCGCGCACCATGGCCAGGTACTCGCGCGAGCCCGGCGCGTGGGCGGCGAACTCGCCCGCGTCGACCCCGGCCGGGATCGTGGTGTGCATCAGCTCGAACTCGACGCCGGGGAGGACGGGCGAGAGGATGCGGCGCTCCCAGCCGGACGGGTCGCGCGCGGTGTCCTGCTCCTCGCGGCGGAGGACGATGACGCGCGCCGCCCGCTCCGCCCCGAGGAGCCGGGCGATGCTGGTGCCGAGCCCGGTCGCGATGCGGTCGAGGACGAGGACGGTGGGGGCCTTCCCGCCGCGCTCCACCGCCGAGAGCATGCTCCGACTCACGCCGCTCCGGTCGGCCAGGCCCTCCAGGGAGAGCCCGCGTCGGGCGCGCTCCTGCCGGATGCGCTCGCCCAGCCGCGCCAGGTCGAGCCCCGCCGTCGTCGTCGCCATGGCACATCCTCTTTAGGAGCCACATTCTACTATAGGAGAGGCCGGCCCGGGGGCCGGCGCGAGGGGTCGGCGGGGGCGCGGGCGCCCGTGCTTGACACGTCTGGGGGCGCGTGCTGTGATCGGGCCGCCTCAGACCCTATGACCAACCGCTCCGGGGAGGGCCATGCGATGAGACGACTGACGCGACGGGACTTCGTCAAGACGGGTGTCGCGGGCGCCGCCGGGACCGGGCTCGCGCTGGGCGCCCCAGCGCTGCTCCGGGCCCAGGCCAAGGAGGTGGTGATGCTCGGCATCTGGCCCTTCACGGGCCCGTTCGCCGACATCGGGCCCGTGCTCGACCGGGGGATGCAGCTCGCCATCGAGGAGTGGGGCGGCAAGGTGCAGGGGCGGCCCATCAAGTACATCACGCGGGACGGCGAGACCAAGGCCAGCACCTCCACCCGCCGGGTCGAGGAGGCCATCGACTCCGACAGCGTGAAGTACGTGATCGGCCCGTGGTCGAGCGGCGTCGCCCTCGCCGTGACCGAGGTGGCCAAGCGGCGCAAGGTCCTGCACTACTTCTCGGGCGGGACGGAGGAGCTGGCCGGCAAGCGCTGCCATCGCTATGGGTTCCAGTGGGCGGCCTCGCCGTACACCGCCATGCACATCGTCATGGACAAGTTCATGGAGCGGCACCCGAAGGCCAAGCGCTGGTACCTGTTCGTCGTGGACTACGCCTTCGGCTGGTCGGTCGAGAAGTACATCAAGATCGCCGGGCAGCGGCACGGGGTGGAGTTCGTGGGCACCGATCGCATCGCGCTCGGCCACCGGGAGTTCTCGGGCTTCGTGGCCAAGGCGGCGGCGGCCCGGCCCGACGTGCTCTGCCTCCTGAACTTCGGCCAGGACACCGTGCTCTCGATCCGGGAGGCGCACAACTTCGGGCTGGCGCCGAAGGTGCCCATCGTGCACGGCTGGGGCTCGGGCGTGGAGGACTTCCTGCAGCTCGACGCCCGCACCCGCGACAACCTCTGGGTGGGGACGAACGGCTACTACACGGCCAACACGCCGGTGGCCAAGAAGTTCGCCGAGACCTACCAGAACAAGTTCAAGGTCCCGCCCGGCTACGCCCCCACCGCCGCCTACGGCATGACGCGCCTGGTGCTGCGGGCCATGGACCGCGCCAAGAGCGTGGAGGTGCCCGACGTCATCAAGGCGCTCGAGGGCTGGGAGACGGAGGACTGGCCGGGCAAGGTGAAGATCCTGGCCGAGACCCACCAGACGGTGCGCGACTACTTCTTCCTGCGCTGCAAGCGCCCGGACGAGATGAAGCAGCCGCACGACTTCGCCGAGGTGATCGCGTCGGGGTCGACGCCCCTGATGCCGGCCGAGTTCAACGAGTGCAAGGACATCGGCGCCCTCTAGCCCCGCGTCCCGGCGCGGAGGGGGTCCGGGCCGACCCCGGCCCCCTCCGCGACCGCCCGGCTCCATGAGCCTCCCCCTCCTGGTCATCGCGCTGCTGAACGGCCTCGTGACCGGGGTGATCTACGCCCTGATCGGCGTCGGGCTCTCGGTGGTGCTGGGGCTGCTCAACATCCCGAACTTCGCCCACGGCGTCCTCTACGCCCTCGGGGCCTACTTCCTGTACGCGGCCAGCCAGGGTCCCCTCGGGTTCTGGGCCGGGCTGCCGGTGGCCCTGGTCGGCGTGGCGCTGGTCGGGGCGGCCATCGAGTACCTGGGCGTCCGCCGCCTGTACCGCGTCCACCCCGACTACGTCCTGCTCCTGACCTTCGGGCTGGCCCTGGTCCTCACGGAGGTCATCATCATCGTGTGGGGGCCGGTGGGCATCACCTACCGGCCGCCGGCCCTGCTCGCCGGCACCGTGGACCTCGGGATCACGCTCTACCCGAAGTACCGCTTCGCGGTGATGGTCGTCACCGGGCTCCTGGTCCTCGGCTGCTGGCTCTTCGTCGAGAAGACGAAGTACGGCGCCATCATCCGCGCCGGCATCGAGGACAAGGAGATGGCGAGCGCGCTCGGCATCAACATCGGCCGGGTCTTCACGCTCTCCTTCGCGGCCGGGGCGGGGCTGGCCGGCCTCGGCGGGGCGCTGATGGTCCCCATCCACGGGCTCCTGCCCAGCATGGGGATCGAGATCCTGCCCTTCGCGTTCGTGGTGGTGGTGCTGGGCGGGCTCGGCAGCCTGCCCGGGGCCATCCTGGCCGGCCTGCTGGTCGGCGTCGTCCAGTCGCTCATGACCGTCCTCTGGGCTCCCGCCGCCAACGCCTCGGTCTTCGCCATGATGGCCCTCATGCTCCTGGTGCGGCCGCAGGGCCTCCTGGGCCACCGCTGATGACGGGGCCGGCGCTCCGCCTGCTGCGCCCGGGCCTGCTCGTCCTGGGGCTCGTGCTGCTGCCGCTCCTGCTGCGCCCGATCGTGGCCGCCGAGGTGCTGATCTTCGCGGTGGCCGCGATGGCGCTGAACCTGCTCCTCGGCTACACGGGCATGCTGTCCTTCGGCCAGGCGACGTTCTTCGGGATGGGGGCCTACGCGGGCGGGCTCGTGATCAGGCACTGGGAGGCGTCCCTGTGGGTGTCCCTCCTGGCCGGGGTGGTGGTCGGCGTCGGGACGGCGGCGGTGATCGGCTACCTCTGCATCCAGCGGCTGGGCATCTACTTCATCATGCTCACCTTCGGGTTCAACCAGATGTTCTACTTCATCGCCTACAAGTGGACGGACGTGACGGGCGGCGAGGACGGCCTGCCTGGCATCCCCCGGCCGCCGGTGACGCTGGGGCCGCTCCACCTCCGGCTCGACAGCTCCGAGGAGTACTACGTCTTCGTGGCCGTCGCGTTCGTGCTGCTCTTCTACGCCATGAAGTGGATCGTGGAGTCCCCGCTCGGGCTCGTCTGTCAGTCCATCCGGGAGAACCCGAACCGGGCCGCCGCCGTCGGGTACAACGTCACCCTCTACAAGTGGATCGCGTTCACCGTGGCCGGGGCCTTCACCGGGCTGGCCGGGGTGCTGTACGCCATGCTCTTCGGCATCGTGCCGCTGGACGCCATCAGCTTCATCACCTCGGGCAACATCGTCTTCATGGCCCTCATCGGCGGCATCGGCAACGTCTACGGCCCGCTGCTGGGGGCGGTGGCCCTCATCTGGCTGTCGGAGACCGTCTCCGTCTTCTGGCACCGCTGGCCGCTCATCCTGGGCCTGGCCCTGATCGCCGTGGTGCTCTTCCTGCGCGGCGGCCTGGCCGAGGCCTTCGAGCGCGTCCGGACCGCGGTGGCCGCCGCCCGGCTCGGCCGCCAGGCGGGCGCCGGGAAGGAAGCGGCGTGACGCCCGCCGCGACGGGGTCCCCCGTGCCGAGCGGCCCCCTGCTGCGCACGGAGGGGCTCAGCTGCGACTTCGGCGGGCTCCGCGCGGTGGACGGGGTGTCGCTGTCCCTCGCGCCGCTGGGGGTCCACTCGCTCATCGGGCCCAACGCGGCGGGCAAGACCACCTTCTTCAACCTCGTCTCGGGCGAGATCGCCCCGACGGCGGGGCGCGTGCACTTCCAGGGCCGGGACGTCACGGGCCTGCCGTCCCATCGGCTGGCCCACGTCGGCATCGCCCGGTGCTTTCAGCGGAACAACCTCTTCCCCAAGCTCACCGTGCAGGAGAACGTCTGGGTGGCGGCGTTCGCGCGGGCGCGGCCGGGGGCGCTCGGCCACCTCAAGCGCATTGCCCGCTACGGCCGCCTCCGGGAGCGCGTGCGGGAGATCGTGGAGGACGTCGGCCTGGCGCACAAGCTCGACGCCCCCGCCGAGACCCTGTCCCACGGGCAGCAGCGGATGCTGGAGGTCGCGGTGGCCCTGGCCGGCGAGCCCGCGCTGCTCCTGCTGGACGAGCCCACTCAGGGGCTGGCCCCCGAGGCCACCCAGCAGATGACTCGGCTCCTCGAGCGGCTGGCCCGGCGCTACACGATCCTGCTCATCGAGCACAAGATGCACGTGGTCATGGCCATCTCCCGGCGCATCTCCGTGATGCACTTCGGGCAGATCATCGCCGAGGGGCCGCCGGAGGAGATCCGGCAGAACGCGGCCGTCCAGCGCGCGTACCTCGGGCTGGCCGGCTGATGCTCGAGCTCTCGGACGTCCACACGTACTACGGCCTCGTCCACATGCTGCACGGCATCTCGCTGCGGGTGGCCGAGGGGGAGGTGCTGGCGATCCTCGGCCGGAACGGGGCCGGGAAGACCACCGTGCTGAAGACCGTCATCGGGCTGGTGCCGCCGCGCCGGGGCCGGGTGGTCTTCCAGGGCCACGACCTGGCCGGCCTGCCGCCCCACGCCATCGCCCGGCGGGGGATCGCCTACGTGCCGGCGTCCCGCGGCATCTTCTCGGCGCTGACGGCGTGGGAGAACCTCGCCGTCGTCCAGCGGCGGGGCGCCCGCTGGGACGCCGCCCAGGTCTTCGCGCGCTTCCCGCGCCTGGCCGCCCTCCGCGACCGCCGCGGGCGGGTGCTCTCGGGCGGCGAGCAGCAGATGCTCGCCATCGGCCGGGCCCTCGTGACCGGCCCGTCCTTGATCCTGCTCGACGAGCCCTCCCAGGGGCTGGCCCCGATGGTGGTGGAGGCGGTGCTGGGGATGCTGCGGGAGCTCAAGGGGGAAGGCATGGGCATGGTCCTCGTGGAGCAGAACGTGCCCATGGCGCTCGGCCTCGCCGACCGCGTCCTGATCCTGGACCAGGGCACCCTGGTCTTCGAGGGCTCGCCGCGCGCCGTGGCCGACGACGAGGGCGGGGTCACCACCCGGTTCCTCGGCGTCGGCGTCTAGGCGGCGGGCCCGGCGGCGGCCGCGGGGCCGGCTAGCCGGCGGGGCCGCGGGCGCCGGCCGGCTCGGCGCTCCGCCGGCGCTCGTACCAGCGGGCCATCAGCTCCATGGCCACCCAGGCCGCCGAGCAGCTCGCCAGCAGCGACAGGCGCGCTGGCCCCCAGCCCCAGCGGTCCACGATCCAGGCGAACACGGTGGGCGACGCGGCGTTGACGACGAGGATGGGCGTGGCGATGTGGCCGAGCACGGCGCCGTACCCCTTGGCGCCGAACAGCGCGAGCGGCACCGCGCCCCGGACGATCGTGATCACGCCCTGCGAGGCGCCCATCAGCAGCGTGAAGGCGACCACCATCGGCACGCTGGCGGTGCCGGTCAGCAGCAGGAGCAGGGACGGGGGCAGGATCCCGACGGCGATGCGGCCGACGGTGATGGCCCGCAGGTTGCGGGCGAACACGATCTCGACCACGCGCCCGAAGAACTGGGCGACGCCCTTCAGGGAGGCGACCCAGACGGCCGCCGCCGTGGCCAGGCCGGCCGCCTCGAGGAGCGGCACGAGCTGGACGGAGACGACGCCGAACACGAACCCGTTGAGCGACATGATCAGGGCGAAGAGGGCGATGGCCACCGAGCGCGCGCGGCCGTCGAGGGGAGGGCCGTCCGGCGAGACGGGGGCGCCGCCCCCCGGTCCCGCCGCGCCCTCGGCGAGCTCGCGGCGGGCGAGGCCGAGCCAGTGCAGCGGCAGGCACACGGCCAGGTTGATGCCGGCGAACAGGACGAGGGTCTGCCGCCAGCCCACCTGCTCGTTCAGGAAGTGGCCGACCACCCAGAACACGGAGGAGGCGAAGGCGCCGAACAGCGTGAGGTAGGAGATCGCCGTCCGGCCGCGGGAGGGGGCGACCTGGACGAGGGCGGCGAAGGCGGCGTCGTAGAGGCACAGCCGCATGCCGAAGCCGAGGAAGGCCCACACGGCCAGGTACGCCGCCTCGCTCCGGACGTGGGCCAGCGCGAAGAGGCCGGCGGACACCAGGAGGGTGCCGACGGACATGACCACGCGCCCGCCGTGCCGGTCGATGGCCCGGCCCACCGGGCTCGACACGACGCCCATGACGAGCAGCGCGACGGTGAAGCCGAGGAAGACGAAGCCGCGGCTCCATCCCGTGTCCTTGGTGATCGGTCCCGCCAGCACGCCCAGGCAGTAGTAGCTCGTGCCCCAGGCCGTGATCTGGGTGAGGCCGAGGGCGAGGACGGCGGCCACCATGGGGTCGCCGAGCCGCGCCCGCCCGTCGGAGCGCGCGGCCGCCCCGTGGCGCTCGCGCTGCCTCACCGTGTCCCCATGTCGTGTGCCCCGTGACGTGCTGCGAGCAGCGCGCAGCCGACGACGCACTCTAGCACGCGCTCCGCCCGGCCCGCGCCCGTTGCTTGACCGGCTCGCGCGTCGCGCCGTAGACTCGCGCCATGTCGGGGCTCGGCGTGCCGGACGTCGTGGACCGGGGCCGGCGGCGCTCCGGTGACGAGCTCAACGCGATGGCGGCCGGGTGGCGGGCCGGCGTGCGGGAGGCGCTCGGCGAGGGCGAGCGGGCGGTCGCGGTCGTGGTCCCTGGCGGCGCCGAGGCGGTGGCCCTGGTCGTCGGGCTCAGCGCCTTGCCGCAACCGATGATCCTGCTCTCGCCGGATGTCCGGGCGTGGCGCACCGAGCCCGCGATCCCCGCCGGCACCGCGCTCGTGCTGCTCCCCGCGCTGGCGGCCCTGGCCGGCAAGGCCGAGCGGCTCGGCCTCGTCCCCGTCGTGCTCCCCGAGGGATCGACGCGCGGGGCCGCGCCGCCCGTCGACGCGTTCAGCGGTGGCGGCGTCGTGCTGTTCACGTCCGGCTCCTCCGGGCGCCCGAAGCCCATCTTCCACCGGATGGACAGCATCCGGTCCTGGGTGCGGGGCCGCGCGCGGGCGATGGGGCTCGGGCCCGGCGACGGCGTGGCCATCGGCACGTCGCCCGCCTACTCGCAGGGGTTCACGCATCTCATGACCGCCACGCTGCTCGGCGGCGCCCTCGGCCTTCTCGATCCCCGGGATCATCGCCTCGCTCTGGCGATGCTGGCCGACCCCGCCTTCCGGTGCTGGCGGGCCACGCCCCATCTCGTCGATGCCCTGGCCCGCTGCGTGCTCACGGGGCCGGCCATCGTGCCGCCGGTCTGCATCGTGTCCACCCCGATCACGAAGGAGGTGTTCGGCGCCTTCCGGGATCGGTTCGGCGTCGGGCTGCGGCAGGCCTACAACACGACGGAGACGGGGACGATCACGCTCGACGACTCGCCGGCCGACCAGATCCAGCCCGACACCGTGGGCCGCCCGCTGCCCGGGGTGGAGGTCCGCATCGGCGACCATCCCTCCCGGCCCGTCGCCCGCGGGGGGGAGGGGCAGATCTGGGTGCGGACGCCCGGGCTGATGGCCGGCTACGGGTTCCCCCCGCGCCTGGACCGGCGCGACGAGGTGGACGGATGGTGGCCGACCCAGGACCTCGGCACGCTGCGGGCGGACGGCCATGTGGTGCTGGGCGGGCGCAGGGACGACGCCATCCGCACCCGGGACAACCACACCGTCAACCTGGCCCATGTCGCCGCCCGGCTGTGCGAGGTCGACGGCGTCGTGGACGCCGCCGTCGTCCCCGTGGACACGCCCGCCGGCCGGTCCTTCGGCGCCGTGGTGGAGCACGCGCCGGGGCTCACCGTAAGCGAGCTGCGGGGGCGGCTCAGCGCCGCGCTCCCCGCGTGGTCGCAGCCGCGGGCGCTGGCCCTCGTCGCCGCGCTGCCCCGGCTGCCGAACGGCAAGCCCGATCGGCTCGGCTGCGCGACCCTGCTCGCGGAGCGCCTGTCCGGCTGATGGACGACGCCGTCCTCCTCGATCGGCTGCGCGGAGTCATCGCCGGCGTCGTCGGGGCCGCGCGGGTTCCCTCCGGCGTGGGCGCCCACACCGCGCTCGCCGAAGGCGGCCTGTGGATGGACTCGGTGGAGCTCCTCCAGGTCGTCCTCGCCTCCGAGGCGGAGTTCGGGGTCGTCTTCGAGGCCGCCGAGGATCTCACCGCCCAGGGCCTCGAGACGCTCGGGACGCTCGCCGACCTCATCCGGCGACGGGGGGCCGGGCCGCCGCCGGGGTCGGCCTCCGTCGCCTCGCCCTAGGCGGTCCGTGCCGCGGCCGGGCGCGCTCGCCCCACCGTGACGCTGGCGCGGATCCGCCGGCGCTGGCGCGCCCGGCCGCCCCGGCGGTCCGCCGCCCTGTGGGCGCTGTGGATGGCCCTCGACCTCCTGCCGCGCCCCTGGGCGGAGGAGATCCTCGCCGGTCTCTTCATGATCGTGGGCCTGGCGCGGCCCGGCCGGCGCCGGGCGGCGCTCGCCTGGGCCCGGGCTCAGCGCGCCCCGCATCCCTGGTGGCTGGCGGCGCGCGTCTGCGGGTACCTCGGACGCTGGGTGGCCCGCATGCGGACCCTGGGCTTCCGCCGGCCGGAGGACCTGCGGGCCAATGTCGTCCTCGAGGGCGGCGAGCACCTCGCCGCGGTGCGCGGCGCCGCGATCCTGCTGGGGTTCCACCTGGGACCGCACGGCGCCGGCGACCTCACGCTGAGGGTCATCGGAGTTCCGGTGACGTTCGTGGGCTGGACGGATCGGGCGGCAGTGCTCGGCCGGTGGGCCGACGAGTGGCGACTTCGTGGAGCCGCATCCGCTCTCCTTCGCGGCCGAGCAGAACGAGCGCTGGACGGCCGTGCTCTACACGGCCCATGAGCTCCTCCTCCGCGGCGAGAAGATCCACATCCTGGCCGAGGGGTACGGCCGCGAGGTGTTCCGGCTGCCCCTGTCGGTCGGCGGCTTCCCCATCGGGGGCGGATGGATCGCCTTGCACCGGCTCACCGGCGCCCCCGTCCTGCCGCTCTTCCGTCGGCTCGAGGACCGGCGGTTCGTGATCACGATCCACGCGCCCTTGCCCCCGCTGGGCGCGACGCCGGACGAAGGCCTCGACGCGTGGCGGGAGCACCTCACCCGCCTCGTGGAGGAATACGTCCGCCGGCACCCCGAGCAGTGTCCCCACCTGGCCCTGGTGCTGCAGATCGCGGGGCCCGGCGCCGCGGGCGCCTCCCCCTGACGCCCGGGCACCCGGGGAGGCCCGGGCCGCCTCCAGCGGAGGGGCGCCGTGCCGCCGGATTAGGCAGGGCCGTCCGGGCTGCCGAGCAAATGGGCAGCGGCCCACGTCATGGAACCGCCACAAGTCCCCGTCGGCCTTGAGGTCACCCCGGCCGGGCGCCTGGCACACCCCTTGCCCTGGTCCGGACCCGCGCGCGATGCGGCCGTCGTGCGCCGGGCGCGCGGGCGGCCGGTCGATCGGGCGCCGCCCCGCCCTGGACGAGCCGGGAGGCGGCCGCATGACCGTCACGACAACAGGGCAGGCAACGACAAGGAGCGCTGAGATGCCAGGGACGTCCGTGGCACGGAAGCTGGCGGTGGTCGCCACCGCGGCGGTGGTGCTGCTGGGGGCGAGCGCCGGAGCCAGGGCCGAGGAGACGAGCCCGAACACCGGGCGCGTCTCGCTCAACGCCGGCGTGGAGTTTCCCACCAGCTACTACTTCCGCGGCATCCTCCAGGAGCGCGACGACTACATCATCCAGGCCTTCGGCGACATCACCTTCAAGCTCTACGAGGGCAAGGGGCTGCTGTCGGCGGTGAGCCTCACCGTGGGGACGTGGAACAGCCTGCACGGCGGGTCGACCGGCACCGGCGGCACCACCACCGTCGATCCCCGGATCTGGTACGAGGCGGACTTCTTCACCACGCTGTCCACCACGCTGTTCGAGGACCTGACCGCCGCGATCACCTACACGGCCTACATGAGCCCCAACGACACCTTCCGGACGGTGCAGGAGGTGGCGTTCCAGTTGAGCTACAACGACGCCAAGTTCCTGGGCCCGTTCGCCCTGAACCCGACCCTGCTCTTGGCCTTCGAGACGAAGGGCCAGGCCGACGCCGGCGCCCATCGCGGCGGAGTCCTCCAGATCGGCGTGGCGCCCGGGCTGACGCTGTTCAAGGAGGCCTCGTATCCCCTGACCTTCAGCTTCCCGGTCGGCGTCAGCTTCAGCCTGTACGACTACTACGAGTTCGGAACGGGCAAGAGCGACACCTTCGGCGCCTTCAGCGCGGGGGCCAAGGCCAGCGTCCCGCTCGCCTTCATCCCCAAGGCCCTCGGCAACTGGCAGGCCCGCGCCTCGGTCGTCTGGTACCACTTCGGCGACAACCTCACGACCGTGAACCGCGGCGACCGGAACGCGGTGGTCGGCCTCTTCGGGCTGGCCGTCAGCTACTAGACCGGCGGGCGTCGGCGGCGCCGGCCGGGGCGCCGGCGCGCCCGGGCGCGCCCGGCCGGCGGACCTTGGGCGCGCGGCCGCTCGCCGCGCGCCGCTTTTCCGTCCCCGGGCGGGCGAGTGTACCATTGGGGCGCCAGCCGACGCCGAGGGCGCCGCCCTCGGCCGGGACTCGCCCATGACCATCGAGCCGCCGAGCGCTGTCTCGAGCCCGCCCCGGGTCTTCGGCCCCGACGCCGCGCCCGTCCTCTACCCGGACCCGGACGTGCTCGTGATCGAGCCGGCCTTCGAGCGCCTCCGCCAGCGGAACACGCCGCTGCTGCGCCTGTGGACGGGAGCCCTCTGGGCGGAGGGGCCGGCCTGGAGCAGCCAGGGGCGCTACCTCGTCTGGAGCGACATCCCGAACAACCGGCAGCTCCGGTGGCTCGAGGACGACGGCCACGTGAGCGTGTTCCGCCATCCCTCGAACAACAGCAACGGCAACACCTTCGACTTCCAGGGCCGCCAGGTCTCCTGCGAGCACCTGACCCGCCGCGTGGTCCGCCACGAGCTCGACGGCTCGGTGACCGTGATCGCGGACGCGTACGCGGGCAAGCGGCTCAACTCGCCCAACGACGTGGTCGCGCACCCGGACGGGAGCTACTGGTTCACCGACCCGCCCTACGGCGGCCAGCTCTACGAGGGCGCCCCCGACGCCCCCGGGGGGCCGAGCAACCCGGCCGGCCGGCTCAGGCCGCGGCCCGGTCAGCCCCCGGAGATCGGCGAGGCCCGGCGCGAGCTGCCGACCAGCGTCTACCGCGTGGACCCGAGCGGGCGCGTCGACCGGGTCGTCGGCGAGGACGAGGTGCCCGACCCGAACGGCCTCGCCTTCTCGCCGGACTACAAGAAGCTCTACGCGGTCAGCACGGGCCGGGGGCCGGGCGACGCCGGCCCGGGCGGCAAGGGCGAGCTGTACGTCTTCGACGTCGGCCCCGACCACCGCGTCGCCAACCAGAAGCTGTTCACCGACTTCGTCGTCGGCGGGGTCAAGTGCGGGCCCGACGGCGTCCGCGTCGACGTGGACGGCAACCTCTGGTGCTCGAGCAACGGGCGCGGCGTCGTCGGCCACAGCGGGGTCACGGTGTGGACGCCGGAGGGGCAGCTCGTCGGGCGGATCCGCCTGCCCGAGGCGTGCGCCAACGTGTGCTTCGGCGGGCCGAAGCGGAACCGCCTGTTCATGGCCGCCAGCCAGTCCATCTACGCCCTCTACGTCGCCACCCAGGGCGCGGCGCCGGGGTAGGGGCCCGCCTCACGAGGGAGGCCCGGCGGCCCACCGCCGCCCGGCTGCCGGGCTCCGGTCCCCCGCGAGGTGGCCGGGCCGGAGCGCGACGAACGCCAGCTGCCCGACGAGCCTCACCACGGCCACGTGCAGGAACGCCAGCCCCCAGCCCGCCACGGACATGCCCCCGGACCAGTCGAGCACCCAGCCGATCATCAGCGGCCCCACGAAGCTGCCGGCGTAGCCGGCCATCGAGTGCAGCGCCAGCGTGGCGCCGCGCCGGCGGGGATCGGCGCTGCCGGCGGCGCCGGCCGTGAGCGAGGACGAGTCGAGCCAGATGAGCAGGCCATAGCCCAGCACGAGGGCGGCGGCGAGGGGATACGACCGCGCGCCGAGGAAGCCGATGGCCGCCGCGCACGCCACGCACAGGGTCATGGCCAGGCGCACGAGGCGCGGGCGCCCGAGCCGGATCGACGCCTCGTTGCCGGCCACGCTGGCCCAGGTGCCGATGAGGCCCATGGCGGCGGCGACGACCGCGGGCGCCAGCCACGGGTCCGGCGTCGCCCCGCGGGCCGCGACCCAGGCGAGGAAGGCGACGGCCCAGCCGCGCAGCGCGTTCATCTCCCACGTGTGGGCGCAGTACGCGACGGCGTAGGCCATGGCGGACCGGTTCCGGAGCACCGGGCGGAAGTCGAACAGCGCGCCGTCGCCCGGCGCCTCGGGGCGGCGGCCCGCCGGCGCCCCCAGGCGCACGAGCAGCCACGCCACGGCGGCGGCGCCCGCGGCGCCGGCGAAGGCGCCGCGCCAGCCGAGCCAGCGCGTGAGGAGGTCGGCGAACAGGAACGACAGCGCGCCGGCCACGCCGATGCTCGCGGCGTGCCCGGCCACGGCGCGGGCCATGAGGGCGGACTCGACGCGGTCGGCGAGGAGCTTGACCCCGGTCATGTAGGTGCCGGCCCACCCCACCCCGGCCAGCGCGCGGGCGAGGCCGGCGCCGACGGGGCCGTCGACCCACGCCGCGAACGCGACGTGGCTCGCCACCGTGAGGCCGACGCCGGCCAGATAGACCGAGCGGGGATCGACCCGGTCCGTGAGGGTGACGAGCACGGGGACGGCCACGGTGTAGGCGGCGTAGAAGAGCCCGGTGATCCAGCCCGCCTGGCCGTTGGTGAGCCGCCAGTCGGCGATGAAGCCCGGCAGCAGCGCGGGCCACGTGTAGGCCCCGATCTGGGCGCACACCTGGGCGGCGCACACGAGGAGGACGAGGGCGGACGGGCTCACTCGCCAAGCGTACCTTGACCGGGCGCGCGGGCGGGCGATAGAGTGACGCCACCCGATGCGCATCGTCGCCGTGGAGCCGGTCCTGGTCGAGGTCCCCCTGCGCGAGACCGTCACGGGCGTGCACGGGTCGATCCCCGTCCAGCGGAGCGCGCTGGTGCGGGTGAGGGCCGACGGCGGCGCCGAGGGCTGGGGCGACGTGGACCCCACGGCCGGGTACTCGGTCATGTCGGCGGCGGACGTGGTCGACACCGTGCGCCGGCTCGCGCCGCGGCTGGTCGGCCTCGACGCCACCAACCTGCACGGGGCGCTCCGCGTGATGGACGGCGAGGCGCCCGGACGCCACGAGGCGCTGGCCGCCGTCGAGATGGCGCTCTGCGACCTGACGGCGCGCGCGGCCGGCTGGCCCCTGTGGCGGCTCCTCGGCGGCCGGGTCAAGGACCGCCTGACCTTCAACGCCTGGATCGGCACGGTGCCGCCCGAGCAGGCGGCGCGGGAGGCGCTCGGCTGGGCGGCTCGCGGCTTCAAGAGCGCCAAGATCAAGGTGGACGGCGCGGCCCCGGCCGGAATCGACCGGGTGGCGGCGGTGCGGGCGGCCGTGGGCGATCGCCTGGCCCTCCGCGTCGACTTCAACGAGAGCCTCGACGCGGCCGAGGCGGTGCCCTTCATCCGCCGGCTCGAGCCCTTCGGGCTCACGCTGGTGGAGCAGCCGGTGCCGCGGGACCAGGTGCCCGCCCTCGCCGAGATCCGCCGCCGCATCGGCGTCCCCCTCATGGCCGACGAGAGCGTGAGCGGGCCGGCCTCGCTCATCGACATCATCCGGCGGGAGGCCGCCGACATCGTCAAGGTCAAGGTGATGAAGCAGGGCGGCCTGCTGCGCACGCGCCAGATGGTGGAGACGGCGGCGGCGGCCGGGCTCGCCGTGGTCATCGGCCACGGCTTCGGCCTGACGCTGTCCACGCTGGCCGAGGCGGCGGTGGCCGCGACCAGCGAGGCGGTCATGGACGGGTGCGAGTCGGTGGGGCCGCTCAAGATGGCCGGCGACGTGGTGGTCGAGCCCGTCCGGCTCGACCACGGCGTCCTCGACCTGCCGGATACCCCGGGCCTCGGCGCCGTCGTCGATCCCGACGCGGTCGAGCGCTACCGGGCGGCGTGACGTCAGGGAGGCGTCGACCATGAAGAACGGGTTCAAGGTGATGGACAGCGACCTGCACACGATGGAGCCGGACGGCCTCTGGGAGCGCTACCTGGAGGACCGGTTCAAGCCGTACGCGCCCGTGTTCACGCGCCGGACCGAGCACGCCTCGAACCAGCCCGTGATCCGCATCGGCGGCCTCGAGATCGGCGAGATGTCGCGGCGGCCGCACACGGCGATGGTCGGCAAGAACCTCCAGGCCCGCGCGTTCGCCCGCCATCCCCACTACGCGGTGGCCCACGCGCGCGGCTACGACGCCGAGAGCCACCTCCAGGCCATGGACATCGAGGGCATCGACGTGGCCGTGATCTACGGCACCCGGGGCCGCCAGGTGCTGATGCACGACGACCTCGATCCCGCGGTGGCGGCCGCGCTGGCCCGCGCCCACAACGACTGGACCCACGACTACTGCCAGCGGGACCCCGCTCGCCTCAGGTTCGCCGCCCAGCTCGCCTTCCACGACGTCGGCGCGGCGGTGGCGGAGGCGCGCCGCGCCGTGCGGGAGCTGGG
>Ga0187892_10006507_pt1 | contig 17272 bp, 13 predicted proteins | sample MA1701073metaG_FD_139345 | JGI IMG/M metagenome (GOLD analysis project Ga0187892, IMG submission 139345) | Bio-ooze microbial communities from a basaltic lava cave in the Kipuka Kanohina Cave System on the Island of Hawaii, USA - MA170107-3 metaG ... | reverse complement strand
TAGTAGCCGAGGTCCTCGGCGGCGATCTCGAGCACCAGGCGCTTGGTTTCTCCGGGTGCGAGCGAGACGCGCCCAAAGCCCTTGAGATCCTTCACCGCACGCTCGACCGCGGAACCTTCGTACCCGACGTAGAGCTGGACGATTTCATCGCCCGCGCGCTCGCCGCTGTTGGTCACGTCAACCGAAACCGTGGCGCTTTCACCGGCCGAAACCGAGGTCGGCCAGATCAAGAGGTTCGAGTACTCGTAGATCGTGTAGGACAAGCCGAAACCGAACGGGAACTGCGGGGCCGCGCCATTGCGGTCGACGAAGCGGTAACCGTGAAACGCGTCGTACGTTACTTCCCGCGAGCGATTGTTGAACGGCGGCAGTTGGTCGTCGGATTGCGGCAAGGTCAAGGGCAACTTCCCCGATGGATTGACGTCGCCGAACAAGACTTCCGCGACCGCCTGGCCGCCGCGCATTCCCGGGTACCATGCCGTCAAGACGCCCGCGACGTCGCCCACCCAAGCGTTCATCAAGAACGGTCCGCTTCCCTCGAGAATGACGATTGTCCGCGGGTTGCGCCTGGCCACGTCGTGGATCAGCGCTTCGTGTCCCGGAGCAAGGCTGAGCGAGCTGCGGTCGCCGACAACCACCTGATCGCCGGTTTCCGGATCATTCACGATCAGAAACTCTCCTTCGTCTCTCCACGTATTGCCGACGACGACGATGGCCGCATCGGCGCTGGCAATGACCGCTGCCTCTTCCTCGCCGACGACATCGGCGTCGATGTGATGCAGCCTCACCGCCGGCGCGATCTGTCGCAGGCCGTCGACGATCGTCGTGCTCGGTTCGGCGGGAGCGAGCCTCGAGCTGCCGAAATCACCGAGGTTCTCGAAGTCTGCAAGCGCGCCGATCACGGCGACGGAGGAAACGGTTTCTCGATCGAGCGGCAGGACAGCTTCGTTCCTCAGCAGTACGATGCCTTTGCGCGCCGCCTCGAGCGCGACGTTGACGTTGTCCGGCTTCTCGATCTCTTCCGGATCGAGCGTCACGTCGGACCTGACCCCGAAGCAGAACTTCTGCCGCAACGTGCGGCCAACCGCTTCATCGATCACGGATTCCTCGACTTCACCGGCTGTGACCGCGTCCTTCAAGCGATCGCCGAAGTAGAATGCCGTCGGCGTCTCCATGTCGAGTCCCGCGTTGGCCGATGGCACTGTACTGCGTGTGCCGAGGATCCAGTCGGACTCGACGAACCCCTTGAATCCCCACTGACCTTTGAGGATATCGCGCAGGAGGTGTTCGTTCTCAGCGCAAAAGGTGCCGTTGACGCGATTGTATGCGCTCATCACCGAGGCGACGCCGGCATCGACGACGGCGGTTCTGAAGGCGGGGAGATAGATCTCGTGTAGGGTGCGCTCGTCGATGCTGGCGCTGACCACAAAGCGTGTATTCTCAATGTTGTTGGCGGCGAAGTGCTTGGCGCTGGCGAGCACGTGTTGTTGCACGCCGCTGATGAAGCTGGCGCCCATCCGGCCCACAAGGAGCGGGTCTTCGCCGTAGGTCTCCTGCGTGCGTCCCCAACGCGGGTGACGCACCGCTTCGATCGTCGGCGCGAGGAGCACGTTGGATCCCTTCGCCTTGGCTTCGGCTCCCATCACCTCGCCGACGCGTTTTTCGAGAGACGTGTCCCAGGTTGCACCGCGCGCAATGCCGACGGGCATCGTCGTGCCTGGACTCGGCTTTGCCCCGCGCGGCCCGTCGACCATGCGCAAGCCGGGCACGCCCAGGCGCTCGATCGGCAGCGTCGGGGTGACATCGCCGGCCAAGCCGTCGGCATGCATCTGGCTGATTTTCTCATCAAGGGTCATCTGCGCCAGCAGCCCGGCCACGTGTGCATCAACGTCGACGTCGACACAGCCGTGACCGAGATTTCCTGCCTGCAGAGTTGCCAGATCATACGCGATGACCGTCCCCGGGGCAGCACCGCCACCACCGTCGTCGCCGCCGCATGCACTCAACACGTGCACGGCAAACAGGGCGAGCGCGCTCGCGGTCCTGACATTGGCGCCGAGTGCGCTGCCGCTTCTTTTCTTGCCGCTCGCCGTCATCGCCGCGCTGCTCTGAGCATGCCTCAGAACTGCAACTCGCGCGCGTCTGGGCGCGGTATCCGCGCTTCCACCGGCGCCAACGCCGGCAGCGGATCGCTTCGGCCGACCTGATACCAGTACGCCGTGCTCGAGTAGTCGTTGGCGAGGGCGTTGTCGTGGCCGCTCTCGATGGTGACGCGGATCGAGCGTTCGAAACGGATCGGGTCCTCGATGTGGAATCGATACATCGAGTTCTTGCCACCCCACGGCCACGCCTCGTTGCCGCTGTAGACCGTGATGCCGTGGTAGGGCGCGTTGTACTCCTGCTTCGGACAGAAGGCCGTATTGAAGTAGTCTTCCGTGCCGGTGCCGTGCAGCCGCGGCGGCCAGGGCTCGCCGTCGACGAAGATCATGTCGTCGCCCTCGCCGTACCAGTCGTTCACCTGACGCTCGAAGACATCGACGTTCAGGTTGCAGCCGACGTAATGCCCGTGTCCTCGGGCCGTGAGGATGACGTAGTTCTCGTCACCCGTCAGGTTCGCATCGGCCCAAGCTTGACCGAGCGAATGTCCCGGCCCCACGGGGCGCTGGTCATTCAGACCGTAGTCATTGCGGGTGTAGCCCTTACGACGTGCCGTCCCCGCCGTCGGGTTCAGACGATTCCACCATGCATGAAACGACGCGAGCTCGGGGTCGGCAGCGCGGTGCTCCTCGTAATCGATGTAGTAGTAGAAGATTCGGGCGCTCGCACCCTGGTTCTCGATCTCGAAACGCGCCCCGTCCGCGAACGGCATCGGGAACCAGCAGTTTAAACCGCGCCCGTCCTGCGGACTCATCTGCAGCGGCAATGACGTGAAGTTGCGGCGCAGACCGAAACCGATCCCGAAGAAATCTCCGAGCGGAACCTCAACGCTCGGTGAGCTTTCATTGTTCCAGAAAAAACGCAGTACCGTCTGGCGCAAGGCGTGGCGCTCGGCTGGAATCGACGCCATGGTCATCCAGATGTGACGTACGATGCCCGGTCCTTCGACCCGGCCGAGCTCGACGCGCGCGCCCGGGCCGACCGTGATGTAGTCGCGATTGCCTCCATCGCGGTCGTACGACGACAGCCTTCTGCTTTTGTAGTCGCGCAAGCGTGCGAGGTTGCTGAGCGTGCCGAAGCCGAGGTCCATCGCATTTCCTCCTTCACAGCAGGCTCCCTTGGGGGAGATCGGTGAATCCGATATGTCAAAGGAGATGGTGCGTCTACTGTTGATTCGGCACGGCGTCACGGAGTGGAACGACGGCGGCAGACTGATGGGCAGGATGCCGATCGGGCTGGCGCCTCATGGCCGAACCCAGATCGAGCGTCTGGCCGCATCGCTGGCGGCGGAACCCTTGGAAGCGATCGTCGCCAGTCCGCAACGGCGCACGCAAGAGACGGCGGAGATCATCGCGGCACCCCATTCGCTTGCCGTGCAGCCCGACGACGGCCTCGACGAAGTGTGGTTGTCAGAGCGCTGGCAAGGACGCACGTTCGAGGAGCTCCGCGGCGAACCGGATCTCGTCGCCCTGCGTGCCGATCCGACGTACGCTTGCGAGTGGATCGAGTCCATCGCCCTGGTTCAACAACGGGTGATCGCAACGATGGAGCGACTGTGCGAGGGCCACAACAGCGGAACGATCGCTCTCGTATCGCATGGCGACCCTTTGCGCATCTTGCTGGCGCACGCGCTATCGATGCAGCTGAAGGATTTTCGCAGCCTGATCGTCAATACCGGTTCGCTGTCGGTTGTCGAGCGCTACCGGAGCCGGTTTCAAGTGCGACTGCTCAGCTGGAAGCCGGCGGGGACGTTGGAAGTAGCTCTATCGGCCAGTGCGGTCTGACAGCACTCCACGTCACTCACGCAAAGGCCGGCATGACTTCCTCAGCGAAGGTCTGCAGACCGTCGAAGTCGAACGGAGCGCGCAGCGCGACGATGATCCATTCGGCGCCCGCGTCGACATACGCGGCGATGCGGTCGATCACTTGCGCCGGCGTGCCGACCAACATGCCGGGTTCCAGGAAACTGAGAGCGCTGCCGAACTGGACCTGAAGACTCTCGCGCTTGCGGCGCGCGTCGTCTTCGTTGCGTCCCAGCGCGAGGCCCACGTTGATCGTACGAATGACGCTCGCAGGATCGCGACGCTCCTTTTCGCACCATTGCGCGAGAACCCCGTTCTTCGCCTGAAAGATGTCGGTGCCGACGAACGGCACGTTCCAACCGTCGGCATATTTCGCTACCAGGCGCAGCAATCGTTTCTCACCCATTCCACCGAGCCAGATGCGCGGATTGGCTTGCAGCGGTTTCGGCTCGCAACGCGCATCGACGACACGAAAGTGCTTTCCCTCGAAGGTCGTGGTTTCCTGGGTGAACAAGCCGCGGATGATTTGAATCGCCTCCTCCAGCTGATCGAGCCTGTCCTTGATCGGAAGAAACGGGATGCCGTAGGCATCGAACTCGATCTGGCTCCACCCCGCACCCAGGCCAAGCTCCATCCGACCACCGCTCACGTGGTCGACTGTGACCATGGCGTTGGCGAGCACGGCGGGATGGCGATAGGGAACGCAGTAAACCAGACTGCCAACGCGCGTCTTCTCGGTCTCGGTCGCCAGAGCCGTCATGCACGAGATCGCCTCGAGGCAGGATCCGTGGGCGTCTGCCGGCGACAACATCGCCGGGTAGAAGTGGTCCCAGATCGACGTCCAGTAGAATCCCGCCGTATCGGCGTAGCGCCAAACGCGCACCAGATCATCGTAGGTGCAGTTTTGCGGCCCTGTATGGACGCCGAATCTGATCTGTCCCATCGTTCACCTCATCAGGGATTGGAGGTTGGGTTTTTCGTTCGAAGCCGAGTCACAGCCAGCCTACGCGAAGCGATCGACGTTGGAACGCTGGGCGCAGCCGGCGGGAATGTATGCGCGACCAGGGCGGCTCGGCAAGGGAATTTGGGCCTGAAGTCTCTTCTTTCCTTGCGTAGAAGTACGCCTTGAAGTATCTGTTGAGCTTCGCATTCCAACACGCTGCGTGATGACCCCGGTTGCAGAGAACGTCATTCGCTTGTTGGCGCCGTATTCCGAAGGCTGTCGACTTGCCTCCGAGCACGGTCCCACTTCGGGAGTCGTATTCGAGTACGCCTGCCTCAACCAGCCGCACGGTTCGGGCGCTCTTGGGCGCTGGATCGACCGCACGTTCCTGCATCTTGCCGCATGGGACAATCTGCGCCAGCGGGTCGGTTTGACCCGGGGCATCATCGCCGAGCTTGTGGGGGAACGACGAGCCACCGGGCTACCGACCGTGATTCTCGACATTTCGTCAGGGACTGCTCGCTACTTGCGACAATTCGTCCGCGACCACGGCGGTGACGATCTGCAAGTGGTCTGCCGCGATCGCGATCCTCGGCAGGTCATGCATGGCCGCGAGCTGAGTGATCGAGAAGGCCTCCATCGGATTTCGTTTTCCGTCGGCGACGCGACCGATCACGCGAGCTACCTGACCGATGTGGATCCCAATCTGGTCTTGGCGACCGGATTGTTTCCGCAACTACAGCGAGACGAAGCGGTGCGCATGGTGTTGCGTCTGACGTTCGAGCATCTCACTCCCGGGGGGTACTTCGTCTGCACGACGGTCACCGATCCCGAAGCGCAGTTGTATCCGTGGGAAACGGGTTTCTGGAGTCCGGCCGCAGTTCGCTCCAGCGAAGTTGTGGCGAGTTGGCTGCGAGCGACCGGATTCGTCGACGTCGACGCGCGCGCCGGCGCCGCCGACACATTCTTGATCGCGCGCAAGCCGGAAGACTAGCCGATCATTCCTTTTTGCGTTCGACGGCGCCTGATTTGTGCCGCATGACATCTGCGGTTTCCTTGGCGCCGGCATAGTCACCGCGCAGCAAAGCGGCTCGAAAGCTCTGAGCCATCGCGCGCATCATCGCCGCTTCGGTGGGATCGAGATGGTCGGCGAGCGAGCTCAGCGCGTCCATTGCCTTGCCCACCGCACCGATCGCCACCGGCCGGTCGCCACGGTCTCGCGCCGCGATCGCCTCGAGCAACGAAGCGCGAATTGCGCCGAGAGTCCCTGCTACGGAGGACCCGAAAACGACGAGGAGCTCGTCGAGACGCAACAGCACGTCTTCGAGTGCGGCGAGATCATCGCCCGCATGGTCACTCTTGAGCGGCATGGCTCGGCTACGTTACAAGGTGCGCCTGGCAACTCTCAACCCGGAGGAGTCCAACGGCGCTCTACGTCATCATCGGCTACGACGCACCCGACGCCAAAGAGAAGAGGCCACAGGTGCGTCCGGCGCACCTTCGACACCTGGAACCGCTGGCCAAGAGCGGCCAGGTGATCCTGGCGGGGCCGTTCACGGACGGCAGCGGCAGCCTCATCATTGTCGAAGCGGAGTCGCGTGAAGCAGTCTGGCAAATGGTCGCGCGGGATCCGTATGTTCAACAGGGGGTGTTCAACCGTGTCGAGGTAAAGCCTTTCAAACAGGTTTTTCCCGATACAGGCGAAAGCTGACGTCGAGGGCCCGACGCATTGCGGCCTCTCGCAGCCCGCAAGTCTCTCGCGGTTGAAATGGTCGGGGGCGTTCGCCAGATTCGACCTCGATGATCGAGATCCAGGGCCTGACTAAGCGATATGCCAGCGTCGTCGCCGTCGATGATTTGAATCTGAGCGTCGACACCGGTGAAGTTTTCGGCTTCGTCGGCCCGAACGGCGCCGGCAAGACCACGACGATCCGCATGATGATGGGACTCATCGAGCCGACCGCGGGCTCGATTCGGTTGGGTGGCCACGATCTCGCGTCCGAGGCTCGCGCTGCCAAAGCGCTCTGCGGCTTCGTCCCCGATCGTCCTCACATCTACGAGAAGCTGACGGGCGCGGAATTTCTCGAGTTCGTCGCCGGCCTCTACGGCGTGCCGCCGGCCGCGGCGCGCGAACGACGCACCGAGCTGCTCAGCATGTTCGACCTGACCGAGTGGCAGAACGAGTTGGTGGAAACCTACTCGCACGGAATGAAACAGCGGACCGTAATGGCAGCGGCGTTGATCCATGCGCCAAGGCTGCTGGTGTTGGATGAGCCGCTGGTGGGCATGGATCCCCGCGGCGCACGCCTGCTCAAAGCGACGCTGCGACAGCTCGCCGACAGCGGTGCGACAGTCTTCGTATCGACGCATAGTCTCGGGTTGGTCGAAGAACTTTGCGATCGGATCGGTATCATCGTCCGCGGCAAGCTCCAGGCGCTGGGCACCCTGGAAGAGCTGCGCGACGCCGCCGGCAGCCGCAATGGCGCCCAACTCGAAGAAGTCTTTCTGAAGCTGACCGCTCCGGTCGAGCGGCACTCCCTGGGTGAGTAGGCAGCGCGGATGAACCTTCGCCGTAGTGTCGACGACCGTGCGACCGATGAGTCTCGAACGACGGGAGCATTGCGATGGTTGTTGTATCCCCGCCGGCGCGCCTTCGCGTACCGTCTCAGTGATCTCTGGAAAAATGGCCGATGGCAGCTCGCAGGCATCGCGACTCTCGTCGCGCTCTTTTCGGTCGGAGTCTTCTATCTGGTTCACCGCACGCTGGCATACTTCCTCGGCTTTCCCGAGTTCGGTTCGATCCTGACCTACAAGCTGCTGAACATGATCTTCGTGGTCTTCTTTTCCATTCTCGCGTTCTCCAACGTCGTCACGGCGCTGTCGACGTTCTACCTTTCGGACGATCTGGATCGCATCGTCGCAGCGCCGGTTCCGGCGCACATCTTCTTCTACGGGCGTTTCGTCGAAACTGTCTTCGAGTCCTCCTGGATGATCATCATGTTCGCAGTCCCGGCATTCCTGGCGTACGGAATCGCCCACACCGCCGGCCCCGATTTCTATCTGGTGGCGGCGCTCACACTTCCTCCGTTTGTCGTCATTCCGGCGGCGATCGGCGTCGCTTTGACTTCCATTCTGGTCAACGTGTTTCCCGCCCGGCGCACGCGTGAGGTGCTCGTTTTGCTGGCGATCGTCGCTTTCGCTCTCGTCTATCTGGTGTTGCGGCTGCTGCAACCGGAGCGTCTGCTGCATCCCGAAACGTCGGCAAGCTTCGCGCATTTCCTGAACGGGCTTGATACGCCGTCGTCGATGCTGCTGCCCACGACGTGGGCTTCGGAAGTCTTGCACCGCAGTCTCCAAGGAAGTCTTCGCACATCGGTCTTCTACTGGCTCGTGCTGACGTCGACGGCGGCGGCATTTGCAGTGCTCTGCGAGCTGCTGACGACGAGGTTGTATCTGTCCGGTTGGACAAAGTCGCAGGAAGGACGCAAGGCGCGATTCACGCAGCGCCCGATTTGGGAGCGATTCGTCACGCTCATCACCGCGCCGCTGGGAGCGCAAACACGTCTCCTGGTCATCAAGGAGCTGCGCACATTCTTCCGCGACACCAGCCAGTGGTCTCAGCTGGTGCTGTTGTTGGCCCTGGTGGTCGTCTACGTCTACAACTTCCGCGTCATCCCGATTGGCGAGGGAGGACTGACGACCTTCTATTTCCGCAACGTCATCGCATTCTTCAATCTGGCCCTCGCAGGGTTGGTCATCGCCGCGGTCGCCGTTCGTTTCGTGTACCCTTCGATCAGCCTCGAAGGCCGCTACATGTGGATCACGCGCTCGGGGCCGGTCGATGTGAGTCGAGTGTGGTGGAGCAAGTTCTGGATCGCGCTGCTACCGCTCGTCGTGCTCGGCCAGATCCTTGCCCTGGCGACCAACTACTACCTCGATGTGCTGCCGATGATGAGTTGGCTCTCGAGCGTGACGTTGCTGGCCATCACGCCGGGGTTGGTTGCGCTCGGGCTGGCCGTCGGGGCGACGTATCCCCATCTTGGCGCCGACAGCGCGTCGAAGGTTGCGGCGAGCGCCGGCGGCTTGATTTACATGATCCTGTGCGTCGCATTCATCGGGGTGATTGTCTGCCTCGAAGCGTGGCCGGTCTACACATTTTTCATGCATCGACTCTACGAGACGCCCATATCGACATCGGCGCGGCTGGGGATTGCGACATCGCTCGGCAGCGCTTTGGCGCTGTCAGTCGTCGTCTTCGTTGTTTCCGCCCGCACCGGCATCCGCCGGTTGTACGCGCTCGAGGTCTGAGGCGACGAAATCGCAGCGGTTCGACAGGCTCGAGCTTTCGACCCGCCGCTTGGGATCGCTTGCCTCGGCGACAAGGGCCAGTGCGGCGAAGGGATCGGTAGCACTGGCGGATGTTGCGTCGATCAGTGCCCTGACGGTCGTCGCCAGATCCCTGCGCTCTGCCTCGAAAGCGACTTCGAAGAGTGGCAGGCGATCGAAGTAAAGCAACTGGTGTAGAATGATCGCGTTGTTCAGCGGGACCGAAGCAAATCCCTTGTAGCCGTCGCCCGCAAACGGCAACTGGAGCAGGCGACTCTGGGCACCTGCGAAATGCCACGCCCGCTCCTTTGCGCCTATGCCGGCGGCATAGGCTTTCCGCAGTTGCGCCGCGAAGCCACCGAGAAATTCCGAAAAGCAAAGCGCATCCGACCAGTTATCCTTAGCTTGGCGCGCGGCATCCGCGTCTCCCGCGGCCTGGAAAAAGGCGATCGCGCCGCGGTGCCCGACGAAGTTCGCGAAAGATTCGTCAAAGCTGGTTTCACCACCGAGATATACCGTGCTGTGCAGGAGCTCGTGAAGGACCGTGTCCACCAGATCGACGGGATCGCGGCGCAGCATGGTGGACAGCAGCGGATCATCGAACCAACCGAGAGTGCTGAACGCGGATGCGGTTCGAATGTAGGTATCGAACCCCTGGTCTTCGAGATGCGCGGCCTCCGCGCGCGCCTCTTCCTCGGAGAAGTATCCCTTGTACGGCACCCTGCCGACGATCGGAAACCACCACGTATAGGGCTCGAGGCGAAAACGCTCGGCGGCAATCACCACATGGACGAGTTGAGCGTCATCAACCGCCGCATAGGTCGAATACCTGCCGTCGACATTCAGTGCGAGGTGGTCGCGCGCAAACTCGCGCGCCTCCAGCACGAGCTCGAGCTTCTGCTGCGTCGCGGTGTCGAGCGTCTCCTGCCGCAGCAACTCCTCGATGGGCTGGCGTCGCCAGAGGAGCTTCGCCTCTTCGTAGCCGGCGCGCAGGATGTACCCTGGCGAGCAGGCAGCGGCCGCAAGTCCAAACGAGAGGACCAGGGCGATGCCGAGACGGACACTACGGAAGTGACTGCGTGTCACGGTGTGGTCGACGTCGTGGATTCATCAAGGGAGCGCCGCCTCGCCGAGGTCTGCAAGACATGCAGACGGGCGTACAAACCGCCCTGGGCCAACAACTCGGCGTGCGTCCCTGTCTCGCGAATCTGGCCGTGGTGCATGACGACAATCCGGTCGGCGCGCTCGATCGTCGAGAGCCGATGGGCGATGACGACCGAGGTCCGGTCCTTCATCAACTTACCGAGAGCGTCTTGGATCAACACCTCGGTCTCAGTATCGACATTCGATGTCGCCTCATCGAGCACCAGGATCACCGGATCGTACGCCAACGCACGAGCAAAAGAGAGCAGCTGCCGTTGACCGACCGACAAGTTGCTGCCGCGCTCGCGGATCATCTCGGCAAAGCCATTGGGCAGGCGTTGGATGAAACGCTCGGCGTTGACCGTACGCGCGGCGCGACGAATGTCCTCCGGTGATGCGTCGCTACCGAAGGCGATATTGCCCTCCACGGTGCCAAAGAACAGAAATACATCCTGCGCGACCGCGCCGATGGCACGCCGCAGGGCGTGCAGATCCCACTCACGGACATCGACGCCGTCCACCAGGACACGGCCGCGCTGCACATCGTAGAACCGGTTCAGCAGCTTGATGATCGTGGTCTTGCCCGCACCGGTGGATCCAACGATGGCAAGGGTCTCGCCGGGGTCGACACAAAACGAAACGTCACGCAGAACGAACTCATCGCGCTTGTAGGCGAACCAGACGCGATCGAACTCGATGCGTCCTTCGGGACGCTTCGCCAAGCGTAGCGCCCGCGTCGATGGTTCGGGGGCGACGATCGCCGGTTTCGTATCGAGCATCTCGAAGACACGCTCCGCCGAGGCCATCGCCGACTGCATCACGGCATACTTGGACGAGAAATCGCGCACGGGGATGAAGAATTTCTGCACGTACTCGATGAAGGCGACGAGTGTACCGAACGCAAGCGCGCCGGCCAGGATCTCGCCGGCGCCGTACCAAACGATCAGCGCGAACGAGATGCTGCTGATGGCCTCGACCAACGAGAAGAGAGTCGCTTCATAGATGTTCGACCAATGGTTGGCGATACGATGTTCGTCGTTGAGTCGATCGAACCGCGCATGCATCGGCACCTCGCGGGCGAACAACTGGACCACAGCCATTCCCGAAATCGCTTCCTGGAGGAACGCGTTCAACCGGGCGATGCGCTCGCGGATGAGGCGGTAACTCTGACGCGCCCTGACGCGGAAGAAGTTGATCGCCACGAGCATCACGGGAAGCAGCGAGAGGCTGACCAGCGCAAGCCGATAGTCGATCGCCAGCAGGATGGCGACGATACCGGCGAGCGTGACGACGTCCATCAGAATCGTCATCGCACCGGCAGCAAACATTTCGTTGATCACGTCGATGTCGGTCGTCATGCGCGTCACCAGACGACCCACCGGATTGCGGTCGAAGTAGGCCGCTTCGAGGTGCTGGACGTGCTCGAAAATCGCGATCCGCAGATCGGCAAGACTTTTCTGCGCGACAGCCATGGTCAGATAGTACTGCAGGTACATGAAGGCGAACTCGCCGAACGCGGCAGCCCCATAGACGAGCGCCATGGACGACACTCCGCCGACATCGCCGGTGGCGATGTAACGGTCGATCGTCAGCTTCAAGATATAGGGTTGGGCGAGCATGAACGCCGAAGTTGCAGGCAGACATGCCACCGCAAACCAAAAGTCACGGCGATAGGGCTGGATGAATCCCCAAAGGCGAAGCAGCAAACGAGAGTCATAGGCTTTGCCGAGCTCCTTCTCAGGCTGAGCCTCGGTCGCCGGCCCGTTGACGGAAGCGCCGCTGCTCATAGCGCCTCGATCTCTTCCTCGAGGCGTTGTCGCCGAAACAGGTCGGCATACAACCCGTCGCGAGCCATCAGACTTCGATGATCGCCTAGCTCGATGATGCTGCCGTCAGCTACGACGGCAATCAGATCGGCATCCGCGATCGTCGACACGCGGTGAGCGATGACGATGCAGGTGCGACCGCGCGATGCCTGCTCGAGGGCGCGAAGAATGCTGCGCTCGGTACGCGTATCGACACTGGAGAGAGCATCGTCGAGCACCAGAACCCGCGGGTCGGTCAACAACGCGCGAGCAAGGGTGAGCCGTTGTTTCTGGCCACCAGAGAGTGTGATGCCACGTTCTCCAACGATGGTTTCATAGCCACGGGGGAAGCGCGCAATGTCACCATCTAGACCGGCAATGCGTGCGGCTTCGCGAATTGCCCGGTCGTCCGCGTTGTCCGCGCCGAAGGCGATGTTCTCGCGAACACTGCTGGAGAAGAGAAACGGATCCTGCGGTACGACGCCGATGTTGCTGCGCAACTGTGCTAGCGGAATTGAGCGAACGTCGCGGCCATCGAGAAGAACACGACCGTCGCTGACGTCGAACAACCGCGGCAACAGCATGGCAATGGTGCTCTTGCCGGCGCCCGTGCGCCCGACCAGGGCTAGCTTCTGACCGGCCTCGAGGACGAACGAAACACCCTTCAGGACGGCATGCCCGTTGTCGGGAGCATTGTAGGCAAAGTCGACGTCACGGAATTCGATGCGGCCGCTGACGGCGGCTAAGGGGCGCGCGTCGGCGCCGTCGGTAATGTCCGGCGGCGTCTCGAGGATGTGATCGAGACGCTTCATCGCCGCTCTGCCGCGCTGAAGGATCGAGAGCATCCACCCCATGGCCATGGTCGGCCAGGCCAGGAGATTCAGGTAGCCGAGGAAGGCGACGAGATCACCCAGACTCAAACGGCCGTGAATGACCTCGATGCCACCGTACCAAAGCACTACCAGGTTCCCCAGACTGCTCGCCGTTTTCATCACCGGGATGAGCTGTCCACGAACGCGCGCCAAGTCCATGCTCTGCGCCTTGAAGCGTGCGTTTAGCGCCCTGAAGGCCTCGGTTTCGCGCTCCTCGGCCGCATAGGCGCGAACGACATGGATGCCGCTCAGGTTCTCTTGGACCCGGCTGCTCAGGTCGGCAAGGCCTTCCTGAACCCGCATGGTGTGCTCCATGATGCGGCGACTGAACCGTTTCACGACCAGAAGCAGAAGCGGATACGGCAACAATGCGACGAGTGTGAGCTTGGCATCGAGGCTCAACATGATGGCGATGCCGTAGGCATAGTAGAGCGGCGTGTTGACGAGGTTGAGAATGCCCGGGCCCAGGAGCATTCGAACCGCCGTGACGTCGTTGATGACGCGCGACATGAGGTCGCCGGTGTGCTGGCGGTGATAGTAGGATAGCGGCAGCCGCTGCAGGTGCTCGAACAAGTCGTTTCGCAGGTCGTATTCCACATCACGTCCGACGTTGAAGATCAGCGTGCGGGAGAACGTGCGAACCACACCTTGCACGATCGCGATGGCGACGATGAGTAACGCGTATTCGGCGATGCGAGAGTGGCTGGCGCCGGCACCAGTCGCATCGATGGCGCGCTTGAGCAGATACGGCACCGCCATTGCCAACGTCGCCGTCGCCAGAAGACAGGCTCCTCCAGCTGCGTAACGCCAGCGATAGCGACGCAAATAGCCAAGCAGCCGCCGCATGGGCGGCATCATTTCACAACGCAGTGGTGATGCAATCGAAGGACCGCGCGACAGCGGCCTCAGAACAGAACGTCGGCGAGCGCTGCGGTGACCGGCGCAACGAGGCGCCGGTCACCGCGCAATGCAGGAATCACGAGCTACTTGTTCAGCGTGCCGCTCCACACCTCGATGGCGCCGAAATAACCTCTCTGCGGCGCGCCGTGTTTCTCCGGCCCTTTCGCTTCAATGAGCTTGTCCGAACCGAAGGCAGGATTGCTGAAACGCAGCTTGAAGTGTTCATACATCGTGACTTCGTACTCGTCCTCAGTGAGTCCGGAGAACACGCCATGGACCGGGACTTTCTCACCCAACTCCTTCTCGATGTCATCCACAGACATTCCCGGCTTGAGCTTGCCGAAGCCCTTACGGAACGTCGTCGGCACCTCCGAACCGACCTTCGGTCCGGATCGCCACGACGGATTCAGAACGTCGCCGAATGCCGCAGCCACGTCGGGCACGCCGTCACCATTGATGTCGGGCAATGCGACGCCCCACGTGCGCTCGCGGCCATTGGCCGGCAGACCGGTGTCCTCGCGCAGCGTCCATTTGCCCTGGCCGTCGCCGAAAAATGGAAAGATCCCGTAGACACCGCCGATCTCTTCGAGATTCGTCTTACCGGCGACGACGAGGTCTACGTTTCCATCCTTGTCGAGATCTCCGAACGCAACCCCGAGCGCGTTCATCGGAACGATCCCCTCGATCGAGCGGCGCCATTTTGGACCCGACTCGCCCTTCTCCTGGATGAACACCTCGACTCCCGGGACGGCAGCACCGGATGCAAGGTCGAGCATGCCATCGCCGTTGACGTCACCGACCGTAATGCCCCAATACAAGCCGTGGATTTCGGGCGCTGGAAGCCCTTCGGAAGCCTCGATCCAGCTGCCTTTTCCATCGCCGCGCCAGACCCGGGGACCAGCTGAATACGCCGCGGCGATATCCAGGTTGCCATCGGCGTCGACGTCGGCCATTTCGATGCCGTTGCCCCATTCCTCGTGTGGCAGGCCCGTGGAGCTCTCCTTCCATACGCCTTTGCAATCGCCCTTGAACGCGCGCACGCCCGTGGCGTCGGTGGTTACGACGGCGAGATCGAGACACTTGTCACCGTTGAAGTCGCCGACGGCAACGTCCTCGGACCCCTCACTGGGAAGTCCTGCCGCAGCCCTCTTCCAATTTCCTTGGCCGTCGCCAAGGAAGACGAAGACGCCCTTGCAGTGGTCGGCAATGGCGACATCCATCTTGCCATCGTTGTTGGCATCGCCGAACGCCATACCGCCACCGCAAAAGGTTTCGCGCGGCAACCCACTCGAAGCGCTGACCCAGTTTCCCTTGCCGTCGCCGCGCCAGACGTACGGTCCGTCGGCCAGCCGGGACATCGTGCCGAGATCAGCGAAGCCGTCGCCGTTGATGTCCCCAAACGCCATCTGAGACTTCCAAATTTTCCCCTTCGGGAGTCCCTCGCGGGCGGCGGAATAGGTGATCGGCGGCTTGTCCGCGGCGACTGCAGCGGAGGCACCGGAGTACGCCGCCACCACCACCGCCAACAAAAGGATAGACTTATACCTGCCACGTAGCGTCATTAGCTCTCCTCTCCCCTTATCCAATGCCCCGGAAACGTCGCTGCGTAGAAAATTGTCGACTCAACAGCTCAGAACGGATGGCGCGGTGCTTACCAGAGGGGCTCAGGACCGTCAAGACAAGCAGCTCTGAGCGTGACGGAGCGGACGTCCTAAAAAGATTGCGTTGGTAGGTGTCGTAACATCGCGGATGCGACCTCTTGCAATCACGCAACTGGCGCAAAACCGGGGCTTTTCGGCTTGACAAGCGAGCCGAGTTAAAGTATCAAAACGCAGCTTTCTATCTCGACTCGTAAGCGTCGGGAACGGGGAGGATTTGGATACGAGGACGAGGTAAGGAGGAGAGATCCGCTCGGTTGGTTGAAGTGAGCGGTGGTCGTTTCTCCGGCAACGAAAGGAGAAAGTGAATGCGTACGTTGAACCGGAATTGGGGTCTTTGGGTGCTGGGGTTGGCAGGGAGCATCCTGGTCATGTCGACCAGTGCTCAGGCGAACTCGAACATCCAAGAAAGCGGCTCGGTGATTATCTTCCCCAAGGTGTTGGGGACAGCGCAGTACGACACGCTGATCGAGATCACCAACACCGGCAACTCGATGGCCCACGCCCACTGCTACTACGTCGACGGGTCGCGGCCGAATTCCTGGTCCGTAACTGACTTCGATATCTGGCTGACCAAGCAGCAACCCACTCATTGGGTAGCTCGCACTGGCCGCGGCGTCGATATCTTCGACCCTTGGGCTAGTGATGGGGCAGGATTCGATCCGGGCCGCATTCCGCCGGTTTCTTCGGGCTTTCAAGGCGAGCTGAAATGCATTCAGTCGGACGACTCCGGAGCGCCGCTGCGAGCCAACAAGCTGATCGGCAAAGCAACCATCATCACCAACTCCACCGGCGACGTTTCGACCTACAACGCGGTCGCCCTCAAGGGCAATCCGAATGCTGAGATCGGTAACAACGACACGGTTCTCGAGCTCAACAACACAGCGTCCAATCAAGGTGAATACGACGCCTGTCCGGTAACGTTGGACCTGAGCGTTGTATCGGCCTCCTCGGCCGTCAACGACCCAGTGATCGATCAGCTCGGAATCTGTACACCCAACTGCCCGGTCGACACCGAGCTCACCTTGGTCCCATGTGACGAAAATCTCGAAACGGTCAGTCCGGGAGAAGTGCTGCTGACGGTGTTCACTTATGACGAGTTTGAGACCCGCCTGAGCACGACAATCAACGTCGACTGCTGGTTCAACCGGCGGCTCAGCGACGTGACGGTTTTCCAGACGGCGTTCCTGCGCGACACTTTCGGCGTCTTCGCCCGCTTGATTCCGGGGAAAGGCGAAGGCCGCGTGGTTGGCGTCGCGGAAGAGTTCCGTTCCGACAAAAACGGCACCGCAGTAGGTGCAACGGCCAGGGCAGCATACAACCTGGTCGGTGAAGGCACGCGCGTTTGCAACGATACCGCTCCGAACGGTCGGGCCGGCTTGGCTTGCTTCAGCAATGAAGACTGCGGTGGCGAGGTCGGCGGTGGATTCTGCATCGACGGCGCCGCTGACCAAATCGTGATTCCATTGTTCGACTGATGAGAAGCCTGCCGGGATACGAAAGGAGAGATGTGATGAGGACGAAAGTGATGATTCGGAGGCAGGTGGTTCTCGCGAGCGTCGCCGCCGCAACGATGTTGGCCCTCGCCAGCGCCGCAGCGGCAGACGTTGTGTCGGACCAGTCAGGTGCGGTGCTGATCTTTCCGAAGATTGTCGTCGACACCTCG
>Ga0187892_10006506_pt1 | contig 17276 bp, 9 predicted proteins | sample MA1701073metaG_FD_139345 | JGI IMG/M metagenome (GOLD analysis project Ga0187892, IMG submission 139345) | Bio-ooze microbial communities from a basaltic lava cave in the Kipuka Kanohina Cave System on the Island of Hawaii, USA - MA170107-3 metaG ... | reverse complement strand
GCTGGCGAAGAAGACGCTCGCCGCCGCCAAGCCGAAGTCGCTGATTCCGTTCAAGCGGGTCAAGCTGCTCGCGCCCGTTCCGCGTCCAGGCAAAATCTGGTGCTCGGGCCTCAACTACAAAGGCCATGTGGAGGAAAACCCGGCCGCCAAGCTTCTCGCGGACCCGCGGTTCTTCTCGAAGCTGCCGCAGTGTGTCATCGGGCCAGGCGAGCCAATTCGGCTTCCGGGCGAGAAGTTTCAGGTGGACTGGGAGGTCGAATTGGCCGTCGTCATCGGCAAGCCTGCCTACCGGCTTACACAGCAGAACGCGATGAGCCACATCTTCGGCTACACCATCCTGCACGATGTCTCGGCGCGTTACGTCCAGTTCAAAGACAACAACGAGCAGATGGGGAAAAACTTCGAGACGTTCTCCCCGATGGGGCCGTGCCTCGTGACCAAGGACGAGATTCCCGAGCCGGAAAAATGCCGTCTCACCCTCAAGGTCAACGGGGAGACGAAGCAGGACTTCACCAACGACGACTGGTGCTTCCCGCTCGTGCGAATGCTGGAGTGGGTGTCGATGGGCACGCGGCTCAACCCCAGCGACGTGATGACGACCGGCACGGGCAAGGGCGTGGGCACCTTCGCCAAGCCGCCGTGCTTCCTGAAGCCTGGCGACGTCTGCGAACTGGAAATTTCAGGCATCGGCAAACTTGTGAACCCGGTGAAAGCCGATCCTTACGTGTTCAAGACCCGACCCAACTCCTGAGCGCCCATGAAAACAACCAATTTCAAATTCTCAATTCTCAATTCTCAATTCCACTTGTCTCCCAAGCGCCTGATTCAGCCACACGCAGCGGGGGCGGAGGCATTGAGAAACCAAGGTTGCCCTCTGGCGTGGTCATTCAGCCGCTGGCTGCTTCTGCTGGTCACGTTCGGGTGCTTGTCCGGGCCTGGCAGCGCGGCGGAGTTTCAGAGTGTGGACATCGTCATGAAACTTCCGCCCGGTACGACCACCGTGCTCGAACCGGGACGGTCCTACGAGGTCGCTGGCTACGGGCGGCAGTTCTCCTACCACGAAGCGCATGACTCCGGGCGGTTCGTCTATCGCCGCATCCAGGGCGACTTCGACATCACGGTGCAGGTCAGCAGCATCACGCATGAACGCGGCTTCGAGGCCAATGCGGGACTCATGGCGCGGGCGAGTCTGGAGCCGGACGCGATGCACGCGCAGACGATCGTCGCGAACAATCCCGAACCCTACTATTTTTGTGACGCCTTCATGTTCGCAGTGCGTTTCAGGCCCCGCGGAATGCTCGCGCACGACGACAGCGACAAGGCTGGGTTTCAATACTTTTGTCACAAGCCCTACCAAACTCCACCTTCCGTCAAGAAGTGGCGGCGCGACTTCCCGCACACCTGGGTGCGGCTGAAACGCGAGGGCAACCGCTACAGCGGCTACTTCCGCGAGCGGGGAGCGGAGTGGATCCTGCTCGGCGAACGGGAGGTGGATCTTGGACCCGAGCCGTTCGTTGGCCTCGCGCTGGCGGCAAACCCGGAGAGGAAACCTGATGGCCGGGCCGTGGCGCGCTTCGACCATCTCGCGGGCTTTCCCGCCGAAGATCCGGCAGCCAGGCCCGCCTTCCCGCTCAAGGTCAGCGAGAACCGGCGTTATCTCGTGGACAGCGGTGGCAAGCCCTTCCTCGTCGTCGGCGACACGGCGTGGTCGCTCATCGCGCAATTGAACGAGGCGGACATCGCGCAGTATCTGGATGACCGGCAGCGACGCGGATTCAATTCCATCATCGTCAATCTCATCGAACACAAGTATGCCTCGAAGGCTCCGGCGAAGATTGACGGCGTCGCGCCGTTTCTGAAGCCGGGCTATTTGACGCAGCCGAATCCGGCTTATTTCGACTACGCGCATCGGGCCGTTGCGGAAGCGAACAAACGCGGCATCACCGTCTGGCTTTGCCCGGCGTATCTGGGCGCGCACGGCGGCGATGAGGGGTTTTTCAAGGAAATCAAGGCGGCAGGGCCGGCCGCGTTGCGGAGCTACGGACGCTTCGTTGGCGAAAGATTCAAGGATTTGCCGAACATCGTGTGGATGCCGGGTGGTGACTACGCCTTGCCGGAAGCCGAACGCTGGACCGGCAACGAACTCGCCGAGGGTCTTCGTGAAGGCGGCGCGCGCCAAATCATGACCGCGCACGGTGGGCAGACCTCGGCCATCGAAACTTTTGGCGAGCAGCCGTGGCTCGAGGTGGACAATGTCTATCGCTACCAACCCGACTTGTGGCGTCCGCTGCGCGCGAACTATCCGAAGCTGCCCGTGCGCCCTTTCGTGCTCATCGAGACGACCTACGAGGGCGAGCACAAGGCCACGCCGGAGCTAATCCGACGGCTGGCATGGTGGGCGATGCTCTCCGGCGCGTGCGGCCAGTTCTACGGCAACAATCCGATGTGGCACTTCGACGGCCCGGGCCTCCACCCTGTGGACACCCCTTGGCAGGAGGCGCTCGACAGCGCAGGCTCGCGCGATATGGCGCGGCTCGGCATGTTTTTCAATGGGCAGCCGTGGCCGCAACTCGTGCCGGACGTTGACGACAAACTCGTCTCGGCCGGGCGTGGGAACGGCGCGACGCAGGTCACCGCCGCGCACACGCCCGGCCACAGGCTCGCGCTCTTTTACATTCCCGCCGACGTCCAAGGCCCGCGCGAACTCACGCTGAATCTCACGGCCTTTCCCGGACCGGTGACGGCGCATTGGTTCAACCCCGCGAAAGATGCGGCGCTTATCGCGCACGGCCCCGCGATGCCAAACCAGGACGGGCAAAGACTCCGCACCCCCGGCGACAACGGCACGGGCACGAACGATTGGGTGCTGGTGTTGGAGGGAGGAATTGGGAAATGAGATCGGCACTACCAATTTGGCGCCTTGACCGAAATCACGCATCGCCTACCACGGACCGGAATAGAACCTAGACTGGAGCAGCTATGCCATCCGACCATCTTTGTTTCAGGAACCGACGTGACGAGGCTCCGACCACCGCTCGTCATGAGACACGCGGTTCAGTGTTAGCCACAGTTTCGGGCACCCGGCGTGAATTCATCGGAGCCCTCATCGCGGGGACGTTGGGCTTAAACCTCCCAGCGGTCGTTGACGCCGCGACTGAGGGAAGATCTTTCATTCAGACCGTGCTCGGTCCCATTCCCGCTGGATCATTCGGTTCCGCCCTCACTCACGAACACCTGATGGTTGATTTCATCGGAGCTGCGCAGACTGGGCGGCATCGTTGGGATGTGAGCGCAGTGGTGAAACGCATGCTGCCCTATCTGACGCAGCTCCAGGAGCGCGGCGTGACCGGTATTGTCGAATGCACGACCGCATACTTCGGCCGCGATCCGCGCGTGTTGAAGCAACTGGCCGAAGCGACCGGACTGCACATCGTCACGAACACGGGCTACTACGGCAACCCGGACGACAAGTTCGTCCCCAAACACGCGTACGACGAAACCGCCGGCCAACTGGCCGCCCGTTGGCTTCGCGAGTGGGAGCAGGGCATCGAGGACACGGGCATCAAGCCAGGCTTCATGAAGATCGGCATCCATCAGGCCAAGGGCGACCCGCTGAAGCTGTCGGACATCCACGAGAAACTAGTGCGTGCCGCAGCTCGAGTTTCGAAGCGCACGGGACTGACCACCGTGTGTCACACCGGATTTCGTTTCGTAACACGAGCATGGGAGGGCACACGAGCCTGGGAGGGCGGCGGGCCGGCCGGATTGGTGGCGGCGCGACTGTTCATCAAAGAAGGAGGCGCGCCGGGACGATTCATCATGGCGCATTCCGACGGGCACGGTCTCGAGATCAACCAGCAAGCGGCGGAACTGGGTGTGTGGGTCGCTTTCGATGCCATCAGCCGCCGGCGGTTGGAACAGCATCTCGAACTCGTCATCGCGATGACCAAGGAACATGCCGGGCGTGTGCTCCTCTCGCATGACAATGGCTGGTTCAACGTGGGCCAGGCCAATGGCGGCGAGGTGCGCGACTTCAATTACCTTCATGACACGTTTCTGCCGGCACTGCGGAAAGCCGGTGTCAGTCAGGAGATCGTCCACGAGCTGACCGTGAAAAATCCCGCGGCAGCGTTCGGAATCATTTCCCCATCGTCCCCATGAAGACTGCGACAACGGCGCGGGCAGGAACGATTGGGCACTGGTGTTGAAGGGAGAAATCGAGCAATGAGAGTTGAGAACTTAGAATCGGGAATCGGTGCTCTTGGCGCACTCCTGCTCGCGCTCGGTCTTGCCGGCAGTTCGCTTTCGGCTCAGCCGTTGCGTTCCTCCGCCGCCCATCCGCATTATTTCGAGCGCGGCGTCAAGCCAGTGATCCTCATCGGCGCGTCGGACCACTTCGGCTCGCTCATGAATGGCGCGTTCGACTACGTCCGCTATCTCGACGTCGTCAGCGCCGACGGCCTGAACGTGATGCGTGTGAACAGCGGGGTGTTCACCGAGCCGGGCCGCGACGGGAACACCATGGAAGCGCTGCCCGGGAAGCTCATCACTCCCTACGCCCGCAGCAGCGAGCCGGGCTACGCGAACGGCGGAAACAAGTTCGACCTCTCGCGCTGGGACGACGCCTACTTCGCCCGTCTCAGGGACCTCGTCGCGCAGGCGGCGAAACGAGGCGTCGTGGTGAATTACCTCTTCTTCTGTCCGTTCATGGAGGACAGGAAGTTCACCGTCAGCCCCTGGAAGGAGGGCAATTACGTCAAGCGCCCCGCGCCCGTGCCGTGGCGCGAAATCTACACGCTCGACAAGGGCGGCGGATTCGTCGCGCTCCAGGAGGCGCTCATCCGCAAGGTTGTCGCGGAACTAAAGGGCGCCGGCAACGTGCTCTTCGAAATCATCTACGAGGCCAGGCCCGAGTGGACTCGCGCCGACTGGCTCGCCCGCATGACCGAAGTGTTGCTGACGGCGCAGAAGGAGCACGGCTCGAAGTCGCCGCTCATCCAGGACGCCGGCGTGGGTACGGCGCTGGCGCCGAACCTTGTGCCGGAGGCCGCCGCCGTGCAGTGGTCCTTCACGCGCGCCGAAGTGATGGCGCCGCACTGGCGGCTCAACCGCGTGCTCGCGCAGGGCGAGACGGGCGCGCAGCCGTCGTCAAATGACCGGGCCCGGATGCGCGCGTGGGAGTTTCTCCACAACGGCTGCGGCATGTATGTCCACCTCGACCACTGCTTCAAGGTGAGCGGCCCCGACGGCGACTGCGACATGGGCCCGGCCTCGATGTGGGGCGGCGGCAAGGTGCAGCGGCGCGAACTTGGCGTGCTCAAGCGTTATTGGGAGTCGCTCGACTTCGTGAACCTCGCGCCCGCGACGAATCTCGTGCGCGGTCCGTTGCCGCCCGGCCTCACCGTGCGCGCGATGGCGAATCCCGGCCGCGAATACACGCTCCATCTCCGACCGGCCGACACGGAGCCGCAGTTCACCGGTGAAGCGAGCGTGGAGTTCGACCTGCCGGCCGGACGTTACATCGCCGAGTGGATTCTGCCCAAGGACGCCGCGGCGCTCCGCAGCGACACCTTTGAGCACGCCGGCGGCCTGCGTCGCTTCATCGGCCCGAAGATGAATCCTGACCTCGCGCTGCGCGTTGCGCTTGAAGTGAGATCAAGCTTTTTCAACCCATGAAGCGCCTCTTCCCTCAGTCTTGCTGGGGGCCTCTCACGCGTTGCGGGGAGGGGAGCCGAATCAGCCTGCGATCGCACCGAACATGCACACACGAGGGTTGGCACTACAATTCGCAATGCTCAATAAGGTCTCATAGTGAGGTCGTCATGGTAGCGATATCCCGTTCCGTTTGCTTCCTGTTCCTGGTGTGCAGGCTGCCGAGCCCGGTACTCTCCGCCCAACCACCCGCCGCGAAATCCTCCGAAGCCGTTGATTTTCAAACGTGTGGTGCGGCCCATCTTGTCTGAAAACTGTTTCCACTGTCATGGCCCGGACGCCAACACCCGCATGGTTGACCTGCGGCTGGACACGCGGGAAGGTGTGTTTTCAAAGCGGGAGAATGGGGCACCAGTGGTGCCCGGAAATCCAGCCTGACATTCCGACAAGTGCCACCGCCCACACCGATCCAGGCCAAGGCCTATCAGTTGCCAGGGTTGTTGTTGCCAGTGGCTGGAAAGTGAATCTCCCGTTATCTCCAGGAGAATCAGTGGAATACTCTTCGGATGCCAAAGAAACTTCGGCTTAGTTCGCTCGCATCGCCCCCAAGAAAATCGCAAGAAAATCGTTGGAAGTGTCCAAAAGAGGGCGCATCTCTTGTCTTTTAGAGTAGACCACATAATGAAGTACGCAGGTTCGGGGGGCCTCTAAACAACAGAGAGGATCGGCCTCCCCATTGGGCGTTTTTGCTGTAGCCAATGTCTTCAACCCACCGTTGTTCGTTGAGGCCATTTGGAGCCCGCGGGTCTTCCCAAAGCAGTAGCGGAACACGCTACGGCCTCTCTAACTAGCTGGAGATTATGCTGTCTAGCGTTCGCGCTCAGGAAACTAATCTCAGTTGTTTGACTGATGTCCTGCCCAGGGTCAAGTCTGCCTTGAAGCTGGATGAACAAATTACAAGGCTTTTTGAAGAGCTTCACGATGCCGTCTATCGGTACCTGGTAGCTGTGCTTGGAAGTCCTATGGAGGCGGAGGAGATCACGCAAGCGACCTTTTTCCGGCTTTACCGTTTCCTCTATAGCGGGCAATCGGTCAGGTGCCCTCGTCTCTGGATCTTTCGAGTGGCCCACAACCTTGCGATCAATGAGCGAAAGGCGAAACACTACCTTTACCTCACTACCATCGACACTACCGGCTGGGAAGAGCTGGCATCCCTGAGAGAAGACCCCCGACCGAACCCTGAAGACGTTCTGCTTGAAAGGGAGAAGTACCAGCGTCTCCGTGACGCGCTGGGACGATTATCCTTGCAGCAACAACAGTGCTTGACACTGAGAGCTGAAGGTCTGCGCACCCGAGAGATTGCTGAAGTGCTTGGTATTAACTTGTGGACAGCGGCAAAGAGCCTTCGCCGCGGTATTCAAAGACTAACCCGAGACCTCCATGATTAAGCTTCCGCTCAGCAGACTAAAAGGTCGCCACCCGTCAGAGGACGATCTGGTCGACTTCGTAGACGGGCAGTTGGCTCCCCGAAGGGCCTCCCGAATTCGGAAACATCTGAATGGGTGCTGGGCTTGCCGGTTGAAGACAGAAGAGACGCAACAGGCGATCGGCGCCCTTGTTAATTACCTGAACCATCTCCCGGCGATCATACCCCCTCCGTCTGGCCGGAAGCAGTTCAGGGCAGGATTGAGAGCAGTCGTGGTGAGCGCTGCTGAAGATAGTGCACCGTCTCGGCTGCGCCTTGCGCTGAGCCAGGCGTTCTCCGGGTCCTCCCCTGTGCTGCGGCTGGCCAGCGGCTGTCTAGTGCTTTTTCTTGCCGGGCTGCTTTTCACCTACGTTGTTTCAAACCAAGTTTCGGCCGATCAGGTGTTACGGAACGCGACTGAGTCTCACGCTCAACGCGTGCAAGCTGTGCCGGCCCCGGTTGTTTATCAAAAGCTCAAGGTGAAACGCAGCGGGCGCGTGCCCAGCGCGGGAAAAACAGTGACTTGGGAGATCTGGACAGATCCCAGTAGCTCGCGCTTACTGCAGTATGTGCAGGACGATCTCGGCCGACGGCTTGTTGACACGGACACCCCGGGCCTGCACAGGAACGGGTTGGATGTCCCGGATGTGCTGGTTGAGCTTCGTGAGGTCTTTCGGGCTAATACTCTCGACTGGCGGGAACCGCTTTCCGCAAGGTCGTACCAGTCTTGGCGGGGTGCGGTAGGGGATAAATGGGAGGACGTGGCAAAGGAGCGGCTCAGCACCGGCGAGGAGGTTATCCGGCTGAGAACGGTTCCAACCAACCCGGCGGCGGCCGGGTCTATCGCGGCGGCGGCCCTGGTGGTTCGTACCCGCGATTGGCATCCCGTGGAGAAGCACTTCCGAGTCAAAGGCCAAGAGCAAGATCCGGTCTATCAGTTGACCGAAGCGGTTTTTGAGGTGGTCAGCCTCAACGTGTTGCGGCCCGGCTTCTTTAGCCCGCCCTTCTTGGAACCGGAGCCAACCCCTGGTCTGACAATGAATCTGACCCGACTGGTGCTGCGCCCGACCCTGACCGCCATCAACTCATCCGAGACAGGAGCGCGATTTCTGATTCATCAGCAAGCACCAGACCTGGAACATCAGGTCGAGTTTGGCCGCGTTTCCGGCCAGGAGGTCGAGGTTCGCGGGTCGATCGAAACTCTGGGCTCAAAAAAGCAGTTGCTGGCGGCGCTGAAGAAGCTCCCTTACGTAAGCCTGCGTCTGCAACCTGCCAATGACCGTCCCGAGGCAAAGGCGCCAGCAAACACGGATCTTGTCGAATCCGGCACGGCCAGCTCATCTGCGCCGGCACTGGTTGACGCAGGCGACGCCAATACGCCCCAGCACAAGGAAGCACCGGCGATTCTTCAGGAACTCGAGCGGTACTTTGCCCAGCGCCGCCAGGTGTTCGGTCCCGATGAAGAGCCCGGTGAAGCCTCGATGACCAGCGCTGCCCAGGAAACCGAAGAGCTTGTGACGCGATCCCTCTCCCTCTCTTCTTCGACGCTTGCCGAAGCGTGGGCACTGCGCCGCCTGGCTGAGCGCTACCCGGGCGAGGAAATAACCACTCTGGATGACAAAGCCAAGCGGATGGTGGCGCTGATGGTGCAGGATCACCTGCGAGAGCTCAGAATTCGACTGAATTCGGCTCGGGCGCCGCTCGATCCCGTGCTTCTGGCTCTCGCCAGCCAAAACGTGCAACGGGTGGTTACCAGAGAAAGGAACAGTGCGCCACTGGCGGTTGACGCCTCTTGGAGCGAGAAAATTGTGGCGGCTGATCTGCCCGAATGCCTGGCCCCTCTCTTCATCAGCGTCAGACACCTGGATCAAGTGCTGCGAGGTTTGTTTGCGGGTGGTGCGTCCGTGCCGGAGCTCTCAAGTCATCAGGCAGCGGATGCTCCGGCTCGATCCACAGAAAACCTGATCCATGACCTCCTCCAAGCCTTAGCCAATCTCGAAGTGGAAGTTGTACAGGTCGAAAGGCAAATTGCCAACTATTTCCTGGGCGACTTTTTGGCGCCAACCCCGGTATCGAGGAATGATCAACAGGACCTGCACAGTCTGCCGGGAACCGGCCGGACCGAATCGGGCGAGAGATCCCAACCATGAGCGTTGTCAAGGTCTAAAGCTTTTAACTATAAGCAAAAGGCAAAGGAGATATCTCCATGAGACGAATTCTCTTTTCGGTGTGTCTCGCGATAACTGTGGGCGCACTGCTGCTTTGCGGGATTGTTCACGCCCAGTTCGACCGAGGCCAGATCAGTGGGTTTGTGAAGGACAGCACTGGTGCCATTGTGGCTGGCGCCGCCGTGACCGTCATCAATGAGGGGACAGGCCAGAGTATCAAGGTAAGCTCTAACGACTCTGGGTATTATCAAGCACCAAATCTTGTGCCAGGGCTTTATTCGGTGACGGTAGAGCTTGCCGGTTTCAAGAAGTTCACCCAGACCAAAGTGAAGCTGGATGCGGCCTCGCGGACCTCTGTGGACGCGAATCTTCAAGTGGGAGAAGTGACAGAAGTGGTGGAAGTAGTGGCGTCTACCGCCCAATTACAGAGGGAAACAGCTCAAGTGGGTCGTGTAGTAGAAGCCCGCCAGATCGAGGACCTCACCCTCAACGGCCGAAATCCAATGCTGTTGGCTGGGCTCAAGCCTGGCGTCGTTCGAGGGGCAATTAACTCCTTCGAGCCCAACGCCCTTTTCGTGAATTTCAACATCAACGGAAGCCGCGGTGATGAAAACCTGGTGTTCTACGACGGAGCTCTCGCGTCTCGAATTCGCTCTACTGAAGCATCGCTCGGGGTACTGAACGCGGATTCCGTTCAGGAGGTTCAAATTCTGACCGCCAACTATAACGCTGAGTATGGACGGTCGTCGGGTGGGCAGATTCGCTTCGTCACCAAAAGTGGTGGCAGGGAACTTCACGGTGGCTTGTTCGAGTTTTTCCGCAACAGCGCATTGGACGCCAACGCCTGGCAAAGAAACAGGAGCTCCAACCTCGCGGAATCCAGACGGCCCGCGCCGTTCCGTTACAGCCAGTTTGGTTACGACATTGGCGGTCCCATCTATATTCCCGGCAAGGTCAACACCAATCGAGACAAGCTGTTCTTCTACTGGTCTCAAGAATGGATTCGATGGAGGCGCGAAGCGACCAACACCGGGACCGTTCCCAGTTTGGCGATGCGCCAGGGGGACTTCAGCGAACTGCTCAATCCAAATAACCCATTTTTCAGGACGGTGCGGGTCATCATCGACCCCATGACTGGCCAGCCATTTGCCAATAATGTGATACCTCGGGAGCGCCTCAGTCCCAACGGAGTAGGATTGATGAACGCCTTCCCTGCTCCTGTGCCAGGATTCCAGCAGGGGTCTGCCAACTGGATTGGTACCAACCCGAATCCCCAGAATACCCGAAAAGACAACATCAAGATCGACTATGCAGTGACTTCCAGGCACAACCTGTCTTTCCGGTTCAGCGATTTTCAATACTTTGTAGTCGACCCCTTCCGTGGCGTCTTTGATCGTGCCCGTAGGACCATCGACTGGCCGAACTATACCTCCATTTTAAGTCTGACCAGCACCTTTGACCCGACATTGATTAACGAATTCTCAGTCTCGGCCAATACCGATCAGGCGTTCATCAATGTATTTCAGGGATCGCCTTTCCAGCGAAGCTTGTATGGAATTAACTATCCTTATATCTTTCCAGCGGGAAAGGAAATCCCCGACAAAATTCCGACAATCGACATTTCTAATTTTACGGAGGTGGATGGCGGTCCTTATCCAGCCAGGACCAGCGGGCCTATCTACACGATTTCGAACAACGTAACAAAAATCATGGGGAACCACACAATCAAGTTCGGGATTTTCATCGAACGGTCCGGTCAGAATGACTTTGATCAGATCAATACTCTGGGGTTACCCGGTGACACGAATAACCAGAATGGACGATTCGAGATTCGCGACGCCGGCCATCCTCTTTCTACAGGGGTCGCCATTGCCAACTCGGCACTCGGATTGTTTAACAGCTACGGTGAAATAGGGCGGCGCTCCTATACACCTTGGAGAGCCACCGCCACCGATCTCTTTGTTCAGGACGGCTGGAAAATTACTCCCAGTCTGAAGCTGGAGTACGGTGTGCGCTATCAGTACTGGCCTCCCTGGAAGAGCCGGTGGGCCAACATCGCCATGTTCCATCCCAGCTTTTACGATCCGAGCCGAGCGGCTGTAGTCGACCCCCGTGGTGGATTCATAGTTAGCGGGGACCGGTTCAACGGAATCGTTCTGCCTGGCACGGGATTTCCAGAGGAGGCCAAAGGGCGAGTGGATGCCGCCAGCGACCCAGAATTCCAGCGGCTGTTTCGCGGCCTTCCGGAAGGGTTCTCAGAAACCCACAACAACGTCTTGGCTCCTCGGCTCGGCCTTGCCTTCAGCTCTGATCCCAAGACCGTCATCCGAGTCGGCGTTGGCATGTTTCACAATCGAGTCACCAACAACGACAGCACTTTGTTGGGAGGTAATCCTCCCATCCAGTTCAAGCAGGGAGTCACCAACGGTTTTGTCGATGCTCCCGGCGGGGCGGGATCCACCAAGCGGGAGTTCCCGCTTATCTTAACCTCTCAGGACCCGGTCTTTAAGCATCCAACCGCGTGGAACTGGAACCTCACCGTCCAAAGGGAGTTGCCTGCGGCGACGACCGTGGAGGTCGCCTATGTTGGGCGTCGCGGTTACTATTTGCAGCGCGAGCGCAACATCAACCAGTTGGCTCCGGGAACAATTCAGGCCAACGCGGGCATCAATGCGGATGCGCTCCGGCCATTCCGCGGCCTGGGGATCATTCGTCTTTCCGAGAACGCTGCGAATTCCTGGTACCACGGCCTGCAGATTCAAGCTGAACGTCGTTTCAAGTCCGGACTGGGTTATGGCGTTTCCTACACCTGGTCGAAATCAATCGACAACGCTTCTAACAAGCGCAACATCCTCTTCAACAGCTTCGACGACCGGGTATATCGTGCGATTTCCGACTACAATCGAACGCACGTGTTCATCGCCAACTACATCTATGAATTGCCCTTCTTGAAGGACAGCCGTTCCGCGCTCGGTTTCGTGTTACGAGGTTGGGAAATCTCAGGGATTACGCAGTTCCAAAGTGGCCGACCATTATCAGCATGGCGACGCGACGATATCGCAGGTGTGGGCCCCGGCAGCGGGGAACAGCCTTGGAACGTGACTGGATCCCCCCTGCTTCCGGATAGTCAACGAAGATTCTCCAACTCGAACGTTGACCAGAACTTCTGGTTTAACCCGACAGTCTTTTCCAGGCCAACTCCTGGGACATTTGGCAATGCTGGCCGGAACCTCATCCTTGGACCAGGGTTCATGAACTGGGACGTTGGAATCCGGAAGAATTTCCGCGTCAGTGAAACCAGCCGGATCCAGTTTCGAGCAGAGCTATTCAACTTCCCCAATCATCCCAACTGGAACAACCCCAACGTCGACCCAACGAGTGGTGATTTTGGTCGTGTTACCAGCAAGAGTGGAGAACGCAACGTTCAGTTCGCATTGAAGTACATGTTCTGACGATCGAGGTTGCGGCTTAGGCCATGAATTCAGCTCCTGCCGCTTCCGCCACGACATTTTGTAAGGAAAAATCTTAAGGTTTCCCGCTGCTCTATAAGCTCTGTGCGCAATCAATTCAAAAATTGAGGCTTGATAGCGGAGGGCTGTTTCCTCATAATTTTAGGTCTTCATAGTGAGGTCGTCATTGTAGCGATATCCCGTTCTGTTGGCTTCTTTTTGCTGGTGTGCTGGCTGCTGAGCCCGGTTCTCTCCGCCCAACAACCGGCGGCGAAATCTGCCGAAGCCATTGATTTCCAGCGCGTCGTGCGGCCAATCTTGTCCGAAAACTGTTTCCACTGCCATGGCCCGGACGCAAATACCCGCATGGCTGACTTACGTCTGGACACGCGCGAAGGTGTGTTTGCCAAGCGGGAGAATGGGACACCCGTGGTGCCTGGAAACCTGCAAGTGAGTCTCGTCTACCAGCGGATCACGCAAACCGATCCAGCCTTAAGGATGCCCCCGGAAAGCTCCCACAAAGTGTTGAACGAGGCTCAGAAGAACATTCTGAAACGATGGATTGCAGACGGTGCGACCTGGAAGGAACACTGGTCCTTTGTCTTTCCTTCTAAGGGTTCACTGCCGGCGGTGAAGAAGAACGAGTGGGTTCGGAATCCGGTTGATGCCTTCATTCTCGCGAAATTGGAAGCTGCCGGATTGGAGCCCGCACCCGAAGCCGAGCGCCGGGCTTTGATCCGCCGTCTTTCCCTGGATCTCACCGGACTGCCACCTGCTCCCGTCGAAGTGGAGCAGTTCGCCAACGATTCGTCTCCCCAAGCCTACGACAAACTGGTCGACCGTATGATGGCTTCCAGGCATTGGGGAGAGCATCGCGGCCGCTACTGGCTGGATGCGGCTCGCTATGCCGATACTCACGGCATCCACATCGACAACTATCGAGAGATGTGGCCCTACCGTGACTGGGTCATCAACGCCTTCAACCGCAATCTGCCGTTCGATCGATTCACGATCGAGCAAGTAGCCGGAGATCTTCTGCCGAACCGCACGGTCGACCAGCAGATTGCCTCCGGCTTTCACCGGTGCAACGTCACTACGAATGAAGGTGGCGCGATTCCCGAGGAGTTTGAAGCAATTTATGCCAAAGACCGCGTGGACACAACAGGCACGGTCTGGCTGGGACTCACGGTAGGTTGCGCAACTTGTCACGACCACAAGTTCGATCCCATCTCCACCAAAGACTTCTATTCCATGGCGGCGTTTTTCCGCAACACGACCCAGAACGCCATGGACGGCAATATTCCTGATACGCCTCCGATTCTTGTCGTACCCAAGGGACCGGACGTTGAGCGATGGGACCAACTGAATCGTGACGAGCGCACGTTGCTCGAGCGCATGAGACAGGCACGGAAGCAGCCAGGCAAGACCTTCGGGAAATGGTTGCTTTCGAAGAGTCGTGCAGAGCTGACGGCGCCGGTGGACCCTTCTTCGCAGCTAGCGATCTTGTCTGTTGGGTCCGCGGCATCGCTGGAGTACGGAGGCCGAACCGAGACGGTTTCGCTCAAAGATGGATTGGACCTGGGAGACGGCCCGCGATCGAATTCCAAGGCCTTGCATTTCGGTGCGAACTCGCAGCTTGAAATTCCGGGCATCGACGACTTCAGCTCGGACAAAGCGTTCTCGATTGCCACCTGGATACTGTCTCCCCAGAACGCCGACAACTTCGTGATAGCGAGCCAGATGAATCCTGAAGACAAAGATCGTGGTTGGCTGATTGAACTGGGTGCCCGTGTGCCGATGCTGAAGCTAACGGGCGACGAGGGAAAGTCTATCTCTGCCCGGGCCGAGCATTTGCGACAACTGAAGCCAGGAACATGGAATCATTTGGTGGTGACCTACGACGGCAGCCGTGAGCAGGCGAGTATGAGGCTCTACCTGAACGGCAAGTCGATTCCGGCGCTGGGAAACGCAGCAGCCACGGATCTGCGGGGTGAGATTCGCACGGGCAAGCCTCTCAATTTGGGTAGTGACGGTAAACGCCATTTCGAGGGAGGGGCGATTGCGGAGTTTCGCATTTTCAATCGAGCCCTGACGGAAGACGAGGCACAGCTCACCTTTGCCTGGTCAGAATTGCAGCCATCTCTCAGCAAACAAAAAGATCAGTTGACTGAAGCCGAGCGCGACAACCTTCATCTCGCTTTTCTGAACAATGAGGACAAGAACTACCGCGAACTCGTTGCCAAGCGCCAAGAGCTGGACCTTCAGCAGCGCGACATCCGCAGGCGCAGTGCCGTGACGCACGTCATGCAAGAGCGCAGCGACAGCCAGCCGATGGCTCACATTCTCTTCCGGGGGCAGTACGATCAACCGCGCCAGGCAGTCCAGCCCAATGTCCCTGCGGCTCTGCCACCCATGCCAGCGTCCTTTCCGCGCAACCGCTTGGGGTTGGCTCAATGGCTGGTCGATGCGTCCAACCCGCTGACGGCGCGCGTTACCGTGAACCGTTTCTGGCAGGAGCTGTTCGGCACCGGCCTGGTCAAGTCGAGCGAAGACTTTGGCTCTCAGGGCCAGGCCGCTTCGCATCCGGAGCTGCTCGATTGGCTGGCCGTCGAGTTTCGCGAATCGCGGTGGGACGTCAAGAAGTTCTTCAAGCTGTTGGTAACGTCGGCTGCTTACCGGCAGTCTGCCCAAGCAAGTGAAGCCAAGCTGAAGGCAGATCCCGAGAACCGTTTGTTGTCGCGCGGTCCGCGCTTCCGGATGGATGGCGAGATGGTGCGCGACTATGCGCTGGCAGCCAGCGGCCTCCTGGTGCCCACCATTGGCGGGCCCAGCGTGAAGCCCTACCAACCTGGAGGCATTTGGGAAACCGTGGCCATGATCGGCAGCAATACTCAGTTTTACAAACAAGACACGGGCGACAAACTGTACCGGCGAAGCCTCTACACCTTTTGGAAGCGCAGCGCTCCGCCCGCTTCCATGGAGATTTTCGGAGCTCCTACTCGGGAAACCTGCACGGTGCGCCGCGAGCGAACTGACACTCCGCTGCAGGCTTTGGTGGTGATGAACGATCCACAATTTGTCGAAGCTGCCCGCGTTCTGGCGCAGCGCGCGCTAAAATCCGCAGGAGGAAATGTCGATGGTGAGATTGATTTCGTAACGACCCATCTGCTGGGTCGAGCGTTCGACGCAAACGAAAGAGACATCACCCGGAAAGCCTACGAGGACTACCTCCAGCACTTCGTCGCTCATCCTGACGAGGCGAAGAAGCTTCTGTCGGTAGGAGAATCCAAGCATGACGAGCAGTTGACGGTGCCGGAATCGGCTGCATTGACGATGGTAGCAAACCAAGTGATGAATCTAGATGAGGGATTGAACAAGTAGGCTGATGTGTGACGTTGAGCAATTCCCCTTAACAAAGGGGGCAGCGCGAAGCGCCGGGGGTTGTCCGCTTCGCCTCTCGGATTGGTCAAGACAACCCCTGAAGGCTTCGCCTTCTTTTGCCCTTTTTTAGGGGGGACTTTCTAGGAGAAACACCATGCATCCATTTGACGAAACCGTTTTAATGGAAACACGTCGCCAGTTTTTTGGGCAGTCCGCGCGAGGTTTGGGAGTGGCAGCTCTTGCGACCATACTCGGAGACAGGAGCCTGCTTGCCGGCACGGGTCCTACTGCCAAAGCCATTGGTGGCCTTCCGGCACTACCTCATTTTGCTCCCAAGGCGAAACGGGCCATCTACCTCCACATGGTGGGAGCTCCGCCTCAGATCGACCTATTCGACTACAAGCCCACGATGAAGGATTGGTACGACAAAGATCTGCCGGAGTCCGTCCGTCAGGGTCAACGGTTGACGACGATGACCGCTGCTCAAAGCCGGTTTCCCATCGCGCCCTCGATTTTCAAGTTCCAGCAACATGGCCAAAATGGTGCGTTTGTCTCGGAACTGTTGCCTTACACAGCCAGGATGGTGGACGACCTCGCGATCATTCGCACGGCGCACACCGAAGCCATCAACCATGAACCAGCCATTACCTTCATTCAGACCGGAAACATGATCGCAGGGAAACCCTGCTTGGGCGCCTGGATCGCTTATGGCCTGGGAAGCATGAATCAGGATCTACCGACCTTCGTGGTGCTCAACGCCACTCACTCACACCCGAAAGCCGGGGTGCAGGCGATTTCGGCGCGGCTCTGGAGCGCTGGATTTCTCTCAGCCCAATACTCAGGAGTCTCATTGCGTTCTGGCGGTGATCCGGTCCTCTATATCAACAATCCGGATGGCGTTTCATCGTCACTCAGGCGGCGAATGCTGGACGCAGCGGCCCAGATCAACCAGATTCAATACCAGAAGATGAGTGACCCCGAAACCCTGACGCGCGTCGCTCAGTATGAGATGGCTTTCCGGATGCAGACTTCCGTTCCGGAACTCACCGATGTGACGAAGGAGCCGGAGAGTACCTACAAGATGTACGGCGACGACGCCCGCAAGGGAGGCACGTTTGCGCACAGTTGTCTGATGGCCCGCAGGCTGGTAGAGCGCGGAGT
>Ga0187892_10006505_pt1 | contig 17277 bp, 15 predicted proteins | sample MA1701073metaG_FD_139345 | JGI IMG/M metagenome (GOLD analysis project Ga0187892, IMG submission 139345) | Bio-ooze microbial communities from a basaltic lava cave in the Kipuka Kanohina Cave System on the Island of Hawaii, USA - MA170107-3 metaG ... | reverse complement strand
GTCGTTGAGGTCGGCAGTACTGTAGCGCGAAGGTTGAGAGCGCTGTCCTGCACCGGGCTGCGCAAGACGATCTGGCCCGAGCCCTGCACGTTCACATCGCCCGTCGCAGTAAACTCTTGCACCTCGAGGCGGCCGCTGCGGATGGTGAACTTTGTCTTGGTTTGCTTCAGACTCAGGTTTGGGACCGTGTATCCCTCGACCTTGGCGTCGGTCACGGTCGCCCCATCGAGCACCAGCTCACCGCTGCCTTGCACGCTGTCGAGGCTTGCCAGTCGCCCTTCAAAATCCAGCTGTCCAGACAGCCGTCCGGCCAGTCCGCCTTCTTCCAGCAAGCTCGTCAGCGTGCCGTAGCGGCTCAAGTCGATGCCGTTGAGATGCAAGGTTCCGGTGATTCGACCGTTCGCGAAGTCCACTTCACCGTCGATGTCACCACCGTAGAGATCACTCGCGAGTCGCAATGCGTACGGATTGCCACGGATCAGCGCACTAAGCAGCGGGCGGACCCACACATGACCCAACTCCAGCAGCGGCGCAGATCCCTCACGATCGGTCGTTACCTTCACCCCAGTGAGCTCGTACCCCTTGTGCCAAGCAAAGCGCGTCGAGCTCAACTGGATCCCGCTCGAGCCTCGGTTCACCATGCTCAAGGCTCGACGGATCAATACATCCTTCGGGAAGGTGACGAACAAGAAGATGACGAAGAGGACGAACGTATATCCGATGTACAGCCACAGCGTGCGGTTGCCGAGACCACTGAGCCACTCAAATGACAGCCGCGGGAGCGGCACGCGAAGTCGGGGGAGCTGCATCAGGATGGGGCCACGCTCGCCAGCAACGACACCGTTGCCGAGACGTCGAAGTGGTGGATGTCGTTGACGCGTTTCTTGATCTGCAAGCGACTGAAGCGCAACGGATGCTCGCCTTTCTCGACCCGGTAGACCAGATCGACGAGCTGCGGAAGGGTGACCTGTGTCAGCTTGATCTCGACTTGTTGCTCCGTGTACTCGGGACCACGGTTTTTCGTCGTGGGATTCATCGATGCGACGTGCTCGCGCGTAATCGCCTGAGCGATCGTGGTCTGTAGGTATGCCAAGAGATTGAAGTTGGGATCGCCCTCGGAAATGGTGGCGCGGTTGCCCTCGAGTTGTCGGACGAGTTTCAGGTAGGTGTCGCGTTGGCGCTGCATCTCCTTGAGGTCGCTCTCCCGCTTGGCGATACGACGGTCGAGCTGTTCGTGGCCGACGACCAACGGATCCCAAACAAAGCTATACAGCGAGATCACCACCAAGCTGAGTACCGCCACCCCGAGGAGGAGCCGCTCACGCGGCGCCAGACGGTTGAAGTAGTTGAGCAGCAAGCGCGGTTCGAACGTCATGGTGCTGGTCGTGGCGCCGTGGCGCCGTCCTTGTTGAGCCCCAAGATGATGCGGAAGTCGACCGAACCATCCGGGGCAGATTTGATGTCCTTCACCTGCACCTCGCCAAAGTACTGCGTGTTGACCAGCCGCTGCTTGATGGCGTCGGCCGTTTCGAACGAGTCGGTCTTGGCTTTGATGCGCACCCCCTCCGCGTCCATGATGTATTCGTCGATATCAATCCGCAGCGTGTCGGGGACCGCCGTCGCGATGGTGCGCATCACGTCGACCGCGGTCACTCCTCCCGTTACCGCGATGCTCCCCAGCAGCTGCAGTTTCTTCTGTGCGGCATCGATCTCGGCCTGGAGCTGCGCACGCTCGTCCCTGATGATCTTGACGTCCGGAAGGGTCTGCGTGAAGACGTTACGGACCTGTTGTTGCACCAGCTCGAATCGCCGCTCCAGCTGCATGAAGCTCATGTACTGGCTCGCGACGAACAGGGCGATCGCCACCGCCGCAAGGATACCGGTACGCACCAGGGCTCGTCGCAGCTCATCCTGGCCGCGATGATAGGCGAACTCGCCGCGACGGAAGTTCAACCCGAAGGCGTCGCTCGGGACAGCCTCCCGTAAGGCCAGCCCCAGCGGCGCGACAAAGCTGTCCACATCGCGTCGCAAGTCGTCCGCGACGTTCTTCAACGGCGACTCATCTACGCGTATCACTTCGAGGTCCATGGCGGCCAGTTGCTCCGCAAGCGGGCCGAACTCGATGCCGTTGCCGGCGATGAAACACGGGATCCGGGAGTTCAGCGGAGCGCCATTCAATGCCAAGAGCGTCCAGCGGATCTGGCCGCTGACGGCTTCGAGGCGGGCGTCTACGTCCGGCGGATGACCGTTGCCGGCAGCACTGTCCGTGTCAGCAGCTGCCATCGTAGGAATCAGCGTTCGGAGCCCCACGAGTTGTCGGTTGCGGATCAGCGCGATGGTCAACTTCTGCAGCGTGCCGCCGACGTAGGCACAGGTTTCCGGCAGCGCGGTACCGAGCGAAGTGAGGATATTGAGCGTCGCCAGCGGCGCCAAGTCGACGACCTTCGGATCGACGCCCGCTTCGTTGAGCAGCTTGAGATGCTCCTCGAGATCGTTGCGCTGGACCAACGCTGCGAGCACGCTGCATCCGGACTTGTCCCGATGGAGGATCTGGTAGTCGACAATCACATCGTCGAGGCCGAACGGTACTTGGCTTTCGAGCTCGAACGGCACGATCTGGTCCAGCTTCTTGCGGTCGCGAAACGGCAGGAAGAACGTCCGCAGCGACACGAGGTCGCCCGGCAGCGACGAGAGCACAATCGCGTTCTCGAGATCGTGGCGCTGGACGAACTCGCGCAGTTGATCAGCGACGGGAGCTCCCGCATTGTTGATCGCTTCGCGAAAGAACCCAGCGACGCGGTAGTCGCGAAAGGTCGTCTCGACCAGCGCGGCTTTGAGCTCGTCGCGCTCGATCTCGAGCGCCAGAATTCGTTGCGGCATCGCGACCTTCTACCCCCCCAAGGGAGCAAGGTCCGACTCCGGCGAACCTTCCGTGCCGAAATCGTCCTCCGACCTCTCCGTAAACAGCGCCGCTCCCCCTTCCTTTTGCCAATCCAATTGGGTCAAAGTCCAGCGCACCGCGGGACCTCGATTCCGACCCGTCGAGGCTCCAGCCGCCGCCGGCGCGTTGATCCGCTGCACCAACATCGAGGCAGAGCGCCGGATCCCACCGCGTCCCGTCGTCGGATTGCAGTTTACGATGGCACTGGCGCGAACGTTGAAGAACGAACTCATATGGACAAACATCCTCGACGGCTGGGTCATGGGCTCGCCCTGCTGGGCCGGTGGCGCGCTGCAGGCTGAACCGAGCTCCCCTTGTGTAAAGGGCTGTTCCTGACGGCGTGCCATGATGTCCCGGGCCGATCCGCCCTCTCCATCATAGCAGATCGCGTTCAAAACACGTTCCGAAGCCGTGTTGACGTTCACACCAGCCTTCTGTCCGACCATCCCCCGCGTGGGCAGCGCTGTGACGTATGGACGCAGCCGGCGCACGTGGCCGTTGGGAACACCCATTTGGGCCGCGGCATCGTCCAGCGTCGGGAAGTCATATCGCGTGAGCGCATTCCAATCCTGCTCGCTACTCGGCGTTTGATCCGGTGATGGCGATGCCGCTGGCCCGGGCGTCGGAGTGACGGTGCGCCCCGCGCCCGGACCGGGTTGTTGCGGTTGCTGATTCACAAGCTCACACAATCGGTCCCAGTGGGCTTCCACTATCGTCGCCACCTCGGGGTCCAAGCGACCGAGCGCGGTCAGCCACATTTTATAGTCGAGGTTCGGCTGCGGGTCCGGAATTCGGCAGTCCTGCACGCGCGGTCGCGTGAGATTGATGTTCAACTTGCCCATCTCGTCCTCAACCCTGACCTTGAGCCGCATGTTGTCGGGCACGAGCAACTGGGTGTCGAGCTCGTCGCTGCGGCCCAGCATTCCCCACTCCTCGATGTAGGCATCGTAGTTGCGTTCCTCGTCAGCCAGCAACATGGCTTCGCCCATGTTGATACCCGAGCGCGCCAGCAGCGTCGCCTGCAAGCTGTACAACGCGTTGCGTGCCATGCGCTGGTCGATATGCGCGGAGAATGTGAACTCGGTGACGATGACCGTGAGCAAGGCGACGACGAGGAGCGTAATGACGAGCGCCAAGCCGCGTTCGTTGCCGAGGGTTGCGTTACGCTTCATCGCGTCGGCGTCGGCTGGAGATTGGCGAGTGGCAGGTCGACGGTGACCTGGAAGTCGTAGATGGCACCTTCCTGATCAGCCAGGAGAAGCACAATCTGCACGGCTCCGGGGAGGCTCGCGACTTTCCCCGGTTGCACCTCGGCGTACGTATCCCACGAGTCGACCCATTCGCCCGTTTCGGCGTTGAGGTATTGAAACTTGAGACCCGCGACGCGATCCAACAGGTGCACGGCGCTGAAGCCTTCGGAGTCTGCGGCCTCCTCCGTTCCGTTCGTGCCCTGAGCGTCGGTCCGTTCGGTCCGTTCGTCGTCCTGCTCGTCGTCCTCTGCGAGCTCACCCTCGTCCTCCGCGGAGAGGAGACGCTGCGGGAGCTCCTCCTGACGACGCAGCGCAAACAGGTTCGGTGTGCCGTCAATAGGACCATCGAGCGCGTACGTGATGATGGCGCGACCGCCTTGCTGCTGCGATGCCGAGAACGGCCGTTGAATGACGCGCACGAACACCACGGCGTCGTTCGGCACGCGATCCTGGCCGGGTACGCCGTAGAAGTACACGTCCGTGCCGCCGGGGCGCGGCGCGAGGGCGGCCTCGATTTCGTCGGCCATCTTGAGCACCGTGTCGCGTCCCGCGGCGTAGAGCTCGGCACGCGCCTCGGCTCTGTTCTTGGCGTTCAGCGAACGCGCCACCGCGCCGTACACCGTGGTGACGATGAGCGCGAGGATGGCGGTCGCCAAGAGGACCTCCATCAAGGTGAAGCCACGGCGTCCCATCCTCAAATCGCCGGGTCACGGATGAAGTAGATCAACTCGCAGGCGTGCGGACTGCGTTCGTCCCAAATGACCCGCACCACGACCTCGCGTAATTCATCAAGCCCTGTCGAGAGCATTTCGACTTCGTAGCGAAACTCCGGATAGCCCTCAAAGGTTCCCGACGTCTCGCGCACACTGTCGAAACCTCCGGTGGCCACCTCGAACTGAATCTGGCTGACCTTGTCGCGCGCCAGCAGCGTGGCGCGAGTGAGCTGCTGGCCGCGCGCGATGAGACTGATGTTGCGTCCTTGGAGCGACAGCAAGCCGACGAAAGCGAAGGCGATGACCGCCATCGCGACCATGACCTCGAGCAGCGTGAAGCCCGCCTCGTGGCGAGCCTGTGACGCGGCTGCAGCCTTACCCGGCATAATTGATTTCCTGATACCCCTCCGCCAGCTGTAAGCGGTTGCTCATCGGATTGACATAGAGCGTCAGGGCGTCCTGGCCGTTGGTGAGGTGAATAACCGTTGGATCGATCGTCCCGTCTGGGTAGAAGACGGTATAGATCTGGCCTTGCGCCACCTTGCCGGCGAGCGTGGGTAGCACGACGTCGGCGAACCCGACCGGTTCATGCAGTTGTGTGCCGCGCGCCAGCGATCCCATATCTTCAGCGAACTCGGCCAAGTCGGCGGAGGGGTCGTCGGGCATCGCCCAGTAACGCTGCTGATTGAGGTCATAGATGAGCCGATATGGATAGCCACTGAGGGCGGCCTCACTACGGAGAAAGCGAAATGTCAAAATCAGGTGATGGGCTTGGGCGTCGAGCTCGGTGCGGCTTTGGTTACGGAAGCGCGGCAGGATCAGTCCCAGCATCACCGAGATGATCAAGATGACGAGGGTAATCTCGAGCAGTGTGAAACCCGCATTGCTCGACCCTCTGCTGGCACGATGCGGGCATGACGTCGCGCGACTATCCGTGGTTGTCGATGTCGCCATTCTTGCCTTCGCCGCCCTCCGTGCCGTCGGCGCCGTACGACTTGATGACGATCTGATGCCCGTCGCTGAAGTAGGCGTACACGTTGCCCCAAGGATCGACGGGCAGCTTCGGGAGGTACCCGTCAGGGCTGCAATTCTTGGCGCTGGCGGGACATTGCACCAGCGCGTTGAGGCCGTCGCCAGACGACGGATAGAAGCCGTTATCAAGCTTGAAGAGGTGGAGGGACTCCTCGATCGCCTTGATGTCAGCCATCGCTTTGGTTCGCCTGGCCTCGTCGGTACGACCGATGATCTTCGGCGCGACCAGGGTCACCAACAGCCCCAAGATGAAAACTACCACCATGATTTCGATGAGCGTGAAGCCCGCGTCGTTGCGCACATGTTTCATGGCACGACCCTCCATTTTGCTAGCAAATTCAAGGCTAACACCCGCCTTCCACCAATTCAACGGACCAGTTGGTTGAGCTCGAAGATGGGCAGCAAGATCGCCAGCACGATGAACAGCACCACCGCACCACCGATCAGGATCATCATCGGCTCGAAAATGCTGGTGAAAGCGGTAATCGCCGAGGACACCTCGTTGTCATACGAATCGGCGGCTTTGGCGAGCATTTGTTCGAGCTCGCCGCTCTTTTCGCCGACGGCGATCATGTGAATCAGCATGGACGGGAACAGGCCGCTCTTCTTGAGCGGCGGGGCGATGCTCTGCCCCTCCCGGATACTGGCGCGCGCTTCCTCAATCGCGGCTGCGATGACCGTGTTGCTGACGACGTTCTTGACGATGTCGAGCGAGGTCAAGAGTGGGATGCCGCTGTTGAGAAGCGTCGACAAGGTGCGGGCGAAGCGAGCCAAAGCCAGTTTCCGGAGTACCTTCCCGGCGTACGGGATCGACAACACGTAGCGATCGTAACGCAGCCGACCGGCGGTGGTACGCGTGCTCAGGCGCACGGAAATGACGACGATGATGATCGTGCCAAGCAAGAGCCACCAGTACTCCTGCATGAAGCCGCTGATCCCCAGCAAGATCGTCGTCATCAACGGCAGCTTCGCCTGGTTCTCGCTGAAGATCTTGGTGACCTGGGGAACGACGTAGGACAAGAGGAAGAAGAGAATGGCGGTGCTCACCACGGCCATCAGCACGGGATAGGTGAGCGCCGAACGCACTTTATCCCGCAAGGCGGCATAGCTCTCCGTATAGTCCGCCAACCGCATCAACACGGTGTCGAGCGCGCCACTGGCCTCACCCGCGCGTACCATGTTGACGTAGAGATCCGTGAACACGCGCGGCTGACCCTTGAGTGCGTCAGCCAGCGCCGTCCCTTCGGTGACCTGCTCACGTACCTGCGACAGGATGCGCTTGGTGCGGGCGTTCTCCGTCTGCTCGATGAGGGCAGACAAACAATCGACGAGCGGAAGCCCCGCGCCGACGAGGGTCGCCAGTTGGCGGGTGAGCAAGGCAAGATCTTGCGGGGTGATACGCTCGAAGAACTGGCGGAAGGTGAAGCCGCTCCCGGGGGTGGTGGTCTTGGGCTGACGATGCTCTTCGACAACGTCGGTGGGGAAGATGCCATCGCGCCGCAGCTTGACGCGCGCACCTTTGGGATTGTCAGCATCGATGATGCCGCTGACGCCACGTCCGCTGGAGCTGAGGCCCTTGTACGCGTAAACCGGCATACCCTGCGGTCTTCCGACGACAGCAGATGAAGGAAAATTCGACCCTCAACCAGCGCCCGGGCTTAGATCAGGTCCTCCTGCGTGACCCGCAGGACCTCTTCGATGGTAGTGAAACCCTCGAGCACCTTGTCTGCCCCGTCCTCCCGCAACGTGTTCATACCACGCGCCGTCGCCGCTCGGCGGATCGTCGCGGAATCGGCGTTCTTCATCACCAGACCGCGGATTTCGTCGTCGACGACGAGCAGCTCGTGAATGCCCGTTCGCCCCCGGTAGCCGGTGCGTTTGCACGGGCCGCAACCGGCACCTGGCTTGTAAAGCGGGCGCCCGCCGAGCCGCTGTGGGGTGATTCCGACCTCTTCCATCTCCTCGCGACTCGGCTCGTATGCCTCGCGACAGGCCGAACACACGCGACGCACCAGACGCTGTGCCATGACCGCGCTCACCGACGAGGACACCAGGAATGGCTCGATCCCCATGTCGAGGAGACGCGTCATCGCCCCGAACGAGTCATTCGTGTGCAGCGTCGAGAACACCAAATGTCCAGTCAGCGCCGCTTGAATTGCGATCTCCGCAGTTTCGAGGTCGCGGATTTCACCGACCATGATGACGTCAGGGTCTTGACGGAGAATGGACCGCAGGCCGCTGGCGAAGGTCAAGTCGATCCGCGGATTGACCTGTATCTGCCCCACGCCGTGCAGCTGGTACTCGATAGGATCCTCGATCGTGATGATGTTCTTGTCGGTGGTGTTGATCTTTGCGAGGCACGCATAGAGCGTCGTCGTCTTGCCGCTTCCGGTGGGGCCGGTCACCAGAACGATGCCGTGGCTTTGCTTGATGAGCTTTGACACCAACTCGTGCTTGATTCCCTGCAGACCCAGCTCCTCGAGGTGCAGCACGGTCTGCGACTTGTCGAGCAAGCGCATCACCACACGTTCCCCAAAGGCCGTCGGCACCGTCGACACACGGATATCGACATCCTTACCTGCCAAACGGATGCGGATACGGCCGTCCTGGGGCAGGCGCTTCTCGGCGATGTTCATCCCAGCCATGATCTTCACGCGCGACGTGACGACGGGCTGAAAACGCTTGGGGGGAGACAAAATGTCGTACAGGATGCCGTCGATGCGGAAGCGGACGGTGAGATCGCGTTCGAAGCACTCGATGTGAATGTCACTCGCCCGATCCTTGACCGCCTGAAAGAGCAGCGAGTTGACCAGGCGGATGATCGGCGCCTCGTCGTCCGATTCAAGGAGGTCACGCGGCTCCTCGAAATCCTGCAACTCGAGGTCGAGACGCTCCTGATCAAGGCCATCCATCAGTTCGTGCGCCGAGCCCGACACCGCGTCGTAGGCACGGTTGATGGCGTCGATGACCACCGGCCCCGGGGCGACGACGACGCGGACCGGAGCGCGGAGAAGCAGGCGCACGTCGTCGAGCGGACCGACGCTACCAGGGTCGGCTGTCGCCACCACCACCGTGGCACCTTCACGCGCCACGGGCAGTAGCTGGCAGCGCTTTGCGAAGTTGATCGGCAAGCGATTGATCAGATCGTGCAGCTCGACGTTATCCGGCAGCTGATCGGTAAACGGCAGGCCGAAGTGATCGGCCAGCGCACGCGCCCACGTCCCACTGTCGACCGCGCCCATCTCTTGCAGCACATCGCCGAGTCCTTTGCCGTCACGCAGGCGTTCGCGTGCCTTCTCCAGGGTCTCAACGGTGACCGTCCCCTGCTGAATGAGAAAACTCTCGAGCGATGTTGCCGCAACCGCCATATCGATTAACTGACTGGCGACCAGTTCGTCTTGCGCAAGGCGGCCGGGTCGCTCGGTTCCCGCCAATGCAGATACGTGGGTGGATTCGCGCTCACGCGCATCCCTTCCGGATACGAGGCGAAGGCCTCCTGGGGCGTGGCGTACACCTCCAGACATCGATATGTAGCAGCATAGTTACCGGTTCGGAAGCGATAGCTGTCGCCCTTGGTAAACAAGGTCGCGAGCGAGCCGTCTCCAGGCACAGACAGCGCCAGTAGGCCGTTGTTACTGCGGAGGCTGTCCGGCGCCACACCGGATTCCCAGATATTCGCCAGCAGCACGTATCGATTACCGAACTGCGGCTGAGGCGGCGGGGCCGGCTCCACAGGCGCGCTCGTCAGCTCCTCCTCTTGGAGGTCTGGCACAGGCGCCGGAGGCGGCGGAGCGCTCGGCGGACGCTGAGGCGGTGCGGCGGCTTCGGGTGGCGGTTCGCCCTCCGGTCCCTCAGAGGGACGCACTTCCCACGACGGCGCGTACAGCTGCCGCCATGGTGGCGGTCGCCAGCCAGTTTCCTCCAGCGGGTCGAAGACCTTCTGCTGGCGCTCTTGCGCCGAGAGCTTCGCCTGATCCCGCTCGTTCCGCAGAATGTGGGGCGTCAAAAAGATCAACAGGTTCGACTTGCGGTTCATGACGCGATCGAAGCGGAAGAAGTTGCCGATGAACGGAATATCGCCGATGAAGGGTACTTTGTTCTGGTTCTTGGTGGCGCTGTCGAAGATCAGACCACCGATCACCACGGTCTGCCGATCCTTGGCGACCACGGTGGTCGTCGCCGAGCGGATCGTCGTTGTCGGACCGAGCTGCGGATCGACGCTGATGACGTCGGAGACTTCCTCGAAGATATCCATTCGCACCGTGCCGCCCTCGGAGATCTGCGGCACGATCCGCAGCGTGATACCGACGTCTCGCCGCTCGATCGTGGCAAAGGTATTCGCCAAGTTGACCTCGCTGGTCGACCGGCTGGCGATGAATGGCACGTTCTGTCCGGCAACAACTTCGGCTTCTTGATTGTCCGTCGTGAGAAGCGCGGGCGCTGACAGAATGTTGGTATCGCTGTCGCGTTCCAGAGCCCGCAGCAACGCCGCCTGCGCCGGCACCGTAATGCCATTGACGGTAATCGTTTGATTGCTGACCGCGGCCAGGATGATGCCTTGGAGGCTCGTAGGATTGGTGAACAGCGTCGTAACGTCGCCGGTGAAATTCGTGCGTCCGATGCCGACACCGGCATCGCCGAGAGGCACTGCGCCTTGCAGCTCGATCCCGAGCTCGCGCGTTTTTTCCAGCGAAATTTCCGCGATGATCGCTTCGATGTACACTTGACGCCGGCGCACGTCGAGTTTCTCGATCACGTCTTTCAGGGTCTCGAAGTCACGCGGCGACGCGTTGATGATGAGGGCGTTGGTCGAAGGGTCGGCGGTGAGCCGCACGTTGCCTTCGAACTCTTCCGCCTGACCGCCGCCGATCCCGCCCCCGAATCCCCCACCCCGGGTGAGGCCGCCGCCAACGCCGCCGAAGCCGCTGCCGGTGCGGCTTCCACCACGGCCGCCGCCAAAGCCGGTTTGGCCGAAGGCGCCGCCGCCAAATGAATCGTCGAAGCCGCCGCCTCCGGACAGACTGCCGCCACCGCCGAAGCCACCGCGCCCTCCGATCCCACTACGCGACCCACCGCGACCGCCGAGGCCTCCGCGCACTCCACCAATCCCTCCGGTCACCCCACCGAAACCCCCGAGGCCGCCGCCTCCTCCTCCCACCAGAGTACTCAAGACCGCCACCATTTCGAGCGCATTGGCGTACTTTAGGTAGTAGACGTGAATGCGACCGGTCCCGAGCGGAAGGGGGGTGTCGAGTCGTGCGATGAGATCCTTGATGCGCCGCATCTCCGGCGGTCCGGCAAGCAGAATCAACGAGTTCGTCCGTTCATCGGGAATGATCTTGAATGCCCGTTCGGGGGTCGTTCCACCGGTGATGGCTCCAGCCGCACCCGGAAGTCCTGGCTGGCCCGCCGGTCGCGCCGCACCGCCGCGGCGCACCCGCGCATCGGGCGCAGCTCCAGGTTGGGTTGCTACTCCCCCGGTCGCCCCGCCGCCACCTTCGTCGGCCAAAACCTGCTGCAAGAGCGCCGCGATCTCTCCGGCGAATGCATAGTTGAGCCGCACCACTTCGATGCGTTGCTCAAAACCTTCGACGTCGAGCTGGCTGAGGATGCGTGCCAGCCGGTCGGTCTGCGCCGCGGTGTCGATCACGATCAGGGTGTTTGTGAGCGGGTACGCGGCCAGCAGGCCATCGGGGGACACCAACGGCTGCAGGATCGCCACCATGTTGTTCGAGTCGACGTACTTCAAAGGCATGAGCCGCGTGATGTACTCGTCGACCGGCGACGGCGTCACATCGGCGAACACAGTGTCAAGTGTGTTGGTCTTCGCTTCTTTGGTCGTGACGATCTTGATCACGGCCCCAGCCGGCACGGTGGTAAAGCCCTTGACCTGCAGTACCGACTGGAAAACCAAGTACGCCTCGTCGACCGAGATCTTGCCGGGCGAGATGATCGTGACCTTGCCGCGAACCTTCTCATCGACGATGAAGTTCCTACCCGTAATCTCGCTGATGAACTTGACCAGAACTTGCAGATCGACGTCCTGGAAGTCCATCGTGATCAGGCGGTCGTCATCCTCGGCTGGTGGCTGCGCAGCCTCCGCCGCAGGCGGGGGCTGCTGACTGGGAGGTTCGGCGGCGGGCGGCGGTTGTGCTGCGGGCGCGGGGGGTGCCGGGGCGACCTGTGCCGGGACGGGCGCAGCCGGTACGGGCGGTGCAGGCGGCGCCTGTGCCGAAAGCACGCTCTGCATCGACAGCAGAACTCCCAGCGCCATCCACCCTACCACGTGTCGGCGTGTGACCAGTTCCCGCATACCACCCCTCTGAAGACAGCCCTACCTGATCTGGTAGCTCAGGCTCTTACTCTCTTTGTTGCGCAAGATGTCGACGCCGATCTGGCCTTGATTGCGCAAGTCGTTGAACAGCGCCAGCGCTCTCGCCGGATCGTTGATTTCGGTGCCGTTGATCCGCTGGATGATGTCGCCGTTCTTGAGACCGATCTTGTCGAAGATGCTGTTCTGACGAATCGCAAACAGACGAAACCCCGTCGACTTGCCACCCTCGAAGTGGGGTACGGCGCGGATTTGCGTAAAGAGTTGGTTCATGTTGTCGAGAGCATTGTCTACTTCTGAGCGATCGATCGCATACGAGACGTCGCTCAGCTGCTCAACCCCGGTTACCTCCCCCGTCGCACCTGGGACAGCGCCGCTGCCGGCAGGTGCTCCCGGCTGCGCGGCAGCCGCCTGCGCAGCGGGCGCTGCCGCACCAGGCCGCGAGCTAGCGGCAGAGGCGACGGCCACGGGCGCTCCGCCTTGCGGCGGCGCCAGGTCGAGAATCTCGTCCTTTCCGTCACGCTCCAGGATGACCCGATCCCACTCGACCAACTTGACCCGAGCGCTGCCCGCGACGAGAGCGTTGACCCCGTACAGCTCTTGTTTACGGGTCGCGAGGTCCTCAATGACACAATAGGAGGACCCGTCACGGTGCACGACAACGCCCCAGAGCTTCAGCTTCAGTTCGGTCGGTTTTGGCGCTTCCTTGGCCTTCTCAACCTCTGGCTTCGTCGAGTTGAAGATGTCTCGGACATGAATCGCGGAGTAGTAAGACGACGGTCGGTGCGGCTCTTTCTCGATAGGGGGCAGGGGCGGACTAATCCGGACATCTGGGGGTGGCATCAGCTTTGCCGCAATGGCGGTGGTGACCGTTGACGCCCCTCCATAGGCCACCAAGGCCAGCAGTGCCAGGTTGACCCAGAAGAGGTGTCGTGGCGAGAACTTCATTCGGGCTGGTTTCTATATGATGAAAGAGTCAATCAGTTCAAGCAAACTGCGCACTTCAGGGGGCCGTCACCTTGACTCCCCGGAAGCGTCACACTACGGTTAAAGTGACGAATGTGGCGAGTGAATCTTCAAGCCGGAAGGTCATTTCCAACCGGCGGAAGTCACTTACAAGGAGGTAATCATGGAGAACTCTGTTGCCGACGGTACAGTCCTCGATCAGGGCACGGAAGCTGAACCGATCGTAACGCTGACAGAAGCAGCTGCCGAACGGGCAAAGATCTCCATGCAACGCGAGGGACTGACGGACCACGCCTTGCGCGTCGGTGTCGTCGGTGGCGGCTGTTCGGGATTTCAATATACCCTTGGCTTCGACAAGACGCAGGCAACGGACGACGTCGTGCTCGAGCAAAATGGCGTCCGCATGTTTATCGATCCCGGCAGCCTGCAATATCTACGCGGGATGGTCATCGACTACGTCAGCGGTCTACACGGCGCCGGATTCAAATTCGTCAACCCGAACGCCTCGCGTACGTGCGGATGCGGCTCATCGTTTTCGGCGTAGTGGCCCGCCCGTAGCGTATCGGGCCAACGACGGACCCGTGGGTCACGCCCCCAACCCACGGCGAGCTGGCGGATTTTCGCATTTCGGGGCTTGTGCTAGCATCGCGAAAATGAAGTACTACCCGATCTTTCTGCGGGTAGCGCAACGTTCTTGCTTGATCGTCGGCGGCGGGAAAGTGGCGCAGCAGAAAGCCCTCTCTCTGCTCGGCGCGGGCGCAGCAGTAACGGTCATTAGTCCCGAACTGACCGCGGAACTGCAGGCGCTCGCTGCTAACGGTCGGATCACGCACCTGGCGCGGCCCTATGCACCGCGAGATGTTTGCGGGTACGTCTTGGCGTACGCCGCGACCGGAGACCCCGTCGTCGACCGCCACATCGTCCGCGATGCCGAAGACGCCGGTGTACTGGTCAACGTCGTCGACCAGCCCGACCTTTGCGACTTCATCGCCCCCGCCGTCATGCGGCGTGGAGATCTTCTCATCGCCACGTCGACCAGCGGTGCCAGCCCAACGCTCGCCAAGCGGATCCGGCAAGATCTGGAAGCGCAATTCGGCGAGGAGTACGCCGAGGTCTTGCTCGTGCTACGACGTGTCCGCCAACGGTTGAAAGCTGCGGGGTGTGCCGCGGTCGAACGGCAGCGGATCTTTGCGGCCCTCGTCGAGTCGCCGCTGCCCGAGCTGCTGCGACAGCGGAAGCATGCCGACGTCGATCAATTGTTGGCAGTGACAGTTGGGCGGGGGGTGTCGCTCGCGAGCTTGGGCGTGGTATCGGGTTGACGTATGCATAGTCCGCTGCTCGCCTTGGCGCTGGCGTCCTACCTGCTCGCTACCGCGGCGTTCGTCGGGCACATCTTTACCGAGAGTCAGTCGCTACGACGCTCCGCGCACGGGCTGTTGAGCTTGGCGCTGGCGCTGCATGCAGCCGCGATGGCGACACGTGTGTTGCTGCTCGGCTACGAGGCGATCACACCTTTCCAAGAAGAGCTGTCGTTCATCGCCTGCGTGATGGTGGGTCTGTATCTGCTGACGGCGCTGCGCGCCAACCTCACGGTCGTGGGCGCATTGGTGACACCACTCGCGTTTCTCTTCAGCCTGTCGGCCTACCTCTTCGAAGCCGGCACGCCTGAAACGCCGCATCGCATGGCGAGCATCTGGCTGCCCGCGCACTTCGTGCCGGCGTTCGTCGGCTATGCAGTGTTCGCCGTTGCGTTCTGCTTTAGCCTCACCTACCTCGTGCAAGAGAAGCAGCTCAAGAGCAAGCGCAAGAGCACCATGTTTCGGCGCTTCCCATCGCTCGAGACCCTCGACAACTTGAACTATCGATTCGTCAGCTGGGGGTTCGGCTTGTTCACCATCGGCCTGATTACGGGTTCGTTGTTGGCACGCGAGGTCTGGGGGGCATTGTGGTCGTGGGAGCCAGTGCAAGTGTGGTCCGCCATCACCTGGCTGCTGTACGCGGCGCTGCTGCACGCCCGCACCGTGGGCTGGCGGGGGCGCAAGGCCGCCACTTTGACGATCGTCAGCTTCGTCGTTTTGGTAGCATCCTTCGTCGGCGTGAGCCTCGTCTTCCCCGGCAAGCACGGCGGGTCGCTTGGCTGATGCAACGCGAGGTACTCATTGTTGGGGTCAATCATCATCGCGCCACGGTGGACGTGCGCGAGCAAGTGGCGTTCACCAACGGTGCATTCGAGGATGCCCTCCGCGAGCTCGTGACGCTGCCTCCGATCGACGAAGGCGCGATTCTCGAGACGTGCAATCGCGTCGAGGTCGTTGCCGCGACGGGTGACGGCGATGCTGCGGTCGAGGCGTTGTCGCACTTCCTCGTAGCACGCAATAACGGGGGGCAACGGGAGCTCGACCAGCACCTGTCAGTGTACCGCGGACGCGACGGCGTCCGCCACCTCTTTCGTGTCGCAGCAAGCCTCGACTCGATGGTCGTGGGGGAGCCGCAGATTCTCGGCCAGCTCAAGGACTTCTACGGACGCGCCGCCAGCGTCGGTAGCGCCGGCACGATCCTTCACCGGTGTTTTCATCGGTCCTTCAGCGTCGCCAAGCGCGTACGGACCGAGACCGGCATTGCCACCCGTGCGGTGTCCGTTAGCTCGGCAGCGGTGGAACTCGCCTGTAAGATCTTCGATCGGTTGGAGGACAAGACCGCGATGCTGATCGGCGCCGGGACGATGAGCGAGCTTGCGGCTCGTCACCTGCTCGCACAAGGCGTGCGCAGCGTCATCGTCGCCAACCGTACCTTCGACCGCGCCGTCGAGCTGGCGCGTGATCTTCAAGGGACGCCGATACCATTCGACGACTTGTCGCGGTATCTGCACATGGCCGATGTGGTGATCGGCTCGACGAGCGCCGACAGCTACGTGCTGAGCTCGGCACAGATGGTCGACGTGTTGCGCCAGCGCAAGTACCGCCCGCTCTTCCTCATCGACCTCGGCGTGCCTCGCAACTTCGATCCGCACATCAACGACATCGACAACGTGTACCTGTACGACATCGACGATCTCGCTGGCGTCGCGGACACGAACCGGGACGAACGCCAACGAGAAGCAGCAAAGGCTGAAACCATCATCGAGGCCGAAGTCGACGGTTTCTGTCGGTGGCTGAGTAACCTCGATGCCGTTCCAACCATCGTTGCTTTGCGAGACCGGCTGGAGAGCATCCGCCGCGGCGAGCTCGAAAAGACCTTGGCCAGTCTGCAGGAGCTGCCACCGCGCGATCGCGAAGCGCTCGAAGCGATGACGCAGGCAATCGTCAACAAGATCCTCCACACACCCATCACGCTGCTCAAGCAGCAGGACCGCGCTCTCGAGACATTTTACATCGCCGCGGCGCGTCAGCTTTTTGGTCTCGAGGAACCGGACGACTCTTGAGCGCGGCGATCCGCATCGGCACGCGCGGCAGCGCCTTGGCGCTGGCGCAGGCGGGCTGGGTACAAACGCAGTTGCTGCGCGTGCACCCGGGGGTCGACGTGGTGCTGGTGACGATCAAGACATCGGGTGATCGCTTCGTCGATCGACCACTTCGGGACATTGGCGGCAAGGGTCTGTTCGTGAAGGAAATTGAGGATGCGTTGCTGACTGGGACTATCGACTGCGCCGTCCACTCGATGAAGGATCTACCCGCAGCGATTGCGCCCGGGCTTTCGATCGCAGCGATCCCCGAGCGCGAGGATCCCCGCGACGTTCTGGTCGCGCGCTTGGGCGGGTCTTTGGCTCAGCTGCCGCGCGCCGCCGCTGTCGGTACCAGTAGCCTACGGCGCGCCGCGCTGCTGCGTCATGCGAGGCCGGACCTGGTCATCAAGCCGCTCCGTGGGAATGTCGACACGCGCTTGCGCCATCTGCGCGAGCCGAGCTCCCTCGACGCAATCGTCCTCGCCGCCGCAGGCCTGCGGCGGCTCGCCCTTACACCCGATGGAACCCAGCTCCTCGACGTCGACGAGTTCATTCCGGCGATCGGCCAAGGCGCGTTGGCGATTCAGACGCGTGACAATGCG
>Ga0187892_10006504_pt1 | contig 17277 bp, 13 predicted proteins | sample MA1701073metaG_FD_139345 | JGI IMG/M metagenome (GOLD analysis project Ga0187892, IMG submission 139345) | Bio-ooze microbial communities from a basaltic lava cave in the Kipuka Kanohina Cave System on the Island of Hawaii, USA - MA170107-3 metaG ... | reverse complement strand
TGATGGCCCCGCCGCCGGCGGCCGCCACCGGCGCTGCGGTGGAGACCAGCTCCCGAGAGCTCGGCTTGCGAGTGGTGCTGGAACGAGTCGTCGAACGACCCCTGCCCGTGCCGGTCGGCATGAAGACCCTCCCGTTCAGTTCGTTGGGTTGTTCCCAGAGGTGCGCGGTAGGTGTTGCGCACACCTATCTGAGGTTTGTGCAGCAGCGTACACCCGCCTCCTTTTCGAAATCAGGTGGATCTTTGGAAGTTTGCGCACCGTAGGCCGGTCACCAAGGGTCCCAGCAGCGCGACACTCGTGGCATGCCGACGCCCACGGAGGTCTTCGCTACGCAGGACCTGGCTCGAGCGTCGTTGGCCCTGGCCAGGCGTTTCGCGGCGGGCGGCACGATGTGGTGCGCCTCGTCGGCCTGGCCCCACCACGCCCACCACGTGGCCGTGGAGTTCGTCCACCCGGTGATCGTGGGCAAGCGGGCGCTGGCCGCGGTGGCCGTGGTCCCCGACGGTGAGCTGGCCGCCGACCTGCGGGGCGCGGTCCAGTCGGGCGACATCCTGCTGGTGCTGGCGGATGCCGACGACGCCGAGGCCGTCGACGTGCTGCGCCGAGGAACGGCGTGGGGCACCGAGACCGTGTGGCTGGGCGCCGGCACGCGCCGCCCACCCGCGGGTGCGGCCGACCACGTCCTGTGGCTGGACACCGACGACCCGCTGGCGGCGTCGGAGGGTTTCGTCCGCCTCTACCACCTGCTCTGGGAGCTCACCCACGTGGTGTTCGAGCACCCGGGCCTGCTCAAGCCCGAGCCAGAGTGCACGGACGAGGTCTGCATCACCTGCTCCGACGAGGGCCGCCTGGCCGAGGTCGTCTCGGTGGACGGCGACGAGGCCGTGGTGCGCACGCCCGACGGCTCGGAGCGCATCGACGTGTCGCTGATCGACGCGCCGGGACCCGGCGACCTCGTGCTGGTCCACGCCGGGTTCGCCATCACGTCCGAGGTGGCGTGAGGCCGTGAAGTGGAGGCGACCGTGAGCGAGAGCACCGACTTCCTCTATCCCTTCATCGAGGGCGACGAGACCGACGCCGGCTCGCTGCTGGCCGACCTGGCCACCTCGGCGGAGGCCAAGTGGCAGACGAGCCTCCGGCTCTGCGACGAGACCGTCGACCGCTACGAGTCTGTGCTCCGGACGGCGGCGGCGGCCATGGCCGAGCGGTTCGCGGCCGGGGGGCGGCTGTTCGTCTTCGGCAACGGCGGCAGCGCCACCGACGCCGAGGGCGTCGCGCGGCTCTACACCCACCCGCCGTCGGGGCGGCCCCTGCCGGCGCGCTCGCTCGTGTCGGACCTGGCCGTGATCACGGCCCTCTCGAACGACGTCGGCTTCGACAAGGTGTTCTCCCGCCAGCTCATCGCCCATTCCCGGCCCAACGACATCGCCATGGCCTTCTCGACCAGCGGGAACTCCGACAACCTCATGGTCGCCTACGCCGAGGCGGCCAAGCGCGGCCTGCTCACCGTCGGGCTGGCCGGCATCGACGGTGGGCGCATGGCAGTCGACCCCGACGTGACGCACTGCATCGTGGCCCACTCCCAGAGCGTCCATCGGGTGCAGGAGGCCCAGTCGGCGGCCACCCACCGGCTGTGGGCCTACGTACAGGAGGCGCTGGCGCCGGTCGCCGTCTGAGGGCGGCGTGCTCGACGCCGTCGGGGCCCTCGACTACCACCGGCTGACGGAGCACCGGCCCGGCCACCGGCTGGCCGACGACCCGCGGATCGTGCGGAGCTTCCGGCCCATGGCCTGGGAGCACCGGCCTCCGCCGTTCAAGGCCTATCCCGGCCGCGAGATCGTGCCGCTGCCGGCGGACCTGGCGGCCGACCGGCTCGGACGTCTCCTGTTCCTCTCGGCCGGCGTCGTCCGCCGGATGGACGCCTTGGGCGGGACGCTCTGGTTCCGGGCCGCCGGCTCGGCCGGCAACCTGGCCCCCGTCGAGGTCTACGTGGTCGACGCCGCCGGGGTGTTCCACTACCAGCCGCGCGACCACGCGCTGGTCCGGATCGGGGAGGGCGTTCCCGGCACGGGCCGGGCCCTCGTGCTCACGGGGGTCGCCTGGCGGACCTGCTGGAAGTACCGCGAGCGGGGGTTCCGCCACCTGTGGTGGGACGCCGGCACGATGCTCGCCCAAGTCCTCGAGCTCGAGCCGGAGGCGCGCGTGCAACTCGGCTTCGTGGACGACGCCGTCGCCGCTCTGGTGGGAGCCCGGGCGCCCGGCGAGATCCCTCTCGCGGTGGTGCCCCTCGACGGGACGCCGCTCGACCTGGCCGGGCGGAGGCGGCTTCCCGCGGCCCGCGGGGAGCTGGGACCGCCGGCGACGGTGTTCCCCCTGGTCACGGCGGCCGCGGCCGCGGGAGCGCTCGCCGCACCGGCCGCGGTGGAGGGCTGGCGGGCGGCGGGAGCGGCTGCGTGCCACCCGGCACCCACCACCGGGCATCGCCTGGGGACGCCGATCGAGGACGTCATCCGCCGTCGGGGCTCCACCCGGCAGTTCGCGCCCGGCCGGCCGGCGCCCGCGGAGCTGCTCACGGGCGCCCTGCCGTGGGCGGCGCGGCAGGTGCCCTGGGACCTCGGCGAGGGCACGCTCCTCGGCCACGACGTGCTCGTCCACGACGTCGAAGGGTTCGAGCCCGGTGGCTACCGCCTCGGGCCGGAAGGGACCCGCCTGCTGGCCGCCGGCGACGTGCGCGGTGCCGGGCGCCACCTGTGCCTGGACCAGGACCTCGGCGGCGACGGCGCCTTCACCGTGTTCTCCGGCGCCGAGCTGGAACCGGTCGTGACCGCCCTCGGCGACCGCGGCTACCGGGCGGCGCAGCTCGAGTCCGGGATCGTCGCCGGCCGGCTGCACCTCGCCGCCTACGGGTGCGGCCTGGGCGCCACCGGGTTGACCTTCTTCGACGAGGGCGTCCGGCGGTTCTTCGACACGCAGGCCAGCCCGATGCTGGTCACGGCGGTGGGGGCACCTGCGTACCGGTCCCGCCCGGGCGGCCTGCCGGGCCGGCCCGTGGTCATGGTCGGCCGCTGAGGGGCGCCTCTGGCGGACGAGCTAGAAGGCGGGTGCGGGCTTGCGGCCGATGGTCATGGGCCCGCAGGTGCAGAGGCTCTCCTCGCAGTGGTGCACGCCGGCGTTGGCGGCCAGGCGGTCCAGGACACCCTCGAGCGTACGGGAGAGCGACTGGAGCTCGGCGATGCGCTCAATGGTCTCGGTGAGCTTGCGCTCGACGAGGAGAGCCAGCTCGGGGTGGTTCTCGCCACAGCAGCCCTCGGCGACGTGCAGGAACTCCTTGGCTTCCGTGAGGCTGAGCCCGAGCACCTTGGCCCGGTTGACCAGCTCGATCCGCCGCAGCGCCTCGTCGTCGTAGCGCCGGTACCCCGCATCGGTGCGCTCGACGGGCTCGACCAGGCCGAGCTCCTCGTAGTAGCGGAGGGCCTTGCGCGACAGACCGGTGCGACGACCGACCTCGGCCACGCCGAGCAGCTGATTGGTGTCGGTACCCACGTCGGCGAACGGTACCGCCGGTCGCCCCTCTATCGGGGCGGCCCGGCTACGCGGCCGTGCCGTAGGGCTGGCCGATGTCCTCGTAGCACTCTGCGTGGTAGTGCTCGACACGGGCCCACACGCCGTCGACGTACACGTTGGCGATGACCTGGATGGTGCGGTGGCGGGCACGGAACTTCACAGGAAGACCGCAGCCGGCGCAGGTGGCCGAGCTCCCGGCCTCCACGACGCGGCTCACGGCCCGGCTGGAGAAGACGCTCTGCATCGTCATAGTTCCAAGCATCGGCACCTCGCAGGGGAAGATTGAGGCGGTTCCGGCTGAAGTCTGGGTGACCCCGTCGCCAAAGTGGTGGATGGGGCTTGACGCCGTGGCGACGATCTGCAAGTTTTCACTTCGCGTCGGGGCCAGGGGTGCGTCCGCCGTGCACCCCAGCCCCGGCCCTTCGCGCTGAAGATCGATCGATCGAGAGATCGGCGCGCCCGTCGGTAAGATCCCGGTCGATGCCGGTGCGTGCAAGGGTCCCTCCGGACGAGCCGTCGTTCGGCGTCAATGCCGGGCTGGTCGACGAGCTCTACGAGCGGTATCTCGCCGATCCGGCGAGCGTGGCCGACAGTTGGCGGGACTTCTTCGAGGACTACAAGCCCGAGCCGCCGGCGCGGCCGGGGCCGCCTGCGGGTGGGCCCGAGACCCCGGCGGCCGACCGGCCCGGGGCCAGGGCCGCCGGGCGGCCGAAGGGCGCGCCGGTGCTGTCCGACGGCGACAGGGTCGAGCTCCTCCGGGGGGCGGCGGCACGCGTCGCCGAGAACATGACCGCGAGCCTCACCGTGCCCACGGCCACGAGTACCCGGGTGGTCCCGGCCCGGCTGCTCGAGGTCAACCGCCAGGCCGTCAACCGCCATCTCGGCCGCGTGGGCTCCACCAAGGTCAGCTACACGCACCTCATCGGCTACGCGGTCGTGCGCGCCCTCGAGTTCGTGCCGGCCATGAAGTCCACGTACCTCGACGACGAGGGCGGGCCCAAAGTGGTCCACCACGCGGGCGTCGGACTCGGCCTGGCGGTGGACGTCGTCCGTTCCGACGGGTCGCGCCGGTTGCTGGTGCCCGTCATCCGCGACGCCGACGCGCTGGACTTCGTGGCCTTCCACGCCGCCTACGAGGATGCGTTGCGGCGCGTCCGCTCGGGGCGGGTGACCCCCGAGGACTTCAGCGGCGCGCTGCTGACGCTCACCAACCCCGGCACGCTCGGCACGGTGGCGTCGGTGCCGCGGCTGCTGGCCGGCCAGAGCGCCATCATCGGGGTCGGGGCGGTCGGGTACCCGGCCGAGTTCGGCGGCGCCGACCCTCGCACGCTGGGCGAGCTGGGCGTGTCGAAGACGGTCACGCTGACGTCGACCTACGACCACCGCGTCATCCAGGGGTCCGAGTCGGGGTTGTTCCTGGGGCGGGTCCACGAGCTGCTGCTGGGGGCCGACGGGTTCTACGACGACGTGTTCCGGTCCCTCGGCGTGCCTACGAGGCCGTGGAGTGGCGGACGGACTCGACCCCCCTCGACCGGACCGACGTCCGCGAGGTCAAGCAGGTTCACGTGATGCGGCTCATCAACACCTACCGGGTGCGGGGCCACCTGATCGCCGACCTTGACCCCTTGGGGCTCAAGGAGCCGCAGACCCACCCCGAGCTCGATCCCGCCACGCTCGGCCTGACCATCTGGGACCTCGAGCGCGAGTTCTTCGTCGACAACCTGGCCGGGCGCGACCGGATGACGCTCGACGAGATCCTGGGAGTGCTGGGCGACGCCTACTGCCGCCGGCTGGGCGTGGAGTACATGCACATGTCGGACCCCGACCAGAAGCGCTGGATCCAGGAGGCGGTCGAGGGGAGGCCCCTTCCCCTCGACACGGCCGATCAGCTCTGGATCCTCGACCGCCTCAACGCGGCCGAGGCCTTCGAGCGGTTCCTGCACACGAAGTACGTGGGTCACAAGCGGTTCGGCCTCGAGGGCGCCGAGAGCCTCATCCCGCTCCTGGAGGAGCTGCTCGACTGCGCCGCCGCCGCCGGCTGCGTCGAGGCGGTGATGGGCATGGCCCACCGGGGCCGGCTCAACGTGCTGGCCAACGTCGTGGGCAAGCCGCTGGCCCAGATCTTCCGGGAGTTCGAGGGCGACCTCGACCCCGCCACCACCCAGGGGTCGGGCGACGTGCAGTACCACGTGGGCGCGGCGGGCAAGTTCGTCGGCCGCCACGACCGCACCCTCCCCGTACTGCTCGCCTCCAACCCGTCGCACCTCGAGGCCGTCGACCCGGTCGTCGAGGGCATGGTCCGGGCCCGCCAGGACCTGCTCGGGGCGCACCGGTCGTCGACGGTCGTGGCCGTGCTGATCCACGGCGACGCCGCCTTCGCCGGTCAGGGCGTCGTGGCCGAGACGCTCAACCTGTCGGCCCTCCGGGGCTACCGGGTCGGGGGCACGGTCCACATCGTGGTCAACAACCAGCTCGGCTTCACCACCGGCCCGGCCGAGGCCCGCTCCTCGGTGTACCCGACCGACGTGGCCAAGATGGTCCAGGCGCCCATCTTCCACGTCAACGGCGACGACCCGGAGGCCTGCGTGCGAGCGGCCCGGTTGGCCTTCGCCTTCCGCCAGGCGTTCCACAAGGACGTCGTGATCGACATGGTGTGCTACCGCCGCCACGGGCACAACGAGGGCGACGATCCCTCGTACACCCAGCCCTTGATGTACCGCCGCATCGAGAGCCGCCGCTCGGTCCGCAAGCTCTACACCGAGACGCTCGTCCGCCGGGGCGACATCACCGGCGAGGAGGCCGAGCGGGCGCTGGAGGACTTCCTGGCCCGGATGCAGACGGCCTTCGACGAGACGCGCCACGCCAGCGTCCCGCCCGCGGAGCGCCCGGCGACTCCGGCGCGCCCGGCCGTGGTCTCGTCGCCGTCGACGCCGACGGGCGTGGAACCCGCCGCTCTCGACCGCATCGTCGACGTCCTCGGCCGGCCGCCGGAGGGCTTCACCGTGCACCCCAAGCTCCTGCGCCAGCTCGAAGCCCGCCAACAGCTCTACGCCGAGGGCGTCGTCGACTGGTCGTTGGGCGAGACCCTGTCCATGGGCTCGCTCCTCCTGGAGGGCACCGACGTGCGACTCTCCGGCCAGGACACCCGTCGCGGCACCTTCTCCCAGCGGCACGCCGTGGTGGTCGACTACGAGACCGGCCGGGAGTGGATCCCCCTCGAGGGGCTCGGTGCGGGCCAGGGTCACCCCTGGCTGTACGACTCCACGCTGTCGGAGTACGCCGCGCTCGGCTTCGAGTACGGCTACTCGACCGCCCATCCCGGGGCCCTCGTCCTGTGGGAGGCTCAGTTCGGGGACTTCGCCAACGGCGCCCAGGTGATCATCGACCAGTTCGTGGCCGCCGCCCAGGACAAGTGGGGACAGCCGTCGGGGCTCGTGCTCCTACTGCCGCACGGCTTCGAGGGGCAGGGTCCGGAGCACTCGTCGGCCCGGGTCGAGCGGTTCCTCACCCTCTGCGCCGGCAACAACCTGCAGGTCGCCAACCCCACCACTGCGGCGCAGTACTTCCACCTCCTCCGGCGCCAGGCCCGCATGGAGCCGCGGCGCCCTCTCGTGGTCCTGACGCCCAAGTCGCTGCTGCGGGCCCGGTCGGCCCGCTCCGCCCTCGCCGACCTCACTACGGGTGGGTTCTCGGAGGTCCTCGACGACCCGACCCTCCCCGACGGTGCCTCGGTTCGGCGCGTCGTCCTGGCGTCGGGAAAGGTGGCCCACGAGGCCCTCGTCCGGCGCGACGAGCGGGGTGCGCCGGTGGCCGTCATGCGGCTGGAGCAGCTGGCGCCGTGGCCGGCCGCCCGCCTGGCCGAGGTGCTCGGTCGCTATCCGGGCGCCGAGCTCGTCTGGCTGCAGGAGGAGCCCGAGAACATGGGCCCCTGGCGCTTCGTGCAGGCCCGGACCCGGGAGACCGACCTGCGCTCGGGACGGAGCGCGGACGGGGCCGCGGATCCGTCGGAGATCCGGCCTGTCACCCGGCCGGCCTCGCCGAGCCCGGCGTCGGGCAGCTCCACCACGCACCAGCGGGAGCAGGCCCAGCTGCTCGAGCGGGCGGTGGAGGGTGCCTGAGGTCGAAGGACCCTCGTCGACGGGCCTGCGGGGCACCGGGCGCCATCCTCTACGGCCCTGGCGGGGGATGCTTGACTGATACGGAATGCCTGCCGCCCCGGACGATGTCGTGTTGGACGAGCGCTCGGATGCGGCTCCCTCGCCGGCGGCGCCACGCCATGTCGTGGTGGACGGCTCCAACCTGGCCACCGAAGGTCGTTCGCTGCCCAGCCTGGCCCAGCTGGACGAGGCCGTCCGGGCGTATCGCGCCGAGCGCCCCGACGAGGAGATCATCGTGGTGGTCGACGCCTCCTTCGGCTATCGCATCGACGAGTCCGAGCGGGCGATCTTCGAGGAGGCCGAGGAGGCCGGCGAGATCGTGTCGCCCCCGGCGGGCGCCATCGGCCGCGGCGACAAGTTCCTCCTCCAGATCGCCGACAGGATCGATGCCGTCGTCCTGTCCAACGACTCGTTCCAGGAGTTCCACGGGGAGTACGGCTGGCTATTCGACGAGGGTCGCCTGATGGGGGGCAAGCCGGTCCCGGCCGTGGGCTGGATCTTCACCGCCCGGACGCCCGTGCGCGGGCCTCGGAGCCGGGTGGCGGTCCGGGAGGCGCAGCGCAAGCGCAAGCCGCGCTCTGAACCGGTGCGGGCCGCCATCGCCGAGGCGACGGTGGAGGCGGTGCTCCCGCAGCGCGAGAAGTCGTCGTCGCGCCGCCGGAGCCGGCGACGCAGCGGGTCGGGGCCGACCGAGCCCATCAACGCCCCACTGCCGTTCATCACGTTCATCGCCGACCATCCCCTGGGCAGTGAGGTCGAGGGGGAGGTCGAGTTGTTCACCTCGCACGGCGCCTTCGTTGTCGCCGGCGGTGCCCGGTGCTACGCGCCCGTCTCGGGGTTGGGCGAGCCGCCGCCGCGCAGCGCCAAGGAGGTCGTCCACCGGGGCGAGGTGCGCACCTTCGTGGTCCAGGCCCTGGACGCGCCTCGGCGGGGCATCGAGCTCGCCCTGCCGGGGCTGGCCCGGATCGCCGGCGCGCCCACGGCCGAGACGGTGGAGGCGGAGATCGACGTTGGTTCCCGCCCGGCACGCCGGCGCCGCTCGGCCGCCGCCGATGCGACCGCGGCGGACGTCACGGTCGGGCGGGCCGACGACACCCCGGCCACCGACGAAGCGGCCGGGCCGGTTCCGGCCCCACCCCGGTCCCGGCGGGCCAGGAAGGCGGCGGCGAAGGTGGCCGAGCCGGTCGTCGACGCGATCACCGCGCCCGACGCGGCGGACGCGCCGACGCCCGTGAAGGCGGTCAGGAGGGCGCCGGCGAAGCGGGCCGCAGCCAAGAAGGCACCCCCGCCCGTCGTCGACGCGATCACCGCGCCAGACGCGGCCGACGCGTCGAAGACCGCGGCAGCGGCGGGGGAGGTCACCAAGATAACGCCGGCGAGGCGGGCCGCGGCCAGGAAGGCCCCCGCCAGGAAGGCCCCCGCCAGGAAGGCCCCCGCCAGGAAGGCCCCCGCTCCAGTCCTTGACGCGATCACCGAGCTCGACGCGGTGACCGCGTCGAAGACCACCGAGGCGGTGAAGGCCGCCAACAAGGCGCCGGCCAAGAAGGCGGCGGCGAGGAAGGCACCCGCGGCGGTCGTTGACGCGATCTCCGCGCCAGACGCGGCGAACGCGTCGACGACCGGGAAGGCGGCGAAGGCGTCAACGACCACGAAGGCGGCGAAGGCCACGAAGGCGGCCAAGAAGGCGCCGGCGAAGCGGACGGCTCGTCGCGACTCGGCGCCGACCACCTCGCCCGGCTGACGTGCGGATCGCGACCTGGAACGTCAACTCGCTCCGGGCGCGGGTCGGGCGGGTGGAGGAGTGGCTGGGCTACGCCCGGCCGGACATCCTCTGCCTGCAGGAGACGAAGCTGGCCGACGCCGCCTTCCCGGCCCTGGCCTTCGGAGCTCTGGGCTACGAGTCGGCCCATTGGGGCCAGGGGCAGTGGAACGGCGTCGCCATCCTCAGCCGGATCGGCATCGCGGACGTCTCGGCCGGGTTCGACCTCTCAGCGGCTTCGACCGGACCCGACGATGCGACGGGCGAGGCCCGGGTGTTGTGGGCCACCTGCGGGGGCGTGCGGGTGGGCTCGGTGTACGTTCCCAACGGCCGCATGGTGGGCACGTCGCACTACGAGGCCAAGCTGCACTGGCTGGAGTGCCTTCGCCGCCAGCTCGCCGAGCGCGATCCCGCAGAGCCGCTCGTGGTCTGCGGCGACTTCAACGTCGCGCCCGACGATCGCGATGTCTGGGACCCGACCAAGCTCCACGGCGCGACCCACGTCAGCCCTCCTGAGCGCGAGGCCCTCCGGGCGCTCGCCGAATGGGGTCTGGTGGACGCCTTCCGGAGGCGCTACTCGCAGGACCGGCTGTACTCCTGGTGGGACTACCGGGCGGGCGACTTCCACCAGCATCGGGGGTTACGCATCGACCTGGTCCTGGCCACGGCGACACTGGCGGAGACGACGTCGTTCGCCCTGATCGATCGCAACGCCCGCAAGGGCAAGGCTCCGTCCGACCACGCCCCACTGCTCGTCGACTTCGAGTACCCGCCCGCCTCTCACGAGGCGTCGTCACCCACGACCGTCAACAGCGCGTCGCCGTAGCGCTCGGCCTTCACCGGCCCGACGCCGGGCAGGGCGAGCAAGGCCTCGCGGCTCCGCGGCCGGGCCTCGGCCACGGCTTGGAGCGTCGCATCGTGGAGCACGACGAAGGCAGGGACGCCAGACGCCCGGGCCGTGGACGCCCGCCATGACCGGAGTGCCTCCAGCACGCCGGGGTCGGCCGTGGAGGCGGTCCCGGGGCGTGCGGTCGAGCGGCGGAGCGGCCCGAGGCGCGACCGCGACGCGGCCATGAAGCGTCGCCACTCGACACCGGTGCCCCCCTCCTCCAGATCCCGGACGACCGCTTCCAGCGCCTCGAGGAACGGTGACGGGGACCGCGCGGAGGTGCGGGCGCCGGAGGTGCGCCGCTCGGCCCACGAGCAGTGCAGCTCGCGACGGGCGCGCGTGGCGGCCACGTAGAGCAGGCGGCGTTCCTCGGACCGGGCCTCGGGCGTGGTGGCGTGGCCGATCGGGACGAGGCCCTGCTCGAGGCCGGCGAGGAAGACGACGGGCCATTCCAGGCCCTTGGCGGCGTGGAACGTGGCCAGCTCGACGGCCCCGCCGGCCGGAGCACGCCGCGGGTCGTCGGATCGCAGGGCCGTGTCGAGCCAGGCGATATGCCCGGCGGCAGTGGCCGAGGGATCCGTTGCCAGGTGCTCCTCGGCCAGTCGGACAAGGCCCTCGAGTGCGTCGCGCCGGGCGCGGGTGGCGTCGTCGCCGTCGCCTTCCTCGCCCCGCAGGTCGTGGGCGCGCTGGCGCAGGTCGGCGAGGACGGTCCGCAGCGGTGTGGCCGGCGCCGCCGCCAGCTCGCCCAGCACGGCGGCCACCTCGGTGCCCTGGAGGAAGGGCAGCGCGCCCCGCAGGCGGTAGGGCACGGCGGCGGCCCGCAGCGCCCGCTCGAGCACGAGGAGCTGGGCGGTGGTGCGGGCGAGGACGGCCATCGACGACCAGCCGCCGGCCGCCCGCCGCCGGAGCGCCCGGGCGATCTCGCGGGCCTCGTCCGTGTCGCTGGCGTACGACCGGATGGTCGGGATCGGCCCCGCGGGCTGGTTGGGGACCAGGGGGGACAGGAGCCCTCCGGGACGGCTCTCCAGCACCGTGTTGGCCACGGCGAGGATCTGCGGCGATGACCGGTAGTTGTGGTCGAGGCGGATCACCCTGGCGGTGGGGAAGCGGCGGCGGAAGCCGGTCAGGGCTGTGGCGTCGGCACCGTTCCACGCGTAGATGGCCTGCTCGGGGTCGCCGACCACGCAGAGGTCGAGCCGGTCGCCGCGCCAGGCGTCGAGCAGCCGCAGCTGCAGCGCATTGACGTCCTGGTACTCGTCGACGAACAGGTGCCGGAAGCGCCACCGCTGGGAGGCGGCGAAGGCGGCGTCGGTCTCGAGTGCGGCGGTGCACTGCGCGAGGAGGTCGTCGAAGTCCAGGGCGCGTCGACGGCGCTTCTCGTGCTCGTAACGGGCGAACACGGTGGCCATGGCAGTGGGTGGGAGCGGGAGCCGCCGGCCGGCGGCTCCCGCCTCGTCGGCGTAGCGCTCGGGGGCGACGAGGCGGGCCTTGGCCCACTCGATCTCGGCTGCGATCTCGCCCAGCGACGCGGCGGCTCTCGGGGGGACGAGCGGGACCAGCAGAGGTGCCTTACGGGCCAGGACGGCCTGCGGCGCGTGGCCGCGGTCCGCCCACCATCGGCGCAGCTGGGCCAGGGCCAGACCGTGGAAGGTGCCGGCCGCGACCGGCTCCCGCAGGCCCAGGGCGCCGAGTCGCTCCCGCAGCTCGCCGGCGGCGCGGCGGGTGAAGGTGACCGCGAGGACGTGCTGGGCGTCGGCCGTGCCGGTGGCCACCCGGTGGGCGATCCGTCGGGTGAGCACCCGCGTCTTGCCCGAGCCGGCACCGGCCAGGATGCAGAGCGTGGGCGAGTCGTCGGTGACCGCGTTCCGCTGCGCCGGGTCGAGGTCGGCGAGCAAACCCAGCGGCGAGGTGCTCACGCCGGGGGACCGTAGCGACGGGGTACGACGCGACCGCGGATGGTCGGCGGCAGGCGCCGGCGGTCCGGCGGCGGCTCGGCCCGGCGCAGCGGCACTGTCACAGGCCGTCGTTACGGTTCCGGCCATGGAGATCAACTGCGACGAGTGCACGATGCAGCACACGTCGGCCTGTGCCGACTGCGTGGTCACCTTCATCTGCGACCGTGAGCCCGGGCGGGCGGTGGTCGTCGACGTCGTCGAGGTGCGGGCGCTCCGCCTCCTGCACGAGGCCGGCATGGTCCCCGACCTGCGCTTACGAGCCTCCGGCTGACCCCTGGTATCCACCTGCGGGCCGGAGACCCGGTGCTACCGTCGGGCCGGGGTGGCCCGACCTCCGGGCCCGTCGGCATGGGGTGCGCGCGTGCGGAAGCTTCACCTTGTCGGGGCGACCTCCGACCTCGAGGCACTGTTGTTCACCGCCCGGAAAGGGTCCAAGTCCGGCGGCTACGTCGTCTCGCTCGACGACGAGTTGCTCGGTGCGATCGCCGACACGCAGCGACGCCGGTCGGGCGAGCCCGCCGAGGCCGAGGCCCGTGTCCTCCCGCCGCCGCCGGCACCGGCCACCCGCCCGCCCGCCGGCCAGCGGGCGGTGAGCAGCCTCACGCCCCGCGAGATGCAGGCCCGGCTGCGCGCCGGCCGCTCGATCGAGGAGGTGGCGGCCGAGGCCGGTGTCGAGCGGGAGTGGGTCGAGCGCTTCGCCGTCCCCATCCTCGCGGAGCAGGCCCAGGTGGTCGAGCTGGCCCGCAGCCTCGTGTACGCCAAGCCTCGGCTCGGCGGCTCATCACAGCCGCTGGCCGAGTCCGTCGTGTGGAACCTCTCCGACCGTGGGGTCTGGCTGAGCGAGGACGTGCTCGATCGGTCGTGGAACGCCTACCAGCTGCACGACGCGGTCTGGATGATCCGGTTCCGGTTTCGGGCCCGGGGCCGGGAGCAGGAGGCGCTCTGGGAGCTTGACGTGCCGGAGGCGCGCCTGGTGGCGCGCAACCGGATGGCGTCGGAGCTGGGGTTCGTCGAGAAGGGTCGGCGGCGGGGTGAGCCGCGCCCCGAGCCCGACGGGCCGGTCGAGGCGGGCGCCGCGGCGGCACCCGCACCCGTCCTCGCCCCGGCTCCTCGCGGTCCGGCACCCGCCCGGCGCCCGGAGCCGACGGCGCGTCGCACCGACGTGCCTCGTGGTCGACCCCCGCGCAGCTCCGGGCCGAACCGCCCGCCGGCGAAGGCCGGGCAGGGCCGCCCGGCGGCGAGCGCCAGATCGGGCACGGCGACGGCCAAGAAGGGCCGGGCCGTCGCCCCACCCACGGATGAGGTTCCCCGCGGCCGGCCGGCTCGAAGCGCACCGGGCACCAAGGCGTCCACGGCACGGAGGGCACCGGCGGCCAAGGCCGCTGGAGCCGCCAAGCCCTCTGTGGTCGTCAAGGCCGTGCCCCCACGCACCTCGCGCCCGGCTGCGGCTCGTTCTTCGGCCAAGGGTTCCGCGTCGAAGGGACCGTCGTCGGCGACCGCGCCCCGCCGCAGCGCCCCGCGACGGACGGCCCGGGTGCCCGCTCCTACGACGGCCCGGGCCGAGCCGGGCCGCACCCGGCCGGCTCCGGAGGAACCGCCGCGACGTATCGGCACGACCTACACCCCGCCGGGCGGCGCGGCCCGCACCTCGGTCGCCGAGGCGGGCACCGCTCGGGAGCGTCGACCGGTGCCCACGGCCGGCGTGCGGGCCGCGACGCGGAGGTTGACGGCGGCGCGCCTCACCGCCAGCCGGGCCACCCCCGGCCGGCCCGGGACCGCGGGCGGGCCGTCGCGACCGCAATCGGGGCGCCCGGGCCTGCGGGCCGTTCCCCACACCTCGTTCGCATCGTCCTCGACGGCGTTGCTCCAGGAGCTGCCGTTGTCCGACGAGCCGTCGACCGGACGGGGCGCGCGGTTCGAAGAGGTGGTGGCCGCGGGGGGCGAGGACTCCGACGCGCCCGCCCGGGTGGCGACCCCGCTGGGTCCGGCCGGCTCCTCGGCCAGTCCTGCGGAGGCCCTCGACTGGGAGCTCGACATCGACCTCGACGTGTCGGCGGCGGCCAGCGACGAGGCGTCCCCTCCGGGGCCCATCCCGCTGGCGCCACCGCCGTTCGTCCCCAGGCCGCTGCCGTCGGCCCGGTGGGGTGCCGATCCGTCGCCGGCGCCCTCACGGTCGCGGGACGCCCGACCGACCGAGGACCGACCGAGTGACGTGAGGTCGAGCGAGGCGCGCTCCAGCGAGCCGAGGCCGAGCGAGCCGAGGCCGAGCGACACGCGACCCGGCGAGCCGCGGCCCAGCAGCTCGCGGTCCCGGCCGGCGCGCAGCATCAGCGAGCAGATCGTGGCCCTGGCACCCGTCGTGCGGGTCGACTCGTCGATCCCATCGCCGGAGCCGGCCGAGCACGACGGCGGGAGCCGGCGCCGGAGAGGGCTGCGCCGCTCCTGACCGCCGCCCCCCGGTGACCCACCTCCTGGTCACCAATGACTTCCCGCCGAAGATCGGCGGCATCCAGTCCTACCTGTGGGAGCTGTGGCGCCGGCTGGATCCGACACAGTTCGCCGTACTGACGCCGGACCATCCCGGTGCCGCCGCCTTCGACGCCACCCAGGCGTTCGCCATCGAGCGCGTCCCCGCGCGGTTGCTGCTCCCCACCCCGGCCCTCACTCGTCGGGTGCGTGCGCGGTCGGATGTGCTCGCGGCGGAGCTCGTGGCCATGGATCCGGTCCTCCCTCTGGCCTGGATCGGCACGCAGGGGTTGGGCCGGCCCTACGTGGTGCTGGTGCACGGGGCCGAGATGACCGTCCCGGGGGGGCTGCCCGGGAGCGCCGCCGCGCTCCGAAGGGTGCTGCACGGCGCCGCCGGGGTGATCGCCAGCGGCACCTATCCCGCCGACGCCGCGTGCGCCCTGGCCGGCCGCCAGCTCCCGGTGAGCGTGGTCCCGCCCGGTGTTGACTGCGAGCGGTTCCGACCCCCCACCGCCGAGGAGCGGGCGGCGAGCCGGGCCGAGCTCGGAGTGGCTGCCGGCACGGTCGTGGTCGTGACGGTGAGCCGGCTCGTGCCCAGGAAGGGGATCGACGTGCTCATCGCCGCCTGCCGGCTACTGGCGGGGGAGGGCCGCGACCTCACCCTGGTCGTCGCCGGCGAGGGCCGTGACCGGGCCCGCCTGGCCCGCATGGCCGCGGCGGCGCCGTTCCCCGTGCACTTCCTCGGTCGGGTGGCGCCTGGTGCGCTTCCCTCCGTCCTGGGGTGCGGCGACGTCTTCGCCATGCTCTGCCGCAACCGTTGGGGTGGCCTCGAGCAGGAGGGGTTCGGGATCGTGTTACTCGAGGCGGCGGCGTGTGGGCTCCCGGTCGTGGTCGGAGCGAGCGGCGGCGCGGCCGACGCCGTGGCCGACGGGCGCACCGGGAGGGTGGTCGCCCGCCCGGCTGATCCCGCGGCGGCCGCGGCGGTGCTCGCTCCTCTCCTCGACGACGCCGGCCTTCGTGCGCGCATGGGCGCCGCGGCCCGGCGCCGATGTGTCGAGGAGTTCTCGCACGACAGGCTCGCGGTCGTGCTCGGACAGGCGTTGGCCGCCGCGGTCGACGGCGGCCAGGCGCGGCGCTGACGTGCCCGGAACCGGCAGCGATGGCATCCTCGCCGTCGCCCGATGGGTGACGGCCACCTTCGTGGCGGTGTCGGCCGCAGCCGCGGTCCGGCCGGGGCCGTTCGGGGCGCCGGCCGCCGTGGTCGACGGGCTGCTGTTCGCCGCCGGTTGCGGGCTGTTCCTCGCCGCTTACGGCCGGGGGGTCCGCCGCAGCCGGCGGGACCTCATCGGCATCGGTGGGCTGTACTTCCTCGCCGGCGACGTGGCCCCTCCCGCCGTGCGTCGCACGCTGCTGGGTGCCCTGGCGGTGCAGGTGGTGACCGGGATCGCGGCCGCTGCCGCGCAGCCGTACACGATCGTGGCCACCGGTGTGCTGGCTCCCGTGTTCGGCCTCGGCCTGTGCGGCTACTGGGCGTCGCGGCACGGGCGCTTCGACCCTCGTGAGCCGCCTGACGGGGGAGGCTGAACCGTGGCCACCGGACCGCTGCGGACGGTCGGCATCGACGTGGGGGGCACGAAGTGCCTCGCGGTGGCCCTCGCCGGCGGCCGACCGGTGGACGAATCGCGCGTCGCCACCCCTCGGGACAAGGCCGGGCTGCTCGACCGGCTCGCCGGGCTGGCCGCCGCCCTCGGTGGGTCCGGCGGTCCGGCCGGGCTGGGCATCGGACTTCCCGGGCTGGTCGACCGGAGCGGTGCGCTCCATGCCGCGCCGAACCTCCAGGCAGCCGAGGGGGTCGAGGTGGGAACGGCGCTGCGCGCTCGGCTCGGCGTGCCCGTTGTCGTCGACAACGACGCGACGTGTGCCACGTGGGGTGAGCTGTGCATGGGCGCGGCGGGAGGCAAGGCCGACGTCCTCATGGTGACGCTGGGTACCGGGATCGGCGCCGGCCTCGTCTCGTCGGGCCGGCTCGTGCGCGGGGCGCACGGCTTCGCCGGGGAGGTCGGCCACATGGTCGTCAACGAGGGTGGACGCACGTGCCCGTGTGGTCGCCGAGGGTGCTGGGAGCGGTACGCCTCGGGCTCGGGCCTCGGCCACCTCGGTCGGGCACGCGCCCGAGAGGGCCGGGCGGCACGGATCCTCGCGCTGGCCGGCGGAGATCCGGAGTCGATCCGGGGCGACCACGTCGGGACTGCGGCGGGGGAGGGCGACGCCGATGCGGTCGCCGTGGTCGGCGAGCTCGGGAGGTGGGTGGCGCTCGGGCTGGCCAACCTGGTGAGCATCCTCGATCCGGAGCTGATCGTGGTCGGCGGCGGGCTGGTGGCGCTGGGAGACCTGCTGCTCGCGCCGGTCCGTGACGAGCTCGCCTGCCTCCTGGCGACCGAGGGTCGGCCGGACCCCGTCGAGGTGCGGGCCGCCCTCCTCGGCGAG
>Ga0187892_10006503_pt1 | contig 17280 bp, 12 predicted proteins | sample MA1701073metaG_FD_139345 | JGI IMG/M metagenome (GOLD analysis project Ga0187892, IMG submission 139345) | Bio-ooze microbial communities from a basaltic lava cave in the Kipuka Kanohina Cave System on the Island of Hawaii, USA - MA170107-3 metaG ... | reverse complement strand
TCAACGCGAAATCCTCGCGCGGCTTCATATAGACCAGCGAGCCGTGCTGCTTCACGCGCGCCATAAACGACTCGCGCACGATCTTCCACATCGCGTCGAGGTAACGCCGGTCGGGCGCGAACTGGTACGTCCACGAAAGATTGATCAGCGGCTGCCCGCTTTCGCGTCCATCGGCGCAGATGGTTTCGAAGCCGGTCTTGTCGTTCACCCAGAAGACGAGATTGTCGCATACGCGCACGGCGGCTTTCTTGAATTCCTCGTCGCCGGTGAACGCGTAGGCGAACAGCAACTCCGTGAACCACATGTGGCTCGGGTAGGCGGCCGTGTGGTTGTGACGCGGTCCGTGCGAACACATGCCGCCGTTCTGGTACGGGTCGGCGGAGTACGCGCAGATGTCCACGTCGGCGATGTGCTGCGCCTGGGCGAGGCCGCGTTCGAGGCAGTTCGCGCGGCCCGTGCGCAGGTATTCCTGGAACCACTGATGCCCGGCCATCTCTTCGTTGTTCGCGCCGATGTCCCAGCGATAGAACACGTCGCCATAATGCCAGTGGCCGTTGGCGGGGATTGCCCCGTCGGGCGCCCACTGGGCCTGTACTTTTCTCTCGAAGGCAAAGCGCTCGCGCGGCGCATACGCGGGCAGTTTGTCCACTTGAAATACGGCGCAGCGTCGGACGTGTTCGATGTCCAACGCGATCGCGACAGGCCCTTGCGCTCCCCAATGCGCGTACAGGCCGCTCAGTTCCCACGAGAGGAACTGATTGATGATTTGCACGTCGGTGGCGTTCGGCGGCAAGGTAGCGACGAAGAAATCGAGCGTGCGTCCTTCGCCCTGGGTGATGTCCATCGTGCCCGCCCACTCCGGCCAGATCGAGTAACGCACGACGTTGCCGGCCACAGCGAGGCTCTTGGGATGCAGCCCGACCATGTTCCCGCCGGCAACCACGAGCGAGCCTTGATCGCTGGCGAGACCGATATGGCTCCACGTGTATGCCTCGGGCATGTCCTTGCTCTGGAACTTGAAGTCCACAACGTTGCGGAGGAACCACGGCTTCTGCATCGGGTCGTCGCGCAGCAACCCCGGCTGGCGAATGAAGACCCGCCCGGCTCCACCGCCGGTGAGGCCCTTGTGCGTTTCGGCGTAGTTCGCGAGGTCCATCGTGTTGCTGGAGCAAATCTCGAAGTCCTCGGACAACCGGTATGGCTCCATGCGGAAATTGCGCCCGCGGTTGACGTGCACGATGGAGCGTTGCGCCGAGGCCGGTAGACTGGTCCGCAGTTCCATCACCATCGAGCGCAGGTCGATGCCCGGCTCTTGCTTTTCGAGGTTTTGGTAATGATACGTGATCCGCACTTGGGGACGATCCGCGAACAGCGTGAATCGAATCCAAAAATCCAGCAGTGTGCGCTGGTCCTTCGCCTGATGTCTTCCTTCGATGCGGACCGTGGAGCGCAGGGGGTTTGCCTCCTCGACGCGGACGATCTTCGCATCCGATCGCGCCGCCGACATCGTTGTCCCGCTGGCGTCGGTGAGGAGGACATCCAGCATGCCGACCGGCCAATCGTCCACCAGCGAGTCACCGGGACCTTCGGAGAAAGATAGGCTCGTGGACCCCTTCGTTAGCGTGATGTTGCCTCCTTTGCGAAGCACAATCACCGCATTCACCGGCGCTGCCGACTGCGCCAGGCCATCGTTCGGTTCGATGGTGACGAGCCGGTTTTCGCTCGGTCCGAAGTCGAGCGCCAGGTCAAGCAAGCTCCACTGCACCGAACCATCGGGCCAGCAATTCAAGACGCGTGTTGCCAGGGGAAGCCGCTTGCCATTCGAATCCAATGCAACCAGCGCGCCCCGCCCAGAAACCGCGCCCTGCGGCCACGGCACGCCGATGCGGATCGGCTGGGACTTGAGCGCGAGATGCACCCGGTTGGTCAGGGTGAGCTTCTGTTTCATGCCCCAGCGCAACGTGGCGAGGTGAATGTGGGAGGCGCCTCTGCGCGCCGACTGCTGCCTGAAACTTTGGGGGAACGGTCGCTCGGCGCGCAGAGGCGCCTCCCCCATTCGCAAGAGGACTCAGGGACCATCAAAACACCAACTCGACGTTCTCGTACTTCTTCCAATGTCGCGGAGTCAGATGCCCGCTGACCGGCGGCTCGGCGAACGAATACTGCGCGGCGCGTTCGTTGACCACCCAGATCGCCGTGCGGATCGACCATTCGCCGGCTTCCTGGTCGGGATGACACTTCGAGCCGTCCATGTGCACCTGGTCGGGCTGGCCGGTATGATCGTAGATGATCGCTTCCATCTTCCCGAAGGTCGGCGCCTTGCTCGCCTCTTTCACAAGCGACAACAATCGCGCCGACCGCCGTTCCGCCGCCTTCCAATATGCCCAGTCGGCGGAATCGTGCGTAAGGCCGCGATTGCGAATCGAGCGCTCGCGCGTTTCCCAGAGATAAGCTTTGTACTTCGGTTCTTCCGCCGACATTTCGGTCGTGGCACAAAACCCGTCCGCGCTCTTCCGCAGTCCATACCGGCACGTGGACTTCTCGATGATGGCGGAGTCCCCCTGCCGGTCCGCGACGAGCGTGTTGCATGGGCCCCAGAACAAATTCAACCGCGTCAGCAAGTCCACCGCTTCGGAAGTCGTCCCGCACAATTCGTCCACCATGAGAAACACCGGCGCGGGGAAACGTTCGGGCGACACTTCGTCCTCGAACAAGCCGCTGGAGACCGTTCCGAGGATGACCTCCGCGCGGTTGGCAACGATCCAGAACGGTTCGAGCCGATGCAGATGATTGATGGTCCCGTCGTTATTGTTCGCCACCAGCGGCCCGCGGTCGCTGCGGGGGAAATACGCCAGCGTGCAACCCGGACCGGTCGTCGCGCACAGGCTGGTTTGGTGCGGAGGCTCGGTGCGCAACGACGCCGTGATTGTGTGCAAGTAGTTCGCGCGCAGGATCACGTCCTCCAGCGGGACGCCCGAGCCATCGGCTGCGCCTTGATCGTAGGCGACGATGCATTCGCGCATGCCCTTCAACTCGGGATATCTCGTCAACGGCGGCTGCGCATCGAGCCGACGCTGGTAATCGACCACGGTTCGACGGACCGCTTCGGCCTCCGGCACCCGCAACGTCGTGGCCAGCGACTGGCGCAACACGAGCGTGGTGGCCTTGGCGGCACATTTCTGGTCGCGGCCGTGAAGGAATCCCTGCCGGTAATACTTCTGCTCGCGTTCCGTCATGCGCCGACAAGGTTACCTCCGAGGCGTCAATTGGCAAGGATTCTGTCTCCACGGGTAAATCGCATCAAATCGCATCTTGCAACTGCCCTCCAGGCTGTCCCGGCATGCGTGGTTCCCGAAATTCCGTCTTGCCCAAAGCCGGGTCTGTACTAGGATGTGCGGAGCGGCTATGGATACTCTCCGACGCGATTACGAGAAAGTCCTGTTGGGTATCGCTGTCGCGGCCCTGATCGCGGTCGCGGTCGTCATTGCCGTTCTTCTCCTGCGACTCATTTCCGACAGTTGGGTCCCGGAACCGCATCGGGGACAAGCCGTGGCCCCACTTGATGCGACCACGCTGAGCAACCTGGAAGCGCGCGCGAGCAATCCCCAGCAGTGGGAAGGGCGAACGTTGTTCGGGCCTCCCAAGGGCCCGAATCCGTCGATCGACCCCGAATTCTGCAAGTGGCTCACTGTTTACAAACTGCCCTGCGACCGCGGCGTCGAGCAGAGAGACCCGGATGGCGATGGCTGGACCAACGAAGAAGAATGGAAGTTGGGCAGCGTGCCGATTGACAGCCGGTCGCTTCCCGCCATGGGAAAAGTGCTCGCTTACGTGCGCTTCATTCGGCAGCCGTTTCCTCTGCAGTTCAAGGGGTACACCACCGATCCGAACGGGACGCACAGCCTCCAGTTCAACGATGTGCAGGGAAGGACCTTCTTCGTTCGCAAAGGCGACATGGTGGGTGACACGCCCTACCGGCTTGAGTCTTATCGCATCGGGGCGGGTGAGGATTTCGATCCGAAGGTGGGCGGTATTGTTCGGAAGGAGATGTCGCGCGCCACGCTCCGCAACATCCGCGAGGCGGCTGACACCGAGTTGCCGCTGAACGGCGTGGCACTCTCCCGGACCCTCCAGGGCGAGCTGTGGAACGCCGTCGATGGCGATTCGAGGGCCTTCTCCGTCGGCGACAAGTTCAAAGTACGCGGCCAGGAATTCCGGGTCATCGAGGTCACCGAGGATGGCATGGTGATTTCCGACGATCAGGGAAAGCGGACCACGCTCCCTCTGAAGAAGTAACCCGCACCGATGGCCGGCCGCCCTCGACGCGGGCGGCTACAGTCTTACCCAGCGTTTCGCCTTCATCTCGAATCGCGGCAACGTCCCCGGTGATACGGCCTGCACGGGAATGCGCAGGAGGAACGCCGCGTTCAAGGCCGCCTCCAGCTTCCGGGCCAATTGTGGCCCGTCCACGTCCGAAGCAGATGGTTCGATGGCGATAAACAACTCGGGCAACGCTTCGCGCGACCGAACTTCAACGCGATACTCCGCGATCTCCGCGAAGGAGCGAACGATCCCCTCGACCGCCGCGGGATGGATGTTCACGCCGCGAATGATGACCATGTCGTCGGCGCGACCGAGAATTCCGCCGTCGAATGCCAGATGGTCGAGCCCATCGCCGCCGCGCAGGTAGGTTTTCTTCGCGAGATCACCCGTGCGATAACGAATCACCGGCGATCCCGTACGGCCCGATGTGGTCAGGACCAGCTCGCCCGTTGCGCCGGCCTCGACCTCCCGTCCCGACTTCGGATCGATTACCTCGGCGATGTATCCGGACTCGATCACGGCAAGAAAGCCGGGACGGTCCGGCCACTCGTGCGTCACGGGACCGACCTCGGTCATTCCATGATGATCGAACACGCGCGCGCCGTTCCATGCGTTCGAGATGGTCGCGCGAACGGACGCGATGCTGCCACCGGCTTCGCCGGCCACGATCAACGTCTTCACTCGCGCGCGTTGCAAATCGATCCCGTCCTGCATGGCGACTTCGGCGAGCCGCAACGCGTAAGTCGGAGTGCAACAAAGGATCGTGGCCTCGTTGTCGAGGATGGCCCGCAGCCGGGCGGTGCTGCTCATTCCCCCGCCGGGGATGCAGAGAGAGCCGATTCGTTGCGCCGCTTCGAACGCCAGCCAGAACCCGATGAACGGACCGAACCCGAACGCAAAGAACACGCGATCGGCGCCGGTGACGCCCGCGGCTTTATACACGTGCACCCAGTTGCGAACCATCCAGTCCCAGGATTCGGCTGTGTCGAGCCAGCGCAAGGGCGTCCCCGCGGTGCCGCTGGTCTGGCTGTAACGGGTATAGCGTCCGAGAGGGAAAGTCAGATTGGTGCCGTAGGGCGGATGCGCGGACTGGTCGTCCACGAGTTCCTGTTTGGTGGTGAATGGAACGACCTCCTTGAATTCGTCAAAGCTTGCGAACCCGTTGTGTGCTAGGCCGACCGCCAGCCAGCCGGTGTCTTCGAGCTTGCGGCAATAGAAGCGATTCGCGGAGTACACCGCCTCGAACAAGGCGTTCAGTTGCCGGAGCTGATCGGCCTCGATCGCGGCGCGATTGTTCGTCGGAGAAAGACTCATGTCGCGCAGTCCCACAGCCCCGAAGGGGCGGCACAGCATAGCCCAGGGCAACGCCCTGGGATACCGGTGCAGAAACGGGCCAAGCCCTGAAAGGGCGAGATAGAGTCAGTCCCACACATAACGCTCGTCGTACGCGACGCGGTACTTGTCAAGGAACCGGCGAAATTCATCCTGGAATGACATCTTGCGATGATGCTCTTTCTGGTCCTGGATGTAACGCTGCACTTCTGCCTCGTGAGACTGGCTCACGGAGAATGCGCCGTAGCCGTTCTGCCATTGGAACTGCGCAAGCCAGTCGCCCCTGGTTTTGAGCCACTTCGATGTGCTCTTCTTCGCTTCCTCCACGATTTTGCAGACGGGGTAGTTCTTGGACAAGACGCACAAAATGTGTACGTGGTCTGCGACGCCTCCGATCTCGATCGCCGGGGATTCGTGCTCCTTCAGCACGGTAGCCATGTAGCGGCGAAGCTCCAGATGGATGTCGTCCTTCAGCAATGGCAGACGTTGTTTCGTGCTGAAAATGATGTGGACGAGGATTCGCGATAGGGATTGTGGCATGGGTTCTCCCCGTGTCTATTTCGCCCTTTCAGGGCTTGCTTCACTTGCGCGATGTATACCCAGGGCGTTGCCCTGGGCTATGGTATCTCGCCCCTTCGGGGCCACCGAAGGCGGTCCTGCGCCGGGCCGGTAAAGCGTCACCAAACACCCGCCGAGCGCGGCCAGCACAATTCCGAGCACGAACTGCCAGCGCAATGCGCTCCACCCGTCGGCGGGCGGATGGAGCGCCAACGCAACGACCGCGTTCACCACCGGCGCTCCCGCGAACACGATGGACATGACCACGCTCGGCGGACCTTTGGCGCCGAACGCGAGCAACACGCAAAACGCGCCGATGGCGCCGGCAACGCCTGCCAACAAAGACCAACCCATGCCCTTCGCCGGAAAAGACCAACTCGCACCGTTCATCACGAGGACGACGAGAGGGGCGAGCACTGCTGTCAGGAGATACGCCAGGCCCACGAACAAGAACGCCTTGTATCGTCCGTTCGCGGCGTCGCCCATGCCGAGTTGGCCGGTATGCAGCAACACGCCGTACAATCCCCATGAGACGACCGTCATCAGCGCGAAGATCAGCCACGCCATGCCGCCGCTGGGCGCACCGTCAGTTTGCATCGCCGCCTCCCGTCCCGAAAAGTTCGCTGGGTGCCACAGATAGTTTGACACGAATCTGCGCCGGTATGACCGCTGCCTTCAACTTGCCGGTCTCCTTGTCGCGCGTCACGCAGATCACCGTCATCGCGCCCCGCGCCACCTCGATTTCCTTCCCGCCGTCGTGCTTGCGGAAGACGAATGCGTAGCTGATCGTTTTGGACTTGATCTCCTTCACGAGAAGATGGACCTCGAACTCGTCCTCGAACCGCAGCGGGTGCTGGTACTCGCACTCGGCCTTCACGCGCGGCCAGCCGAAGCCGAGCGATTTGTCGGCGCGCTCCATATCGACGGAGAACCCGAGCGAGCGATAGAACGCGTGCTCGGTTTCCTCCATGTAACGAAAGAAGTTGGTGAAGTGCGCGATACCCGCCATGTCGGTCTCGGCGAACTGCACCTGCCGTTTCATCTTAAACTCGTACGCCATGCGTTCGTTGCTCCCTCTTATGCCTTGTTGTGGCCGCGCGCGTCGAGCGCGGCCTGCGCCCTTCTGTCCGGTCTGCTACCGCCCTCAACGCGGGCTGCTACGGCTCGCAGCACATCTTCCACGTTCCCGGCCATCCGTTCGACAGAAAAATGCTCGCGAACGGCCTGCCTGCCTTGCCGGCCAAGCTGCCAGGCCCTCGCCGGATCCAGCAGCAGCGCTTCCAGCGCGTCGGCCAGCCGGGATGGATCGTTTGGCTCGCACAACACACCGCCGCCGGTCTGTTCGATGATCTCGGGAAACGCCGCATGCCGGGGCTGAACGACCGGCACGCCGCACGCCAAAGCTTCCAGCACGTACAACCCGAATGCCTCGCCGTATGTGGCCGGCACCGACAACACCGAGACGGTTCGCAGAAACTCCTGTTTTTGCCGGCGGTCGATGTTCGGAAACCATTCAGCCTCGGAGAAGAGACTTTCGGCGTGCAGTCTGCCCTTGAGCTTGTTCACAAAATGGACCTCGTCGGAGGGCGTCATCGCCCCGGCAATCCGCAGCTTGAGCCCCGGGATGCGATCTCTGCGTCTCAATTCGATGAATGCAGCGACCAGCGTATCGAGTCCCTTCGACTTGCTCATGCGCGCCAGAAAGCCGAGTGCAGGCGGGGCAGGTGGGGAGGCTGCTGGCTCGAAACCATCGAGGTTGATCCCATTATGAACCACTTCGAGGCGGCCAGGGGCCAGACCGATTCGCTTGCCCATCACGTCCGCGAAGTATGCGCTGACAGCGATGAAGACATCGATGTCTGCGGCGCGCTCCGACAACAGCTTCCAACTTTGCGCGCGTTGGCGTTCGGGCAAGCTGTCCAGGAACGTGTCCTCGCCTTGCAACGTACAGACCACGGGTGTGTTGAATTGCTGTTTGAGTTCGCGCGCCAACCCCGACAGCAACGCCGTGGACAAACAGATGATTTCGGGCTTGGGCTGCGTCTTCAACCAGGCGATGAGCTTGCGGAGCTCTCGAACCTGTCGTCCTTCCTCGCCGCGCAGCATCGAGACAGTGAGTTCTCCCAGGTCGTCTGCGGAGGTCATCGAGGACGACCCCGCCGCCGCCCGCAGCAGAGACGGGGAATCGAGCACACGCGTTAGCCGCTCGGGCACGAGACGAAAGAACGGCATTTTCTGATCGAGATAGACGTTGAGTCCACCGAAGAAAATTGGCGTCCCCGCCCCGGCGTCGGGTTCGTCGGTTACGGAAGGTAGATACAGTGGAACCATGAGCACATCGTGGCCTCGCTTGCGCAGCGCGAGCGCCAGAGCATTATCGCGAAGACAATGGCCGCAATAGAAGTTGCCCGTGCCGGGGGTTAGCTGGACGATGCGCATTCGGGCACGTACGGTTGGCCGTGCGGCAATGGCGTGGGCACCTGCGCGAACTCGGCGACGGCCCGAAACAACCCCTCGGTTTCCTTGAAGAGATCGCCGATCAGGCAGTCGGTCAGATCGCCCTTCAGGTGCGGATGCTTCATCATCAGGTCTTTGAAGCTGAATCCCTGGTCGTAGAACGCATAGACGAGCTTGCGCATCGTCTCGATGCCCCGGCAAAATTCGCGGCCGTATTCCTCGAACTGCGACGCGGAGACATCGCCCAGAGTGAGCGCGCGATCCACGACGTCGGCGGCCATCTCGCCGCTGCGCAACGCGAGGAACACACCCGAGGAGAAAATCGGATCGAGGAACGCGAACGCGTCGCCAGCGAGCACGAGGCCGTCGGAGGCGCAATGTTTGGCGCGATAGCTGAATTCGCCAGTGACCCAGAACTTGCTGACCGGCTTGCCGACCGCGAGATGTTGTTGAATCCAGACGTTGTTTTCAACCTCGCGGTGGAAGATCGTGGCAGGGTCACGCGTGTCGCGGTACAGATACACCGGCTCGGCCACGACGCCGACGCTCACCATGTCGTCGTGTTGGGGGATGTACCAGAACCAACCTTTTTCGGGCAGGTACGCAACGGTGGTCGCGCCTTCGTCGAGGCCAGGGTCGCGCAGCGCGCCCTTGTAGTAGGTCCAGATAGCGACCTTGTTGAGTTTTTGGTCGCGGACGCGCCAGCCGCTCGGGATTTGCATCAGGCCATCGCGCCCGGTCGCGTCGATCGTGATCGGGGCGCGAAACTCAAAGGGCTGGCCCCGCTTGTCCACGCCGCGCACGCCGACGACGGCGCCGTTGTCGCGCACCGCTTCCTTGACGGTCATCTCCTCCATCACGGTCGCGCCTTTCTCGCGGGCGTTGTCGAGGAGAATCTGGTCGAACTCGCTTCGCAACACCTGCCAGGTCTGCGCGGCTTCGTGTTTCATGTGCTGGAAGAAGTAAAAGGGTTGCGACGCCTTGCCGTTGGTCGAGATGAATTGCACGCTGTACTTCTTCACGAACTGCGAGCGTTTGATCTTGTCGATCACGCCGGCGCGTTCGAGCGGGAAGTAACAGAACGGCATCAGCGACTCGCCGATGTGGTAGCGCGGGAATTTCTCCTTCTCCAGCAGCAAGACCCTACGTCCCTTCTGGGCGAGGATGGCGGCTGCCGTCGAGCCGGCGGGACCGCCGCCGACCACGATGACGTCGGATTGATCGAAGCGAGTGTTCATGCTGGTTCCATCGGCGGCAGGATTTCGACGATCTCGGCCAGGACCCTGCCTTTGCCGTCCGAGAGTGTGTTGCATCGGCCGAAAAGAGCGCGGCCCTTTGGCAGATTGAGCGCGCGGCCGATTGCCTCATCGGACTCGACGCGAAGGAACGCGCTCGGGCGACTGGTGTAATCGATGGCGCATGCTTCGAGGATCGCCCCCAGCGGTCGCCGGCCTTCCAAAATCAGCTTCTGGCCGGCTGGCGGGAATGCATCGAGCACGATCTGGATTGCGCCGTGCTCGACCGGCATCTTGCTGTGTTCCAACACGAGCAGCACCTCGCGCTGATACCGGCTGTGGTTCATCGAGCTGTTCAACACCCGCAACTCGATGCGGCCCTTGTGAAACGCCTCCAGCGTCGAGGTCATGTCCCTCGCGTGATCCAAGAGCGCCCGGTACGGTGGCGGCAGGTCCGCGGCCTCGATCCGATCGATCCGAGGCAACGGACGGAATACGGCAAGTGGCGCGAGTTCACGCATAGCGGGCATTTTGATGTTCCGGCAGGAAAAACTGATGCAGCAAGCTATCGACGCGCAACAAGGCGTCCCGCGTGAGCGTGATGTCCCCGCCGTTGGGCGCGAGCAGACGCCCGGTCTCCAGATCGCGGAACTGGGTCGCAAACCGCTCGCGGATGTTCACGCCGAACTTGCGCTGGAAATAATCCCGGCGCACCCGGCCAAGTTTGAGTTGAAGGATGAGTTCCCGGATCAGCCTCTCTTGCGGCGTCGTTTGCAAAGCGCGATAGATCGGCAACTCCCCGCGGCGCACTTTCTCCATGTAGGGTTCGTTGCTGTGTTCGTTCTGGAAGTGCGTGCCGCCGATGTGCGAGAACGACGCCACGCCGAGCGCCAGCATGTCCGCGCCCTGCCAGAGGCGGTCGCGGTAGAGGAACTTCGCGCGCGCGGGGTCTTTGACGACCGTGTAGGCGCTGGTCACGCTGTAGCCGGCGCGCTCGAACTCGGCGAATGCCTCGTTCACCCAGCGCCGTTTCGTTTCCCAATCGGCGACGGGCGCGACGAGTTTGCCCGCCGTCTTCATCTCTTTGTAGATCGTCGTGTTGAACGGGATTTCCATCTGATAGATCGTCACGCTGTCCGGCGCCAACGCGATGGCTTTGCGGACGCACTCCTGCCAGTTCGCCTCGGTCTCCTCGACCATGCCGGCGATGAGATCGATGTTGATCTGCGGAAACCCGAGCGAGCGGGCGTATTCGTAGGCGCGGAAAATCTCGGATGACCGGTGCGCCCGCCCGTTGATTTCGAGAATGTGGTCGTTGAAGTTCTCGAAGCCGAGGCTCAGGCGCGTGACGCCCAGTTCCTTGATGGCTTCCAACTTGGGGTTGGTGAGCGTGCCCGGCTCGGCCTCGAACGCCACTTCCTCGGCGGCGTCCCAGGGCAGCAGAGCTTTCAATCCGTCGGTGAGCGACTTCAACTGGTCCGCGGACAAGTACGACGGCGTGCCTCCGCCGAAGTAGATGAAACCGGGCTTGCGACCGGCCAGGAACGCCTTGGTCGAATAGAGCCGCAGCTCCTCGATCACGGTGTCGAGGTATCGCTTCACCTCGGTGGCATTCTTGTCGGTATAGACTTTGAAGTAGCAGAAGTGGCAGCGTTTCCGGCAGAACGGGATGTGCACGTACAACCCGAGATCGGTCCCCGGCGCGGGCGGACGTTCGAGCGCGGCGAACGCTTCGCTCACCCGCTCGGGTTTCCAGAACGAGAACGGCGGATAGTTGGCAACGAAGTAGTTGCCGGCTGTCGTTTCGTGTTTGGTTGTCTCCATCGATCAATCCTTCTTCGAGCCGAACGCGTACACCGAACCATCGTGCGCGCCGATCACGACCACTCCATTGGCGACGGCTGGCGAAGCCGTGATCTCCGCTCCCACATCATACGACCAAATTTCCCTGCCGTTGTTCAAGCCTACCATGTACAACCGCCCGTCGGACGAGCCAAAGACCACCTTGTCGCCGCACACGACCGGCGAGCTATCGACGTTGCCGCGCGTGACGAACTCCCAGACCTGCGTTCCCTTCTCCCGTTCGAGGCAATGCAATCGTTTGTCCCGTCCACCGATAAGGATGAACTGATCCGTGACCGCCGGCGAGGAAAAATATGGGAACGCGCGGTCCTTGAACGTCCACATCACCTTCCTGCTTTCGATGTCCACGCACGCCACTTCGTTGCCATAATGGCCGACGTACGCCCGCGACCCGGCGACGGCAGCCGAACCGGCGATGTATTCTCCGACCTCGACCTCCGCCCGTTGCTTCCCATTCGCGGCGTCGAGCCCCCGCAGCTTTCCGTCGCAGCCGACGACCACCGCCAGCGTGTTCGTTCCGTTCCCTGTCGCCAGCGCCGGCGTGCCGTTGACGTAGCTGCCGGTCTCGAACGTCCAGGCCGCCTTGCCGGTCGCCGCCTCGACGCAATGGACTTTGTTGTCATAGCTGCCCACGATCACGAGCGCAGTGTTCGACCACGCGCAAAGCCCTCCGCCCGGCGCCGCTGGCGAGACGTTGGCCGCGCCGAGCACTTTGCCGGCGGTCTGGTATTTCCACCGCACCTCGCCCTTGTCGGCGTCCAGCGCGTATAGAAACATGTCTGATGAGCCCACGAAGACCGTCCCGCCCACCACCAACGGCGGCGCTTCCACCGCGCCTTCAGTCTTGAAGCTCCACGCCTCCTTGCCGGTGGCAGCATCGATCGCATACACGAACCCATCGTCGGAGCCGACGAACACGCGCCCTTTGCAGCGGACCGGCGATGATTTAACGGGACCTTTGGTCTTGAAAGTCCAAAACAACTCCAGCGAATCGGACAACTGCCCACCGGCAACGCCGTCGAGCGTCTGCGCGCCGCGGAAGATCGGCCAACCACCGTTCGAGAATGCCACTCCGCCTGATAACATGGCGACTGCGACCAGTGCGGTTCCGTTCTTCATGCGTGCCGAGGGTAATTAAGCACGAAAGAACGACTGGCAGCAACTACCCTTCATTGCGTTTCGGCAGCCGCCCACGGGCCGGCGCCCGGAAGCGCGAGGCCTCATTGTGTGAGACTTCCTTTCCGTCTGGAGGATGCGGCCGCCGTGTCGGGACGCAACGCGCTCTTACCTGGGGAGGTCCCGGGGAGGAAATGCCCCGGTAAGTCAGCAGAGGCCATCGTACCGAGCTGCGAGCGAGGAGGACTCCGGAAGACTCGATGCCGGGAAGGGCCGAACCGGTCGGCTGGCACCCGACCGCGGAACGGACATCGCGACCGATCACGCCAGTCGGCGAGGAAGCGATGAGCGCCGCCGCGCTTAGCGCAAGGGCTCGAACAACACGTCGAGGTCTTCGGGCGTCAAGGCCGGGAACTTCGCCCGCTCGTTCAACAGGCCGTCCACCAACTCGCGTTTGCGCTGTTGCAGGACGGCGATCTTTTCCTCGACCGTGCCGACGGTCATCAGCTTATAGACGAACACCTTCTTGTCCTGCCCGATCCGATGGGCGCGGTCGGTGGCCTGGTTCTCGACGGCGGGGTTCCACCACGGATCGTAATGGATCACCGTGTCGGCGGCGGTGAGGTTCAGGCCGGTGCCTCCCGCTTTGAGGCTGATGAGAAACAACGGCACCTTGCCACTCTGAAATTGCGCGACGGGGGTGGCGCGGTCGGTCGTCTCGCCGGTGAGCTTCACGTGCCGCAGACCGAGCTTACCAAGTTCCAGTTCGATCAATGCCAGCATGCTCGTGAACTGCGAGAACAACAGCACCCGGCGGCCTTCCTCGATCATCTCGGGCAACAGATCGAGCAAGAGCGCGAGCTTCGCCGATTCCTCGACCTTGCGCGCTTGGTCGAGCTTGAGCAGGCGCGGGTCGCAACACACTTGTCGCAGCTTCAGCAATGCATCCAAAATGATGATGTGAGCGCGCGAGATGCCCTTCTGGTCGATCTCGGCTTTCACACGGGCGTGCATCGCCAGGCGGATGCTTTCATAGAGGTCGCGCTGGGCGCCTTCGAGTTCGACGTTGTGCACGATCTCGGTCTTGGGCGGCAATTCGAGCGCGACCTCCTCCTTGCGTCGCCGCAAGACGAACGGCGCGATCCGTTTCGCCAGCACGGTGCGGCGCGTTTCGCTCTTCTGTTTCTCGATCGGCGAGCGGAACAACAGCCGGAACCGCTTCTCGTCGCCGAGGAAGCCGGGCATCAGGAAATGGAACTGCGACCACAATTCGCCGAGGTGGTTTTCCATCGGCGTGCCGGTCATGCAGAGCCGGTGGCGGGCTTTGAGTTGCGTGACGACCTGCGCCCACTGCGTCTTCGGGTTCTTGATGTACTGCGCTTCGTCGAGGATGACGCAATGGAACTCCTGCGCCAGCAACACGGCTTGATCGCGCGGCAACAACGGATACGACGTGACGATGAGATCGTAATCCGCCAGCTTGTCGAAATGCGCCTTGCGTCCGCCGCCGTGGAGCACGAGCAGCTTGAGGCCGGGCGCGAACCGTTCCGTCTCCTGCCGCCAATTGGTCATCAGACTCGTCGGCGCGACCACGAGGCTGGGCCGGTCCATTCGTCCGCTCTCCTTCTCGATCAGCAGATGCGCCAACGCCTCGACGGTTTTGCCCAGGCCCATGTCGTCGGCGAGAATGCCGGCGAGATTGAACTCGCGAAGGAACTGGAGCCAGTTGAGTCCTTCCTGCTGGTAGCCGCGCAACGTGGCGGTAAGACGCGGCGAGGGCGCGACCGGCTGGAGCCCGCGGAAGTCGCGCAGTCTGCGCCCGAGCGCCTGCAATTCGGCGTTGCCGAGCCAATTCCAGTGGCCTTCGCCCAGCCCGGCCAGTTCGGCGGCCTGGAGCTTCGGAAGTTGCAACAGGCCGTCGGCGCCGAGCGCCTTCGGATCGAGCAATTCCACGAGCACGCCGAGGATCGACCGCAATCTCGCCGCCGGGAACGGCAGGATCCGGCCGTCCGGCAACCGCACCGGCACGGTCGCCTTGTCCTTCATCTTCGCGAGCGCCTCGGAGTTGAGCAGATCAGGACGCGTCTGGACGAGTTGCACGAGGACCGGCAACAGGTCGATCCGCTGCCCCTGCACCTGCACGCCGAGGTTGATGCCGAACCAATCCAGCCCGCTCCCTTCCTGCACCTCGGCGAACCATTCCTCGGCCGTGACGAAGTTGAAGCTGAAGCTCGGGTCGATCTCGACGCGCCAGCCTTCCGCGCGCAGTTTCGGCAGGAGGTGCGCGGTGAATTCGAGCCACGTCTTTTCGTCGCGAAGGGTAAGTTCCTGAGCGTGTTGGCCATAGTACGCAAACATGCTGGACGCGCTCTTGAAACCAAACTGCGTCAGCCGTGCCAGGGCCTTGCGCTCGGCCTTCAGATCGCGCGGGACGCGCCGCAGCTTGCCATCGGCGTAACTGTCGATGACGTTTTCGGGGTCGTCCGCCTCGATGCAGCGTCCACCGTAGTCGAACGCGAGGTGGCCGAGGTTCATGTCCGTGAGGTTGGGCTTGCGATTCGATGACCCGCCGAAGTAGTACATCTCATACGGTTTCAGCGGCACCGCAAACAGCCGCAGGCAGGGCGCCGGCTTCACGTCGCGCGCGTCCTCGATGACAATCGGCTGCGGCGCCGGCAACGAGAGGCCGGGATAACGCCGCGTCAATTCCTCCGTGAGCAGTGGGACTTGCTCCGGCGGAAGGCCCGGGGCAACGATCCACGCCTCGGCGATGTTCGGTGGCAGGCCGGTCTCGATGGGACCGCACGTGGCGTTCGTTTCATCCACGTACCACGGCGGCGCGAGCGGCAACACGGCGGTGACGGAAGGGGTCGCCTGCAATGAAGGCCGTTGCATGCCCGTCGCATCCGTGGCCCATGCGAGCTGTCCCGAGCGCGCTTCGCCGAGCGTGAGCGGCGGATGATGTTTCCCGCAGCCCCGCCAGTAGCATCGTCCCGTGGCCAGCATTTCCTGCAGCAACTCCGCGCCCTCGACGCCGCCCATTCCGTGCGCGCCGCTCACGAAATGGCCGTGGATCAATTGCAGCTTGCGCGCGATTTTCAAGTCCACGGGCCGAATGAACCGCGCGGGCGGATGGCCGGCGACGATGTTGCCGAGGTTGTAAGCGCGCGCGTCGCTCCATCCGCCGGTTTTCTTCACGCGCGCTGTCATCGCCTTCACCGCGACGCAAGCGGGTCCATGCTGGCTGACCACGTCGAGCGTGTAGAGCAAACGCTGCGGTTCGTCGGGAGGATAGGCGTTTGGGTCGGTGGGAACGGGCGCCGCGGCTTTGTCGAGTTGTTCGAGCCAGATTTGCGTTTCCGGCAGCAGCTTCGTCTCGGAGCGCACGGTGAGCGAGAAGTCGAACAGACGCGGCTGCTCCTCCAGTGCCGCGAAGATTACGGCGGCGCCGTGTTTGCACTCGTACTCCATCGGGCATGAGCATTCGCTCTCGATCGTCAGCCCTTCCTTTTCGTCGGAGCGGATCAACACCGTCACATGGTACGGTCGGAAGTCGGACCCTTGCACCTGGGCGGAGATGACGCGGCACCGTCCTTCTTCCTGGTCCTGCACTTCGATATCCCGGATGCGATGTTGGCGATGGTATTTCTGTCCGCGGTGGATGGCGCTGTGCGGAAAAAAATCCATCCAGAAGTCGTGCCGGTCCGGCACCCAGGTGCCCGTGTTCATCAAAGCGGTATCTGCCGCAGAAACCAACGCCGTGTCAAATGCTATTGCGAGAAATTACCGACTCGTCGAGGGATCGAAACGCGGCCCGCCAAGGGCCGGCGGGACTTCAAGCGGCCTTGGAGGACTGCTTTTTCCGCACGAGGGGCGAGCGTTTGCCTTCGACCACGGCGCGGTTGATGATCACTTCGGCAACGTCCTCGCGGCTGGGGACATCGAACATCACGTCGCGCATGATGTGTTCGAGCATGGCGCGCAAGGCGCGGGCGCCAGTGCCCTTCTTTAGCGCGGCCTGGGCGAGCGCGCGGAGTGCGTCCTTCGTGAACTGCAAGTGTACGCCGTCCATCGCGAACAATTTGGCGAACTGCTTGATCATCGCGTTCTTCGTGTCGGTGAGGATCGCGACCAGCTCGTCTTCGGTGAGTTGGTTCAACACCGCGACGACCGGCAGCCGACCGATGAACTCGGGGATCAGGCCGAAGCCGAGCAAATCTTCCGGCTCGATATCGTTCAGGACGCGCTCGCGCTGGACGCCGGCGGTCTTCTGCGCTTCGCTGCTGAACCCGAGCACGTGCTTGCCGAGCCGTCGTTGCACGATCTTTTCGAGCCCGATGAACGCGCCGCCGCAGATGAACAGAATGTGCGACGTGTTGACCTGGATGTACTCCTG
>Ga0187892_10006502_pt1 | contig 17282 bp, 17 predicted proteins | sample MA1701073metaG_FD_139345 | JGI IMG/M metagenome (GOLD analysis project Ga0187892, IMG submission 139345) | Bio-ooze microbial communities from a basaltic lava cave in the Kipuka Kanohina Cave System on the Island of Hawaii, USA - MA170107-3 metaG ... | reverse complement strand
CGTCCTTCTCCACCGATTCGATGTCCTGGTAGACGAACGACTTGATGAGCTTGGTATTGTCCTTCACGCGCCGGAGCGTGAAGAGCACGCTGTCCGCGTTGAACGGGGTGCCGTCGTGGAAGGCGACCCCCTTCCGGAGCGTGAAGCGCCAGGTGGTGTTGTTGACCGCCCGCCACGACTCCGCGAGGGCGGGCACGAACTTCGAGTCGTTGGTGACGTCCACCAGCGGATCGAACATGTGCCGATGGACCGAGGTGGCGGAGATCGAGTAGTGATTGGCCGGATCGAGCGTCAGCATGCGCTCGGACAGCCCAGCCACCAGCTCGCCGCTGCGCTTGGCCTGCGCGCGGGCGGCGCGCGGAAGGCCGGCCACGGCCAGGCCGGCCGCGCTCAGGGTCAGGAACTGCCGTCGGCCAACCGGGCGGGACGTCGCCGAGGTCTTGCGCATGGGGTCTCTCCTCCTGTGGGCCTGGGTGTAAGTCATCGGCCGCCTCGCTGTCAAGGGCGGGCCGGGTCCGACAGGTTGCTCTCGCTCGCGGACCCGTCTACTCTATGGCCTCGCCGACAAGGAGGTCTCCCATGGCCGAGCAGCCCACTGACGTCACGATGGACGAGGTGAAGGAGCGCGCGCGCCTCGCCGGTCTGTCCATTCCCGCGAACCGCTTGTCCGTCGTCCGAGGCTTCCTGGTCAATGCCCTGCGGCCCATCCGCGCACTGGACAGCCGGACGGTGCGGACCTTGGAGCCCGCGGTGGTCTTTGATCCTAAGGGGGACGCCAAGGGCGGGAGCGGCTCATGAGCGCCGACGAGCTCTGCTACGCGGGCATCCGGGAACTCGGCGGGCTCTTCCGTCGAGGAGACCTCTCGCCGGTGGACTACGCCACCGATCAGCTGCGCCGCATCGAGTCCCTCGACAAGAGCCTCAACGCCTACGTGACGGTCACCGCGGAGCGCGCGCTCGCCGACGCCCGCTCCGCCGAGGCCGTGCTCAAGCGGGGCGACGCGGGGCCGCTCACCGGGATCCCCATCGCCTACAAGGATCTCTACGCGACGAAGGGGATCCTCACCACCGCGGGCTCGGCGCTGCTGGGCGACTGGGTGCCCGACTTCGACTGCACGTGCGTGACCCGGCTGCAGCAGGCCGGCATGGTCATGCTCGGCAAGCTGATCACCCATGAGTTCGCCTTCGGCATCCAGTTCCCGGGCCATCGGTTCCCGCCTGCCCGCAACCCATGGAACCTCGATCACATCCCGGGCGGCTCGAGCAGCGGCTCGGGCGCGGCGTTGGCCGCCGGCATCGCGGTGGGCGCGCTCGGCTCCGATACCGGCGGGTCCATCCGGGGCCCGGCCGCCTTCTGCGGCATCGCCGGGCTCAAGCCGACCTACGGGCGCGTGAGCCGGGCCGGGGTGGTTACGCTGTCGTGGACGCTCGATCACACCGGGCCGATGGCGCGCTCGGCGGAGGACTGTGCCTTCATGCTGCAGGCGCTGGCCGGCCACGATCCGGCCGATCCCGCCTCCGCCCGCGAGCCGGTCGCGGACTATCTGGCCAACCTCGATGGCGGGGTCAAAGGTCTCCGGGTCGGGGTGGTGCGTGACTACTTCTTCGAGCAGGTGGAGCCCGAGACGGTGGCTGCCTTCGAGCGCGCGGCGGGCGAGCTGGGGCGGCTCGGCGCCACCGTGCGGGACGTGACCATCCCGAGCATCCACGCCACGCCATCGTTCATGGTGATCATGCTGACCGAGGCCTTCGCCTACCACGAGCGCGACCTGCGCACGCGCCCCGAGCTCTACGGCGACGTCCTGCGCGAGAAGCTGATGGCGGGCGGGCTCCTCCGGGCGGACGAGTATGTGCAGGCCCAGCGCCTGCGCTCCCAGATCCGCGAGGACACTGCGCGCGCGTTGCAGTCGGTGGACGTGCTGATCACGCCCACCGCCCTCGGACCGGCCCCCGCGTTCAAGGTCGTGCTCGATCCCGACTTCCCGTTCGCCAAGAGCAATATGGGCCCGTTCAACATCACCGGGCTGCCCACCCTGGCGATCCCGACCGGCTTCTCCTCCACCGGCCTGCCCCTGTCCTTCCAGGTCTCGGGCCGGCCCTTCGACGAGGCCACCGTGCTGCGCGTCGGGCACGCCTATCAGCGGGCGACCGACTGGCACCGTCGCCGGCCGCCGGTGCGTGCATGACCGCCGTCGGAGCATCGGGCACCGCGCTCGACGACCTGAAGGCGCACGTCGGGCGGCGCGAGAGCGCGACCGACGTGGTCACCGCCGCGCCCGCCAACCTCCTGCGCCTGACCTTCGGCCGCGACGAGCCCGAGCTCGGCCCGGGCGACCCGCTGCCCCCTGGCTGGCAGTCGCTCTACTTCCTCCCGCGCTTTGCCCCGGAGGCCCTGCGGCCCGACGGCAGCCCGCGCGACACCGGGGTGATCCCGCCGATGCCGCTGCCCCGCCGCATGTTCGCGGGCGAGCGCTTCCGCTTTCACCGCCCGCTGCGCATCGGCGAGACGATTCGCCGGGAGACCGAGCTGGCCGACATCTCGGTCAAGACCGGCGGCACCGGGACCCTGGTCTTCGCCACGGTGACCCAGCGCATCTTCGCCGGTGAGACGCTCGCCATCGAGGAGGAGCGCCGCACCGTGTTCCGCGAGGAGGTCCGGGCGGGCGGGCGCAACCAGGCGCCCCGCCGCGAGCCCGCGCCCGCCGATGTCCCGTGGCGCCGCCGGATCACGCCGGATCCGGTCTTGCTGTTCCGCTTCTCCGCGCTGACCTTCAACAGCCACCGCATCCACTACGATCGGCCCTGGGCGATGGAGCGCGAAGGATACGCCGGGTTGGTCGTCCACGGCCCGCTCACCTCCACGGTCCTGATCGACTTCGCGCGGGACCAGAACCCTGGCCGCGCGGTCGTGACCTACGAGACCCAGGCCCGCGCCCCGCTCTTCGATACCGCGCCCTTCGAGCTGCGCGGCCGCCCCACCGCGGACGGGCACGGGGCCGAGCTATGGGCCGTGACCCCCGAGGGCACCGTGGCCATGAGCGCCCGGGCCGAGCTCGCGTGACGGATGATTAGAATGAAACGGAGGACTATCTGCGATGGCCGATGAGCTCGAGCTCCGCATGGATGCCACGACCCTCTATCGCGAGGAGACCTACACCGACCGTCGCATCGGCATCATCCGGGTCATGACGCCGGTGAAGTCGGACGGCTCGATCGACCTCGCCCGCAAGATCCTCTACGTGGGCGAGGCTCAGCTCCTGTCCCCGGTGGGTGCCCTGCCGATTACCTTCGAGATCGACGCGACCTCGCTCGGCGACGCGGCCGAGAAGTTCGCGGAGGGCGCCAAGGTTGGCGTCGAGCGCGCGATCCGCGAGCTGCAGGAGCTGCGCCGGGAGCAGTCCTCCAACATCGTCATCCCGGACCGCATGCCGCCCGACATGGGGGGCCGCGGCGGGCCGCGGGGTCCGGGCCGCATCCAGCTCTGATCGCGCCGCCATGAACCTGCTGAGCCCGATCGACCGGTACGTGACCGTCCAGGGCCTGCGCTTCCACGCGCTCGACTGGGGCGGGGAGGGCCGCACCCCGCTGCTCCTCCTCCACGGCTTCACCGGGCACGCGCACGCCTGGGACACGCTCGCCATCGCGCTGCAGCCGCACTTTCACGTCTACGCGCTCGATCAGCGCGGTCACGGCGACAGCGATCCGGCCGACGTCTACGGCCCGATCGTCGCGTTCGACGACCTGGGCGGCGTGATCGACCAGCTCGGGCTGGCCCCGCTCGTGATCGTGGGCCTCTCGATGGGTGGGCGGAACGCGATGTACTTCACCTCGAAGCGGCCCGAGGCGGTACGACAGCTCGTGATCGTCGACATCGGACCCGAGATCAGTACCCGTGCGTCGCAGGCCCCGGCGGGACCGCCCGAGCCCGAATACTGGGACAGCATCGAGCAGGCGGCCCAGCATCTCCTCCGCGGCAACCCGTATCCCGGCATCCACTACTATCGCTGGGTCGCGGCCCAGAGCCTGCGCCAGCGGCCCGACGGGCCCATCGTGTGGGCCTGGCACCCGAGCGTGAAGACCCGGCGCTCGACGGTGGACGTGGACTGGTGGGCGGTGCTGCGGGCGATCCCGGTGCCGACTCTGGTGCTGCGCGGCGAGGAGAGCCCGATCCTCGACCGCGACGTGGCCCAGCGCATGGCCAAGGAGCTGCCGCAGGGCCGCTTCATCGAGATCCCCCGCGCGGTGCACACGCTGCACGAGGACAATCCGGACGCGGTCCTCGCCGCGCTCAAGCCGTTCCTCGGTTTCTAGATCGGAGACTCACGCGATGGGAGTCGTCAGGCTGGAGATCATCCGGCGCGAGCCGGTGCTGGGCGGCGCGACATTCAATGCCTTGGGCAAAGCCTTGGGCAAACGGGCCGAGGGAGCCGGGAGCGCCTACGAGAAGCTCGACGGGGTGCTGCACTTCTCGGCGGATCCGGCCGCGCGGGCGAACGAGCCGATCGCGGACCTGGGCCTCGCGCCCCGCAACGCGCGCGGGCTCGTGGAGTACTCCGCCGACTTCTATCTCCTGCGGCCGCTCGACGGCGGGCGCGGCCGGCTGCTCCTCGACGTGCCGAACCGCGGGCGCAAGATCGCGCTCGGGATGTACAACGCCACCCCGCGCTCGAACGATCCGGCTTCCCGGGAAGACTTCGGGAACCAGTTCCTGATGCGTCACGGCTACACGGTGGCCTGGGTCGGCTGGCAGCCCGACGTGCCGCGCCGCGACGGCATGATGGCGATGACGGTGCCCCGCGTGGCAGGCGTCTCCGAGCGGGTGCGCTGCGAGTTCCGGCCGAACGCGCGGGTGGACGTGCTGCCCCTGGCCGACCGCTACCATATCCCGCATCCGGTGGCCCGGCTCGATGACCCCGAGGCGGAGCTGCACGTGCGCGAGCGCGCCGACGCCCCCGCGGCCACCGTGCCCCGCTCGGCCTGGCGCTTCCCCGACGTGGCGTCGGTCGCGCTCGACGGCGGCTTCCAGCCGGGCCGCATCTACGACTGCTACTACCGCGCGCAGGACCCGCCGGTGGTCGGACTCGGCTTCACCGCGGTGCGCGACACCGCGAGCTTCCTGCGCTGGGGCACCGCGGCGGAGGGGAATCCCTGCGCGGGAACCATCGAGCGGTCGTACGTGTTCGGCGTATCGCAGAGCGGCCGCTTCCTGCGCCACCTGCTCTACCTGGGCCTCGACGAGGATGAGACCGGCCGCTTCGTCTGGGACGCGGTGATCCCGCACGTGGCGGGGGCCCGGCGGGGCGAGTTCAACTGCCGCTTCGGCCAGCCCTCGCTCAACGCGGTCCACGCGGTGGGCAGCCTGTTCCCGTTCACCGACGTGGACCAGGACGACCCGGTGACCGGACAGCGCGGCGCGCTCCTCCGGCGCCTGGCCGGGCGGGCGAAGCCGCCCCGCATCTTCACGATCAACACCTCCGCCGAGTACTGGCGCGGCGACGGTTCGCTCGTGCACACCGACGTCGACGGCACGCGCGACGTGGCCCCGCCGGCCTACGTGCGCCAGTACCTCTTCGCGGGGACCCAGCACACCCCGGGCACGCTCCCGCCGCCGCCCGCCGATCCCAATACCGGGGGCCGGGGCTTTCATCCGTTCAGCGTGGTGGACTACTCACCGCTCCTGCGGGCCGCGCTGGTCAACCTCGATCGCTGGGTGAGCGAGGGCGTCGAGCCGCCTTCCAGCGCGGTCCCGCGCCTGGCCGACTCCACCGCGGTCGCGGCCGAGACGACCCGGAGCGTCTACGCGGCGATTCCCGGTGCGCGCTTCCCCGAGCACGTGCAGCGGCCGCAGCGGCTCGACTTCGGCCCGGCCGTCGAGCGCGGGATCGCCACCCTGCCCCCCAAGCTCGGCGCGCCCTTCGTGACGTTCGTCTCCGCGGTGGACGGCGACGGCAACGAGCGCGCGGGCATCCGCCCGCCCGAGCTTCGGGTGCCGCTGGCCACCTACACCGGCTGGAACCCGCGCCATCCCGAGCAGGGCGCCCCGGGCGACATCATGTCGATGATGGGCTCGACCCTCCCGTTCGCGCGCACCGTGGCCGAGCGGGCGCGTACCGGGGACCCGCGGGGCTCGATCGAGGAGCGCTACGCGGGCCGCGAGGCCTATCTCACGCGGGTGCGTCAGGACGCGGAGGCGATGGTGGCGGCGCGGCATCTCCTCGCCGAGGACGTGGACGCGGTGCTGGAGCGTGCGGGCACGCTCTGGGACTTCGTCGGCGCGCGCTGAGAGAGGTCGAAGCGGGCCGGACAGACTCCTCTAGCGGTCGCCGCGCGGACCGCGCTCGGGACCGCCGCGCTCGGGCGCGCCCTTGCCTTGCGGCTCCACGCGTCGCCCACCCTCACGCGCCCGGGGAGCCGGCGCGTTCTGGACGGCCGGCGCCGGCGGCGCCGCGGGAGGTGACGACACGGCCGGAGCCTGGCGCACCGTCGGCGGGGCACTCTGCGGCGGGGGCGCGGCGACCGAGGGAGCGGGTGTGGCTGGCGCGCTCGGCGTGGACGGGGGCACGGTTGGACGGGCCGGCGCCGGGACCCGGCCCGTCGTATCGGGCGGGGCGGCCTGACGCGGCCCGCGGTCGGTGCCGCGCGCCCGCTCGCGCTGGCCATCGTCGGGCGCGCCGCGCCCGGGGCCGGCGGGTCCGCGCACGGCGCCCGGGACGGACGTGGGCGCGCCCCCCGTCGGCGCGCCTGGTGTCGTGACTGCGGCCGCGGGCGGCGTCACCCGCGCGGGCGCGGGGACGATGCGCTGCTGTGGCTGCGGCGCGGCCGCGGCGGCGGGCAGGCCCTGCTCGCGCAGCACCGGCGCCGTATCGGCGGGCGCCCGAGTTGCCACCACCGGCCGCGCGCGAACCGCATCCGGCGGTCGCGTGGCGGCCGCGGCCGTGCTCCCGGTGACGCTGGCCGCGACCGGCCTCACGTGGACCGCCCCGCGCACCGGCGTGAGCTGGCGCACCTGGCTGGCGTCCGTGAGGCGGACCGGGCGCACCGCGCCCTGCCCGAAGCGGTCGGCGGACACACCCACCACCGCGTTGGTCACGTTCACGTTGCGGTAGACGTTGATGTTGGTGACGTTCACGGTGGTGGTGCGGTTGATCACGACATTGTTCACGACACGCGGACCGCCCCAGCCGCCCCACCATGCCACGCCGACGTAGCGCGGCCGGCCCCACCACCGGATCACGGGCTCGCCCCACCCGAGTGGCGCCCAGTAGAGCGGCCGGCCCACCACGACCGGGCCGCCGAGGAAGACGACCAGCGCCGGCGAGTATACGGGTCGCACGATGAGCGGCCCCGGGGCCCACGCCCAGTAGCTGCCCACGAAGATCCAGCGGCCGTGGTGATAGGGTGCCCAGCCCCACGGCGCGTCGTCGAGCCACGTCCAGCCGAAGCGAGGATCCCAGATCCAGCGGCCGGTGGAGTAGGGGGACCAGCCCGGCGCGACACCCGCGGGCACCCACACGCTGCCGTAGGTCTCCACGGTGCGCCAGGTCCCGTGCTGGTCGAGCGCCTCCGCCCCGTAGACGCCGGCCGGAAGCTGCCGGGCGCTGGCGGGCTGGGCGAGGTAGTCGGTGCGCTGGTAGTTCCAGCGATCCCACGCGGTCAGGGCGGGTGCCGCCGTCGTCTCGACGCGCGGCGACTCGGTGCCGGTGACGATCACCTGCTGGTTCGTGGCTATCGCTGTCGCGGGGCTTCCGGACGCGGTCATGGTCGCGCTGCCGCCCCGATACGCCCGGAAGGCGGTCGTGTCCGGCCCGACCTCTGCGTGATAGTAGCCGGTGCGCTCCATCGTGAACGCCGCACCCGGCGTGGCGAGCTCCACCGTGTGGCCGGGCGCGAGCTCGCGCAGGTCGACGGCGGCGTACCCCCCGGTGACACGGAGTTGGATGAAGTCGGGCTCCTGGTTGTCGAGTCCGATCTGAGCGCCGTAGGCGGCGCGCGTGAAGGCGCGCGGACCGATCTGGATCTCCACATTGCCCGCCGGCCCGGCATAGAGGACGTCGCCAGGGGCCAGGGGCATATTGAGCGCGGCGGGGGCCCAGTCGGCGGCACCCGGCCGCCAGAAGGACACCTCGCCGTGGAGATAGCTGACGCGCGGCGGCGTGGGCTCGTGGGCGTCCACCGCCGTCTCGGGCGCGCCGTCGGAGACGGCCGGGGCCGGGGAGTCGGCTGCGGGGGGCGGCGGGGCGGAGCTGCCTGCCCAGCCGACCGGCGTGGCGCCCAGGACCATCAGCAATGCGAGCAATCCCGAGGAGATCCGACGCATGGCTTGCATCGTAGTCATCATCGTAACAGATGGCGGGAACGGCCCGCGGGCGATATGCTGGGACTGCGGTAAATGACTGCGGTCCAATGTGCGTCAGAGTGAGGCGGCCATGAAGAAGACCCTGCTGATCCTGCTGCTGGCGGTGGCGGTTCTCGCGGTCACGGTCACACCGGGCTACACCTGGCACCACTGGCGCGGCGGCGTCTACGTCGGCGTCGGGCCCTACTGGGGCCCCTACCCGTACTACTGGTATCCGCCGCCCTACTATGTCTACCGGCCTCCCACGGTGGTGGTCGAGGAGCCCCCGGTCTACATCGAGCGGCCGCCCGCGGCGCCACCGGCGCCGACGGCGTCCACCGCGTACTGGTACTACTGCTCGAGCGCTCAGGGCTACTACCCAACGGTGCCGAGCTGCCCGGAGGAGTGGATCAAGGTGCCGGAGCGGCCGCGATGAGCCGGGCGGGGCGCGGCGGCGTCACGGTGGTGCTGGTCGGCGCGCTGCTGAGCGGCTGCGCGACCATTCCGCAGGGTCCGAGCGTCATGGTGCTGCCGGGCAGCAGCAAGAGCTTCGAGCAGTTCCAGGCCGATGACGCGGTCTGCCGTCAGTGGGCGTCGCAGCAGGTCGGTACCACGGCGCAGAAGTCCTCGACGGAGAGCACGGTCAGCGGTGCGGTGATCGGCACCCTGGTGGGTGCCGCGGCCGGCGCCGCCCTCGGGGCCGCGGCCGGAAACCCGGGTGTCGGCGCGGCTGCCGGAGCCGGTGTTGGCCTGCTCGGCGGAACCGCGGTCGGCGCGAGCCGCGCCGACGCCTCCGGCGGCTCGGTGCAGCGCCGCTACGACATGAGCTACACGCAGTGCATGTATGCCAAGGGCAATCAGGTGCCGGCGGCGCGCGGCTCGCGCGTGCAACAGCCGGCCGCCGCGTCGCCCGCTCCGCCGCCACCACCACCCCCGCCGGCCAGCGCGTTATCGCCCACGGTCCCGCCGCCTCCGCCGGGACCGCCGCCGCCTCCGCCCACTCGCTAGCTACGTCGGCGGGGGCCCCGCCGACGTGCCGTCGCCCGCTACGGCCGCCGTGGGGGCGGCGGGGGCGGGACCACCGTCGTGCCGGCGGGTACCCACACCCAGTAGTACGGCGACGCACTCGAGCCATCACCGTAGAGCTGATAGCGTCCTTCCGTCGCCGCGGCGGCCACCCGGCCCGGCGGCAGCGGAGGCGGCGCGGGCGGATTCGTGCCCGCGGGGATCCACACCCAGTAGTACGGCGACGCGCTCGAGCCATCGCCGTAGAGCTGATAGCGGCCTCCCGGATGATCCACCGTTCGCGGGGATGCGCCCAGGACCGCGCCGGTGGTCGGGGGATAGGTCGGGTCCTGCATGGCGCAGCCGGAGAGAACTCCGACCGCGAGAGTCGCGGGAACGAGAATGCGCGTGATCGCACGATGCATGGGTGAATCCTCCTGGCGATTTGAAGGAGCATTCCCTGTGCCACGCCGGATTCGACGTGAAATCACGCGCGTGTGCCCGTGACTCGCGGGACCGCCCGGGAGAATCTACCGAGCAAGCCTTACCGGAAGGCGGGCAGGACCAGCGCCTGATTTTCTCTCACTGGCCCCGATTCCCGGAATCGGCTAGCATCCTCTGCCATGACCCGGGACGAGCTGAAGCGCAAGGTGTTCGCGGCGATCGATCGACGCGCGGATGAGATCGTCGGCCTCGGCGAGCGCATCCGGAAGCAGCCCGAGATGGGCTTCAAGGAAGTGAAGACCGCCGCGCTGGTCGAGGAGACGCTCGGCCGCCTCGGCATGGCGCCCCGGACCGGTCTCGCGATGACCGGCGTGCGCGGCGAGGCGCGCGGCCGCGCGGGCGACGGGCCGACCTTCGCGCTGATCGGCGAGCTCGATGGCCTGCGGGTCACCGGGCATCCGGAGGCCGATCCCCAGACCGGCGCGGCCCACGCCTGCGGGCACAATGCGCAGGTGGCCGGGATGCTCGGCGCCGCGATGGGCCTCCTGGACGCGGGCGCGCTCGATCACCTCGCCGGCCGCGTGGTCTTCTTCGCGGTGCCCGCCGAGGAGGGCGGCGACATCGAGTGGCGCCAGGCGCAGATCCGGGCCGGCCGCCTCGAGTTCCCGTGCGGCAAGCAGGAGCTGATGCGCCTCGGCCACTTCGACGACGTGGATCTGGCCATGATGATCCACACCAACTGGCGCGCGGAGGACGGCAAGGCGGGCGTGCCCGCCTCCAACAACGGCCGCGTGGGCAAGACCGCGCGCTTCATCGGGCGGGCCGCGCACGCGGGCGGCGCCCCCCACATGGGCGTCAACGCGCTCAACGCGGCGCAGGTCGCGCTCGCCGGCATCAACGCGGTGCGCGAGACGTTCCGCGACGAGGATTCGATCCGCGTGCACCCGATCCTCACCCACGGCGGCTCGCAGGTGAACGTGATCCCTGGCGAAGCCCGGCTCGAGATGTACGTGCGCGGCAAGACCGCCGAAGGCGTGAGCGACGCCAGTCGCAAGGTCGACCGCGCGCTGCGGGCGGGCGCTCTCGCACTCGGCGCGCGGGTCGAGATCGACACCCTGCCCGGGCCGATGCCACTCCTCTGCGACCGCGCGATGGCGCGGCTCTTCGAGACCACCGCGCGCGGATTGGTGGGAGCGGAGCACTACCGTGACATCCCGCATCGCTCCGGCTCGACGGACATGGGCGACCTGAGCCAGGTGATGCCGGTGCTGCATCCTTACATGGGCGGCGCCCGCGGGCCGGGCCACTCCGCCGACTTCGCCATCGTGGACCCGGAGCTGGGCTACGTACACCCGGCCAAGGCCCTCGCCGCGATGGCGGTGGACCTGCTCGCCGACGGCGCGGCGGGGGCCCGCGAGGTGCTCGCGGGCCCGCGGCCGCCGATGACCCGCCAGGGCTATCTGGCCTTCCAGCGCGGCATCGCCCGCCGCGAGCTCTACGACGGAGGAGATCCGACATGAGCCTGTTCAAGATCCTGAGCCACGTGAGCCTCACCGTCACCGACATCACCAAGGCGCGAGACTTCTTCACCGGCGTGCTGGGATTCGAGGAGATCCCGCGCCCCGCCTTCGACTTCCCCGGCATCTGGTATAGCCTGGGCGGCGACCTGCAGCTCCACCTCATCCTGAACGATCAGCTCGTGCGCCCCGCCGCGGAGCGGGAGAAGATCGTGGCCCGGTACCCGCACTTCGCGCTCTGGACCGAGGACGTGGACGGAACCGCGCGGCGCTTCGAGGAGCTGGGACTCGTCTGCCGCGACGTCATCTCGGGGCCCACCGGCCTGCGGCAGCTCTTCGTCAAGGATCCGGACGGCAACATGATCGAGTTCCTCGGGCCGAGCACCTCCGCGGCGACCCGGCGCATGGAGACCCCGCCCGCCCGATGAAGGTCGGCGTCAACCTCATCACCTTCGGCCCGGGCGCGAGCGAGGACGCCCTCGCGCGCTGGGCCGCGTTCGCGGAGAACGTCGGCTACCACTTCATGATGCTGGGCGACCACGTGACGATCACGCCCGACGTGCAGGGCCGCTACCCGGCGCCGTTCTACGATCCGTTCACGACGCTCGGCTGGCTCGCCGGCCTGACCCGCCGGGTGGAGCTGGGCTTTACCGTGATCGTGCTGCCCTACCGCCATCCGCTCGAGACCGCGCGCATGGCCGCCACCCTGGATCGGGTCAGCGGGGGCCGGCTGATCTTCGGCATCGGGGTCGGCTGGGCGCGCCAGGAGTTCGAGGTGCTCGGCCTGCCCTTCGAGCGCCGCGGGGCCATGACCGACGACTATATCGGGGCGCTCAAGGCCGCCTGGACGCAGGACGTGGCCAGCTACCAGGGACGCTTCGTGTCGTTCAAGGACATCTACACCGCGCCGCGGCCACTGCAGCGCCCGCACCCCCCGATCTGGGTGGGCGGCTCGAGCGAAGCCGCGCTGCGGCGCACCGTGCGCCACGGCGATGCCTGGCACCCCATCCGCAGCCGCATCGCGTTCCTGCGCGACGAGGGGATGCCGAAGCTCCGGGCCATCGCCGAGAAGGAAGGCCGCCCGGTGCCCGCGCTCTGCCCGCGCATCCGCCTGCGCCTGACCGATTCCCCGATGCCCGAGGAGACGCGGCTGGCCGGCGAGGGGACCATCGACCAGGTCCGGCGCGACTTCGCGGCCCTCGAGAAGCTCGGGGTGCCGTACCTGTGCCTCGACACCTTCGCCGACGACGTCGAGGGCTCGCGCAACCACGAGCAGGCGTGGCGCATGCTGACGACCCTGGCCGAGCGGGCCTTCGACCTGGACCGTCAGGCGCTGCGCTAGCCCGCCCGATGGACGCCGTCGATCTCTGGCTCCTCCGCTACGAGTCCGTCCACACCTTCGTCGCCGACGATCTGGTCGCCGGCCTGACCGACGCGCAGGTGCGCGGCCGCCCCGTCCCCGGGATCAATCCCGTCGCGTGGCTGATCTGGCACGCGATGCGCGTCGAGGACGTCTGCATGAACCGCTTCGTGCTCGACCGGCCCCAGGTGCTGGACACGGGCTGGCTCGAGCGCCTGCACGTCGTGCGTCGTGACGTGGGCACCGGCATGGACGACGCACAGGTGGACGCGCTCTGCGCGGCCGTCGACGTGGAGCAGCTTCGCGGCTACTGCCGCGCGGTGACGCGCGCCACGCTCGACGCCGTCCCGACGCTACGTGCGCTCGACCTCGAGACACTCGTGCCTGCGGATCGTGTCAAGCACGTCTGCGCCACTGAGGGCGCGGTGGCTCCGAACGCGCCGTGGCTCACCGAGTTCTGGGCGGGTGGCCGCAGTCGCGCCTGGATCCTCTTCCAGACCTCGCTGCTCCACGTCTACGGCCACTACTTCGAGGGTCTCGCCACCAAAGGCCTCTGGGGCGCGCGCTCTCGCTGAGGTTCTCCTGCCGGGGGCCGTCCCGGGGCGCGGCGGGGCGGCGGCGGGCGGGGCGGCAGGGGGCTCTGACCACGACCGGCGATCTCGACTCTGCCGCGGTCAGGAGTTCCCAATCGTGGTTGTCGGCGGCGCCGCGATCCTTGGCGGGGAACGGGTCACCCGCCCCCTGTCCGCCCCACCCACCGCCGCCCCGCCGCGCCCCGGGACGGCTCACGCGTCGCGAAGTTCGCGCTAGAGGTGGGCCATCACTTCGTCGGCGAACAAACGCAGGACCTGCTCGCGTTGGACGAAATCTTGCCCGGGGACCTGCGGGAGCAGGATGACCCGGTTCACGCCGCCGACTCCGGCCACGCGCTGGACTTGCTCTCGCACGTCGTCTGGCGTGCCGGCGAGGGCCATGAGGTCGACGAAGCGGTCGGTGATCAGGAAGCGGTGCTGCGAGGCCGCGGTGGCGTGCTGGTAGGAATCGTAGGCGGCGCGGACCTGGTCGATCACGGCCTGGTCCTCGGGGCTCCATTTCACCGGGAAGGCGTGGCGGAGGGCGGAGGCCACGCGGCCGCGGACGTGGTCGCGGGCGAGCGCGCGGTCGGACGCGATCGAGGTCGGCGCCCAGATCGCGATGTCCACGTCGGCGGGCGCGCGGCCGGCGGCTTGCGCTCCCGCGCGGACGCAGGCGAGGGCGGCTTCCAGCAGCCACGGGGCGACGCCCGAATACATGATCGCGCCGTCGCCCAGGCGGCCGGCGGCGTCGAGCATGCGCGGGCCCGAGCCGGCCAGGTAGAGCGGGATATCGACGGGCTGGGGCAGCCAGGCCAGGCGCGCGTCCGTCCCCGTGTCCAGCCGGATGGATTCGCGGCGCAGGAGATGCTTGAGCGCGTGCGCCATGGACTCGAGGGTCGCGACGCGGGCGGTCCTGGCGACCGAGAGCCCCATCGTCTCCGATGCGCTGCCGCCGGTGCCGACGCCCAGGACGAGGCGCCCCGGGGCCAGCTCGTGGAGCGTGGCGATGGCGCTGGCGGTCACCGAGATGTGGCGGGTGTGCGGCACCGTGATGCCGGGGCCGAGCCGGATGCGCGAGGTGGCGGCCGCGCAGGCGGTCAGCGTGACCCAGAGCTCGCGACAGACCAGATGAGTGTCGGTGATCCACGCGGTGTCGAAGCCGAGTGACTCCGCGAGCTGGACCTGGCGGACGATGACCGGCAGCGGCTGGCTCGCGAGGATGCCGAGGTCGAACTTCATGGGCGCGGCCGAGAATCGGTCCAAAGGGCCGGCTCGTCAAGGGGTATGCTAGGAGCCCATGGCGCTCGACACCGGGAACGGACAGCCCTTCGACGTGGCGGTGATCGGCGGCGGCCCGGGCGGCTCCAGCACCGCCACCGCGCTCGCGCGGCGGGGTCGCCGCGTGCTCCTGCTGGAGCGCGATCGGTTCCCCCGCTTTCACATCGGCGAGTCGCAGCTCCCGTGGATCAACGGGGTGCTCGAGGAGCTGGGCGCCCACGACACGATCGCCAAGGCCGGCTTCGTGGAGAAGTGGGGCGCGAGCTTCTGGGAGATCGACGGCACTCCCGCCTCCTACGTGGACTTCACCGCGGCGGTGGAGACGGCGATGCCTCAGACCTTCCAGGTCCCGCGGGCGCGGTGGGACGAGCTGCTGCTGCGCCACGCCGAGCGATCGGGCGTCATCGTGCGGGAAGGCCATCGCGCGGTGGACGCGGCCTTCGAGCCCGACGGGGTCACCCTGCGCTACGCGGGGCCCGACGGCGTCGAGCGGACCGCGCGGGTCGAGGCCCTGGTGGATGCCTCCGGCCGCGCCGGCTTCCTCGCCCGCAAGCTCGGTCGCTACGAGCACGACCCGATGCTGCAGCAGGTGGCGGTGCACGCCCAGTACGAAGGCGTCCCCCGAGCCGAGGGCCGCGCGGCCGGTGACATCCGCGTGCTCACGCGGCCCGACGTCGGCTGGATCTGGCTCATCCCGATCTCGGAGACGGTGACGAGTGTGGGAGCGGTGGTGCCGAAGGAGCTCCATCGTCGAGAGGCGAAGGCCACCGCGGAAGAGAGCCTCGAGCACTATCTCCGCACCACGCCGGCCTCCCCGACGGTGATGCGGGAAGCGCGGCGGGTGTCACCCGCCCGCTTCGATGCCGACTACTCGTACCTGGCCACGAAGATGGCGGGCGATCGCTGGGTCGCGGTGGGGGACGCGGGTTCCTTCCTCGACCCGATCTTCTCGACCGGCGTGCTCCTCGCCATGCAGGGCGGGCTCGAGGCGGCGGCGGCGATCGACTCGGGGCTCCGGGCCGGGGACCTCTCGGCCGGACGCTTCACGCGCTACGAGAGGATCGTGCGCAAGCGCTACCACTATTTCCACCGTTTCGTGGTGGGCTTCTACGATCCGTACTTCCGCCGGCTGCTGTTCCGCCGCTCGCGGCGGCTCGGGATCTACGAGGCGGTGCTCTCCGCGCTGGCCGGGAACTGGCGCCCGACCCTCGGCACCCGGCTGCGCATCCAGCTCTTCTTCGCCATCATCGCCATCAAGCGTCTTTTCCGGGTCGCCCCGCCGGAAGACGCGGGGATGTGGCGCCGGAGCTGACGCTAGACCCCCAAGCCGAAGCCTCCTGCTGTCCGGACGGTTTGGGCCTCGCCCATGTGCAGGGCGGAGTGCGTGACGAGGAGCGCGCCCAGGACGCCGACGCGCGGGCGCCCGATGAAGGCCTTTGCGACCGTCTCGCCCTTGGCGCCGAAGCAGCCCAGGGCGGCGGCCTTCTCGAGCGCGGCGGCCTGCAGCTCGCCCTGCCAGTCGGCCGGGCCGAGGCCGCGGATGACCTCCTGCGTCCGGCGCCCGACCGCGTCACGGTAATCGCGCAGGGCCGCGACGTCCACGCGGCCGGTGAGGTCGGCGACCTCCGGCTTGGTCATCCCGATGCCGAAGTCGCGCCGCGGGGCCTTGAGGCGCGCGAGCCACCCGTCGTCCAGGACCTGATCGCGCCCGCTCAGGATCACGTTGGCGAAGGTGTCCTCGGCGCGGGCGATGTGCCACATCAGCCACGCCAGCGAGTTGAGATCCTCCCGCGGGCGCGCCCGCATCTGGTCGTCGGAGAGGCCGCCGAAGGTGCGCTCGGCGAGAGTGCCCTTTTCACCGGTGACACTCGTGGTGTGCATGCGGGCGTGCTCGTCGAGGAGGAGATCGCGTGCGTCCATGGGAGCCTCCGTGGGGTCAGGTCCGGGAAGTGGGGGCCGGCTCGTCGGTGACCGGGAAGTAGCGCCGTCCTGCGTCCGTCTGGTTCTCGTAGATCGAGCCCTGGTGGAGAGCGGGCGGCAGGGGCAGGCGCACCGGCGCCGGCACCACCCGGGGCTCGATGGTCGGCTCGCCGGTGATGAGGCGGCCGTCGAACTCGGCGAGGTCCTTGACGCCCAGCAGGGGCCACGCGTCCGCCGCGCCGTATTCGTAGAGGAGCAGGGTGCGGGGCAGGCTCGAGACGTTCTGGGCCGAGCCGTGCACGAGCCGCACGTGGTGGAAGCTCATCGAGCCGGCGCGCCCGGTGAGCGGTACCGCCCGCGCGATCTCCTCCCGGATCGTGGCCGGGTCGATCGCGCCGCAGAAGTAGCCGCCCGCCGGGTGGTCACCGGTGTGGTGGTTGAACGTGGGGCCGCGATGGCTGCCCGGGACCACCAGGAGCGGGCCGTTGTCGCTCGTGCAGTCGTCGAGCATCACGCCCACCGCGAGCAGGTCGTCGTTGGTGTGCGGGTAGAACGCCCAGTCCTGGTGCCACTCGACCGGCGAGCCGTAGCGCGGCGACTTGAGATTGATCTTCGAGCCGTGAAGGCGGACGTCCGGGCCGAGGAGGTCGTTCAGCACCGCCACCAGACGCGGGTGGCGCATGAGCTCCGCGAAGATCGGGTAGAAACGATGCGGCGTCTTCACGCGCCGCACCCGCGGATCGTCCGGCCGATGGCCCGGCTCGAGATCGTAACGGTCGGTGTGGGTGGTCACCGCGCGGGCGCCGTCGAGAATGCGCGCCATCTCGGCGCCGACCGTCTTCAGGGTG
>Ga0187892_10006501_pt1 | contig 17285 bp, 16 predicted proteins | sample MA1701073metaG_FD_139345 | JGI IMG/M metagenome (GOLD analysis project Ga0187892, IMG submission 139345) | Bio-ooze microbial communities from a basaltic lava cave in the Kipuka Kanohina Cave System on the Island of Hawaii, USA - MA170107-3 metaG ... | reverse complement strand
GTCAGAGCCTGCCCCGGACTTGGTCCGGGGGTGAGGGGCCGTAACCTCGCAGCTTCTCCCTCACCTCAGTCCTCTCCCGCTGGGAGAGGAGGATGTCAACAGAGCCAGACAAGTTCAGGATGACAGGGGCGGCGGCGGGAGATAATTCGGGCGTAGAGGGCGCGGTCCAAGCGCGCGCTGTGTGTGGATAGCGGAACGCTCTGACTTGTCGGCTCCGATTGCCTCGACATGCCAGCCGGTCTCCGCCATCCCGGCCTCCTCACTCGTCTCGCGCCGGTAGAATCCCCTCCGTTTGGTCTGCAGTTCCAGGAGGGGCGTCGTGAAACTGTCACGACCCGTGCTTGCGCACAAGGAGATATGGGTCACCGGAGGCATGGTTGTGGCCCAGCACCCGCTCGGGGCGCGTACCGGGGCGGAGGTGCTGGAGCGCGGGGGCAACGCCATAGACGCCGCGGTTACGACAGCCTTCGCGATGGGCGTGCTCCAGCCGTACATGAACGGGCTCGGCGGCGGCGGACAGATGGTCATCCACCCCCCAGACGTGGACCCGGCGGTCGTCTACTACGGGATGCAGGCGCCGAGGCTGCACGTCGAGACCGATGCGGTGCTAATGGACGGTCGCTTCGGACCCGGCGAGCGGAGGGCGCTTGAGAAGAAGGGCCATACCGTCGAGATGGCGACGCCGCACTTCGACCGCTCTCCCTATGCCGAACCGAACGGCGTCTGGCGAGACGGACGCACCCTGCGCAGCGGCGTCTATCCCGTGGCCAAACCGACTTACGCCGCGGGCTATCCCGGTGGTGACGACGCACCACCCTCAGGTGCGGAATGGTCTGCATTCGCACCCCGTCCAGACCTCTACCCCCCAAGGCCGCGGTCGCGCTAGGTTAGTTGCTTGCGCCATTCCGGAGCGGGCCCGACGCACGCACCGCCCTGTCGCAGGACGACGGTTCGCCCTTTTGGCACAATGATGGGTTGAGTCGGCTCCGCAAACTGGGTCCCGACCCTGATGTCTCGTACCTACGAAGCACAAGACGCCGCAGAACGCTACGATGCCGCCCGCAGGCTGCCTGAGGCAACTCTGGCCCTCTGGATGGACACGTTGAAGCGGCATGTTTTCTCACCGTCCGTCGACAGCATCCTCGACCTTGGGGCGGGGACGGGCATCTGGTCAGCGTTGCTGGGCCAGAGATATAACGCAGGCGTCGTGGCTCTGGAGCCGTCTGAGGCCATGCGTGAAATCGGCGGGCGCCATGCGTCCCACAGAGTGATGTGGCTGAAGGGCATTGCGGAGCGCATACCTACCAGCGGCGCCTCATTCAGCCTAGTGTGGATGTCACAGGTATTTCACCACCTCGATAACCGGGCCGCCGCCTTGCAGGAAATCCGACGTGTGCTCAAGCCCAGAGGATTTCTGGCGATCCGCAATGCGACCCGGGAGAACGACGATGAGACCGGATGGTTCGCTTGCTTTCCCGAAGCCCGACAGCTGGACCGCAGTCGAATCCCCCTCAGGAACGAAGTAGTAGAGCTGGTCTGTGCCGAGGGGTTCAAGGTCCTGGCGATCGAGACGGTTCACCAGCAAACGGCGCCTGACTACGCCACTTTCTACGAGCGCATCAGTCGAAGAGCGTTGTCAGTCATGATGTCGATCAGCGATGAGGCCTTCGAAACTGGGCTGCGCAGGTTGAAGGCGTGGACAGAACTCCAGCCCGCGGACATACCTGTGGTTGAACCGCTTGACCTCTTCGTGTTCCAAGCCGTCTAGGACCGAATGCGAACACTATGAGCTGATAGCAGCCATGAATTCCCGCGTAAGAGCGGGCGGCGTTGAGATGTACGCCTGGACGCCAACGGCGGCCAAACTGCCCTGCAGCCGATTCTACGCCCCGTCATGCCGCAGATCGTGGTTGAGAAGGTCACAGTCCAGGACGGCGTGGTGCGCATCGAAACGGTGATACCACAGCCTGAGGGCAGTGCTGGTCAATTGCGACCACGTCATCCCGAACGCAGTGAGGGATCTGGGGTGGGGGTGCAGACCTGCTCTCTCGACCCCTCACCCCCGGATCAAGTCCGGGGCAGGCTCATACCCTCTCCCACAAGAGGAGAGGGTATGAAAACGACAGGCTTTAGAGATAGAGCCGGCGGACCCCGAAACAAATTCGGGATGACCCGGCAGTTGGCGGGCCTCAAAACCCCCACAGCTTCGCCGCGCTTTTCCCCAGCACCCATTCAACATCATCGCCGCCCTTGAACGCAGGGTGCGTCCGCACGCCTTCCAGTGTGTTGCGGTACCCCTCGCGGCCAGCAGACGGCGGGAAGTCTGACCCCCACATCATCCGGCGGACTCCAAACGCCTCCCGCGCCATCTCGAACAGCGGCGGAAGCCCATCCACGAAGAAATCGTTCCTGTGTTTCTTCGGTCTTCGGGCGACTTCACCGAAGCCAGGCACCTTTATCGTCGTGTTCGGCCACCTGGCCGACTCCAGCGCCTCTTTGTACTTGGGGAAAGGCGCCGGTTCGTGTCCCACCCCGGCAAGATGCTCGATGTTGACCTGGGTTGTGCTGGCGCAGGCATCGAGAACCTTCTTGAACTCCTTGCCAAACGAATCGGCTGCGGCTGACCCGCCAGTGCTGACGACGAGGCCCAGCTCCCCGGCCCTTTTCCACATGTCGTAAGGCCCGTGCGTCTTGAACTTCGAGTCCGGGTACAGCCTGATGCCAGCCGCGCCCTGCTTCTTCAGCCTTTCAAGCGTCGCCTCGGGCCTTGGGTCGTCCGGGTCCACCTGAACGCAGACCTTGAAGCGCCCAGGAAACCTGGTGGCAGACTCGAACAAGTAATCATTGTCGAATGTCCCTGCGTGCTGGACGAGGACTCCGCCCGTGACGCCGTTCCCATTCATCTGCGACAGGAGGACCTCGACAGGCTCGAACCAGTTCAAGCCCGCATGGCAGTGCGTGTCAATGATGAGCATGAGAGACTCCTCCTGAGATCGCTACTGATTTGCCCGTATTCCTCGCCCCTTCGACAGGCTCAGGGTGAACGGCTTACGAGGAGCCGCCGCTTGGAACTGCGGCCGGTCACTACCACTTACGGCCCTGGGTCGCCGGCTTTGCCCACTCCTGCGCCTTCGGAAAGCACCAGGTCATTGATCTTGTCGCGCAGCGCCTTCGGCATGTCCCAATCGCCGCCGAGGTCTTCTTTTAACTCCGCCGGCGTCTTCGCTCCGCAGAGCGCCACAGTCACCGCGGGGTTGCCGAGCGTCCAGGCGACGGCAAGCTGCGCGACCGTCTTCTTGTAACCGCTCGCGACCTCCTTCAGCCGCTCGACGACCGCCAGGTTCTTCGGCAGGTTTTCAGGCGACCACGTCGCCAGACCAAAGTTCTTGCCGTTGCGGCGCCAATCGTCATCGCCAAACGGCTGCCCCGGCTTCCATGCGCCAGTCAGCAGCCCATGCGCCATCGAGCCATATGCCATGACGCCCATGCCGTTCTTCTGCACAAACGGGAATATGCCAGCCTCTGGGCGGCGGTCGAATATGTGGTAGCCCACCTGGTCGCACACCGGAACGCCATTCTTCACGCACTCGGCGAGCATGTCCGGGTGGAAGTTCGACACGCCGTAATACCTGATCTTGCCGGCCTTCTTCGCACCTTCCAACGCACGCATGGGCACTTCGTACGACCGCGTGAGGTCCGGCCAGTGCACCAAGTAGAGGTCTATGTAGTCGGTGCCGAGGCGCTGCAGGCTCTCGTCGATGCCCTCGTTGAGGTACTCGGGCGAAGAGTCGCTGACTGTGGCCCGTGTGCGGTCCGGGTTGTCCTTGAGCCATTTGCGGCCGCCCTTCGTCACGAGGACGATTTTCTTGCGGAACGGCTTGATGGCCTTGCCCAGTAGCTCTTCGCCATACCCCCAGCCATAGACGGCCGCAGTGTCGAACAGAGTCACACCACCGTCGTGCGCGGCCCTGGCTGCAGTGATGGCCTGGTCATCGTCGAACGCGCCATACTGGCCTCGGCCCATGGGCCAGCCGCCAAAACCGATCACGCTCGTCTTGAGCCCTGACTTACCGAACTCACGTGTACGCATATGCCCTCCAACGAAGAAACAAAGATTACGCAGATTTCTTTTTCAACTAGTTAATACACATAGAATAGTGCCAAAGTAATTCCGGCTATTTTTCTCAATTCTCGAATCTGCGTAATCTTTGTTTCTCGTGTCTGAGTCACCTTTGTTTCTTACGTAAACGTCACGTTGCCCTGCGGCGACACTTCCTTGACCGGCCTCTTCCCTGTGTACGTGCCCGCGGTCACCACTGCGCGCACAGTCTGTCCGGCCTTAAACTTCAGCGCCGTCTTGTTCTCCATCGCCTGCTTCAGGCCGCCGTTGTGAAAACTCGTACATGGCTCCAGGCCCACGTTGTAACACCTGCCATACCATGGGTACCCGAAGCCGCCGGCCAGGTTGCGCCAGAACCACAGGTACTTGAACACAGACGATGGAAAGCTCACCGCGAAGCCGACGCCCGTGTCTTCGTTCGTCAGCGCGTACCAGCCGTGCTCCATGTCAGTGAAGTAGGCCATGTCCAGCGAGCGGTCTGACTTTGGTGGGATGCGCGAGAAGTCAACGTCGCGGCCGCTCTTGAGCTTCGACTTTGGCCATGTCCCCTCGTGGCCGTGCTTCAGCTTCGACATTGGCGCTACGTCAACAGGGTGGTTGATCACCTTGCACTGCGGCAGGTACAAGCGGCACTTCTCCGACAGGAACGGCCCGCCGATGGCGATGTGCTCAAGCCACACCGCCTCGCACGGCTCCTCGGCCTCGTTGGTGACAGCTTCGTCCACGCTCAGCGTGCCTGAACCGGCCTCGACGGACAGCGTCTTCTCGACCGCGAACGGCATGCGCACGCCCTTCGCCCGGAACCTTACCGCCACACGCTTCACCGAGTCTTCGACCACTGCGCAATCCCACGGCATGGTGTTCAATTCACCGTGCAGGCCCATCTCGGCGCCATAGACCGTATCCGGGAAGCCTCCATGCGGGACCACTGTCTGCCATCCGCCCTCGTACTGGTCGAGCCAAAGCGACGCGGGCGCGCCAGTCGTTGGCACGAACTTCTGGGGGTCACGGACGCCCCACGGCGTGCGCCACATGAACTCGGTGTCCGACGGTTTGTGTACAAATGAGTACACGTCCGCGCCCTTGTCCGCGAGCACGAGGACGCGTATCAGTTCGTTCTCAAGCACAACCGTTTTCAGCCCGCGGTACGTCCATGCGTCCGAAACGCGGCAGCCACCTGTGCGTTCGTCCTGGTAGTGCATTTATGTTGGCCTCAAGGGGTCCTGGCAGGGCACGCTGCGCCCCTACCTTCCCGGCGTGATCAATATCTTGAAACAGTCCTTCTTAGGCATGAGCATCCGCTTGAAACCATCATCAAGCGCCCTCGAGAGCGGCACTTTGGCGGAGATGAGGTCCCTGACCTTTATCTTGCCTTCGCCCACGAGCCGCGCCGCGATCGCCATGTCGCCCGGGCTGGCCGCGACGGAGCCAACGACACGCTTCTCCTGCCCCACGATGTCGTTGAAGTCAAACTGCGGCTTCGCCGAGTAGATGCCGACGAGTACCACAGTGCCACTGCGCCGCGCCCACTTCACCGCCAGCTTCGGCGTCTCGGCCGCGCCCGCGGTCTCAACGGTGATGTCCGGGCCTATGCCGCCGGTCAGGTCCAACAGGCGCTGCTCAATATCCGGCGACGACGCGTTCACCGTCTCATCCGCGCCCAGCTTCTTCGCCAGGCCCAGGCTCATCTCACGCAAGTCCGCAGCGATGACACGGGCGCCTGCAGCCCTGAACGCTTGCAGCGTCAACAGCCCGACGGTGCCGCAGCCGATGACCACTGCCGTGTCTCCCTGCCTGACGCCGGACTGGCGGACCGCGTGGACGGCCACCGTGGCTGGCTCGATGAGCGCGCCCTCTTCGTCTGACACGGAGTCCGGCAGCAGTACGACGTCCGAGGCCGGCCACGTCATGAACTCAGCCAGGCCGCCGTCGCCTGACAGCCCCGCAACGCCCATCTTCGGACATACCGCGTGCTGTCCGTGTTGGCACCAGTAACAGGTCTTGCACGTCAGCACGTCGTTAATAACCACGCGCTGGCCCACCTTGACGTTGCTCGCTCCCGTGCCGAGGGCCGCGATGTGACCCGTGGTCTCATGTCCCATCACGAGCGGCGCCATGCGGCCCGTCAATGGGTTGGGCTTGCCTGTCTGCACCCAGAGCGGCCCGAACTGCCACTCCTCGATGTCCGTGGCGCAGATGCCGGTGTGCGTGATGCGCACCTTCACCTCGCCGGCCTTCGGCTTCGGCTCAGGGACGTCCTGGAGCCTCAGGTCCTTGTTCCCGTGGTACACGAGGGCTTGCATAGCACTTCCTTATCCCCTTTCCCGTTGCGGGAGAGGGTCAGGGTGAGGGCAGGAGTGACGGCCGCCGACCGAATGCGGGCGAATCTTACATCACGTACGCCGTGCTACCATCCAGCCCGATCAAGGGCGCTCTGGAGGTCGGCCGTGGCGAAGGTATGCGACTACTGGGAATGCGAGCGACAGATCCGGGCAGATTGGACCGTCTGTCAGAGCCACTTTGGAGATAGTCAGGACGGCAAGCTAGACGTTTGTCCGGCCTGTGGCTGGCTGAAGTCGAAACAGTATGACTTGTGCTTGCCAGACCACGAGGGTAAAGAGCCGCCCAAAGGACGTAAGGTGGGGTTTAGGCGGAACGATCGTGTCGCTGAACCCCGAGCCAGATATGAAGTGGCGCCTTATCCGCCACGAGAAGTGGACACTTCAGGCGCAGGTCTCCATGTCTACATATTGAAACTGCAAGACGGCGAGTTCTACGCAGGGCATTCTGAAGACCTTGAATCATGGGTGATGGAGCACCGCGACGGCAAGGCCCAATCTACAGCAGGCAAGGACCCTCGACTCGTTTGGTTTGATTGGATGCCCTCGAAGGCCCAGGCTGTGAATGTCGAGGCCGAACTCAAGCAAATGATTGTTAACAATCCTCGCCGTATAAGACGTATGGTCATAGATTTCGGTCGGCTAGCTCAACACGTCGACAAGAACCCGTAATCGGTAGGTCACTTATCGGGAGGCACCACATGTCAGACCCCATCATCACCAAAATCGAAGTCCACACATTCGAGCACTCTCTCGAAAACCTCGGCAAGGACTACAACACCTTCAACACGGTCTACCAGAAGGGCAGCCGCATGAAGGTGCGCGGCAACGTCGTGTCCATCCACACTGACCAGGGCATCGTGGGCGAGTACCCGGGCGTCGGCGGGCCCACGCTGGCGCAGGTGCGTATGGTCTCGGAGTACCTCATCGGCAAGAGCGCGCTGGAGCGGGAGAAGATCTACAACGACATCAAACGCGGCCTCCGCCACTACGACATGACCGGCGTCGGCATCGTGGACATCTGCCTCTGGGATATCGCGGGCAAGGTCTACAACGCGCCCCTGTACAAGCTCCTGGGCGGCACGCGCAAGCCCCTGCCTGCCTACGCTTCGACCCTGCATGGCGACGAGAACGGCGGCCTCTCGTCGCCTGAGCAGTTCGCCGACTTCGCCGAGCAGTGCCACCAGATGGGTTACCCGGCCTTCAAGATCCACGGCTGGGGCCTGGCTGCCCAGAACATCAAACGCGAAATTGACAACGTCCTCCTCATGGGCAAGCGCATGGGCGGCAAGATGGCGCTACTCATAGACCCCGCCTGCGAGGTCGAGAACTTCGGCCAGGCGCTCGCGCTCGGGCGCGCCTGCGACGAGGCCGGTTTCTTCTGGCTCGAAGACACCTACCGCGACGGCGGCGTGTCAGCGTTTGCCCACCGCAAGCTACGCCAGATGATCAAAACGCCCTTCCTCCAGACAGAGCACATCCGCCTGCTTGAGATGCACGTGGACTTCATCGTGGCCGATGGGACCGACTATGTCCGCGTCGGCGCGCACGAGGACGGCGGCATCACGGGCGCCATGAAGATCGCTCACGCGTCTGAGGGCTTCGGCCTTGACGCCGAGTTGCACGGCCCAGGGCCAGTGCACAGGCACGTCATGTCGTCCATCCGCAACACGAACTTCTATGAGCTGGGCCTCGTCCACCCGCTGGTCAGGTCATCACGCAACCCGGTCTACCTCAACTACTCGGACGACCTGAACGCCGTGGACAAGAAGGGGTGCGTCTACGCCCCTGAAGGCCCCGGCATCGGCGTTCCCCTGGACTGGGACTGGATCAAACGCCACCAGGTAGACCACGGCGTGCTGGCGGAGAAGTAAGTTCGTATCCTCTCCTTTTGCGGGAGAGGGTCAGGGTGAGGAGCCGGCCGGACGGGGCCCCTCGACTTCGCTCGGGGCGACGATGTGCCCCTCACCTCACTCCTCTACCGCCTGAAGGGGAGGATACGAACAGAGCGGCCGGAGCAACAGACTTGCCAATCCCGTTCGCCAAACTGCAAGGCGCAGGTAACGACTACATCGCCATTGACGGCAGGGACATAGACCGCGACTGGGCAAAACTTTCCGTCGAGATGAGTAAGCCAGCATTTGGCGTCGGCTCGGACGGCATCGTGGTCGTGCAACGCTCGAAAAAGGCGCAAGTGCGGATGCGAGTCTTCAACCCGGATGGCTCAGAGGCGGAGATGAGCGGCAACGGCATCCGCTTGTTCGCCAAGTTTGTGCTGGACCGCAAGCTCGCGCTGCCGGGCGCGGACGGCGGCCTGGTGATCGAGACCGGTGGCGGAGTGCGCACACTGTGGCCAATGATGCAGGGTGGCAAAATGGTCTCCGCCAGGGTCTCTATGGGCCCACCGACATTCGTACCGAAGGAGATACCTGTTGATGGAGCAGCGTTCGGCAACCCGGACCGCGTCTACGACTCGCCCCTTAAGGCAGGCGACCGCACGCTAAAGGTCACGTGCCTGGCAATCGGCAACCCCCACTGCGTCGTGTTCCCAGACGGGCCAGTTGAGAAGTTCCCGCTGCTCGACCTCGGGCCGCTTGTCGAACGGCACAAGGCGTTCCCGAACAGGATCAACTTTGAAATCGTGAACGTGCTCGACAGGTCGCATATCCGGGCGCGCATCTTCGAGCGCGGGGCAGGGGAGACCATGTCGTCCGGGACCGGCAGCACGGCCGCCATGATCGCCTCGCGCATACACGGCTTCGTCGGCGATGAAGTGAAAGTGCTCTTGCCGGGCGGCACGCTGAAAATCACCTGGCCGGGAAAGGGCGCGGCGTTTCTTGAAGGCCCTGCGGTAGAGGTGTTCACCGGCCTCTGGCCGGACTGAGCGCTCCAGACTGCCAACCTCACGCCAAGAGTCGATCAGGCGAGAGGACTTTCGACCAGGAGGTCAACATGGTCCGAATAGCCGCCGATGATCTTCTGCACGATAGGCATGGCATCCGCGAGTACGGGGTCATGCTCCACGCCTCAGCCCGGCAGAATGCCGCCCTCCGCAGGTTCCACGCCGCCGTCGGGATCACCGACTTCGCCACACGCGCTCACGTTAGTGTGGAGAACTTCGGAGAGCCGAGTGACCTCGGAGAAGTTATGCGGCGGCTGAGCGAGATCGCCATCAGCACGCGTCCCATCCCTATCAAGCTGGACCCCCAGGGCGCAAAGCCCTGGGGGAAAGGCGGTGCCGGGGGGTTTGGAGTAGAGCTGACTGGGCCGCTTGCAGCATTTCAGAAATTGGTGGAACAGGCACTCAGCCCCATTACCAAGTCCATCCATCCACCTGGGCGGCAATACTGGCCGCACGTGACTGCATTCCTGGCGACCGACGAACACGAATCCGCCAGAGCCAGGAAGCTACTGCATGGCCTGGACCTGGGAAGCGGATACGTTGCAAGATCGGTTGAACTTAGCGGGCGCCGCGGCCCGGCGCGAGGCGGAAACTACACCGTCCTTGCGTCCTTTCCGTTCGGGCTGCGTGTTGGTCCGGATGACCCGCCACTCTAAGACACTCGGTCTTTCAAGCTGCCTGAGCCCGAGATAACCTCCGGACCGAGCAGGGCAGGGGAGAGGGACGCAGGGTCTGCCCTGCCCCGTTTATACTCAGGCGTTTGAGTTCGACCTACACCCTCGGATCAACTCCGTGGCAGGCTTCGACCCTCTCCCTCACCAGGGAGAGGGAAGGCGGAGCGAATATGATGGAAAATCTGTGAAATCTGCATAATCTTTGTTTGGTTAATGGAGAGGGAAGGCAGAGCGAAAACATTGGAACTCGCAAAGCGCGTACAGCAACTACCGCCATACCTGTTCGTGGGCATATCCCGTGCCATCGCCGAGAAGCGGGCGAAGGGCATTGACGTCATCTCTTTTGGCATCGGCGACCCTGATATCCCGACGCCGGACGTAGTGCTCGACGCCCTCGAGAAGGGGGCACACAAGCCCGCGAACCACCGCTACCCGGAGTCCGAGGGCCTGCCAGAGTTCCGCAAAGCCGTCTGCGATTTCTACCAGCGCCGCTTCGGCGTGAAGCTTGACCCGGCCACTGAAGCGATCAACCTGATCGGCGCCAAAGAGGGCATCGGCCACGCCGCCCTCTGCTTCATTGACACCGGTGACGTGGCAATCGTGCCGGACCCCGCCTACCCGGTCTACGCGACGGGCACGATGTTCGCAGGCGGCACAAGCCACCTTGTGTCGCTCCACGAGAAGAACGGGTTCCTCATGGACTTCCGCGATATACCGACCGATGTCGCCAGGAAGGCAAAAATCCTGTGGCTGAACTACCCGAACAACCCGACCGGCGCGGTCGCCGACCTGCGGTTCTTTGACGAGGCTGTGCGCTTCTGCAAAGAGTTCGACCTCTATCTGTTGCACGATGCCTGCTACACGGAAGTGACCTTCGACGGCTACGTGGCGCCGAGCGCGCTGCAGGCCAAGGGCGCCCGCGACCTAACAATCGAGTTCTACTCGTTGTCGAAGACGGCCAATATGACGGGCTGGCGCGTCGGGGCGGCAGTAGGCAACGCGGCAATGGTGAACGCTCTGATGCGCGTGAAGTCAAACCTAGACTCCGGACAAGCTCAGGCCATACAGGAGATGGGCATCGCCGCGCTCAACCTGCCGCAGAAGTGGATAGACTCCAATAACGCTATTTACAAACGACGGAGGGACCGCGTAGTTTCGGGGCTGCGAGATATCGGCCTGGACGCAGTCGCGCCAAGGGCGGGCCTTTACATTTGGACTAAGGCGCCACCGGGCTACACCTCCGGGGACTTCGCCAAACTGCTGCTCGACGAGCGCGACATCGTCGTGACCCCGGGCCGCGGTTACGGACCGGCCGGCGAGGGGTATGTCAGGCTGTCGCTCACGACTCCTGATGACCGCATTGAACAAGGGCTGAAGCGGCTCAAAGGCTGGAAGATACCGCCACCGCCCACCAGGTGATATTGACTACACGTACCCGCACCCACGAAACCGGACCGCACGCAGAGCGGGCATGGCTTGTGGCGGTTGCCGTCCGAAGCAACAGCGGCCTGTGGAGCCTCGACGATTCTCTTGACGAGCTGGCCCAACTCGCACGCGCAGGCGGCGCTGAAGTAGTTGGCTGCACGACCCAGGTGCTGCCAAGGCCCGCTCCGGTGTACCTGGGCTCCGGCAAGATTGACGAGTTACAGGCGACGGTGCGTGAAGACTCCGTTGATACCGTCATATTCGATGACGAGCTGGACCCCGGACAGCAGCGGACGCTTGAAGAGAAACTCGGCGTCAAAGTGATAGACCGCACAGCGCTGATACTCGACGTGTTTGCGCGCCGAGCCAGGACCCGCGAGGGGCAGTTGCAGGTAGAAGCAGCCCAGGCCGAATACTTATTGCCCAGGCTCGCCGGACAGTGGTCGCACCTGGAACGGCTGGGAGGCGGTATCGGTACCCGAGGCCCCGGCGAAAGCCAGCTTGAGTCCGACCGCCGCATCGTCCGGTCAAAGATGGCTCGCCTCAAACGCGAAATCGAACGCGTGCGTGAGTCACGAGGCCAGCAGAGGGCGGAGAGGACCAAGGGGGCGACAAAGCTCGTCTCTATGGTCGGTTACACCAATGCCGGCAAGAGCGCCCTCTTCAACCGGCTGACCTCCGCGGGGGTGGTGTCGCAAAATCAGCTCTTTTCGACACTGGACACGACAACCAGGCGGCTGTTCCTGCCAGCCAGGCAGCCGGCCGTTCTCAGTGACACGGTAGGGTTTGTGCACAAGCTGCCGCCAGTGCTCGTTGACGCCTTCCGGGCGACCCTTGAGGAGCTACACGAGGCTGCCCTCTTGTTGCACGTCGTAGACATCTCCAGTCGCCACGCTGCAGAACAGGCGCAGGTAGTTGATGAAGTGCTAGCCGGGATGGGCCTGTCCGAAAAGCCCAGGGTGCTCGTCCTGAACAAGGTTGACCTCATGGCTGCGACGGAGGACACCGCAGAGGTTGGTCCGCACCTGTCAGCAGGCCTCGGAGGACGCCGGGCCGTCATGACATCCGCGCTCAAGGGCTGGGGCCTGGAACGCCTTCGGACGGCTATCGTCGAGGAATTGCAGGTCCTCGCTCCTAGCCCGGCATTGCGGACGGCGTAGAGGAGAGAATCCTGCCGAACAATTTCGCCCCAGCACAACCACAGAAACCCCTTCCAGGTCACCTCTTCCGAGATCAGTAGTGGTTCGCACTAGAGGTGTTATGTAAAGCTGGGAGAGGCGCCGTCCTGAGGGAAGAAGTGGTTCTCGGGCCAGAAATTCGGACTTCTTAGCCACCGCAGTGTCCTGTGCGGTTACGGGAGAGTTGCCACGCCCATACGCTCCTTTGATTTCGGACAAGGCCGGCCCACCAGCCATGAGCCAAACGCATCGTTTCTGGCGTCAACTTACGTATCCGCGGAATGAAATGGCGGCGATTCATTGCCAGTTTGGCCGGGTGATAATCTGACGACGGCGCCGTCGCTGGTCGTTTCCCCAAATATGTGTAAGTCCTACCTTACTTATATTTCATAATAGCTCCGCGCCTCCTTGAGGACGCCTTGAGGACCCACTTCCGCCTGCTGCACATGCGCCTTGCCGTCCTGCTGGCCGGAACCGCGTATGGGACGGTCAAGACCGTCTCATTTCTCAATAGTGGGCTGGCCGAAGAATTCCGTGATGCAGTGGACAACCTGCTCCAACAAGGCGCCAACGGGCTGGTCCTTGACCTGCGTGACAACGGTGGTGACCTTATCAGAGAGGCGGCCGGTATTGCGAGTGACTTACTTGAAAGCGGCCTCGTCGTTTATGACGTAAGTGGGACCGGCGTGCGCAAAGACTGGCCTGTCCTTAGTGGGGGCCTATACCGCCCGGTCCCGCTTCGTCGTCCTGGTCAATGAACAAACCGCAAGCGCGTCCGAGGTGCTCTCCGCGGCGCTGCAGGACCACAGTCGCTCACTCATAATCGGTACTAAGACCTTTGGCAAAGGCGTGTTCAGTGAGGGGAATAACCCCGGACATCCCGGTCGCGCTGCCGCAGGGTGCGAAGACCGGCAACACCACGGACGACCTTCAAATGTTAGAAGCAGTAAAGCAACTGGATAAATTCGCAGTGGCTACGACCGGGAGATAAGTGAAATGTTTGGCTTGACGATGAAACGATTTTCAGTCCTGCTGATTGTCGCCCTCGCGGCAACAGCCCTGGCCTGTGGTCAGTCAGGCGAAAAGGCAGCGACAGGCCCATCAAACCAGGTCGTGCTGCCCGATGGCACAATCGCCACCGCCACGCCGTTGCCGCGGGTGCCTGCCCCTGACGAGGTACCGGACGGGATGGAGGCCGTGTGGGAGGCCTACAGCATCCTTGTCCGCGAGTATGTGGAACGGGAAAAGATAGACCCCGAAAAGCTGGCCGCCGGAGCGATCCAGGGCATGGTGGAGGCCCTCGATGATAGGCACACCGCCTACATAGACGCCACGACCCTCAAGATTGAGCAGGACAACTTCCAGGGCAAGTTTGAGGGCATTGGCGCCCACGTAGAGCAGGCGAAGGACGGTAAGCACGTAATCATCGTTGCGCCGCTCCCAGACTCGCCTGCCGAAAAGGCTGGCATCAGGGCCGGCGACCTCATCATCGCCGTTGACGGAGAAAACGCGGAAGGGTGGAACGTCCAGCAGGCTGTCAACAGGATCCGCGGCCCGCGGGGCACGTCCGTTGAGCTCACAGTCGAGCACATTGGCGAAGCAGTCGCAGTGAAAGTGCGCATCGTGCGCGGGACGATCGAGCAGCCGAGCGTGCGCGGCCGCCTGTTGGAAGACGAGCCGTACGGTGTGATCAAGATCAATACATTCACCGCCGAAACGCACAAAGAGGTGCGCGTCGAGGCCGACAAATTCATCAAAGCTGGGGCCAGGGGCCTGGTGCTTGACCTGCGCCAGAACCCGGGCGGCCTGCTCACGTCGGTCGTCGACATTGCAAGCGACTTCCTGAAAGACGGTCTGGTGACGTACGAAATAGACGGCCGTGGGAACCGCCAGGACTGGCCCGTCCGAGCGGGCGGCAAGTACCAGGATATGCCCGTAGTGATATTGGTCGACGCCTTTAGCGCGAGCGGCAGCGAAGTCCTTGCAGGCGCAATGCAAGACCACGGCCGTGCGGTCGTTATCGGCACAAAGACGTTCGGCAAGGGCAGCGTGAACTTCCTCCGGGAGCTCTCGAATGGCGGCGGCCTTTACCTGACAGTCGCCAGGTGGTACACGCCGAACGGGCGCCTGCTCGAGGAAATTGGCGTGCCTCCTGACGTTATTATCGAATCACCATCCAACGTATCCGCCAGGACGTTCACTGATGACGTGCAGCTGTCGGCAGCGATAAAGCAGCTGAACTTCCAGACCGGCATTTCGAGCGCGCGTTAGGTCGTACAGTGACCTGTCGCGTCCGCCCTGCCCTGCCTTTACCAGCACAGGCCATAACTGCGGTGCGCTCCTGGCCCGCGACCTTCCGAAGCCGTGGATAATGGCCAGGTGACTGAGAAGAAACAACCGCAGGAAATAACCGTCGCCACCAACCGGCGAGCGCGGGCCGATTACACCGTCCTCGAAACCCTTGAGGCCGGAATCGCGCTGACTGGCGCCGAGATCAAAGTGGTCCGCGAGCGACACGTGAACATCGCCGAAGCCTACGCGCAAATCAGGAACGGCGAACTGTGGCTGCAAAACTGCCACATTTCGCCCTACAAGGCTGCAGGCCACTACGGCCAGCTAGACCCCGCCAGGCCGCGCAAGTTGCTGCTGCACCGGACTCAAATTGCGCGCCTTGCGCTCGAAGCGAACAGGCAGCGCCTGACCATCGTGCCCCTGCGCATGTACCTCAAGGGCCACCTGGCGAAGGTGGAGGTCGGGCTCGCCCGCGGACGCCGCAAGTACGAGAAGCGCGAGGTAATCAAAAAGCGGGAGTCCGACCGGGAGATGGGCCAGGCAATCAAGTTGCGGGGGTGATGGACAGCCCCTACCCTTTCGCCAACACGCGGGCAGCCCTTAGAAAAGTTTGAGAAGGCCTGATGGCTCCACTCGAACGCAACCCCCTCTGGATCGTCCCGGTCCTGGCGATGTCGTTCTTCATGGTCTACGCCATGATGCTGCTCGTGATGAGCTACTTCGCTACGTCGCCGCGCAGGAAAAAGCCGCCGCCATCGAGCGCAGCAGAGTTCAAAGCGAGGCTCCTGGCCCTGAACGGCCCTGAAAGGCCTTTCAACCTTGAGCCCGCCACCAACCGCGACTTCAACTTGAAATGGCGGGTGGTAGATGCGAAGTGGTATGAGCTGTTCGCCAGGGTCTGGCTGAACAACCACTACACGGTGCGGCTGCTCCTCGATGAGGGGCGGCACGTGCTGCGCATGCATGAGTCCCTGCGCTCGACCTATTTCTTCGTCGGGATCGTGGGGTGGCGCCTGCGCATCCAGTTCGGCCTGACTTATTACGCAGGCCTCGTGCAAGGCAGGTACCGCGGGAAGGCCTGGGGACTGACTAGGCTATTCCCGCCCAAGGTCGGCGAGGTCTATGACTTCGACCTCGATACGCCCGCCGTGAAGCAGCTCATCTACCGCGCGGCGCTCGAATCGGGTTGGGGCGTGAAACCAGTGATCTGGTGGTTCGAGGCGAGCCGCTGGGGAAAGGGCATCGGCCGGCTGCTCATCCCGCCGCTACTGAACCGCTGGCCTCCCAAAAAACTCTGGGGCGTGCTATACCCCGTGAGCTATGTGGCGACGATGGTCTGGATCGCATTCGTGGCAGGGATAGAGATAACGGATTGGCGCAACATCGGGATCATGGCGGTGGTGTCCGCCATCTGGTGGGGGGCAACAGGCTTGATCGTCGGTGTCCTGATTCTGACTTCCAGGCCACGCCGGCGGAAGAGGGCCAAATCATTCCGTCCGCACGTATGAAGGTGCTGAGACTTTGGGTAAGGAGAACTGTTGTGGCTCACATCGTCCGCGGCATGCTTCTGATGCTCTTGGCAGCCGTCGCCCTCGGCGCGTGCGGCAAGGCATAGGCGCCTGCGGCGACAGAACCGGCAGCGCGCGAGGTGGCGTCCAAGCGGAAAGGGCGATTGATATGAAACGCATCCCACTTTCCTCCAAGGGTAATGGTCCCGCAAATAAACGGGACCTCGCCACACTCCTCATGGTTCCGCTCTTGAGCCTGCTTCTCTTTGTGGCGTTAGTTCCTGCGCTCCCCGCTTACGCCGATGAGATCCAGTCCATCACTGTTGATAAGTCTCACTACACGCTGAGGGAGTATGTGAGGGTCACCGGCCAGGTCGCCGGCTACGTTCCCGCGCCAAATAAGTTCGTGCTGGTGGATGTCTTGCACTCTGATGGAGGAGTCCTGAGAGGTGCAGGCGGCGAGGGCCAGGACCCCTGCTGTCTCTCTCCTTTGAGGGAGATCAGGGTCGTACCACGAGCTGACGGAACTTTCACTGACAGGTTCTACATTCCCGGCGATGCGCTAGCAGTAAAATCTGGCCGGTATACCGTCAGGGCTACCTATGCCGGCAAGAGCGTGGAAGCCGCAATTGAGGTGACACCAAACCACACCAGCGCCACAAGCGGCCAGGCTGTCCTCTCCGTCCAGCCCGACAAGGCCTCGTACACGCTCCGGGAGTACGTGGGCGTAAGCGGCCGCATCGTCAATTACGACCCGGCCGCGAAAGGCACGGTGCGTATAGACGCCTTCGACGCCCAGGGGCGGACACTCAGAGGCGCAGGGACCGAGCACCAAGACGACTGCTGC
>Ga0187892_10006500_pt1 | contig 17286 bp, 14 predicted proteins | sample MA1701073metaG_FD_139345 | JGI IMG/M metagenome (GOLD analysis project Ga0187892, IMG submission 139345) | Bio-ooze microbial communities from a basaltic lava cave in the Kipuka Kanohina Cave System on the Island of Hawaii, USA - MA170107-3 metaG ... | reverse complement strand
GAAACCGTGTCGAGCAGAGCCAATCTCCCGGAAAAAGTGCTGGTTGAGCCGATCAACAATCAGTTATCAGTGATCAGTAATCAGTCATCAGTGTGATCCGCGTAATCCGCGGTTAAGAGCCAAATGAACAACTTGAAAACCCGCGCCAGCTTGCTTGCGCGCTTGAAAGACCTCGACGATCAGCGAAGCTGGACCGACTTCTACGACACGTACTGGAAACTGGTCCACGCTGTGGCGACCAAATCAGGGCTGACAGAGGCCGAAGCGGACGACGTGGTGCAGGAGACGCTGATCGCTGTGGCGAAGAAGATGCCGGCGTTCCAGTACACGCCGGGCAAGGACTCGTTCAAGGGATGGCTGCTGCAGACCACCCGCTGGAAGATCGCCGACCAGTTTCGCAATCGCCCGCCCGCCCGCCCGCCGTCGGGCGTTCGCAAGACGGAAGCGATGGAACGCGTGCCCGACCCCGCCGGCTTCGTGCTGGACGCGGTGTGGGAGGAAGAATGGAAGAAGCACCTGCTCAAGGCGGCGATGAAGCGGATCAAGCCGCGAATCGGCCCGCAGCAGCACGAGGTGTTCGTGCGCTATGTCGTCAACGAATGGCCGGCCGAGAAAGTGGCGCAATCCTGCGGCGTCAACGTCGAGCAGGTCTATCGCATCAAACACCGCGTCACGGAGTTGTTGGAGCAGGAGATCAAACGGCTGGAGACGCAGCGAACCTGATCTGGTCGCTGGCTCGGTTCACCCGCCTCGCCGCCGGATCATTTCATGCGATCAAACGTCTTCTGCAACAACTGCAGCGGCGGGGCGTTGCCGGTCTTGGCCCGGGCGTCCTGGATGAGCTTGTTTTCGAGCGAGTTTTTGGTCGGACGGTCCACGCAGTAGAACACGCCGAACCAGCCGGGGAACGGCTCCAAGGCTAGGCGAAAGGCGGCGACTTCGTCGGTCACGTCGTGCCGGCCTTCATCTTCGCGGCTGTTGTCGAACTTTTTCTCCTCGATGACCTTGAACGCGCCGCCCTTGCGCGGGTTGGCGGCGTCGAACGCGCCGGGGTAGAACTCGACGCACTCGCTCAGAACCTCGATGACGGAAAACCCGTTATGGTCCATCGCCCGTTCCAGCATCTCGAGCAAATGGTTCGGCATGCCGGCGTGGCTGCGGGCGATGAACGTCGCGCCGCCCGCGATCAGTTTCTTCATCGGATTGATCGGGTAATCGAACGCGCCTTGCGGGTCGGTCTTGCTCTTGAACCCGATCGGCGAGGTCGGTGAAGTCTGTTTCTTGGTCAGGCCATAGACGAAGTTGTCCATGATGACGTAGGTCATCTTGATGTTCTTGCGCGCGGCGTGATCGACGTGGTTGCCGCCGATCGAGAACGCGTCGCCGTCGCCGCCGAACACGAACACATGCAAGTCGGGCCGGGAGAGGCTCACGCCGGTGGCGAACGGCAGCGCCCGTCCGTGGATGTAGTGCGCGCCGTGGCCGTTGACGAAATAGGGGAAGCGCGAGGAGCAGCCGATGCCGGCGATGGTGGCGTAGTTTTCGCGGGCGATCTGTTTCTGGCGTTTCTCCATCAGCTTGAAATACAGCGCCAGCACGCTGAAATCGCCGCAGCCCGGGCACCAGGTCGGATGATCGGCGGCCAGTTCCTTCTTGTTCAGCGGCGCCCGCTTGTCGAGGGGAGGCGGCGCAATCGTCACGGTCCCGCGGTTCTGTCCGTCATCGCTCATGCTGTTGGTTGTTCCTTCCTACCGCTTCTTGGTTCCGGCTGTCAGGTTTTCCTGCACCCTGGCGAGGATCTCGCGCACCTTGAATGGCAGCCCGTCGGTTTTGTTGAGGCCGGTGATCTTGGGGCTGGAATACCGGGCGCGCAAGAGGCCGGCAAGTTGGCCGTAGCCGTACAAGCCTTCGTCGTTGAGCTCCGCCACCAACACGTGGTCGAAGCCGTCGAAAATGTTCTCCAACCCATTCGGGAGCGGATTCAGATACTTCAGGTGCAGCGACGAAACGCCGTCGCCGGCGGCGCGCGCCTTGTCCACCGCCTCGCAAATCGGGCCGCGCGTCGAACCCCAGCCGACCACGAGGACCTTGCCCTCGGGCGGGCCGTACACTTTGGGCACGGGCAGGCGCGAGGCAAGCGTCTGGAGTTTCCGGCGTCGCTTGGCGGTCATCATCAGGTGATCGCTCGGCTTGCCGGAGGGATGACCGGCGGCGTCGTGTTCGAGGCCGGTGACGTTCGGGTATTTCCCGCCGACCATGAAGGTGCCCGGTGGCGCGTGACGCGTGATGCCCGTGGCGGTGTCGGCGTACGGCAGGAAGTTGGCGGGACGCGGCGAGAGATCAGGTTTGACTTCCTGGACGAGCTTCGCCAGGTCGGGCTCCTCGAACGCCTCGATGCGGGTGGCGATCGCCTGGTCGCTAAGCACGATGACCGGCACGCTGTACTCGCGGGCGATGTTGACCGCCTCGATCATGGTGTAGAACGCATCCTCCACGCTGTACGGCGCCATCACGACGCGGGGGCTGTCGCCGTGCCCGCCAAAGATCGCGATGTTGAGGTCGCTTTGCTCGACGTTGGTCGGCAACCCCGTGCTTGGGCCGCCGCGCTGCACGTCAATGACAATGAGGGGGATCTCCGCCATCACCGCCCAGCCGATGGACTCGGTCTTGAGCGAGATGCCGGGGCCGCTGCTTCCCGTGAGCGCGATGTGCCCGGCGTACGACGCGCCGATGGCGATGCCGATGGCGGCCAATTCGTCCTCTGCCTGCACAAAAATGCCGCCGTACCTGGGAAGTTCGCTGCGAAGAATCTCCATGATGCCCGACCACGGCGTGATCGGGTAGCCCGCGCCGAACCGCACGCCGGCCGCGAGCGCGCCGTAGGCGATGGCCTGCGTCCCGTCCATCACGACCTGTTTGCGCGCCGTTTTTTTCGAGCTGGGGATGAACTGGAACGTTTCGAGAATCTCCCCGAGCGACTGCGAGTAGCCGGCGTGGAACGCGGTGAGGTTGTTGCGGACGATGCTCTCGTCCTTGCTGCGAAACCGTTCCTCGATCAGCTTCTCCAGCTTGGCGGTGTTGAGGTCGAATATCTTCGCCAGCAGCCCCAGCACGAATATGTTTTTGCCCTTGTCGCGTCCCGTGCCGCCGACGGCTTCGACCGTCAGCCCCGTGATCGAGACGCCGACGTGATGGTACTTCTTCTGGAGTTCGGGGTTGGGTTTGACGTGGTCGGTGTCGTACAACACGATGCCGCCGGGCCGCAGGCTGGCGATGTGATCGTTGTAGGAGAACTGGTAGAACGCGACGAGAAAATCGGCTTCGTCCCCGGCGCTCAAGACCTCGCCCGAGCCCATGCGCACCTGGAAAATGCTCGGCCCGCCGGAGATCGTCGAGGGGATGGTCATGTAGGTCATGACCTCCTGCTCGCTGCGCCCGGCCAGCCGCGCCAGAAAACCGCCGATGGATTGGATGCCGTCCTGCGATTGCCCCGCCAGCCGGATCACGGCCTCTTCAATCCGTTTGCGCCTTGGCTCCGCCGGCGGAGTTTGGGGCTGCACAGACTCGGTTGTCGCCATATCGTTCTCTTAGAAGTAAATCACCGCCGCTTGGCCGGCCGTTGCCGGGATGCTTTCCGCGCCTGCAAATACGCGCCTCTGCGGACCGCATGGAAAAGCTAGCATTCCAGACCGGCGTGTCAATCTTGGAATCGTACACGGAAGCCGTTGCACGCACGAAGCTTCGTGATCCGAGAGTCACGCTGTCACCCCAAAAGCCGCGCGACGCTTGAACTACAGACAAGGAATCTTCGAGCTGCGGTATCGTTGAAGGGCTACGTGGTGATCGCGGTCACGCCGGCGGCAGGGTCTTGCGTCTCCACATGACCCACATGCAACGCTTCTCACTCTCGACGCGGCGGATCATGGTGATGTCCTCGGCGGACCACGTGTTGTTGACGGCGTGATCGAGCGTCTGACGCAATTCCTGCGGCGTCTCCGCGCACTTGTTGATCACCACCTTGTCGGTCAGTTCCCGGTCCCAATGCGGCAACGGAGATGGCACGATGGGCGGGGCCTTCGGAGACGCGGCTTTCTTTTTCTTTGGCATAATCAAGTCATTGTGCGAGTTGACCGAGGTAATAGCCGTGCGCGTCCGAGAGGGCGTTCTGGACCGCCGCGTCCTCGGCGTTGCGCTGATACAGGTTGCGATAGGCAACGACGGTCCGTTCCAACTCCTGATGCTGCGGTGAGCCGGCGGTCACGGCGATCGGATCGCCGGCGTCCTTCTTGAAGCGGAAACCGGGCAAAGCGAGCGCGGCTTCGAGCGTGGCGATCGAGTTTCGCAGCGTGGTCTGGAATTGATGGAACGCGGGATAACCCAGGCTGCGGTCGAGCGGAACGGTCGTCGCCGTGAGGAGGAAATTGGCCGGTTCGGCGACGGTGGGGTTGTACTCGACGACCTGGTCCGGCACGACGGCAGCCAACGCGTCGAGCCGGCTGCGAATGGCCTGGGCTTTGGGATTGGCCTTGTCCGCTTCGAGGATCCGGTAGAGCGTCAGATTGAGCATCTGCGCGTAAACGGGGCTGAGGTCGAACAGACGCCCCAGCCGGTAACCCGGGTCGAGCACCGCGTGCGTTGGGATCGGCGGCCCGAGGATGCCTCCCTTGAAGATCGCGCAATCGAACCCCAGGTAGCCGAGAATGACCGGCGGATCGAACGTCTCATCGAGCGACACCGTGCGGGCGCTGGCGGCGGTGAGGCGCAGGCTGCCGCCCGGCAGGAGTTGGCCGGCGGCGTTCGTGGCCGTGGTCGCCGCGGCGACGATCTGGGAGAGGGTGCTCCAGGCGTTGCTGTAATTCTTCAGTGCCGCCTCCGCGGTGTTCGTCGAACTCGCGGGAAGCTCCGGCATCAGGAGGTTGACCGGTTTGGGCACGCCGACGTCGAGACCGCCGCTGCGATTGCTGGCGTCCTTGAGCGTCACCGCCATGCGGCCCGTGGCGTAAATCCGCGTCACGACGCGCAGGTAATTGATCTTCTTCTCCGTCGCACCTGTTCCGAAGTGGCGCAGGAAATCCGCGTTCTCGGCCGCCCAGGCGCGGACCTCACGATAGAGAGAGATCGTATCGACGCCCAGCGTGCAGGCGTTCTTGATCTCGATGGTGCCGCTGGCCGCGTCGCTCGCCAGCAGGCTCAAGCCGACGGGCACGCCGTTCACGGGCACGGCCAGGTTGATGCCGGCGCCGTTGCGGACCGTGAACGAGTAACTCGGAAACGCGGCGTGCGGCGCCAGATGCCAGGAGACATTGGTGCCGCTGGGACGAATCCAGGCGCGGGGAAGTTCGTTGGTAAAGTCCTTCGGCAGGAACGAATGATCGTAGAACTTGACGTAGCCGCCCGGGTCGAGCCGGGCGAGGTGATTGTCGAGCGCCAGGAACCCTCGTTCGCGATAGAGCTTCTGTTGCTGGTCGATGGGCAATTGGACGAGATAGATGTCGCCCGGCTGGATGTCTTCGGTGAGCGGATAGACGGGGATGACCTGGCTTCCGCGGATGGTCATGCACCAATCCTTGGCGACCTTCTGGACTTCCTTTTCCGCGGTCGCGCAACCGAATTGGTGGAGACAGAGGATGCCGAGCAGGAAACCGAGGGAGACAAGCGAGGGTGAGGGCGCGCCACGAACTGTATCCGATTTCCATCGTCTCATAGTCGCAGGCTCCTTTCGTGCCGTCGCGCTCCATACGCCGTCCGCCGACCACGATCAAGGAAAATGAAACGCTTGACAACTCTGCGGGCGCATCCCGGTTCTTAGGCAGTCCACCTCTGCTTGAAGAACCGCCCCGTCGGCGCGCGCGGAGGCGCCTCCCACATTCGGTTGATCTGGATGGGCACGGTCCCGGACCGGTAAGCCCGCAATGGGAAGGCGCATCGGGCGTCGGACCCTCGAATGTGGGAGGCCCTCCGCGCGCCGACCGGCCGGTGCGTGCTCCGCAGGTTAGTGACGGAAATGCCGCACCTGGGTGAAAACCATCGCCACGTTGCGCTCGTCGGCGGCGGCGATCACCTCGCCGTCCTTGACGCTTCCGCCGGGCTGGATGGCGGCGGTCGCGCCGGCCTCGGCTGCCGCGATCAGGCCATCGGGGAACGGAAAGAACGCGTCGCTGGCGACGACGCTGCCCTGGAGGGAAAGCCCGGACTCTTTCGCCTTCCACCCGGCGATTCGGGAGCTGTCCACGCGCGACATCTGTCCTGCGCCGATCCCGAGCGTGCGATCGGCGGCGGCATAAACGATGGCGTTGGATTTGACGTGCTTGACCACGCGCCAACCGAACAGCATGGCGCGCACCTCTTCCTTCGTCGGCGCGCGCCTGGTGACGACCTTGAGTTCCGATTCGGTGACTTGCCGGACATCGGCATCCTGCACGAGCGCGCTGTTGCCCGCCACGGACCGACGGTCCATCGGGGTGGCGTTCCGGATTGTGCGCGCGTCCGCCAGTTGTTGAACGAGACGCAGGTTCTTCTTTTTCTGTAACAACGCCAGCGCCTCGGCAGCGAAGCCGGGCGCAATGATGACCTCGCTGAAAATCTCGGCGATGGCCTGGGCGATCGGCAGGTCCAGCACGTGGTTGACAACGATGATCCCGCCGAACGGTGCCTGCCGGTCGGTTGCGAACGCCTTGTCCCACGCCGCCGCCAGCGAGTCCGCCTGGCCGACGCCGCAGGGGTTGGTGTGCTTGAGGATGGCGACGGTCGGCGGGTCTTCGCCGAACTCGGCGATCAGATTCGTGGCGGCGCTGATGTCGAGGATGTTGTTGAAGGAAAGCTCTTTGCCGTGGAGCTGCCGGAAATATCTCGGGAAGTCGCCGTACAACGCCGCGCGCTGGTGCGGGTTCTCGCCGTAGCGCAACTTCTGCGCCTTGGAGATTGCGACCGTGTAATAGCCCGGCAAGTCAGCCGACGGCGGTTCCCCGGCCAGAAGATAGGCGCTGATCGCCGCGTCGTAGGCGCAGGTGCGCTGAAAGACTTTGAACGCGAGCCGGCGGCGCGTTGCGAGCGTCGTCTCGCCCTTCTGCTTCAGTTCCTCAATGACGGCGGCGTAGTCGGCAGGCTCGACAACCACGGTCACCGACTCGTGGTTCTTGGCCGCGCTGCGCAGCATGCTCGGGCCGCCGATGTCGATGTTCTCGATGGCTTCGTGGCGCGGGACGTTCGGTTTCGCGACGGTTTGCTCGAACGGGTAGAGATTCACGACGACGAGGTCGATCGGCTGGATGCCATGCGATTGGATTTGCCTAAGGTGGTCGGGGTTGTCGCGAAGATGGAGCAATCCGCCGTGGACTTTCGGGTGCAGCGTCTTGACGCGGCCATCGAGCATTTCGGGGAAACCGGTAAAGTCGGACATCTGAATGACTGGCACGCCGGTATCCGCGAGCAGCTTCGCCGTGCCGCCGGTGGAGATGATCTCGATCTTGAGCCGGGCCAGTTCGCGGGCAAACTCGACCAGGCCGGTCTTGTCGGACACACTGATGAGCGCGCGCTGGATCTTCATGGCGAAGAAAAGCCTAGACCCATCCGAAACCCTAATCCAGAACAACCCGCTGGCGGCCTCGGCAGACCTCGCCGATCACGTACGCGGGCTCCTTCTTCCGCTTGAGACTTGCAAGCACGGCATCGACCTTCCCGCCATCCACGATCAACACCATGCCGATGCCCATGTTGAAGACCTCGTACATCTCCATTTCGTCCACGTGGCCTTCGTTCTGCAGGAGACGGAAAATCGGCAACACCGGCCACGTCCCGCGCCGGATGACGGCGTCGCAGTTCTTCGGGAGCACGCGCGGGATGTTGTCGAGGAAGCCGCCGCCGGTGATGTGGGCCAACGCGCGAACGGATTGCTGATTGCCCCCGCTCTTTCTAGATGTCTGACGCGCGGAACTGGCGCCAGAAGTTGCTCGAAAGAGCGGGGCCGATTGCCGATCGAGCAGGTGTCGAATCACCGGCCAGTAGTTCCGATGCACCTTCAGCAACTCTTCGCCAATCCGGCAACCTAGCTCGCCGCTGTACTCGTCCACCCGATGGCGAAGTTTGACGAAGAGGATTTCCCGGGCGAGCGAATAGCCGTTGGTATGCAGGCCCGACGACGGCAAACCGATGATCTTGTCGCCGAGCCGGACGCGCGAGCCGTCGAGGATGCGGTCTTTCTCGACCACCCCGACGATGCAGCCAACCAGGTCGTATTCGCTGTCGCGATACATCCCGGGCATCTGTGCCGTCTCGCCGCCGATCAATGCGCACCCCGCTTCGGCACACGCCTTGGAGAGACCGGCGATGATGCCGTGGAAGATGCGGGCTTGCAGCCGGCCCGTGCCGATGTAGTCCAGGAAATACAAGGGTTCCGCGCCGAGCACGGCGATGTCGTTGGCGCAGTGGTTCACGAGATCCTGGCCGACCGTGTCGTGGCGGCGCATCATCGCCGCGATCTTGAGCTTGGTGCCGACGCCGTCCACGCTGGAGACGAGCACGGGGCGGCGATACTTTTTGAGGTCGAGTTGGAAGAGCCCGCCGAAGCCACCGATCTTGCCGAGCACGCCGGGGCGGTGCGTTCGGGCGACCATCTTGCCGAGATTGGCTTTGAGGCTGTCGGCGAAATCGATATCCACGCCGGCGGCGGTGTAGGCTTTGTGCGAATGGGTCATGGGCAAACTCGAAGAAACACCACTTCCAGCAAACACGTAAAGCGCAAAAGCAGGTCAGCCATTCCTGGGGTGAATCTCACTTTTTGAGTGGTCAACGATGCATGGTGGCGCGAGCGTCCCGCTTGTCGCGTCCGCCGGCGTTTTGAAGTGCGACAAGCGGGACGCTCGCGCCACCATGCAAAAGCTCGCCCCTACTGAACACTCCGTAAAAACGTGGGAAATCAAACCGCTTGGAGGCGGCCAAGAATGGCCGACCTACTTCTGCTTGACGCCTTCGATGTTCAGCGTGATTTCGACTTCGTTGCCGAGGACCGATGTTCCTTCCACCACGCTATTGTACGTGATGCCGAACGCCGTGCGATCAAGGGTCGTCGTCGCTTCCCAACCGCCGCGCACGCCACCCATTGCCGGACCGCTGCCGAGCGCTTTGACACGGAGCGTTACCGGCTTGGTGACGCCATGCATCGTCAGGTCGCCCGTGACATCGTAGGCGCCCTTTTCCACCTGCTTCCACGCGCTGCTCTTGAAGGTGATGGTGGGATGCTTCTCGGCGTCGAAGAAATCGGCGCCTTTCAAATGTTCATCCCGCTTCTCGTTCGCGGTGTCGATGCTCGCCGTCTTGATCGTCGCCTCGGCGATGGACTTGGAGATGTTGGCGCTGTCGATGGCGATCTTGCCTTCGAAGTCGTTGAACGTGCCCGGCACCTTGCTGAAGAAATGCCGGATCCTGAATCCGACCGAGGAATGGACGGGATCGATCTTGTAGGTTTCGACTTCTGCGAACGAAACCGTGGCGAGCATTGCCACGCCGACGAAGCAAATGATAAATCTTTTCATGGCGGGCTTACGATGCCATGTCGTCCGTGGCGGTTGCAAACCAAATTGGCGGAAGACGCCGGCACAGGGCCCCGTCAGCGTTTTTGTTGCGTCCGGCAACAATCGTGCTATGAATGGAGGCGTGGCACGGTTCAAAGCCCTGATCGCTCTGGCGGTCCTCGCAGTGTGGTTCCCTGCGACGGCGCATTGCCTGTTCGAGGGGATCGGCGTGATCGCGATGGATGCCTGCTGCAAACCCGCGGAGGCGGCGCCCAGTCCTGCCGGCCATCCTTGTGATGGTCCTTGCGACACGCTCGAATCCGGCAAGTATCAGTTGCCCAAGACCAACTCCAAGCCCTCGACGCCAACCTTCGCCGTTCTGAACTTGTTGTCGGCTCCGGCGACAGTGGAGTCCGACCCTCCGGTCTTTGCAGCGTGGAGGAACGCGACGTTGGAGTGGGTCCCACGCTGGCAATTTGTCTCCCGCGCTGCGTTGCCTCCGCGCGCGCCGTAGTTCGCTCCTTCCATCGTCCCGCGTAGGGACATTCCGTGTTGTCGGACGTGATTCCACGTCCGTGAACCCTGTCTTTCTTTCGGAATGCATTTGGGAGGTTCCATGAAGCGAACAATCTTGTTGGGAACATGCAGCCTGGCGGCGCTGGCGCTCGGAACGAACGCCGGCGCCTCGGATACAAATCAGACGGTCGAACTCGACGCGCTCGTCGCCGAGGCGCTCGAAAAGAACCCGGAGCTTAACTTCTACCGCGCCGAGATCGCCGCGGCGAAGGGCGAACGCGTCACGGCGGGCGTGTTGCCGAACCCCGAAGTCAACGGAGAGATCGGGCGCAAGCGCGCGCACGAGAAGTCCGGCGGGCTGGCGGGCGAAGGCACAGCCTGGGCGGTGTCGGTCTCGCAGCCATTTGAATTTCCCGGGCGGATCGGCCTGCGGAAAGCCATCGCGAACCGGCAGGTGGAACTCGCGGAGATCGGCTACGAGCAATTTCGCGCTGCACTGGCGGCGCGGGTGCATGCGCTCGGTTACCGAGTGTTCGCCGGGCAAACCATCGCCGAAGCCGCGCAAGAAGTGGGGGCGCGTGGCAAGGAATTGGTCGAGGTGCTCGTGCAGCGCGAGCCGGCGGGCGTCACGCCGCTGTTGGAGACGCGCATCATCGAGGGAACGGTGATCGTGTTGAACCGGCAGGCCATCGAAGCGACCAAGAATGCGCAGGTGGCCTTGCTGGAGTTGAATCAACTGCGCGGCCAACCCGTCGCGACTCCTGTGCAGATCGCCAAGACCACATTGAAGTTCCCACCTCTGCCGGCCGCGGAGGAACTGCTCGCGGGGGCGCGTACGAACAACTTCGAGCTGCGCACGCGTCACGTCGAATTGGCGCAGCAAGGGTTCCGCGTCGAACTCAGCAAGAACGAACGATGGCCCGCGGTGACGTTGTCGCCGTTCTACTCCGAGGAGAAAGCCGGCGAGACGGAGAAAACCGTGGGCGTCGGCGTCTCCGTGCCGCTGCCGTTGTGGAATCGCAACGGCGGCAACGTCCAGACCGCGAAAGCGCGTCTTCAGCAGGCGGAGACGTCCTTGCTGCTCAGCCAGCGCCAGGTCGAGCGCGACGTGCGCGAGCGCGCGTTGGCCTATGAAGTTCAACTCAAGGAAATCTCCCGCTGGCGTCCCGATGCCGTGCAGCAACTCCGCGAGGCGGCGGAACTCGGCGACCGGCATTACCGGCTGGGTTCGCTGCCCGTCTCCACCTACGTCGAGTTGCAGGAGAAATATCTCGAAGCGCTCGAAGCGATTCTGGAAACGCAGGCCGAGGCGCTCGAAGCGTGGCAGCAACTCGAACTGCTCACGGGCTTACCCATGAAAGGAGAACCCGAGAAATGAAACACATCTCAACTCAACTCATTGCCATCTGGCTCGCCTCGGTTCTGCCGCTGCTCAACGGTTGCGGAGTGAGCCGAGAGTCGGGAGACGAAGCCAGGACATTGGAGAAGGTCGGCCCGGCTTTCAAACAAGGTCACGGGCTCGAAGTACCGGAAGAAACCCGGAAGGTGCTGGGAGTCGAACTCGTGGACGTCAACGAGCAGAAGATCACGCCGACGTTCCAAACCCTTGTGCAGGTCTATCGCGAGGCGAGCGAAATCATCCCGGCCTCCACCGATTCACAAGCCAACCTCGCGCACGCCAGCGGATTGATTTCTGCCGAGCAGGCGAAGCAAATACACGTCGGCCAGCGTGTCGTTCTGCAACCGAGCAGTCCCGGCGCGGAGCCACTTACCGGGACGCTCCTCCGTCCAGACCGATTTGCCGAGCCGGCGGTGAACCACGTGGAAGCGCTGATCGCGTTCCCCGACCCGCACCATCGGTTCCGCATCGGGACGTTCCTGAACGCGACGTGGACAGGCGACTCAGCGAAGGAAGTCGCAGCCGTGCCCCGCTCGGCATTGCTCGAAACCGTGGCGGGCACGTTTGTCTATGTCGTGAACGGCAGCTACTTCCTGCGGACCGCCGTCCAGACGGGCGCCGAGAACGCCGACTTTGTCGAGATCACCGACGGACTGTACGTCGGCGACAAGGTGGTGAAGCAGCCGGTGATGTCGCTCTGGATGACAGAACTGCAAGCCACCAAGGCAGGCCAAAGCTGTTGCGCGGTTCCGAAGAAATGATCCCGACGCCATGATCTCACGCGTCCTCGAATTCTCCCTGCGCCAACGCGCCGCGGTGCTGCTCGCGACGCTGCTCTTGATCATCATCGGAGTCTGGTCGGCGGCGCGGCTGCCCATTGACGCCGTGCCGGACATCACCAACGTGCAGGTCCAAATCAACACGGCCGTGCCGGCGCTCGCGCCCGAGGAGATCGAAAAACTCGTCACCTATCCAATCGAGAGCGAGATGGCGGGCTTGCCGCACATGATTGAACTCCGCTCGCTCTCCAAGTTCGGTCTGTCGCAAGTGACGATGATTTTCGAGGACGGCACCGACCTGTATCGCACGCGCCAGTTCGTCAGCGAGCGACTGCAGAACGTGTTGGACGAACTGCCGCCCGGCTTGCAGCCCACGCTCGCGCCGATCTCGACGCCGTTTGGCGAGATATACTTTTACACGGTCGCCTACAAAGTGGACGCGACCAACAAGCCGGCGACCCGGTTCGAGCAGTTGCTCGCGCTACACGGCATCCAGGAGTACACGATCAAGCCGTTGCTGAGGGCCACGCCCGGCGTCGCAGAGGTGAACACCTCGGGCGGACACGAGAAACAGATCGTCGTCATGCCCGACCCACAAAAGCTGACCAGCGCGGGCCTGTCGCTCGACGAACTGGCCGAACGAATTGGTGAGAATGTCGAGAACGTGGGCGGCGGCTTGATCGAGGTCGGCGGCGAACAAATTGTGATTCGCTCGACGGGCCGGGTGCAAACGCTGGACGAGATCGCCAACATCCCGTTGAAGTTCCGCGGAGGCGGCATCGACCCAATCACCGTGAAAGATCTGGCCCAGGTGGGCATCGGTTCGAGCTTCCGCACCGGCGCCTCGACCGCCAACGGCCACGAAGCGCTCGTCGGCGGTGCGATGATGCTGACGGGCGAGAACAGCCGGCTGGTATCGCGCGCCGTCCACCGGAAGCTCGCTGAGATCCAGGAAAAACTGCCCGCGGGCGTCGAAATCCGCACCGTCTATAACCGTTCCGATCTCGTCAGCTCGACGATCCGCACCGTGCGAAACAATCTCCTCGAAGGCGCGATCCTTGTCGTTGCGATCCTGTTCGCGCTGCTCGGCAACTGGCGCGCGGCATTGATCGTGGCGTCGGCGATTCCGCTCTCGATGTTGCTGGCCATGACCGGCATGGTGCAGGGACGCATCTCCGGCAACCTGATGAGCCTCGGCGCGATTGATTTCGGCCTCATCATTGATGGCGCGGTCGTGATGGTCGAAAACGTGGTCCGTCATCTCGCGCAGCGGCAACATCACCTGGGGCGAAAGCTGACGGCGCCGGAGCGCGCGCACGAAGTTCTCGTCGCCTGCAAGGAAGTGGGCAACCCGATGTTCTATGGTGTGCTGATCATCACCATCGTCTATGTGCCGATCCTGACACTGACGGGCATCGAGGGAAAAATGTTCCGTCCGATGGCCATCACCGTAATCTTCGCGCTGACGGGCGCGCTGGTGCTGGCGATGACGTTGATGCCGGTGCTGTGCTCGTTCCTTCTCAGCGGCAAACTCAAAGAAGGCGACAACATTCTCGTCCGCGTCCTCAAACGACTCTATCACCCGACGCTCGATTTCGCCCTCGCGCATCGGTGGCTGATCGTTCTCGCTCCCGTGGCGTTGTTCGTGGTTTCGCTGATCGTCTTCGCGCGACTCGGCGCCGAGTTCGTTCCGCAACTCGACGAAGGTTCGCTTTCGATCCAGATGATCCGCAGCACCAGCCTCGGCCTCAGCGCCTCGCTCGAGTTGCAGGCGAAGTCCGAGCAGATGCTGCTGGAGAAATTCCCCGAGGTGCGACACACCTTTTCGCGCATCGGCACGGCTGAGATCGCCACCGATCCGATGGGACCGAACATTGCCGACACGTATCTCTTCTTTCATCCACGCCATACGTGGCGGAAACTCAACGGCAGACCCGCGACCAAACACGATCTGGTCGAAGCCATGCAGCGGGAACTGGTCATCAACGTGCCCGGGCAGTCCTACTTGTTCACGCAGCCGATCCAGTTGCGCTTCAACGAAGTCATGGCGGGCGCGCGCGCGGACATCTCGGTGAAAATTTTTGGCGACGACTTCGATCAACTCGACAAGCTCTCCACCGACGTGCGCGATCTGCTGCGGACCATTCCCGGCGCGGGCGACGTCGAGTTGGAAACGATCGGGCGCGTGCCCATGCTCGAAGTCACCCCGAAACGCGACGCGATGAAACGGTTCAACCTTCACGCCAACGAGATCAACGAGACTGTGGCCACCGCGTTGGGCGGGAAGGAAGTCGGCACCATGATCGAAGGCAACCAGCGGTTTCCCATCGTCGTCCGCCTGCCCGATGCGCTCCGCGAAAAAGTGGACGCGCTGGAACGGCTGCCCGTGCGCAGCCATGAAGGAGGACTGCTCAGTTTGGATCAGGTCGCGAAGATCGAGATCAAGGAACGCGTCGGCACAATCAATCGCGAAGCAAACCAGCGCCGGGCAACGGTCCTCGTCAACCTGCGCGGGCGCGACATCGCCAGCTTCGTCGAGGAAGCGATGGAGAAGGTCAAAGCGCAGGTGAAATTCCCCGAAGGTTACTGGTACGAGTTCGGCGGACAGTTCAAGAACCTGCAGGAAGCCCGCGCGCGGCTGGCGGTGGTCGTGCCGATCGCGTTGCTGCTGATCTTCCTGTTCATCTTTTTCGCGTTCGGCAGCCTGCGGCAGGTATTCCTCATTTATACCGGCATTCCCTTGGCGGTGACTGGTGGGGTTTTCGCCCTGGCCGTGCGCGGCATGCCGTTCAGCATCTCGGCGGGCGTCGGATTCATCGCGCTCAGCGGCGTCGCCGTGCTTAACGGCCTGGTGATGGTCAGCTACTTCAATTTGCTGCGAGAGCAAGGACGCACCGTCCGCGACGCCGTGGTCGAGGGATCGCTCACCCGGCTTCGCCCGGTGCTGATGACCGCGCTCGTGGCCAGCTTTGGGTTCGTCCCGATGGCGATCGCCACCGGCTCGGGCGCGGAAGTGCAGCGTCCGCTGGCTACCGTCGTCATCGGCGGCATCTTGAGTTCCACGTTCCTCACGCTCGTCGTCCTGCCGACGCTGTATGAATGGATCGAGCGCAAACAAGTCGAACCAACAACTGAAGGAGACACAAAGAAATGAATGCACACACATCGTGCCTGTGCCTGTTCCTGGCCGCGACGCTGGTTCAGGCTGCGGAGAAAATCACCCCCGGTCCGAAAGGCGGACGCCTGCTGGACAACGATCCGCCTCGTGCGGAATTCTTCGTCGAGGAGGACCGCACCGTGACGATCACGTTCTACGACAAGGACCTCAAACCCGTGGCCGCGTCCGAGCAGGTCGTGACTGCCACCGCCGAGGCGCCTACCGGCAAGGTCAAGCTCGACTTCGAGAAAAAGGGCGACGTTCTTGTCTCAAAGGCCCCGCTGCCTGCCGGCGACGGCTACAAGGTCGTCGTGCAGTTGAAGGCCAACGCCGACGCCAAGCCCAAGAACTTCCGCATCCCGCTGATCCTGGAGACATGCGGCGGATGCAACCGCCCCGAGTACGCTTGCATCTGCGGACATTGAAATCCACATTGCGAGCGTTCGCCGGCATCAGTATGATTCGACGCATACCAGATTGCCGGCGTCATGAACGAGAATGGATCGAGCGTAGTTTTGGCCCTTCGCGACCTTCGCAAGAGCTATCGCGAGGCAAATGGCCACGTGCTCGACGTGATCCGCATCAGTCGCTTCGAAGTGAGTGCAGGCGAGCAAGTCGCGCTCGTCGGCGAGAGCGGATCGGGCAAGAGCACGCTGCTGAACCTGATCGCCGGCATCTTGCTGCCGGACCTGGGCGAGATCGTCGTCAGCGGGACGGACATCACCAAGCTCTCCGAAGCAAAGCGCGACCGCTTCCGCGCGGCGAACATCGGCTATGTCTTCCAGTCGTTCAACCTGCTGCAAGGGTTCACCGCGCTGGAGAACGTGTTGCTCGGGCAGATGTTTGCGGGTGGCAATTCCAGCGCCGATCGGGCGGTTCAGTTATTGGAAACGGTCGGACTGGGCAGGCGTCTCCAGCATAAGCCGCGCGCGCTGTCGGTGGGCGAGCAACAGCGCGTCGCCATCGCCCGCGCGCTGGTGAACGCGCCGTCGCTGGTCCTCGCCGACGAACCGACCGGCAGCCTCGACGCGAAGAACGGCGTGATCGTGCTCGAACTACTGAAGAAGATTTGCGCCGACAACCAGCATACGCTGCTGGTCGTGACGCACGATCCGCAAGTGATCGAGAGTTTCCAGAAGGTCGTTCGCTTGGAGGAGCTGACATGAAATGGAAGACTGGAAGGTTGGAAGGTTGGAAGACTGAGCGTGGGTGTTCTTCCATCCCTCCATTCTTCCATCCTTCCCCGAACTCGTTATGACCCTCCTCCGCATCGTCCGGAAGAACATGCGCCAGCGTGTGCTCGCGACTTGTCTGACGGCGCTTTCCGTGGGGCTTGGCGTGGCGCTGTGCGTGGCGATCTTGCTGATCCGGCAGGAGATGCAGAAACGGTTCGAGCAAAGCGCGCTCGGCTACGAAATGGTCGTCGGCGCCAAGGGCAGTCCGTTGCAACTCGTCTTGAACACGGTGTTCCATCTCGACATTTCGCCCGGCAACATTCCCTGGGCGTTGTTCGAGAAGTTGCGCGAAGATAAACGCGTCAAGCTCGCCGCGCCGTTTGCGGTGGGCGACAACTACAAAGGCTTCCGCATCGTCGGGACGACGGACGCGTTCTTCCGCGAGTTCGAGTTCGAGCCGGGGCGGAGGCTTGTGTTTGCGGAGGGAGATTGCTTTCGCTTCTCCGAAGATGCGTTGATGCACGCCTTCGAGGAAGCCGCCGAACGGGCGAAAAGCGAGTCCCAGGCGGAGGCGCACGATCACGAACACGAAGCCGTCTTCGAGGCGGTGCTCGGCGCGGAGGTCGCGAAGGAGACCGGGCTGAGGATCGGCAACACATTCATCGCCTCGCACGGGCTGCAGGAATCGCCCGAGGAAAAGCTGCATGCAGAGGAGGCGTGGAAGGTGGTCGGCATCCTCGCGCCAACGCAT
>Ga0187892_10006499_pt1 | contig 17286 bp, 16 predicted proteins | sample MA1701073metaG_FD_139345 | JGI IMG/M metagenome (GOLD analysis project Ga0187892, IMG submission 139345) | Bio-ooze microbial communities from a basaltic lava cave in the Kipuka Kanohina Cave System on the Island of Hawaii, USA - MA170107-3 metaG ... | reverse complement strand
TAAATGAAACGGCCATCACAAATCATGCACGGTTACCGAAATGGGGGCCGTCTGAGCGTGGGTGCTAAAAACTGAAGTGGGTGAATTTCCGGGCGTCAATGTACGGTTGCCGCAAGGACACGAACTTGAAGCTGAGCGCGAACTGCATCACGCGCGGAGGCCGCGTCGAAATCACCTGCCCGAACCGCGTGTTGACTTGATTGCCAGCCGGGTCGAACCGCGCGCCGGTGTCCACGCCCTGAAATTGCGTGTGGTTGAGCAGGTTGTACACCTCGTAGCGGAACTGGAAGTAACGCTGTTCGCCTTTGACCGGGATGTTCTTGAACAGCGACATGTCCCAGTTGTTCGATCCGGGGCCGCGCGCCACAACCTTCGGCGCGTTGCCGAAGTCGCCGCGCGCCGGACGCGCAAACGCCGCGGTATTGAACCAGCGATCAAAGGTCCGGTCGCCTCCCGGCAGTTGGGCAGCCGCGATCAGGTTGGGACGCACCCCGTCGCCACCGCCCGTGATGTCTGCGTTGTCGGTGGTCGAGATGCCGACGCCAAACGGCGTGCCGCTGACGAAGGCCACCACGCCCGAAGCCTGCCAGTTGTCGAACAGCACGCGCGCCAGCCGGTTGTCCCAGACCCGGCTCGCCTTCGGCAAGTCCCAGGTGTAGTTGAAGACGAAGACGTGCGTTTGATCGAAAGAAGCTTCGCCATAAGACCACACTTGATAGGGCCGATACATCGGCAGCGTCGAGCGGTCGCTGCTGCCGTAATCCATCGTCTTCGACCAGGTGTAGGCCACGCCGAACTGGACGCCGCGCGAGAAGCGGCGGTTCACCGACGTTTGCAGGGCGTTGTAATTCGACGTGCCCGAATTTTCGACATAGGTGATGTCGCCGTAACCGGGGAACGGGCGGAAGAAATTGTCGGCCAGCGCGCGCGACGTGTTGGTCGGGTCGGCGTTTGCGGGCAGGAACCTCGCCCCATACGGGATGGTGTTGAGGTTGCGCTGCATGATCAGATGCCGCCCGACGTTGCCGACGTACGCGACCTCGACCACGGTGTTGAAGCCGATGTCGCGCTGAATGCTGAGCGAATAGTTGTAAACGCTCGGCGTCTTGCTGTCCCGCGCGTGGCTGAGCAGGTTGCCCGGAAACAACACCGTGCCCGAATTGAGGAACGTGTCGAAGCTGCCGTAAAAGACCTGCGGGTTGAATTGTAGCGGCGGGTTGCTGTGCAGCCCGCCCAGATAGTTGCCGGACGAGGGGATAGTCTGTTTCGTGACGCCGATGCCGCCGCGAATCGCCGTCTTGCCGTCGCCGAACACGTCGTAGGCAAAACCGAAGCGCGGCCCGAACTGCAACGGCTCATGCTCGATGAAGCCGTCCGGGTAGCTGTCGTCAGTCGCCAACACCATGCCGTTGATCACATTGCCCGTGTTCGGCACGTAAGCGCCGATCAGGTAGCGCGGCAACAACTGGTTGTTGAGCGGATTGAGCGCGCGCAGGTCGGCGTTGGGGCAGGGATTGGTCGCGCTGGCGCAGCCGGGACGATAAAGCACGGGCGCCTTCGACCTGTCATAGCGTTCGAGCGCGAAGACCGCGCCTTCCTTGTCGCGCAACCGCCAGGGCGAGAAGTAAGAGAGGCGCAATCCGTAATCGAGCGTCAGCCGTTTGATCTTCCACGTGTCCTGCGCAAAAAAGTCAAAGAGGTAGTTCTTGCCGCGCCCTGCCGTGCGCCCGCTCGATTCAGTGTAAGACTGGAAGTTGCCGAGCAGGGCGTTGGCGAAAGCGTAACCGGATTCGAGCGGATTGTTGGTGTCGCGCCCGAAGTTGAAGCTCCCGCCGAAGTTCGAGCGCGGCCCTTCGCTGGCCAGGTTGCGCTCGATGTACGTGCCGAACTTGAAGGCGTGGCTCCCGCGCGTCCAGCTCAGGTTGTTGGTGAACGTGAAGCGCGTGTCGCCCGCGTTGATCGGCGTGCGCCCGTCGTAAGTGATCGTCGGCGCCGTTCCCGGCACACCGCCGAACGAGGCGTTCGGGATGAAGCCCAGCGGGTTCAAATTCGGATTGAATTGGCTGAGCGTGATGCCGCGTTTGGAGCGGACGACCGGGTCGAAATTGTTATCGCTGGTCGCCGCGCCAATCTCGCCCAGCACGCGATAGGTCGCCGCGAATTCGTTGACCAGCGTCGGGCTGATGATGCGCGTGTAGCTGCCTTGCAAGCTGTCTTCGGTGAAAAGGTAGTGATGGAACAGTTGATCCCAGTTTGAGTTGAACGCGGCCAGACCTTCGTAACCGCGCCGGTCTGACCACCACGTGCGCCCGCGAACCGAGATGCTCGAAAAGGCAGTCGCTCTGGATGGTGGATCAGCCGAGGCGGCGTTCCAACTGGGCAAGACGCTGGGCAAACTTGGACGCGAAGCCGAGGCGATCAAGGCGCTCAATCAGGCGATCCGCGACGATCCCGATTACGCCGAGCCGCATTACCTGCTCAGCCGGATTTATCTCAATCAAGGGCGGGAAGAAGAGGCGGGAAAAGAGATGCGTATTTTTCAGGAGTTGCGACAGAAGAGGGCAAAGCGTTAATGACGGGGTTTCTGTTTCAGTTCAAGGAAGTATTGATAGAGGCTTTCGGTGGCGTGGAAACTCGTTTTTCTCAATCGGTCAAAAGCTTCATCAAGGTCACAGAACCCTTTCTTCGATGCTTCGTATACGACGCCAAGCGTTCCCACGACCTGAAGCTGCTCTTGTCTTGCGGCTCTTCGCCCTCTGCTTTCATCAATGATTATCAATCCGACCCCCTCTTGTTTGGCCAAAAGAATCGCGTCCCTCTCTCCTGGGTGGAGTCTGATGGAGAGGGCGCCAGGAAGATGAACAGGCTTCACCTGGAGCCAGGCCGGGCGGTTCCCAATCCATTCTCTTACAGTTTCCGGCGTCTCTTCCCGCTGAAGCTCCGTAAAAACGGCGGCAGGAATCAACACCTCATCGAAGAGTCGGGGGAGAATATCAACGAGGCCTGTCAGAATAAGATAGTTCAGCGGGGTGGTGTTGGAGGTGACAATCATTTTGAACTGTGGGCTTCGATGTAGCGGATGGCCTCCTCCTCCATGGCAAAGTCTTCCGCATTGTAATTCACGTTGAAAACGCTATGGGTCTTTAGAAACTCGTCAACCTGTATTGGAGTTTGAAATCCAAGGATGATCCCAATCTCAGCGTGTGAAAGTTGCTCAGTCCGGTAGGCTTCCGCCAGAAAGCGCTCGAACACAAGACGGGCGGCGTCTCCGTTCGCGGCTTCCAGTTGTTCAGAGTGAATCTTTAATTCAACTGTGATTTCCATAAACACCTCCTCTCGCTTTCAGCATACATCCGTTCGGATGCGCGCGGCAATGCCAGTAAAGAGAGGGTTACCTGTCGCCCACTTTCTCTTCAACCCGCAAAATTTGATCCACCTTCGGGCCGGCGATCTCCTGAATCGCGCCGCCGGGCCATTCGATCCTGATCTGCCTGACCGCCGTGTCGCTCCCCAAGCCGAAATAGACGCGGCGGTCGTTGGCCGAAAGATAACTTCCCGCCGCGCTCACCACTGCGTACTGCTTCTTACCACTCTGCCGCGTCAAAACAATCTTCGCCCCGATGCCGTCGCGGTTGGCGCGAACTCCGCGCAGTTCCACCGCGATCCAGTGATTCGCATTACCGCCGTCGTTACGCAGCCGTATCGCGGCGCCGTTGCAGTTGGCGATCACCACGTCAACGTCGCCGTCGTTGTCCAAATCGCCGAAGGCCGCGCCGCGACTGGCCGAAGCTCGCGTGAAGACTTCGCCTGACATTGACGAGACGTTGGTAAACCGGTTGCTGTTGAACTTCAAGAGCAACGGCTTCTGCTCGTAAGACAGGTGCGGCTGCGTGCGCGCGATGTTGTCCATCACGTGGCTGTTGGCGAAGAAAACGTCCTTCACGCCGTCGTTGTCGTAATCGAAGATACGCATGCCCCAGCCGCCGTAGAGCCGCGTGATCCCGCCCAGGCCGGAATCGAGTGAGAGGTATTGAAACGCGCCTTTGCCGTTATTTCTGAAGAATGCGTAAAACTCGTAAGGCAGCGCGGTCGCCACGATGTCCGGCCAGCCGTCGTCGTCAATGTCCGCGAAGTCCGCGCCCATTCCGGCGAAGGTCTTGCCGTCCTCGCTGTAGCTGATGCCCGCGACCAGGCCGGTCTCCGTGAATGTCCCGTCGCCATTATTTTTGAAGAGGAACTGCGGGTGGGAATCGTTGGCCACGAAGATGTCCATCCGGCCGTCGTGGTTGTAATCATTGAAGGCCACGCCGAGCGCCTTGCCCGCGTGGGCGCGGACGCCGCTCGCCGCGCTCACGTCGGTGAACGTGCTGTCGCCGTTATTTTTGAAGAGGAGATTCGAGATCGGCTTGAACTTGTCGGGGTGGCAGTAGCCGCGCCCGCCGGGACGCGAGTCGCCGCAGAAGATGCTCCCCGAGGCAAAATCCCATTGCAGGTAGCGGCAGATGAACAGGTCGAGATGGCCGTCGTGGTTGTAATCAAAGAATCCCGCGCTCGTCATCCAACCTGGCTGGCCTTCAGTGTTGATTCGAGACTGCGCCGTCACGTCGCTGAACGTCCCGTCGCCATTGTTGCGATAGAGGCTGGCGACGTTGTAGCCGGTGACCAGCAGGTCGGCGTCTCCGTCATTGTCGTAATCGGCGACTGCCACGCCCATCCCGTAACCTTTGCCGCGCACTCCCGCTTTCTCAGTAACGTCGGTGAAAGTCCCATCGCGGTTGTTGCGGTACAGGCGATCCCAGAATTCGGGCGGCGATTTATCGAGCGGCTCGCCGTCGCGTTGAGTGTCTTTGATGCGCGCGCCGTTGGTGAAGAAGACGTCGAGGAACCCGTCGTTGTCGTAATCGAGCAGCGCCACTCCACCAGCCATCGTCTCGATCAGGTATTTATTCGGGGTCGCGGAGTTGCGGTGAAGGAAGCGAAGGCCTGACGACAGGGTCGCGTCCGTGAAGCGCGCGGACGGATTGTGGGACAAGATGGCATCTTGTCCCACGCCTGCGATTTCGGACGGATTGTGGGACAAGATGGCATCTTGTCCCACAAATGCGATTGCGAGAGCCATTGAGCAGACGACCGGTATTTTTAGCGCGACTCGGCTCATCATTCCGGCAAACATTGCATTCTGCATTCTGCCGATACTATCATCGGCCAACCGATCGAAATCTTCTTCAACACAGGACTGAAAATTCGTATGGCCGCGACCAGATTGCGTTGGGAGAACGCATTCTCGCTGATTGATCCGCAGATCAACGCCGAAGGGATTCACATCTGGCCCTTCGACCCCGCCTGCCTGGTGGACACGCGGCTTTACATTTACGACAAGCATCACCACATCCGGATGAACCGCCACGACTATTTCGAGATTTTCTACCTGCAGGCGGGCGAGCTGGTCTGCCGGATTCAGGACCGCGTCTTTCCGATGCGGAGCGGCGACCTGGCCGTCATCAGCAGCACACAGTACCACACGATGCATCTTCCATCGAAGCGCGCCACTTCGGGGCGGGTCAAAGCGGCGGCGCTCTATTTCCTGCCTGAAGTGATTCACGCAACCGATTCGACGGGCGATGAGCTCGAATACCTGGCGCCGTTCCTGTTGCAGGACGCCGCTTTCCCGCACATCATCGCGGCCCGCGCGGGGATTTCCGACGAGGTCTTCGATTTGATCAAGCGCATCCACGCCGAACTGCCCGCCGGCGGCGTCCGCGCGCGGCTTGCAGTCAAAACTTACTTGAAGATGATCCTGATGTTGCTGGTCAACCATTACGCGGGACGGCGCGGGACGGTCGAGACCTTCAACCGCAAGCAGCGCGCGATTGAACAACTGCGCCCGCTCTTCGATTACCTTGAGAACCATTACCGGGAGCCGATTTCGGTTGAGACCGCCGCCGAGGTGATAGGTGTGAGCAAGCCGCATTTCATGCGGCTCTTCAAACAGGTCACGGGGCAACCGTTCGTGCATTACCTGAACCATTTCCGCATCGCCAAAGCGCAGGTTTTGCTGGCCAAGACCGATAAGTCGGTGGCGGAGGTGAGTCAGGAGGCGGGCTTCTGCGACCAGAGCTACTTCGGCCTCACCTTTCGCAAGCTGACGCAGATGACGCCGCTGCAGTACAAGCGGCAGTACAGCGCGCGCTGACCACATTCCGATCAAATTTGCGCAAGCGCCATGAATTGCCGGCGATACGCCTTCGGCGAAACCTGCTTAAGATCAGCGAATCGGCGGTTAAAATTGGCCAGATTGTTGAAGCCCGACTGATAAGCGATCTCGGCGACGCTCTCTTCGGTTTCGATCAGCAGCTTGCAGGAGTGGCCGACGCGCAGTTCGATCACGTAATCGGTGAAGCTCCGTCCCATCGTCGTCTTGAAGAAGTGGCTGAAGGCCGAAACGCTCATTCCGGCGATCCGCGCGGCTTCAGGCTGCGTGATGCGCCCGGTGTAGTGCCCGGAGATGTAGCTGCACACCTTGTCTATGCGCCGCTCGTTGTCGTCGCGCAGCACGGGCACGTACTCCCGGCTGCACAGCGGGCGGCATTCGCGCGAGTGGGCGAGCGCGTCGAGGATGCGCAGGAAGCCGGCGAGCCTCTCCACGCCCTTCTTGCCCACGAGTCTCAGGATCTGTTTACCCACCGCATCGCGCGTGCGGCCTTTGAAATCGAGGCCGCGTGAAGAGCGTCCGAGCAGTGAGTGGATGTGCTCCCAATCGGGATGTTCCAGCGCCCCTACGCCCAGGAAATCCGCGGAAAATTGCAGCCCGATGGATTCATGCGGCTCCACGCCGTGCCAGGTATGCGGCAGTTCGGGCGACATCAGCACCAGGTCGCCGTTCGCGTAGTGCGCGATGGAATCGCCCACAAACCGCCTCCCCTCCCCCTTCATAATCAAATTCAACTCGTAGACGTGGTGAAAATGCCAGAGGAATTCCGCGTTGTAGTTGACCTTGTGATTGACGCGGAAGAACGAAGGCTGCTGCGCTTCGACCCGCCCGAAGACCGGTTTCATCATTTTGCCCCCCGCTGTTTCGGATATTTACGCCGACCGCCCGCTGACCGCCGGGAATCAATCATCAGAATAATAGTATCAGTAAGCTGATCAATGTCGAATCGGGCGCACAGGGCGCGCCGCTCTCCGAACGGATGATTCGCGATCTTGACCGCATCCAAATTGACGCGGGCTATGAGATTAAGAACGGCTACCTGGAAGTCGTCGAGGGCCAGCGCAAGCGCAACTGGCTGGGGCTGTTCGCCTGCGACACGATGAATCAATGTCCGGGCGGCTATGCGCGCGCGGGCGGCGAAGGCTACGCTTTCTCGAAAGCAGAAATCTTCTCGGCCAAACAGACCAACCCGATTTGCGAAAAGAAGTTTGGCGAGTTCGCCGATTGGACGATGGACGACAAGACCGAGCATACGGTGCGCGCCGAAGTCCGAGGCGGCGTGATGACGTGGTCCAACAAAGTGGGCAAGGTGGGCGCGAAGACGGGCCAAACGGCGTGCGGCGGCGAAGCGCAACCCGTCACGCATTTTCGGTACGCAACCATCGGCGGAATTTTGACGGAAAAGAAAGGCTGGCATCACGGCTCGCTCGTCGGCTTGCGCGTGCTGCGCGTGAGCATCGTGGATTACGATAAGGCGCAGGATTGCAAGGTCGCGCAATCCGTCGCTCCGCAGCGCGGCGTCGTCTTCGATACGGATTTGCGGCAGGGGCCGGCGGCATTCGACGCAGGCAAGGGCACGGCGCGCGGCGGCGAATGGCGCGATGGTTGGCGCGTGACCGGCAACGATCAACGCTTGGTCTGGGACGCGGGCTATCCGGTGAAGAACGGCTATTTTGAATTCTGGCTGACGAATGACGCCATAGGCATTTTCATTGACCGCAACGACGGCTGGGACGACCGCGAGTACGCGATTTACGGCTCGTCGCCGACGCTGCAAATTCGTTATTAGATCGGTTTTCAGTCGGGTGTAGGGCAGATTTTCCAATCTGCCCGGAATCGCGCATTGCTGAGACATCGGCAGGTTGGAAAACCTGCCGTACATCCATTTGAAAACCGATCTACTATCAGGACGGCAGGCTCTCGTGGCGCTGGCCGCTGGCGGCGGGGACGCGCTCGACGGCGCTGCTGGCTTACGACCACGCCAAAGACATCAAGGCGGTCGAAGAGAACGCGGAGCTGTACCGGCAGAATTGCAGTTCTTTCAGGGGCTATGCCCCTTGCGGATTCACCGCTTGATGTTCACAACCCCCGGAAGGTCGAAGACCTTCCGCACATCAGGCGGCGAAGCCGCGAAGACAATGTCCCAAAGTTGTGTAGCTACCAATGGCGGGCGCACTCAGGCAACGAGAAAGCAAAATTCTATGAATGCAAAACACGTCTTTTTTCGATCTTCTTCCTGCTGAGCCTGGCGGCAACAAGCTACGGTCAGGCGTCGCAGAAAGCGACTGCCAAGCCAATCAATGCCGTGCAATGGTCGCCGGTAGAATTGTCGTTCACGGCCTCGCAGCCGCTCGCGTGGCGCACGTTCCCCTTGCAGGTGATCTTCACGCAAGGCCAGCACAAGCTCGAACTCGATGCCTACTGGGACGGCGGGAAAGGTTGGAAGGTGCGCTTCGCGCCGCCGCGCGCGGGCGAGTGGCGCTACACGACCGTTTCGACCGAAGCCTCGCTCAATAAGTTGACCGGCGTGATTGTCGCCGCCGCGCCGAGCGCGCAGCAGTTGCAGGCCAACGCCAACCATCGCTTGCAGAACCAAAGAAGATCACCCCGCTGCCGTACCTGCTGGCCGAACCAGGCAAGTCGTATGTGCTGTACTTGATGAAAGGTCTGGCTGAAACAAACCTGACGCTGACGCATCTGGACAAGAAGCTCTACCGCGCGCGCTGGTTCGACCCGCGCACTGCGCGCACGATTGAAATCAACGGCGGCGAACCGGTCAATACCGAAAGCCGCGGCAAATGGACAATTCCCAAACGTCCAGCGCCCGCCGATGAAGATTGGGTTTTATGGCTGACCGCTGGGCAGGAAGTAACAACCGGCAAACCGCTTGTGGGCGTGGAAGACCGAACTTACTTCAGCAAAGCAAACAACCGCGAGATCAAAATCAAGGTCTACACGCCGCCGGGTTACTCAACCGGTAAGGCGCGCTATCCGGTCGTCTACAACCTGCACGGCGGCGGCGGAAGCCCCGAACGGCAATGGGGGCGCGTGGGCGCAACGCTCGTGGACGCGATAGAGAACAAGCGCATGCGCCCGATGATTTATGTCTTCGCCGATAGCTTGGGCGATACCTTGTTCGTGGACACGGCAGGCACAAAGAAGCAGGCCGAAACGACCGTCATCAAAGAGTTGATTTCGTTCATTGACGCCAACTACCGCGGTTTCTTACGGCGCGGCAGTCGTGACCTTCGACGTGATGTCGGCAGGGATCAAGAAAGACGCCTTTGGCGACAATGCGGAACACTTCGCCAAATTCGATCCGCGCGCGTGGTTGGGGCGCAACGCCGACGCCGTGCGCCGTGGCGTGCGCGTGCGCGTGCGCGTGCGGATGGTCTGTGGGACGAAGGACAATCTCTATCCGGCCAACGTCAATTTCAAGGAATTGCTCGAGCAAAAGCAGATTCCCGTCTCGTGGCAAACGGTCGAAGGCGTCGGCCACGACACCAAAGGCTTGTATCAGGCGGTCGGGCTGGAGAGTTTGCGATTCATCGCGGCGGGGTTTGCAAAATAAAGACTGGGAGGCCCTCGGGCGCATCACATCCGCCGGGACGGCGCGCAACATCCAGTTATCGCTGCGGTATCAGTTTTAGTTCGTAGTACCGGCTTTAGCCCAATGAGGTTAAGTTAGGCGTTGATGCGCTTCCTGTACCGATGGAAGCGCAAAAGTCTTTGTCACTGACTCGATACTTTTCTCGCGTCTTGTCGGCAAACAAGATTCGTTTTAGGTGTTCAACGATTCGCAGTTCTTTTTTTGAGCATGTTTTTCTTCTATCGCATAGACACGCTTGTGTCTATGGCTTGGGGGACTAACTTAACCTCATTGGCCTAAAGGCGGGACTACGAACAAATCAGCCGATCTCCATAGCCATTCGTCAAACCTCTCAAGTATAATGCGCCACAGCGATGCGACGGGTCGTTCGCATCTCATCATTACGAATCCCAATCCAAACGAGGTCGAAAATGAAATCGAAGATAGCTCCTACGCTCCGAGCATTGGCAATAATTGTCTGCGCCACGGTGGTTTTTAGCCTGACATTCGCGTCGAACCCGGCAGTTCAGGACAAACCGCAATCGAAAGATGACATGCCGAAAATTTCCGAAGGCGAGCAGCAGGCGATCAACAAGATCAGCGCGGCCAGCGGCGTGGCTGAGAAGTTGAAAGCTTCCGCCGATTACCTGAAGAAATACGGCAAGAGTCCGATGCGTCCGCGCGTCGCCGGCCACGTCGCCGATGAGATCATCAAGGTCACCGATTCGGCGCAACGTATCAGCCTGATCGAAAACTTCAACAAGACGTTCAACCAGCCGGGCGAAGCAGACCTGGTCAAATCCACGTTGATTGACGCTCTGCTGAATTCCAACAAGGTCGACGAGGCGGTCAACGAAGCCTCCAAACATCTCGAAAGGAACCCCGACGACGTTATCGTCCTGACCCAGTTGGCCTGGGCCGGGGCGAATCAGGCGCAAAAGAGCGCCCAATCGGGCCAGCCCGTGAATCAAGGCGCGTTGCAAAAGGCTTCGCAAGCGGGCGGAAAGGCTGTCGAGATGCTGGAAGCCGACAAGAAGCCTGAGAAGATGGATGCAACTTACTGGAACAACTATCGCAATTCGTGGCTCCCGCGCCTCTATCAGGCGCAAGGCGTGATCCTCTTTGTCGGCAACGACAAACCGGGAGCGAAGGACAAGCTGGAAAAAGCTGTCGGGCTTGATCCTTATGATCCGCCGACGCTGCTGATGCTCGTCAGCATCAGCAGTGACGAATACAACCAGATCGGCGAACGCTACCAGGCTGAGAAGAAGCAGGCGTTGCTCGATCAGGCGTTGCAGAAGATGGATGAGTTGATTGACTGGTTGGCCCGCACCGCCGCCGCCACCGAAGGCAACGCGCAGTTTCAGGCGGTGAACGGGCAGGCGATGGAGCAACTGAAGTCTTACTACGCCTACCGCCACGAAGGGAAAACTGACGGAATGAAGGAACTGATTCAGAAGTACAAGAAGCCATAAGGAGAGACACAAGATGGAAGTTCAGGAGATCAATGAAAAAGCCAGGACGGCGAATGCAGTGGCGCACATCATCCGAACAATCGGCGTGCTGTTCTTCGTGGCGATGGCGTTTGGCGTGATGTCGTGGAAGTGGGCGATCTTCGCCGGAGTCGCCTGTATGATCATCGCGCCGGCGGTCAGGCAGTTGATAGCGTCGAGAGGCTGAGACGGCGTTGATCGTCGTTTCGGCCACAAAAGCCAGCCGGACAAAAAAATGTAGGACAAAAAAATGGCCGCTCTTTATTTTTTTGTCTTACATTTTTTTGTCCGCAGGGTCTGATGGCCGAAACGACGATCAAGGCCGGCTGAGACCTTGCCGCTTCGTTTACCGCGTTTGAGCGGGATCGAAGAGCAGCGGAAAGAATTGCCCGCCCATCTTCTCGCCCTTCGGAATCACCGGCACGCCTTCCAGCGGCGGCTCGTCGGAATTCGACCTCACACCATCGCGGAAGACGTTGATGACCGTCGCCCGTCGCGGCTGGCTGGTCGTGTTCGCGTAAGAGCCGTGCATCATCCGCGCGTGGTGAAACGAGCATTCGCCTTTTTTCAATTCGATGGCGACAGGTTTGAACTGCTCCTTCAATTCTTCGGAGAGCACGGTCTGCACCGATTCCATATCACTGGCCAGCCCCGTGATCGGCAGGTCGGGCCAAAGATGGCTGCCCGGAACGTAATGCACGCAGCCGTTGTCGCGCGTCGAATCGTCCAGGCCGATCCAGCACGTCAGGTGAGCCAGCGGCGTCGTGCGCGTCCAGTAAGAGTAATCCTGATGCCAGGCGACCACGCCGCCGTGGTTCGCCGGTTTGCAGAAGAGCTGGTCGTGCCAGAACCGCACCGCGCCGCCCAGCAGTTGCGAAGCCGGAACCGTGAAGGCCGGATGCCAGAGAATGTCGTGAAACGCAGGCTTAATGCGCCACGCGCCCAGAGCGTGAAAGAGGACCTTCGCTGAGTCCCTCGATTCGTTCGAGTGAAACTCGTAAAAAAGATGATGGCCGGGATCATCAGGATTCATCAGGTCCATCAGTTCCTCGCGCAACCTCTCGACCTGCTCGTCGTCCAGAATTTTTATCCCGGCCAGATAACCCTGCTCATTGAAGAATTGCGCCTGCTCATTGCTCAGCCAGTAACGCTCCCAGGCTTCCTGGCTCGCAGGCATTGAAAACAGATTGCTGATCGGTTCGTGGTAAACAGACAAATCGTGCTGCAAGTTCCTGCCTCCAGGTGGCTGGTGGACGAAGCTTTCTGTCTTTTGCCCATCAGCCGGTTGTCCGCAATTGTTGAAGCTGCCGAAAACGAACGGCAAAGAGCGCCGTTGTGGATGCAATCATATACTCTACCGTGTTCCGCGTTCTCCCCAGACAGTTTGATCCCCGGAAATTTTTGTTAAGAGCCATCTCCGATGTTAATACTCCCGCCCAGATAACGTTTATACTCGTGGAAGACGACGCAAAGGATTTCTGCAAGGAGGTCAACGTGGCACTGAACGCTACCAAATTCAAAGTGATTGAAGGCTCAAAGGCCGACGCGCCGCCCGATTCCTCATCAATTTCGATGCAGGAGCTGGAAAGCCTCTTCCGCGAACACCACGACCGCGTGTTCCGCGCCGCTTACCGCATTACGGGCAGCGTCGTGGACGCCGAGGACGCGCTGCAAACGGTTTTCCTCAGATTGTCGCGGCGCGAACGAGTGAACCTGGAACCGAATCCCGCAAGCTATCTGCACCGCGCCGCCATCAACGCTTCGCTCGATCTGATGCGCCAGCGCGGTCGAACCGAATCCATCCCAATTGACGATGTCGCGCCGATGCTGGCGACCAATCCCAAACTCAATCCCGAATCGCAACATCGGAACCGTGAATTACGAGCGACAATCCGGCGCGCGATCTCGAAACTCGGCGAAAAATCCGCCGAGATGTTCGTCCTGAAGTATTACGAAGGGTACGACAACACCGAGATCGCCCGGTTGATGGGAACGTCGGCGATGGTCGTCGGCGTGTTGCTGCACCGCGCGCGCACGCGCGTCAAAAAAGAAATGGCAGATTATCTGGGGGGAGGCTTTTAATTATGAAACCGACAGATCGTGAATTGAACAACATCGTTGATGACGTGACGGCTGAAATCCGCAGCGAGAAGCTGGATTCGGCGGTCGTGGCGGGCGCGGCTCAGCGCGTATGGACTCGGATCGCCGGCGAACAGGTCGCCGCGCAGGCCGGCATCACGCCGGTCGAACAGATTCGCAATTGCGAAGACTTTCAATCGCTGATTCCCGCTTACCTGCAAGGCTATCTTTCGAGCGCGCGCACCATGCTGCTCGAAGACCACACGCGCGAATGCGTGCCGTGCCGTAAGGCTTTGAAAGAAGCCCGCCACGGCAACCAGGCGGCGCGCCAGCTTGAAACACAGAAAGCCAAAGTGGCGACGGCCAGCCGCCAGATGACCTTTGTGCGCTGGGCGATCGCGGCTGTGTTGGTCATGGGGCTTGGGTTTTTCGCGTGGCCGTGGGTGCTGCGCTCGATCAATTCGATCAACACGCTGAGCGCGGTGGTTGAAGCGGCGCAAGGCGGCGTCTACAAAGTCACCGACAACAAGACGCAGGCCGTCAAGACGGGCGAAAAGCTGTTGCGAGGCGAGCGCCTCCGCACGGCCAAGAATTCCGGCGCGGTGGTGAAATTGAGCGATGGCACGCTGGTCGAGATGCGCGAGCGTTCAGAATTTTCAGTCGCCGATAACCCATCGGGCGTGACGCTCAATCTCGAACGCGGCCAGGTGATTGTCCAGGCGGCGAAGCAGCGCGACCGTAAGCTCTTCGTGCAAACCGACGACAGTCTGGTCTCGGTTACAGGGACGATCTTTTCGGTCAACAGCGGCGCCAAAGGCTCGCGCGTCTCGGTGATCGAAGGCGAAGTCCAGGTTGACAAGATCGGCACGCTACGCGCGGGCGGCCAGGCGACGACGCACGACAGCATCGAGCGTGTGTCGGTTAAGGAAGAGATCGCCTGGAGCCGCGACGCCGCTCGTTACCAGCAAATGCTCGACGCCGTTCGCGACCAGATAGACCAGCAACTGGCGATGCCGGGCAACCGTTACTCGACCCGATTGCTCGACCTCGCGCCGGCGGACACGGTGCTTTACGTGGCGATTCCGAACATCGGCGAGACGCTGGGCCGCGCGAATGAAATCCTGCAGCAGAATTTGCAGAAGAACGCGGAACTGCGCGGCTGGTGGGAGAAAGAACAACGCGAATCGAAACGGCGTCAGGGGATGAATCAGGCGATTGATCTCCTGCGCGAATTCGGTTCGCATCTCGGCGACGAGATTGTGATCGCCGCCGCCGCCTCCGCCAACGGCTCAGGCGAGCCGGAAGAGCCAGTCGTGCTGGCCGAAGTGAAAGACGGCGGCGCGTTCCGCGGCTTCCTCGAAACGCAATTGGCCAGGCTGGGCGACGAGAGGAAACACGCCCGCATCGTTGACGACCCGATGACCGCTTCGTCGGTTGGCAAGGACGAGTTCTTCGTCTGGATCACCGGCAACGTAGTCGCGGTTTCGCCGCGCCAGGATTCGCTGAAAGGTTTGGCGGCCAGAATGAGATCGGACGCCAAGCCGTTCTCGGCGACGCCGTTCTACGCTCAGATCGCCAACCTGTACCGCGACGGCGCGGGGCTGGTGATCGCCGCTGACCTCGACCGGATCGTGATGCAATCGCTCCGCAAGGAGAAGGACGCGGCGGCGGTTCAACAACTGGGCGTGACCGATCTGCGCTACTTCATCGTCGAGATCAAGGAGAAAGACGGCAAGCCGTACAACCGCGCGGTCGTCAGCTTCCGCGAGAATCAACACGGCATCACGTCGTGGCTGGCGGCGCCGGGGCCGATGGGCGCGCTCGAATTCATCTCGCCCGACGCCAACCTCGTCGCAGCCTTCGTCGTCAAAGAGCCAACCGCGCTGGTTGACGACCTGCTCGATGCGCTGAAGAAGGCCGACCCGGAGGCTTGGGAAGAATTGCAGAAGTTCCAGGCCGAGCATGGCATTGACCTGCGCAACGATTTCGCGGCTCCGCTGGGCAGCGAGTATGCGTTCGCGATTGACGGCCCGGTGCTGCCCGTGCCGTCGTGGAAGGCCGTCCTCCAGGTTGACGACCAGCAGCATTTGCAGCAGACGCTCGAAAGCACGGTCGGGAAGATCAACGACGAGTTGGCCAAGCGTGGCAAGAAGGGCCTCGCGTGGTCGCAAACGCAAAGCGGCGGGCGCGTGTTCTACACGCTGAAATCGCTCGATCACAGTCTGGAAGTGAATTACGCCTACGCTTACGGCTACTTCATCGCCGCGCCCAGCCGCGCGCTGGTCGAGAACGCGATCAAGTACAAAGAGTCGGGCCACACCCTGCTGCAATCGCCGAAGTTCAAGGCGTCGCTGCCCGAAGACAAAGAGGTCAGCTTCTCCGCGTTGGTCTACCAGAACGCTGGCTCGATCCTCGCTCCGCTGAAGGGCATCGGCAACGCGGCGAGCGAGAAGGCTCCGAGAGAGGTTCGCAAATCGATCCAGAGCCTGCTCGGCGGCAAGGCTGGTCTGGCTTACGTCTACGCGCTGAACGACCGGATGATTATGTCGGTCAACAGCGAAGACGGCCCCGTCGGTTTGAGTCCTTCAGACCTGCTGGGACTGCCCGGATCGTCAGGGTTGGGACACATCATCGGCGGGATTGGGCGCTGAGCGTCATCTGGCCTGGATGTTGATTAAACCGGAGCGACGGGTGAATGCGGATGATCCGTGTTCGCCCGTCGCCTCGGCGTTTCCTGGGAGCGTTCGAGATGAGATCGTGGATGATCGTCGCGTTGGTGGCTGTTGTTGCGCTGATGTTGGTTGCGCGCGGCTGTTCGGGGCGCAAAGACACGGCTGCGATGAAAGGTGAAACCGCAAAGGCTGCGGCTGACGCCAAAGCTCAACCGGCGGAGTTTTCTCTCTCCGCCAAAGATGACGAAGGCGTTGATCTCCCCGAACGCGAAGAGATTCGCCAGTCGCGCAAGCTCACTCCCGGAACGAAAGTCTTCGTCATCGGCCTCAACGATGCGCGAGTGGATAGCGATGGCAAGGAAGCCTTCGTCATGGGCATTAACGGCGGAGTGAAAGTGGAGACTGCGGATACCGACACCGCCGAAGTCCTCATCGTTCGTTCGGCTCGCAAGCGCGAGGATTTGCTGCATCGGAAGGTCAGTATCAGTAACGACGAAAACCTGTTTATCCGCATCGAGGATGACTCCACGCCCAGCCCACGTCGGACAGTCCTTTCAAAGGTTCGCCGGAAAATTTTGTTTGCCCCCGTCGAGGATGACTCCGCTATCCCTGAAATCCGCGAGCGTGTGATCTTGAAGCTGCCGCGTAAGGCCGGTCTCGAAATTCACGTCGTATACGGCGCTGTCACGGTCGGCGAACTGGACGGGCGTTTGGAGATAAGAAATGTAGATGGCCCTATCCGCGTCGCGCGCGCGGCAGGCCCAGTGGTTGTCAGCAACGTGAACGGCCCGATTGATATGACCTTTGCGCCGCTCACGGCCAACAGCATAAATATCGGCGGCAGCGTCAACGGCGATCTGAACCTGCGGTTTGAGGGCGAGGTGAACGCCGATTTGAACGCGTGGAGCGTCATCGGCGCCATCAAACCCGATTTCCCGAATGTGGAGATACGCAACCGCGAGCCGCAATGGAGCAGATTGAAAGCGCGCATCGGCAACGGTGGTTTGGGCATTGAAATTCACAACGTCAATGGAAACGTGACGCTGTCGAAAGCCGCCAGTAGCGCTGCATCGCGTTGAAGCCCGCGGCGAAGTGAAGCGGTAAAGTTATACCGGGCGTGGTCACTGTGAGCTTTTGGTGATGGGGATCAGGAGAGAATACGGAACAAACGGAAATAACGGAACAGACGGAAAGCCTCTTGGAGTGGGTCTTCTCCGTTTGTTCCGTTATTTCCGTTTGTTC
>Ga0187892_10006498_pt1 | contig 17292 bp, 12 predicted proteins | sample MA1701073metaG_FD_139345 | JGI IMG/M metagenome (GOLD analysis project Ga0187892, IMG submission 139345) | Bio-ooze microbial communities from a basaltic lava cave in the Kipuka Kanohina Cave System on the Island of Hawaii, USA - MA170107-3 metaG ... | reverse complement strand
TTTTTCTGCCCCCACTGTTTCTGTCAGGTATTTGGCTTATTGTCCAGAAGCTAACAGAAACAGTGGGGCAAAAAACAAACCTCTCTTTTTTCTGCCCCACTGTTTCTGTCAGCTATTTGGCTTTTTGTCCGGAAGCTGACAGAAAACGTGGGGCAAAAACAAACCTCTCTTTTTTCTGCCCCACTTTTTCTGTCAGCTATTTGGCTTTTTGTCCGGAAGCTGACAGAAAACGTGGGGCAAAAACAAACCTCTCTTTTTTCTGCCCCACTTTTTCTGTCAGCTATTTGGCTTATTGTCCAGAAGCTGACAGAAACAGTGGGGCAAAAAACAAACCTCTCTTTTTTCTGCCCCACTTTTTCTGTCAGCTATTTGGCTTATTGTTTATTCGGCGGCCGTTGCCGCTTTATTTCTTCGCGCAGCCGTTTCGCTTCGCTGATGCGTTTTTCAAGGTCGGGATCAATTTGGCCCTCCAAAGTCTTGTACTCAGCGAAGTCGCGTTCGGCTTCGGCGTCACGTCCGAGCAGCAGTTTGATCAGCCCGCGATTAGCGTAGGCCAACGAGTAGCGCGGATCAATTTCGATGGCGCGGTTGTAATCGGCCAGCGCCGGTTCCAGCTCGCCTCTGACGAAATTGGCGTTGCCGCGATTGTTCCAGGCCGGAGCCATGGTGGGATCGAGCTTGACCGCCTGGTCGAAATCCGCCAGCGCCTTCTCGAAGTTCTCTCCGGCGAAGTGCGCGTTGCCGCGATTGAAGAGGGTTGGGGCGGAGTTCGGATTGAGTTCCAGCGAGCGGTTGTAATCGTCCATCGCGCCCTTGAGGTCGCCTTTGGTGTGCCGCGCCAGTGCGCGATTGTTCCAGGCGGCGGCGAGTTGCGGCTCGAGCGCCAGCGCCTGGTCGCAATCGGCGATCGCGCCTTCAACATCGTCCTTTTCCAGCTTTAGCGTGCTGCGGTTGAGATAAGGGGTCGCTTCTTGCGGATTGATTTCGATGGCGCGGTTGATATCCGAGAGCGCGCCAGCGGGGTCTCCCTGACGGTAACGGATCAGCGCGCGATTGTTCCAGGCCATGTGGTGGCGCGGATTTACGTTGATCGCCCGGTCGCAATCATCCAGCGCGCCACGCAAATCTCCTTTGTCGTAACGCACGCCGCTGCGATTGACCAGCGCGTCCGCCATATCCGGATTGATCGCCAGCGCGCGGTCGAAATCGGCCAGGGCTTCATCCAATAACCCCTCGTCGCGCCGGGCCACGCCACGGTTGTACCAGGCTTCGGCGTAACGCGGGTAAAGGTCGATTGCGCGAGTGTAATCGGCAACGGCCAGCTCCAACCCCTTTCTGTTACCGAGGCTGTGAAAGGCGATGCCACGACTGACATACGCCCCGGCGTTGCGCGGCGCGATCTTGATCGCTTCGGTGAAATCGACGATCGCCGCTTCGACATCTCCACGGCGAAACCGCGCCAGACCGCGATTCTGGTAGAGAGCGGCGGCAACCGGAATTTGAACCGCCAGATCGCCATATCCGGCGGTCACTCCGTTTTGCTCCGCCCGGACGGGCAGCGCGGAGAAGGAGTCCTTGTCATTCAGGTAAGCGTTAATCGCCCGGTCGAATTCGGCGATCGCTCCGTCCAGGTCGCCTTTGTTGAAAAGCTCCATCCCGCGTTTGTACGATTCATCCAACGCGCGCGCGGGCTGCGCCCCAGTGAACGTCGTGGTCAAAACCAGGAGTAAAATCGCCGCCGGAATAAGACTCCATCGCGCGGCGGGCGTCATGATCTTTCTGAAGTTCATAAATTACCTGCTCCTTTTCTGCTTAAAGTGTGCAGAGACTGCGGCCTGAAGCAGGTATGCAAGAATTGTTATCGAGGCGAATGAGGAAGGCGGATAAAGCTACGGCGCCGGTAAATTCCGGGCAAAAGAAAAGGGACTTATCGTCGCAAATGATGACCTTTGTTTATGAACAAACGAATTATTATTCCAGTCTCAGGCGCCACCAAGCCGATTATTGTTTCTGTCTGTTTTGCTTCATCCCAGCTTCAAATCAGTCTCGATGTTTCCCTACCGCTTTCAGGCCAAATGTCCGGCGGACCGAAATCCGCCGGACATGGCTTTGTGCTCTACCTAACACCCGGCAGAACTCGTAAACGAGTTCTCCGGCTTCATCAACAGCAATCGCCGTGCTGAAGCGCGGCGGCGTGGAAATGTATCGGAGCCGGGACTCAGGCGCCATATAGATGCCGTACAGATGTAGCCGAACAATGCGCGCAACTGCAATTCTAAGAGTTGGCGCCGCCCTTGCAGCTTCCACTTCTGTTGAAAATCAAAAGGGACCTCAGCCTTCTGTAATTCCGCCTGCGATGAAATTTGTATCAGTGGCGCGGGCAGAAATAAATGACAACACATTGATGGGAGGATCAGGCCATGTTTCCCAAAGCAAAACAGAATCTTTCCTACGCGCTATTGATCGGCGCTTTGATGATAGCCTCTGCTTCCAGCTTTACCACGCTGGCGCAACATCCGGCCCGCGCGAGTGATCAACAAGTTGAGCAGTTGCTGCGCCGCATCGAAACTCACGCTAATTCATTCCGCAACAGCCTCGATGATTCGTTGAACCGTGACCGCAATAGCGCGTATCGGGCGGATGAGGTTAGAGGCGCAGTAAGAGATTTCGAAGACGCGATCAATCATCTGAACGAACGGTTCCGCGACCAGCGCGACACTACCTCCGACGCGCTGAACGCGCTCAATCGCGCGGACAGGGTCAACAATCTGATCCAGGGCGTTCGCCTGACTTCGCGCGCCGAGAGCGATTGGCGACAGTTGCGATCCGATCTCGAACTATTGGCCAGTTACTACAACTTGAACTGGCGCTGGAGCTATACCGGCGCTTCCTCGCCCGGATCGGGTGGTCCGTTCAACGGAACCTGGCGGCTCGACCCTTCGCGTAGCGACGACCCCAATGAAGTGGTGGATCGCGCCGTGCGGGATTTGTCTTATGACGAACGGCAAATGGTTCGCCGATTGATCCAGCGCCGGCTGAAATCGCCCGACACATTGGCCATTGAACAGCGCGGGAGCGACTTCACCATCGCTTCAATGCACGCTCCGCAGATCACCTTTGACGCCGACGGCCGCTCGCGCGACGAATATGTGGGCCGGCGTCTCGTGCGCGTCAACACTTCCCAATCCGGAGACCAATTGTCGGTCAGCATGACCGGAGATCGCGGCGCCGATTACAGCGTGACCTTCGACCCGGTTGACCGGGGACTGCGGCTGCGGGTGACGCGCCGCGTTTACACCGAGCGCCTGGCGCAGCCCGTAGCCGCGACGAGCGTCTACAACAGGGTTTCCGACATCGCGCAACTGAACCTTTACACTGGCCCCCAGGGTAACACCGGCGGGGGCGGCTACTCGGGTTCGTTCGTCGCGCCAAACGGGACGCAGCTTGTCGCGGAGCTTAACAACGACCTGAACACCAAAGAGGCGCGCGAAGGCGACCGCTTCAGCCTACTCGTTCGCTCGCCAGGGCAATACGAAGGCGCAGTGATCGAAGGAGTGGTCACGAAGGTTGACCGTTCGGGGCGTTTGTCGGGGCGTCCCGAAATGGCTTTCGACTTCGAGCGCATTCGTCTGCGCGACGGCCGGACATATGACTTCAAAGGCTACATCGAAAGCATCCGCACGCCGGACGGTAAAGATGTCAGGATTGACAATGAAGGCAGCGTTAAAGACGCCGACAACCAGACCGGGCGAACAGTAACGCGAACCGGCGTTGGCGCTGGGCTGGGCGCAGTTATCGGCGCGATTGCCGGAGGCGGTTCTGGAGCGGCCATTGGAGCGGGCACAGGCGCAGGATCAGTCTTGATTCAAGGGCGTGACGATCTGGAATTGAGAAGAGGAACCCAGATGACCATCGTCTCAAGCGCGCCGCGCGCCAGAGAAGCGCGCCGTTGAATCGCTGAAATTACGGAGGCGCAGGTCGAGAGCAAAAACTGGAAGAAAAATTTGGCGCGCGAAAATCAAAGCGGCGCCTTAGTTGCATATGTGACTAACGACAGCTTAAGGCATATCAAGGTGAACCCCCGGGTGCGGAGAAGAGGCATAGGGGATCGTCCGTTGGAACAACCGAAAGTTGTTTTCACGCCGTACCCGGGTTTGAAGGCTGTCCGCAAGCTCACGATTTTTCAAAGACTGTGAGCGACACGGACAGCCGTTTTTTTATCCCGCAATTCTTCCTTCGTCCAGGCCAAACAAAAACAACGACAGCGGCAAAAATAAAGGCGCAGCCAGTTGTAGCCAGGCGCGCCGTTTTTAAAATTTACCGGGAACCGAAACGAATTCTATCCGCGTCTCGATGTGGCCGCCCGCACGCGGCTGTTGTTTTTCATCCACACCATCTGCTGCCCCATCTCATTCAACCTTTTCTGCCCGCACAACTCTTCGGCCTTCGGGAAAAGCTCGCCTTCTTCTTCTTCGATGTGACGTTCAATGGCGTCGCGGAGTTCCGAGAGCGTATCCTGGAACTCCTCCTCATTCGGCGACATAGTCGAAAGCTGAGCCAGCAAATGATCAACCATCTGATGTTCTTTGAAAGCCTCACGCGTCAGATCACGGGTTTCTTCAAGTTCCTCCATCGCCGGATAAAAGACCTCCTCTTCCATCCGGATATGCAGCTTGATCGCCTCGTTGAGGCGGTTGAAGTTCTCCGTATCTCTCGGCCCCGTTTCCGTTTCATCGTCAGCAGCTTCAAGTTCTCCGATCAGATTGATCAGTTCCTGATGGTCTTCCTTCAGCAATTCCACGGCAGTCATTTCGCTCTCCTCTCAAAATGTGGGACAAGATGCCATCTTGTCCCACGAATTTTCATCCTCTCAAAATGCGGGACAAGATGCCATCTTGTCCCACGAATTTTCATCCTCCGGCGAGCAACCATTATGCCCGACCGCGAGTTGCAATCGGCGGCAAGCAGGTCATCACACCCCTGGCTCGCCATGGCCCGGTTGTACTAAATGCAATTCGGCTGCCCTGAATCAGTGCAGAGACGCTGTACGTCATCCCGTCGCTCCCAGGTCAGTAATTGATCTTCGCCATCGCCGGTCCGCAAAAAGTGGTTCATCAGCGAATCGAACAAGGCATACCAGTTGCTCAACTGCAAACGCCGGCCGTTATTTCGCATCGGCCGGTTTTGCGGCAGGCGCCGATCGAGAGGTTATCCTGCCTGATCCAGCAACAATTGATACAAGGGAGCATCATATGGCAGTCACATACAGATCGAATGTAATCAGACGCGATGACTACGACCTGGATGAAACAGAGATGGGTCAAATGAGCGAGATGGATGACCGGAGCGCCGCCCGCACCGCCGGATCGAGAGCAGCCGGGTTGAAGACCACCGCCACTCGCAAAAAGAAACCGAGTTCGCGCAGCCGGACCATCAGGGGCAGCAAAAAAGCCGCCAGCAAGACCGCGAGTAAGACGACGAGCCGTAGCAAAACGGCGGCAGGCAAGAGCAGGACCTTGAAGAGCAGCAAAAAAACCGCCAGCAAAAGGGCCACGACCAGCAAAAGCGCCCGGTCGCAAACCACCCGCAGCAAGAAGCGGAGCGGCCGGTAAGCGGTAACCTCAGGCGAAATGCTCAAGCGGATGAAGTTTCCGTCCCGGCATTTCGCCTTGTTCCCCGCATGCCTTTCCGTTTTCGGATTACTTTTGCAAACGGTCATTTTTTCATCCGACGATGGGTCTGGAATTTGCTACAATGCGAAACGTCCCCGCAGTCTATGTGATCCATCTGACTGATTATCGCCGAGATGCGGAGCCTGGAATCCGGGTTCGCTGTATCGAAGTAGAACCGCTGTCGGCTTTGAATCCATCAAAACCATACAATGCGGGACTGAAGCAGTGAATAAAACACCTGTCAGGCATTCCTCCACTGGCAGCCCGGCAACGTGAATCAGAATCGCCAATCTCGGAGTGATCATCGGATCGTCACCAAAAGCTGTTTAAGGTTTCGAGGCAACAACCGCGGGCCAGGCGAGAGTCGAGCCTGAATCTCTCTCAGACGGCCTGTGTCTTTCAATTTTTCCCTGGGAGGTACGAGATATGTGTGATTACTCTTTGCATGGCATCAAGAGCCGCCTGGCCAATGAAGGCGAGCATCTGTTCGTTCACAAATTTCATACCGGCTCGAAAGGGCTGGCTTCCGTCCACGATCTGAAAACCCTCGAAAGACCATCGCCGGCTCCGGCGGGCGCGAGTGTCTGGGCGAGGATCAAATGCTGGTTCGACAGTAAGAAGGTGTGGATCACCGAAGACATGACGAAGGCGCTGCCCGCCGTCTGCATTCCGCCGGGCGCGCGTTTGCATCTCAACGGAATCCCCGTGGGGTTGCAAAAGCAATACGGCGTCGGCTCGCGTGAGGAAGTGACCTTCGTTCAGCTCTCCGCCGAACCATTCCGGTACCGCGACGCGATTCGCTTCAACAACGGCCAGGAGGTGTTGCTGCAAAAGCTCACCGATGGGCTGCGAGTTGACGTGCTTTGTCTATCGCTGCCTGAGGAGGCGCCAGCGCCGAGACCCGTCGCTGCTGTCTTCGCCCGTGAACGCGAACATGTCAGCGTCGGTTGAGTCTCTCCCCATAAATGTGTCTTTTCCCTCCCCGTGGAAAAAAACGATGGAATGTAGAGTTTGCAACCAACCGATCAGTTTCATCAAAGGCAGCTACCCGGGGCGGAAAAGAAGATCGACCCGGGCAGTTCACGAAAGTGAATTGCCGGAATCGCTCAGACAAGCCAACGGCGAAATCGTCACGCCGCATCCCGGTGTCCAACGAAAGTTGCGGCTGGAGCTTGAGGGAAAACACGCGCGCCAACAACCGACTACTGTAGAAACGGTGGAGAGAAGTCTGGCGCCCGATTCCCCCGAACCGGCTGAGAACACCGAGATGTACTCGAAAGTGTCCGCCTGATTTGAGACGATACGGGAAAGGGGAAGGAATCAATTCATTCCTTCCCCTCTTTGTTTTCGCCAGACTTCTAAGCGGGCGCCCAATACTTTGCGGTGCGATGGCCGGACATATTTCATATCTCATATGAAATATTGGATATGAAATATGGTCTCGACGCTTATGCGGCCTTTTCAATCCTGATCTGCCGACCCATCTTCGTCTTCGCCTTCTCGACCTGGGGATGGAGAGGTTGGCGCGATTTCAGATCGTAGCCGTCGCCCGAACTCAGAACGTGCAGCTTCACATCGAAGATAGACATAGCTCGGCCGAGCGCATGCTCGGAGATGTTGGTATGGCTGAGATCGTGGCCGTCAACGACGTAGACTGCGCCGGAGCCGAGCGTCTGAAACTGTTTATCCTTCTCAATCACGATCGCTGTGTCCTCATCAATGCCGACGCCGACCATGCGGGGATTCTGAGCCACCGCGCCCAATAACCGCCTGATCCGTCCTCGTTCGGAAAAATGCTGGTCAATGATCAAGTCCCTGGCCAATCCTAAACCTGGGATCATCTGAAAAGCAGAACCGACTTTATCCATTCTTTCACCCAGACTGCCAACCAGCATCACGTCGCCCAGCGCCGTGGCGCCGGCTGAAGTGCCCGCGATGATTCCGCCTTGTTTGTAAATTTCCACGATCCGATCCGAAAGCGCCGTGCCGCCCAATCGGGTGGTGATCTTGAGCTGGTCGCCGCCGGTAAAAAAGACGGCTGTCGCGCCAGCGAGCACATCCAGCCGGTGATCTTTCACCGATTCTTCGCGATCATCCATGCCCAGATGTTTGATGTGCTTCACGCCGAGCGAGGCGAAAATCCGGTGGTAATCTTCCCAGACTTCATCGCCATATTCCGAGGCCAGCGTCGAAACGACCAGCTTGCCGGAACCGATCCGCTCGGCCAGGTTGCGCAGGATGACCTTCATCTCCTGCCTGTCTTCGCCGCCTCCGATGACGAAGAGCGTACCCACTGCGGATGAATGGCGGGCGCGGTTTGGTTCTCTCTTTTCGCCCTGTCCGTTTTTATGCGCATTCTTTTGAGCGGGCTTCTGCCCGTTCTTTTGCGAAGCGGCCTTTTTGTGGCCATTACGATTTTCCGCCATAAAGCGATATCCTCCGGTTGCTACGGGTCAGAAACTTTTCCGCGATGACCAACTCTCCGTCACGGACCAGTGGTCTGCCGCGGGCAAAGACGCGCGCAATTTCCAACGAATCGCGGCGCAACACAAGCAGATCGGCGTCACAGCCGCGTTCGAGCCTTCCCTTTCGATCAAGTTTGAGAACGCGCGCCGGGTTCAAAGTCACCAACGGCAAAACCCGTTCGAGCGGATACTTGTGCTCGAACGCGCACGCGCGAATCTGTTCGTAGAGCGTCAGCGGACTGGAGATCGCGGCGTCCGATGAAACCGTCAGCCGGTTCAAATCGCCGTGGTCGTCCAGAAAGAGCCGCAACTGTTCGGGCAGGTCTCCCTCCATCGTGTCAATATCCACAAAAGCTCCGAGGCGGGTGAATCCGGCCGCTTCGCGCATCAATTCCCGGTTGCGTTCGACGTGCGTGGGATAAAGCCAGCGTGGTTCGACGGCGTAATCCGTCACGAGCGTACGCAGCGGTTGAAGACGCTTCGGGTGATCGCCGACGTGAAAATGAGTGACTCCAGCCTTCCGGCTGAGCATTCCGCCGACATACGCGTCGCTCACCAGCCGCGCCAGTTCACTCAGCGACGGCTCGGTCGCGCGATTGTCCGAGATAGCAATTTCGCCCGCGCCGATCACCTCGTTGACGAAGATCAGGTCGTTGCGCAAAGAACCGGTCAGCGTCACTGGCGGAACGTCGTAACCACCAGACCAGATGAAGGCCGTCAGCCCTTCTTCGTTGAGAGCTTTCGCCTTCGCCAACAACGCCGGCATCGTCTTCGTGGTCGTGTCCACGCCCAGGCATCCAACCACTGTGGTAATGCCGGCGACGACTATCTCACTCAGAAAGATTTCCGGTGTCTGCGTGTTAAAACCTTCCTCGCCGCTGCCGCCGATCAAATGCTCGTGTGGATCAATGAAGCCAGGCGTGATGAAGCAATTGCTCGCGTCCACGACGCTGAGTTCGAGACCTGACGCTTCAATCGCCCGCCGGTCAATCCGGCCGATCTGGGCAATTCGGTCGCCGGCGATCAGCAACGATTGTGGCCCGCGCGGTTCGGGCGCATAGACGAGACCGTTTTCGATCAAGGTCAGCATCTGTCCCAATGGCTCATTCCGAAACGAAGACTGGCCGAAAGCCCAATGGTATCAAGTCAAGGCATTGCCCATTGGCAATCGGCCATTGCCAATTGTTTCGCAGGCAGTTTGGCTATCTTTACCTGCGAAACAATTGGCAATGGCCGATTGCCAATGGGCAATGGCGCCGCAGCTTTGCCGTCTTTGCTTCCATCTTCTCATCGTTGTCAAATCTCAATCACCTCTGCGCAAAGCGTTGATAGGCCGGCGCGCCAGGGGCCCTGAAGTGTTCGTTCATGCGCGAAAACAGATGGGGAACCATTTGCGCGGGCGTAGCGCCGAATTCATCCAGCACAGCGAGCGCCGGGTCGAGTTTTTCGTAAAAGATCACGACCACCTCGCCTGGCTCAGCCTCGTTGAGCGCAGTCCGCAACGCTTCGGTCTCGTTCAACACGACCTGGCACTCGCAGTCGGGCGCTTCGCTGATCGCTGCTGCGCGCAACAGTTTGGCGATCTCGCCGCTGCGTCGTCCGCGCAGGTCCTGATCTTCCTTGATGATGATGCGCTCGAAGCCACGCGCCGCCGCTCGTCCCGCCTGCTCGACGACCGAATCGTCCCGGTCGCCAGGCACGCCGATGATTCCCGTGACGCGGCGGCCTCGCCATTTCGCGGCCATCTGGCAGATGGACGAGAAGGCGTCGGGGTTGTGGCCATAATCCACCAGCACGTAAGCTCCGGCGACTTCGTACAACCCGGTGCGGCCCGCGTTGTGCAGATCGCTGCGAAAGCTCTTCAACGCCATCGCCACTTCTTCACGATTGACACCGTAAGCGCGGCAGGCCGCCGTCGCAGCCAGCGCGTTGGCGATGTTGAACGTGGCCGCGCCATCGAGCGTCACCGGGATCTCCGAAGCGCGAACGATGCGCGTTTCGACATGGCCTTCGGCTTCGACGATCCAGCCGTCCTTGTACAAATACGCGCTGCCGCCTGCTGAGAGATGCCGCCGGATCAAGACGTGCGCCAAGCTCATTGGATGCATCGAAAAGTAGACCACATTCTTCTTCACTCTTCTGACTCGCGGGATTTCCATCAGTTGCGCCAGCCGGTCATCATCCGCGTTGAGGATCAGCGTTCCGCCTTCGCGCACACGTTCGGCGATCAGCGATTTGACGTAGAGCAGATCGTCCAAATCTTCGATCCCGTCCTGCCCGACGTGGTCGAGCCGGATGTTGCTGATGATCGAAATGTCCGACCAGTCGTAACCCAGCCCGCCGCGCGCCAGGCCGCCACGCGCCGTTTCGAGCACCGCCACATCCACCGCCGGGTCGGCGAGCACTGTCTGCGCTGAACGAGGGCCGGTCGTGTCGCCTTTGACGATCAGCTTGCCGCCAACGTAAATCCCATCGGTCGTCGTCATTCCGACCGTCAACTTCGCGCCCTTCCCTGCTTCGCTGAGGACGTGGCCGACCATCCGCGTGATCGTGGTCTTGCCGTTCGTCCCGGTGATCGAAATTATCGGGATTCTTCCATTCGATCCGTTGGGATAGAGCATCTCGACAATGGCGCGTCCGACGTCGCGGCTGCGGCCTTCGCTTGGCGCGGTGTGCATGCGCAAACCCGGCGCGGCGTTGACCTCGATGACGCCGTTGTTTGAAGCGGGAAGTTCGGCGATGTCGTCGAGGATCAGATCAATGCCGCAAACGTCCAGCCCGATGATGCGCGCGGCTCGCTCGCACATGGTGACGACTTCCGGATGGACAAGCTCTGTCACATCTCTGGCCGTTCCACCGGTCGAGAGATTGGCGCATTCACGCAAGTAAACGACCTCGCCCTCCTTCGGCGCGGAGTTGATGGTCAGGCCGCGTCTTCTCAAAAATTCGACCATCACTGGATCAATCACGATGCGGGTGAGCGGGCGGTCGTGTCCATCGCCACGTTCGGGGCGCTGGTTGGCGCCTTCGATCAGTTCGGCGATCGAGCGTTTGCCATCGCCCGTGACGTGCGCGGGGATGCGTTCGCTGGCGGCCACCATTTTGCCGTTGACCACCAGCGCTCGGTAATCGCGCCCGGTGAGCTGCTGCTCAACCACAACTTTCGACGCGAACTGGTTCGCAATTTTGAAAGCTTGTTCGACCTGAGCCGACGTCGTCAGATTGAGCGAAACGCCTTTGCCCTGACAAGCGTTGTAAGGTTTGACGGCTACGGGATCGCCGATTTCATTGAACGCCTCGATCGCTTCGGCTACCGAATGCGCCAGCGTTCCGCGCGGCGTGGCGATCCCTGCCTCCGACAACAGATTCCTGGTCAGGTCTTTGTCCGAAGCGATGTCCACGGCGACTGCGCTGGTTCGTTCGGTCATCGCGGCCTGGATGAACCGGCGATGTTTTCCGTAACCGAGCTGCACGAGGCTGTCTTCTCCGATGCGCCTCGACGGAATGCCGCGCCGCGCCGCCGCTTCGATGATCGCCTTCGTGCTGGGACCGGGTTCGGAACTGGCGATGAGCTTGATGGCCTCTTCCAGTCTTTTCTCCAGCGGGAACGGTTCGCCTTTGACGAGCGATTCGACCAATTCCACGGCCATCTGCAACAACCGCATCGTTCCCTTCTCGGCTTGGTATTCGATGACGACGTGATACCAGCCTGGCTCGCCCGCGAATCTGGTTTTACCGTGAACGACTGGAATGCCAGTGAGTGTCGTCAGTTCGAGCGTAATGTGTTCGACGACATGACCGAAATATGTACCTTCGTCGAGCCGCTCCACAAAGCCGCCTTCCCGGCCTTTCGAGCAATGATGCTTCGCCAATCCGGGCAGCACTTCCAGCAGCAGATGATTGAAACCGTGAATTTCACGACTCTCTCTCTCAGCCAGGTCTTCCAGGTCGAGTTTCATTAAAAGAACAGGGCGATAACTATAAATGTTCGGTCCCGCTAACACGCGGATTTCGCCAATTTTCATTGGAAATCTCTCCGTTGTTTCATCCAAGCAAAGCTATATCAGGCCCAGTTGGATGAGCAACCACGGCGCCAGCCAAAACCGGCTCATTACACAGTCGCTTGATTAAACTTCTGACCATAGATCAGACACTGTGTACGATGGCATATAGCTTGAGTAACAAAAGCGCGGAGGAAATATGAAGAAAAACAATAAGCGGAAAGATAAGGCGCGCGGCTACGATCCGGGCGCGACCGATTTTGAATCGTTGGTTAAAGACAACCTTGCCGAAACCGGCGCCAGGCGAATGGAGCGCGAGCTTGGGCTATACAATTCAGTCAGCCCGGAGTTGACCGCAGGCGATGTGGACGCTGACTGGCAGAATGCGGAAGAGAGCGGAGACGAGACGCCCGGTGGTCACGCGATGACGCCTGGTCAGGATAACGTTGATGAAATCGGGCGAGCGCTGGGGATAGAGTTTCAGGACAATCAAGAACTTCGGACTCACACCGAGGTGCTCGCCAAACGCGATCGACATCGTTGGGAACTGAATAAACATTCCGCCGATGGTGATTCGATTTGAACAGGAAGAAGCGGCGGAATAGCCGGATAGTCCAGCGATAAAAAACGGAAGGCCGAGGCAGGGAGAAGTTTGCCCCTTGGCGTAACTTTTCCCTGCCCGGCCTTCCCTTTTTATCGCTTGGTTATGCGGTTTTGGCGGCGCCGCCGCCGCCAGCGAGCATACTGCGTAACATCCACGCGGTCTTCTCGTGGGTTTGCAACCGGTCGGTCAACAGATCAACCGAGGCTTCGTCTTTCGAGCGATCCGCGACGAGAAAGGCCTGGCGGGCCGTCCGTACCGCAGCCTCGTGTCCTTCGACCAGCAAGCGGATCATGTCTTTGGCTGAGGGCACTCCTTCCTCTTCTTTGATCGAAGCCAATTTGGCGAACTCCTTGAAAGTTCCGGGCGCGGGAAAGCCGAGAGCGCGAATGCGCTCAGCAATCCGGTCTACGGCATCGGCCAGTCCCGTATACTGATCATCGAACATCTGGTGCAACGGTTGGAACATCGGCCCGGTGACGTTCCAGTGAAAGTTGTGCGTCTTCAGGTAAAGTACGTAAGTGTCCGCCAACAACCGCGCCAGGCTTTCGGCAATCTCTCTTCTTTCTTTCTCATTGATGCCGATGTTGATCGGCATCGCTTTCACTTCAGCTCCGACTTCGCCAGTCATAACTCTTCATCCTCACAGCAAAGAAATAGGCTGCCCGATCACTGCCGCCCTCCCCATGACAGCACTGACCCAGGCAGCCTTCTCCACTCACGCCGGAAAGGAACTTACTCCCCCACAGTTCCCTCGAATGTAAAAAATTACATTCATTCCGTACCTGAGCCTGACCAGAATCGCAAGTGATCGGTCGCGGCGAATCAGTGCAAGCGCAATGCCATCGCCGCAAATGCGCAGTGACGCCGGTAACTCACTGATTGCACGTCTAAATGAAAGTAAACCATCCAACCTGGCGTTCAGGCGATGGATGAAACGAATGCAGCGGGCTGTATCGCGTGGCGGCAGCCTGTTCACTCCGAATACGCCAGGACAAGTCGCGCGCAGTTAGCAAGCGCAACAAAAAACGGAACCGAAGCAAACTCTCCCGTAAAACATTTTTCTACTGCCGCCCGATGCCGTGTTCGCTATCAGGAATGGCTTTCGACTTGCTTCAATTTTACGGAAGCAGCGGAAAGATCTTGATTGAGAGAATCTTTCCGTCCGATGGCATTTGAAAACAATAGCGCAATCATTTGTCTCTCAAAGACCATTGGCAGGCGGGGCGACAAACTTATTCAAATTTTTCAGGGAGGGAACTATGTTTAACAAAAAAGTGAGAAAGAGGTTGTTTAATCGGTTGGCCAAAAGGCCGCTGAAACAACGGGTGAAAACCTGGATGCTGACCAGCATGTTGATCGGCGGCTTAGCCCGGTTGCGATCGAAAGCGCGCTTTATTCCAGGATTGAGGGCGCGCAGAAGAAAACAGCCCATCAACGCGGCCTACGGGCTGTGCGCCGCCGCCAGCGCCGGCGCTGGGTTGATGTATCTGCTCGATCCAAACCAGGGCGGGCTGCGGCGCTCATCGCTGACCGGCGGCGCTTCGCGCGCGGCCCACAATACCGGCTCGGCCATTGGCGGCGCTTCGCGCGATCTTTTCAACCTGGCGCGCGGCTTGGTCTCCGGAGCGGAGTCGAGGTTCGGAAGCGATGACACGGGCGACCGCAGCGTCATCAAGCTCATCCGTTCTGAAATAGGCCGGCTGGTGTCTCACCCGCGCGCTATCCAAATCGCGGCGCATGACGGGCGCGTGGCGATCACCGGTCACATCCTGGCGCGCGAGCTCGACGATCTGATCACGCGCATCCGCAGCCTGCGCGGCGTGATCGAGGTAGACAACCGGTTGCATACACATGAAAGGGATGAAGACATTCACCATCATCACCGATTGGGCGGCCATCTGAGCGGCTTTTCGCCAATAGCGCGAACGTTGACGGCGCTGGCCGGAGGCGCGCTGCTGGGCGCCGGTCTGCGGCGTCGCGGCGTCTTGGGCGCGGGGCTTGGGGCGATCGGAGTCGGACTGGTGGCGCGCGGCCTCACCAACATCGGAGTGAAGCGTTTGATCGGCGGGCGCCACGCAATTGATTTCCACAAAACAATCAACCTCAACGCGCCGATCGAGCGCGTCTTCGAGTTCTGGGCCAATCACGACAACTTCCCGCACTTCCTGTCGAACGTGCGCGAAGTCCGCCGCGCGGGCGATGGACGTTTGCAATGGACTGCGTTCGGGCCTGCAGGCGCGCCGGTGAAATGGGACGCGAGGATCACCGAATTCATCCCCAACAAATTGATCGCCTGGAAGAGCGAACCCGGCTCGGCCATCGCTCACGCAGGAATTGTTCGCCTCGACACGAACAGAGATGGCAGCACGCGCGCCGCTATCAAAATGTCGTTCCATCCACAGGCAGGCGAGGTTGGAGAGGCCATCGAAGCGATCTTCGGCGAAAATCCGAAACGCGAGATCGAGGAAGGCCTGCACCGCGTGAAAGCGATCATCGAAACCGGACGCGCAGCGCGCAGCGCCGCGCGAACGTGGTCTTCAATGCGCGAAGCGACGGCTGACTGAAACCGTTGCGACGGCTGATTCCTCGGACGCCGGAGTGGAACAAGGCGCCATCTTGTTCCCCAGTTTCCGCAGCAGAGGCAAAAAATGGCGGGCAGAAAAATGAAGAGATCGGCTTGGACGATCTGATTTTTCTGCCCGCCATTTTTCGGTCTCAGCCCGACAGCTTCACTCCGAGACAGGAGGTTAATGACTTGTGATGATCGACCTGGAGCCAACTCGCCGCATCGCAGGACGGTGTATAGAGTCCCGGCTTCAGCCGGATAGGGCTTGATGATCAAGCCCTATCCGGCTGAAGCCGGGACTCTATACACCGTCCCCTGAAGCTTCGGGGGCGCCGGCGAGCTTCAACTAACGGAGTCGCGAGGTTATTATGAATTACCCGCTCACGGCAGCGCGCGCTGCCGCAATTCCGCTCGCGGTTCGGCCAGCGCCGCTTCGGGCAGGGGCAGTCTGAACGAGCGATCCATTTGTCTGAACACATCCAACAACGCCAGCGTGATGGCAACTATCACTGGGCCAAGCACCAGCCCCAGCACGCCGAAGATCTGCAACCCGCCCAGCACCGAGAAGAAGATCAGCAGTTCATGCAGCCTGGTTCTTTCTCCGACCAGTTTCGGTCGCAGGAAATTGTCAATCATTCCGATCACCAGCGCGCCCCAGGCCGTGAGCGCCAGCGCCTTGCCCCAATGCCCGCCAGCCGCCAGGTAGATCGCCGCCGGAACCCACACCAGAAACGATCCGGCTAATGGGATCATCGAGAGAAAGAACATCACCACTCCCCAGATCAGCGGCGAAGGCAATCCCAGAGCGGCGAAAGCCAGGCCGCCGAGCGCGCCCTGGATTCCGGCGATCACGACCACTCCATAAACGCTGCCGTAGATGACTTCGCGCGTCCGGTCGAAAATCCCCTCCGATTGCGCGCGTTCGAGCGGAATCATGTCTTGCAATACTTTTTTGATCCGGTCGCCGTCGCGGAAGAAGTAATACATCGTGAAAACGATGAAGAACGCCTGCGTCACCGCGCCCACTACGCCGCCCACCAATCCGAGCGTCTGTCCGGCGATCTGTTGGTTGAGGCTGTTCAACCGTTCGACCAGATACTCCTGCGTATAGAGCCGGTTGATGTCCACGTATTTTCCGAGCCAGGTCGTGATCCGTCCGACGACGGGAGAATTGGGATCGAGTAAGGCGTTGAAGAATCCCTGAAGCTTCTGCGCGAACTGCGCCATTTCGTTGACCACCGCCAGCGTGATCAGCGCGACGGGGATCAGGATCGCGGCGATCACCAGAGTGGTCGAGATCAGCGCACTCCAACCCGGGCGCTTCGTGTGCGCAGCGATGCGCTGGTGGATCGGGTAAAAGACGATCACCAGCACCGCCGCCCAGGCCAGCACCTGGATGAAAGGCAGCAGCATTAGCCAGCAAACATAAAGCGCCAACCCTGCCGCCACCAGCAGTGCGATCCATCGGGTATACATTTTGCGCTCACGTACTCCCACCACCCTCAACCACACGTCTGAATAACTATCTTCGAATTGCAGTTCCAACTCATCGGATCATTCAGTCTATTCTTTATTTCTTCTCAAAAAATTTCAGCCGTAACCGCAAAGTAAAAAGGCAAGCTGGGCGCCAGCGTTCGTGGCGGGCGCCTCGTTGATCTCCAACTGCGGAGCCCGTCGGACGAAGTGGCGTGGACACGGCGCCCGCAGGCTCCGAAAACGCCGCGCCGTCTCAGTGATTCTCAACAATGTGTGTGAATATGCGGAAGGCAGGCAAGAGTGGAAATTTCGTGGGACAAGATGGCATCTTGTCCCACACTTTCGGAAGATTGCTTGAGATTGGGATCAGGCAATCTTCGATCTTCGGCTTCGATCATCGTTTCGGCCAGCGGACAGAAAAATGTGAGACAGAAAAATAAAGAAGACCAGACACATTCTTCATTTTTCTGTCTCACATTTTTCTGTCCGGTTGGTTTCGGTGGCCGAA
>Ga0187892_10006497_pt1 | contig 17293 bp, 19 predicted proteins | sample MA1701073metaG_FD_139345 | JGI IMG/M metagenome (GOLD analysis project Ga0187892, IMG submission 139345) | Bio-ooze microbial communities from a basaltic lava cave in the Kipuka Kanohina Cave System on the Island of Hawaii, USA - MA170107-3 metaG ... | reverse complement strand
CCTATCGCTTATACGACGGCGACATTAAAGAGGCTTTGAAGAGCCCCAGTGCATAAAGTGTCCAGAATAGCAGAATACCTGCTTCCAGCACTGTCCACCAGCCCGGCGCCTGAGGCAGGAAACGACCAAAGAAACCACTGTTACTAAGAGCTTCGGCGGTGCCATTGCTGATCAGTTGCAGGTTCAGAACAAACCAAAAGCCACTGACTACCAGTGCCAGTCCGGCGCTAACCACACGGAACAAATAGCTTAGCCGAATCTTAAAGAAACCGGCGGCTGCCCAAACTTCGGCAATAATAATACCGACTGCCCAGCCGCTCGGACCTGAAAAGCCGGCATCGGCCAGCCAAGCTTTAAAATCGTTAAAGCTGACCAATTGGGAAACAGCCATGGCAATCAGCACAATCCCTAGTAAGCTAATCATATTCCACTGTTGATCTCGCAGCGTAGGTGGCTGCATCGCAGCAACCGACCAGTTCTTACTTTGAGCCTTTGTAACCTTCATGGGAACCCCCGCTATTTAATATCTTCTTTATAATATGATTTCCAAAAAAGCACAAGCCCTAAATTTTAGCTGGTTAGTATTCTTCGGTGTTAAGAGTGGATTACTATTTTATTTCGGACTTTGATTGCCTCCAGCTTTTTACCTGCTGGTGATTCCCGCTAAGTAAGACCTCGGGTACTCGCAAGCCACGAAAGTTTTCGGGGCGGGTGTAGTGGGGGTGTTCCACATTTTGTCCATCACTGAAACTTTCCTCTAGGGTGCTGTTAGCGCCGCCCAGTACCCCTGGCACCAGGCGTGACACAGCATCAGTGACAACCATGGCTGGCAATTCACCACCGGTCAGCACATAATCACCGACCGAGAGTTGTTCGTCAACAAAATTGGTAACCCGCTCGTCATAACCTTCATATCGCCCGCAAACCAGGATTAGATTTTTTAACTGCGCCAGCTGACGAGCTTTAGATTGAATGAACTTTTGACCACGAGGAGTAAGCAGAATAACGGTTGAGCGTTCAGCCCCCGCACTAGCTTTGGCGGCTTCTATAGCTGCTACTAATGGTTCAGGTTTAAGCAACATGCCATTACCGCCGCCGTAAGGTACGTCATCAACGGTTTTTCGAGGCCCTAGTCCAAAATCACGCAAGTTGATAAGCTCATAGTGGACGAGTTTCTTTTCTTGGGCTTTCCAAAGCATGCTGGCATTAAGGACGCCCTCAAACATCTCCGGAAATAACGTAATAATCTGAATTGTCATAGCTTGTTGTTTTATATTCTAAATAAAATGGAGCAAGGACTGAAGTAAGAACTGTGCTTCGTTATACATCTAGGTCATCAAGTTCTTCGAGCTCTTTGCGGGTTTTGCTAATAACGCTAGAGTGATCCTCTTCGCCTGCAACAATTGCCTGGGCTGTGTCTTGCGATGCTGACATATCTTCAGCCGGAGTACCGGATGTGTCATCATTGGATGTTTGGTCTGCTGCCGGCTCGTCCGCCGTGCTTGGACGGCTGGAGTCGGGACGTTCCGGCGGCGGTCCGGTGTCGACTATTTTCAGGTTATAACGGGCGTCGTTTTTGGTTCCCAAGGCGCGCAGCAGAGTTCGCAGTGACTGAGCTGTTGCTCCCCGCTTGCCAATTACTCGCCCCAGGTCTTCGGGGTCAACACTCAGCTCCAGTAGGACGCCCTTTTCGTCAATCCGACGCTCAATTTTAACAGCCTCTGGTTTACCTACTAGCGACTTTACTACATACTCGATGAATTGCTGGTCAATACTGCTCATTTGGTCTCTCCTGCGGTTGATTTGGCTCTCTTGTATTAATTATAGCAGTTTCAGCACACGCTCTGCTCAGTGATCTTCCAGGGGGCAAGCGTTTATTTTTTTTCGGCAGCCGGTGGGGTTTTGTCGGTTGCTTCGTCTTTTATTTTAGCTTTGGGTTTTAGAGGTTTTACCTCTTGAGCCATCGTGGGTTCCTCAGGCTGGGTGCCAGGGGTTTCTTTAGCAGCTGGTTCCGCCTAACTTCCGGCTCTTGAGGCGACGCAGCTTCAGCCACTTCAGCAGCTTGAGCCGGCACCTCCTGGACGGGTGTTGCCTCAACGCTTGCGGTCTGGGGATCCGACTTTTGGGTCGGAGCCGGGCGGTTACGGCGCAGTTTTTCAGGGTGTTTGATAGAGCTTTTTTGGGGTGGTGACAGCGTAACCCAATCGGGCAACTTAACGCCTTCTTTTTGCAACAGGCGAGCTACGCGGTCGGAAGGGCGAGCGCCATTGGCTAAATAAGACCCCGCCTTTTCGGTGTCCAGAGCGGTTGTTTTGGTGTGAGGGTTGTAACTGCCAAGGTAGGCTACTATTCGCCCACTAGTAGGACTGAAGCGGCTATCCTGAACCACCAGTCGAAACTGGGCATGGCCGCGGCGGCCAGTACGCTGCATACGAATAGCTAACATGAACTAAGGAAGATCCTTTCTTTTGGTAAACGACGCCTTTTCTAGAGCCGACACAAAAATCAGCTGTTTATTGTAACCTAAAGTGTTCACCTCTGTCAAACGGTCTTACTTGTAGTGGCTAAGGGCGGAGCTGGCAGCATTGACTTGAGCTGATTGTTTACTGGGTCCTTTGCCCTCGCCTTTGAGTTTATCGTTAACAAAAACACCGATGATGAAAGTTTTGTCGTGATCGGGACCGTCTTCTTCTAGGACGCGGTAAACCGGCGTGAAGCCCTCTAAGCTTTGTACCAATTCCTGCAAGCGTGATTTAGGATCCATCCACGAACCGCTGTTTAGAATCTCGTTTAGTGTTGGGAGCAGTGTTTTGGTTATATAGTTTTCTACAGAGTCGTATCCGCGCTCTAAATACAGAGCTCCGATAACTGCTTCGTAGCAATTAGCCAAAATTTGTTCGCGGGCTCTTTGACTGCCCCTCTTTTCGCCCCGACTCAGCCGTAGCAGTGATTCAAAACCTTCGCGAGCAGCAGCGGCACTAATGCTTTCGGTCCGAACCAAAGCGCTACGCCAATTGGTTAATACACCTTCGGGATCAGGATAATTAGCGTACAAATACTCGGTGACTACTAATTCCAGTACGGCATCGCCTAAAAACTCCAGTCGCTCGTTGTGCTGAGCTACCGTTTTCTTGTGTTCGTTTAGGTAAGAACGGTGGGTGAAGGCCGTAATTAGCAAGTTAAGGTCCTTAAATTCGCCGCCCAGATGGTCTTTTGCGAATAATTGGTATTTAGAAAAGTCCATTTTAATATTCCTTTTTTGAATTCAAAGTTAGCTAGTTGAGCTTTCTTATTTTTTTCAGGCCGAGTAAGATGAGTTTTCCTATGTCTTCATATTCGATTTTATCGAGCGCCTCGGAGGCTGGTAACCACGATAGCCCCTTCATCCATTTCTCCGGCCGTACGCTTTTAGTATTACCCCTGGCCTGGACTAGAAAAATATCAGTAGTCATCAACACCAGACTATTACTACGGCGGTAGCGAAAATTTATTTTGCCTAGCCAATCCAGCACTTTCATTTCTTTCAAACCGGTTTCTTCGCGTATTTCGCGCTCAGCAGCTTGACGAGCTGTTTCACCCTCTTCGATATGACCTTTAGGAATGGTCCAGCGGCCTTTAGAGTCCTGGATGAGTAAAATCTCAGCCTGTCCCCCGCTCTCATCACTTCGGAAAATTATACCGCCGGCAGTCGGTTCACGGACCACTTCATTAATAGCCGGCTGGCGGCGGCTAACTAATTTCTTAAAGCCGGCAATCGGCTTAGGTCGTTTCATGAACCTGATTTACTCCTCTTTCTTAGTGGGCTTCTTTTTAGATTTGGCCGTTTTAGTCTTTTTGGGCTTTTTAGGCTTATCGGTGGTCTCCTTTTTGCGAAGAACGGTGCCCAGGACGCCATTGATGAATTTGGAAGAATTATCGCCTCCAAAAGCTTTAGCCAACTCGACGGCTTCGTTAATCACCACTTTTGGTGGCACGCTGTCATCGAAGAGCAGTTCGTAAACCCCGATGCGCAGTACAACCCGGTCCATGCGGGCGATTTGTTCAATGGGCCATTCGGGTGCTACCGGACGAATGATGTCGTCAATTTCGTCCTGACGGGTGTTTATACCTTCGACTAGCCGTTTTATGAAAGCTTTGTCATCAATTGTCTCTTGGTAGCGGTCGATATTACGAGTCAGAACTTCTTCGAGCACGAAAGCTTTATCTTCGCATTCACGCCGGAAGTCCTGCTCATACAGAGTCTGCAGAGCTACGATTCGGCCAAGATGACGGTTGGATGCCATATTGTTAAGTCTTCCTATTCGCCATGTGTCTTCACTTGTGTATCAGTATAGCTTACTATCGGAAACTGCCTGGTTTAAAGCCCGCGCGAACTAGGCTCTATCAGAGGTAGCTGCTCGCTCAACCTCTTTTTGGCTCAGGCGAACACGGACCGGACTCTTAGCATTAACTCGCCGGGCTAGTTTAACTACCATATGACTACGGCGGGTACCAGTTCGGCGGTGAGTGGTCCTTTTTTTTGGTTTACCCATAGCTAATAATCCTTATTGGCAAGCTACACTTAATTGACGACTTGTTACGATTATACCTGTTACAAGGCCTTAGCTCAAGGGGGGATTCCTTTGTTGGTCAATTTAACTAACTACGAAATTAACCAAACGATCTGGCACGTAGATAGTTCTTTTAATTTCGCGGTCGGTAATTTGAGCAGCGACTTTTTCTTTTGCGGCGTTTATAGCCACCTCTTCGGTAACTGGAGTCGGCAAACTAACCTCGGCTTTTAGCTTGCCGTTGATTTGAATGGCGACGCTGACGTTATCCTCTGTGATATATCGCTTATCCCACAATGGCCACTTACTTATATGTACCGAGTGATAGTCCGCCCTGCCCCAAATACCGCCATCGTGCAGAATCTCCCACAATTCGTCGGCTATGTGGGGAGCAAAGGGCGCCAGTAAACGGACCAGGGCCGAGATGGCTTCTTGCCAGGCACCCCGAGCAGCAAATTGATGTTGATTCTTAAGTCTATAGAGTTGATTTACAAACTCCATTAAAGCGGCAATGGCGGTATTGAAATCTAGCCGCTCTAAATCCTGGGTGACTTTTTTTATAGTTTTGTGGGTTATGATTTGAATGTCTTTAGAGTCACTTTGGGCCTCAGCACCCCTAAATTCAGTGTATTCTTCAACTATCTTCCAGACTCGGTCCAAAAAACGGCGGGTGCCGGTAATACCGCTCAAGTTATAGGGGCCTCCCTGATCGTAAGGGCCCATAAACATCAAATAAAGCCTCAAGCTATCAGCGCCATAACTGCTAACTTGCTCGTCTGGGCTAACGACGTTGCCGCGGGACTTACTCATCTTGTGGCCATCCGGACCCAGAATTATTCCCTGATTCGATAGTTTTTTGAAAGGTTCTTCAAATGACAGACCGTGGTGGTCATGCAAAAACATCGTGACAAAGCGCGCGTACATAAGATGCAGGATGGCATGCTCAATACCGCCGATGTAATGGTCGACTGGCCCCCAATTTTTTGCGGTTTCCGGGTCATATGGACTCTTGTCATAGTTAGGACTAGGGTAGCGCAGGAAGTACCAGCTGGAATCAACGAAGGTATCTATAGTATCGGTCTCGCGCTTAGCCGGGCCATCACAAGATAGACATTTGGTATCAACAAATTCCGGTAATTTTTGTAGCGGTGATTGGCCGGTCGGCTGAAAATGGACGTTCTCGGGCAGCAGGACTGGCAGATCCGTTTCTGGAACTGGCTGGATGCCGCACTTTTCGCAATAAATTACTGGTATTGGCGGACCCCAATAACGCTGGCGGCTGATTAGCCAGTCACGCAGGCGATAATTAGTTTGCTCTTTAGCGACCCCACCCTTAGCTAAATCAGCCCCGATTTTCTCGCGCATCTGCTCGGTGGGCAAACCATCGTATTGGCCAGAATTTTTAATTATGCCCTCACCTGCGTACCAATTTCCGGAATCGGCACCGGCCTGGTCGTAAACGGGTAAAATGGGCAACTGGTATTTTTTGGCAAATTCCCAATCGCGTTGATCGTGGGCTGGCACGGCCATAATAGCGCCACTGCCGTAACTCGTTAGCACGTAATCAGCTATCCAGATAGGGATTTTTTTACCGGTAGCCGGATTAACCGCATACGAGCCGGTAAATACGCCTGTTTTTTCCTTCTCGCCCTCTTTTCTTTCCAATTCAGTCTTGTGACTTGCTTGCTCGATGTATTCTTTAACCTCCCCTGGAATACTTAACAAGTCAAGTATTTTGTGTTCTGGTGCTACGACCATGAACGTGGCGCCAAAAATAGTGTCTGGCCGCGTGGTGAAAACCGATATCTTTTCGTCCGAACCATCGACTTTAAAATCAACCAATGCGCCTTGGCTCTTGCCGATCCAGTTGGCCTGCATCAGTTTTACCCGCTCCGGCCAGTCCATTTCATCCAGGTCTTTTAGTAGCCTCTCGGCGTAGTCAGTGATCTTGAAGTACCACTGCTCCATCTCTTTTTGCAAGACTGGCGTGCCACAGCGTTCGCAGACATTACCATCACCGACCACCTGCTCATTGGCTAGCACTGTCTGGTCCTTAGGGCACCAGTTCACTATTCCCTTAGCCCGGTAGGCCATTTTTTTCTCAAACAACTTTAGAAAGACCCACTGCGTCCAGCGGTAATAATTCGGATCGCTGGTGGTCAGACTTTTGGTCCAATCATAGCTTGGCCCGATAGTTTTTAGCTGATTGGTCATAGCGGCAATATTGTCTTTAGTCCACTGGGCGGGCGGGATATTACGCTTAATGGCGGCATTCTCAGCCGGCAAGCCGAAAGCATCGAAACCGATGGTGTGTAGGACACGGTGACCAAGCATTCGGCGCCAGCGGGCCACAGTGTCGGTCGGTGCGAAGTTGTACCAGTGTCCTATGTGGAGATCGCCCGACGGATACGGAAACATAGGAATTATATAAAACTTATTAGTAGATTCTTTGGTATCTACTTCGTAAAGTTTGGTATCTTCCCAAATTTTCTGCCACTTAGGCTCAATTTCCTGGGGGTTGTAACGCCTCATATACTTCTAGTTTAGCCGATTTTTACAATTTGAGACTATAGAGAATAGTCGCGGGCTACCATGTTAATAAAGCGCCGTACTAATTGTGGCATGCCCAGTCCGCTGACTTGCGCGGCTTTAGGGTATAAGCTCTGGTCGGTTAGGCCGGGAATGGTGTTAATTTCTAAGACAAACAAGCTGTCTGAAGAGTCAATCATAATATCAACTCTGGAAAGGTGTCTGCAGCTCATGGTTTTATGTACTTCTTCAGCCAAGGCCTGAACTTTTTTTTGGACGTTGGGTTTTATCGATACAGGTGGGCATAATTCCCGTGTTTGACCGTTATATTTATTATCATAATCAAACTCTCCGCCTGGCGGTGGAACAATTTCAACTACTGGTAGGGCCGAGCTGTCCAATATTGCTACGGTTACCTCCGCTCCTTCTATAAGTTTCTCAATAACCGCTCGGTTGTCTAGCTCAAATACTTGATCGATAGCTTTTTGTGACACGTTGCCAGGTTGGCGAACTATCAACGTACCGATACTCGAACCACCATGGTTGACTTTAAGCACGTGTGGTCTTTTATGTAAGGGACTTTTTGAATATGTTTGAGCCGTAACTAGCTCACCCTCGGCAATTGGGAGTCCGCAAGAGGCTATGGCTTGCCTAGTTTGCCATTTATCAAAGCATTGCTTGGAAGATTGGCTGCCGGAACCCAAAAATGGTAGACCTCGCCTTTCTAGCTCAGCTTGCAGGCTGCCATCTTCTCCGCCAGCCCCATGCAAAATAGGTAAGACCACGCTACTGCTGGCAACTCCGTCGAGTATCGATAGCCCTTCTTTGGGGTCAGCTTCTTCAATATTGAAACCGGCTTGGTGGGCCGCTACAGTGACTGAGCGCGCCGAGCGTAGTGATACTCCTCGTTCAGGGGAATCACCTCCGCCTAGCACTACTACATTCACCCAAAAGCCCTTTCTTTGATCTTCAGCCATTCGGTAGATTGGCGGACTAGTTTGGTAGTGTCAGCTTGGTTGGCGAGCAATAACTTGACAGCTTCTTCGGCAAAAACTTTGTTTTGAGAGCCTTTAACTAAAATTACCGCTCCTGGCTTAACCTGCGCTCTGACAAACTCGCCAGCGGCTTGGGGGCTAGTGAAGGTTTTAACTTTGCAGCCTTTGGCTTCGGCGGCCACTGCTAAAAACTTATTAGCATCCGGACCAATGGTAGCCACCAGATCAAGTTCGCGCGGGTCGCAGAGCTCGCCAAGTTCGCGGTGAGCACTTTGTGAATAGCCGCCCAGCTCATTCATATTGCCCAGGATAGCTATTTTTTGGGGTGCTTTGATGCGATAAAGCATATTTAGGGCAGACTTAGCGGCCTGAGGACTAGCATTGTAAGTATCATCTATGATGGTTGAATTATTGGTTCCCTCCAGCCGCTGCATGCGCCCACTGATGGGCTTAATGCTGCGAATACCGCGCTCTATTTCATCGGCGTTCATTCCCATTTCGATCGCCACCGCTATGGCTGCAGCCACTGAATATATTTGCGGTTCTAAAATCGACTCATGAGCCCCGTGCATGAATATTTGACCGTTCTTTTCAACATCAAAATCACAGTTTTGATCGTTAAAAACTATGTTTCCTAGGCGTGTATTGGCCAGTTGCTGGGTGCCATAGGTCGAAAAAGGTATTTTCAGATCCAGCAGATAATCAGTGGCAACCAAATCGCTGTTAACCAGTAGCTTACAGCTGAGATCTGCTAAAGATAATTCTTCTTTTGCAACGGCTTGAAGATCGCTAAAGAATTCCATATGCTCGGGAGCAATAGCCGTTAAAACACCGATATCTACTTGTAAATACTTTTTGAACTGGCCTATTTGACCTGGGCCATCAGTGCCCAGTTCAACTATAACAATCTGGTGTGGGTAGGGCTTTTTGATTTGTCTGGAAATTCGCCTAAAAACTTTTAGCCAAGCCAGCGGATTATAAATATTTGGTAGTTTCTCACCAAAGAAAATAAGCGGCACGCTGACTAGGTCGTTATAGTTGCCTGCCTGGACCCGAACATTGTATTTCTGTGACAGCAGGCTGGCGATGGCCAACTTGGTGCTAGTCTTTCCGACGCTGCCGGCCACGGCGATTACTTTAAAGTCAGCTCTAGCCTGCAAGCGGCGTACTTGCCTGCCAAGTATGGAAGCTACAAAATTTTTAGCGGCTTTTTTCATTTTGACTACAGGTCTCAGTATAAATGAGACAGCTTTGGGCTGCTAGCTTACTTTATGCAGCACTTATAGAGAGGCAGGGCTTTAAAACTAACCTAAACCAAAATAAGCCATTACGCCGGCTCCCACCAGCAGTAAAAAGAATATCGCCCCTGCCAAAAAAAGCAGGCGAGGATTGAAGCTACTGAAATCGACCGGTATGAGACTTTTCTTGGGCGGCGTCTCGACGGTCCCGGCTACCACTGAAGGATTGGGAGCAGTGGGCGCTGTCTGCTCTTGCCCGGCCGGCGGCTGAAAAACAGCTGGGTTGGAATCAGTTACTACCACTCCTGGAGCCTCAGTGGTTGAGGTCGAGGTTTCAGACAGGGCGGCCTGAGCCGCAGCACTACCTAATATGCCTGGCAGGGGTTCCGTGGCAGTAGTTTGAGTGTCAGGGGTTAAATCGACAGACAGAGTTTTTTGTGGCTCCATAGTTATAAGCGTTTAAGCTAGTGCTTATCAATATACACTATATCAGAACCTGGAGTTCAAAGCATTTATTCCAAAACGGTAGTTAAAACTTTTTGGAAGGTTTGAGCATCTACCACTTTGGAGGGCAATTTTACCTCGGGAGCAATGCCGTAGCTGGTGTAGGCAATTTTAAGGTTCGAGGGCTGATTGACCACTTGAGTTAGCTGTCGAGAAAGCGCGTCAACGCTTAAGGATAGCTTCAAAACAGCTGAGGGCGGATAGTTGGCAGGATTAATCTGAGCCGCTTTTTTTAGTCCGGCCATTTGAGCATAAAGACGAGCGGCACCGGCATATTGGCGCAAACTCATGCTTGCCATGTAAGTGTAAGTTCGGCGACTGTTGGAACTATCTTTAACTTTTGAATAATCTATTTTATAAACGTTGTGCCCTTTTATATAATCTACTAACTTGGTGCGCTCGGACGGTGGCAAGTTGCCAAACAATACCATTCCAAAAACAGCGTTATTAAACAAAGTACCACTGTTTGGACTACCGCCGGTTTGGCTATTAAGTAACCAAAGTTTATACACCTCGTCATAATTTTGACCAGGCTTGGCTCCAGGCTGATAAATGTAGCTATAGTGCTGATAATCGTTGTTTGGGGTGCCGATACCCTCTAGAGTCAGTTTGTTAGCCGATAGGCCGCTGCCCTGAGTTCTTTTTTGAACATCAATCACCCGTGGCTCGGGACTGAAGACTAGCCGACTGATGTCTATTATGCTTTCCGAGCCGCTGCTTTGCTTTACTTCTCGGGTAACACCCGGAGTGGCTAAGTTGTTGTCTATCATCGCCCAAAAAACCCTTTGGGGATCGGTGTAAGTTTTATTGAGCCAGTAGAATAGGCCGATCAGTCCTATCAAAAGGATTAGTGCTGCGGCTACGCCGATGATTAAGGGTCTGGGATAATTTGCTCTCTTCCAAGCTCGGGAGTACCCGGAATGGGACACTTCATTATAGGCCCTGGAACGATTAGCGGAGGGTTTTTTAGAAGGCGATTTCTTCGACTTGGCCATTGGTGTTATTTTATCCTCTCTTTTGACTTAAAAAAGCCGGGCTATTTTGGTCCGGGGTTTTTCGCTACTTTACTGCGAGGCGTGGTGGAGTATGGCGGAGTCGAACCGCCGACCTCTGCAATGCGAATGCAGCGCTCTAGCCAGCTGAGCTAATACCCCTCTGGTGGAGCTAAGGAGACTTGAACTCCTGACCTCTTGTATGCCATACAAGCGCTCTAGCCAACTGAGCTATAGCCCCTCGTTCCCTAGACCAGGTAATTGTACTATTTTAAGGTGTAAAACGCAAAGACCGCTCGGGGCGGTCAAGAGCCGAGCGGTCCTTAGTTTGCGCACTTCGCGCAGCCCACCCGTGGGCCCGGGTTAAGGCTGTTTGTTTTGATCTTGATTTAGATCTTTTAGTATTCGCATCCACCTTAGGCGGACGGGCCCGGTGCGCGAAGCTATCTATCATTACATGCTTGTGCTTAATTTTTGTCAAGCAACCTAATCAGTTCCTTCTCTGAAATTTGATCTACGCCTAGCTCACGGGCTTTTTTGAGCTTGCCCTCACCGACGTTGGCGCCAACCACTAAATAATCGGTTTCTTGACTCACGGCAGATTGAAAGGTGCCACCAAGGTGGCGAATTCGCTCGGCCGCTTCCTCGCGGCCCATCAATGCTAAGCTGCCAGTTATAACAAAGTGCTTACCCTTGAGCGGTCCGCTGGTGCTTGCGGCAGATTGAGGCCGCAGGCCAAGCTTTTCAAATTTAGCGAGAAGTTTTTGGTTAACAGGCCGGGAGAACCACTCCACAATCGACTCGGCCACCACTTCCCCTACTCCTTCGACTTCGCTTAGTTCGTCAATTGTGGAATTACTTAACTTGTTAAGTAATTTGAAGTGGGTGGCTAAATCAATGGCCGTCTGAACTCCAACCTGACGGATACCAAGCGCATAGATAAACCGCGGCAGCTCAGGATGTTTTTTATCCTGAATGGCTTTGACTAGCTTTTCTGCTGAAATATCGGCAAAGCGGTCCAGTTTCAAGACGTCTTCTTTTTTAAGTATGTAAAGATCGGCTGGATCTTTAATTAGTCCGGCGTTGATAAGAGCAATTACGTTCTTTTCGCCAAGGCCTTCAATATCCAGCGCTGTCTTTGAGGCAAAGTGCCCGATACGTTTCCAGGTGCGCGAAGGGCAGGCATCGTTAGGGCAGCGCCAAACGGCTTCGGTTTCTTTAGTTTTGACTAACTTGGTGCCGCAATCTGGACAATGGGTAGGCATCTTAAATGGTTTTTCCGAACCATCGCGCAGCTCGGGAAGCGGTCTGACGACTTCGGGAATAACGTCGCCAGCTTTTTGGATAATTACCGTATCGCCGATGCGAATGTCTTTACGCTTGACCTCGCCTTCGTTATGAAGGGTGGCCATTTGAACCGTACTGCCAGCCACAACTACCGCTTCCAGTATGGCCACCGGCGTGGCCGCGCCAGTACGTCCAATGCTGACGAATATGTCTTTGACTTTGGTAGTCGCCTGTTCTGCAGGATACTTATAGGCTACGGCTCCGCGCGGCGCTTTGCCGACCACTCCAAGCTTGTCATACACCTCCTGGTCATTAACTTTAACCACCAGACCGTCGGTGTTAAACGGCAGTTCTTTTCGTTTATCTTTCCATTTAGCGGCAAGTTTCAAAATTTCTTTGGTGCTTTTTGTCTTTGCGGCAACCGAGTTGGCGATCAGTCCCAAATCACGCAAGGCTGCGTAAGCAAACTCGTAGTTTGGTACTTCTTCTTTTTGTTCACGAAGTAAATCGTAGGCGTGGAACTGCAGTGGCCGGGCTACTACAAGTTTTGGATCAAGCTGGCGCATTGTACCGGCTGCTAGGTTACGAGGGTTAGCAAACCGCGGTAAATCCTTTTTGACACGCTGCTCATTCAACTTTTCAAAATCGGCCTTATACATGACGATTTCTCCCCGAATTTCGCTACGACCCTTCAAAAAACCAGCATACTTTTTCGAACTGCGCAGCTTGAGCGGTACCGATTCAATAGTCCGGACATTAGCCGTAACGTCTTCCCCGACAAAGCCATCGCCTCGGGTAATGCCGCGAGTTAGAATGCCATCTTCATACACCAGCGCGGCCGCCAAGCCATCCATTTTTAAGTCGACGAAGTATTCCAGCTTAGTCGGACTTGACAGAAGCTTAGTGATTCGATTTAGCCATGCCTGCAGCTCGGATTCGTCAAAAACGTCATTCAGGCTTAGCATCCGAGAACTGTGGCGAACCTGAGCAAATCCCGGCAAAGGTTCCCCTGCCACCCGCTGAGTAGGCGAATCAGGCGTTATGAGTTCTGGGTACTTGGCTTCAATCCCGGAGAGCTCATGCTTTAGACTGTCGGCCGCTGCTTCACTCATGGTCGAGCGGTTCAGAACATGATATTGATAGCGATAATCGTTTATAAGCTCTCGCAGCTTAGCGGCTCTTTGCCCGGCTTTTTTCACGCTATTAGATTCCTATACAGACCGTAAATATAGGTATGAGCAAAGAGCAAAGCGATCGTGCTTAAAACAAAAAAGATTATCGTCACTAAAGGCGTTAAGAACAAAATAAAGGGCAGAACCACTAGAGCCATAATGAGCAAGATAAAGATCGGCAGGAAAAGCAGCCGGCGGCTGAGTTGCCAGCGCCGCCGGTGTACCAGACTTTTGGCGGAGTGCAAAGCCTTGCGGGGAGTCATGTCCGGTAAAGTGACGATGTACAACGCGAAAATCGAACAACTAAGCATATACACCGTCCAGACCGCTAGGATTATTAAAACTCCGCCAAAAAGAGCTTCTGCATAGCCGCCGCCTGCTCCACTGGCTGACAGTAAAATGCTCAGAACGGCCGCCCCCAGGCCAAGAGGCAGCAGCTGGATGAAGATAAAAACCAGAACCAGCAAAAAAGGTACCAGAGGAGCCGTCGATTGGTAGTAAGCCTGTTTCACGCTGATAGGATTACCGGCCAATAGATTTCTGAGGGCCCAAATTATAACCAGACTGCCTAAAATCAAAAGCAGGCTAGCCATCAGCGAGCTGCTTTCGGAACCGGAGGCTCCGCTGTCAAATAACGAGCCGAAGTCGCCTAGAGCGGTCCGTAAATTGGTACTGCCCTCTACTCGGCTACGAAGGTTATCGACAGCCGAACTGATATTGCTGAGTCCGCCCGCTAATACGATGTTCAGTATCGCGTAGATGAGCAAAATGCCGCCAAGCGGTTTCCAGAATCGACGCAGTGTAGCTATGGCCTGCCAAGTCAGTTTGAAACTGCCTTTCAAGGGACGAGGCGATGGCGGTGATTCGGCCGGCGGTTTGACTTTGAGTTTTAGTTGAGATGACCGGGCTGAGGATTTAACTTCGGACCAGCGCGGCTTTTTTTTGGTCACTTGGGATTTAGCCATGATTTTATTATATGCGACTTGAGCGAGGGGTTTAGAGAGTGGACGTCTTTTAGAGCTCCATTTCCCGTAAAGCCCGAACGCGGGCTTCAATCGGCGGATGAGTGCTGAAAAGTCCAGCGATAGCACCGCCTTTTAGGGGGTTAGCAAAGAACATATGAGCCGTTGAAGTGTTCGGTCGTCTAAGGGCGCTACCAAATTTACCAATTTTCTCCAGGGCAGCCGCTAGTCCTTCAGGGTAACGGGTGGTCAAGGCGCCGGTAGCATCAGCCAAATATTCGCGTCTGCGGCTAATGGCCAGCTGCAGCAGGGTAGCGGCCAACGGGGCTAATATTGCCGCGACTATGGCCAGAATGGCTAATTGGTTATTCCCCCCACGATCGCGCCCCCCCAAAAACGTAAAGTTAAAGAAATAATCGGCTATCAGCGAGATTATACCTACCAGCGCGAAAGCAATGGTGTTAACGCGAATATCATAGTTTTTTATGTGCCCTAGCTCGTGGGCTATCACGCCTTCCAGTTCGTTGTCTTCCATGATGTCCATCAGGCCAGTAGTTACGCATACCACGCCGTGTTCTGGATTACGGCCGGTAGCGAAAGCATTTGGTGCGGGGTCGTCCATTATATAGACTTTGGGCATTGGCAGGCCTTCGGTAATAGCCAGGTTTTCGACAATTCGCCAAAGCCGGGGATTGTCCTTTTTTTGAATGGCTTTCGCCCGATTAACGGTCAGAGCCAGCCGGCTACCAGCAAAATAACTGAAGATAGCGTAGCTGAGCGAGAAGATGCCGATTACGAACAGCACGCCTGGTCGACCCGTGGCTTTACTAATCAGCCAAGCTAATCCCCACAGCACTACTAAAAATGAAAAAAGCAGTACGAAAGTGCGACGCTTATTACTGGTAATTTGCTCATACATATGTTCTAATTTTACCAAATCAAGGCTAGTTTTTCTACCTTAAAAAGACCTGAATTGGTGTATATTGGCGAATTTATTTATTGACCGTATTGGTTTTTTTCAGTTCTGAGAAATCAACTTCGACAGGTTTGTTGGCGGCGGCAGTTTCAGTAGGTTCGACTTCAAAGAATTCACGCATTTTAAACCCAAGCGTGCCGGCCAATAAATTGGTTGGGAGAGTCTGAATTTTGATGTTTAGGTCACGAGCCGCGCCGTTATAAAACCGGCGAGCAGCTTGAATTTTGTCTTCGGTGTCCACTAACTCGGCCTGCAATTGCTGGAAATTTTCAGTAGCCCGCAGCTGCGGATAATTTTCGGCCACCGCGAATAGGCTCTTCAGAGCTGCCTCGAACTGGTTCTCGGCCTGCGCGGTCTCGGCTACGCCCTGAGCCTTAAGAGTGTTGGCCCGTGTTTCAGTAACGCTTTCAAAGACTTCTTTCTCGTGACCGGCATAACCCTTAACGCTCTCGACTAGATTGGGGATTAAATCGAGCCGTCGTTTTAGCTGTACGCTGATGTCACTCCAAGCTTCATCGGTGCGCACTTTAGCCCTAATCAAACTGTTGTATATGTAGACAACTGCTCCGAGCAGGACCAAGGCCACGCCCACGATGATGATTGTTGTCATGAAAACTCCCTTAAGACTTAGCCAGTGTTAGTCTAATTATGCCAAATCCTGTCCTTAAAATCCAGTCAGCCAGGTTTTGGCAAAAAAGCTCTTGTTTTTGAGTGTATTATGAAGTTAATAAATATGCGTCGTTCTTCACATGCCCGCTCGAAGACTTTTATCATACTTTTATTATTGGTATCCGGGTTGGTGGCGGCCGGTTTTTATCAATATAACCGGCCCTTGCCTCAGCTAAAGCCCGTTTATAAGCTGGAGTCTTTAAAGCCTGTTGCAGCCCCGGTCTTGGCTTGGCCGGAATATGGACAATCTGCTATCGGCGCGCAGGGCTTCGGGCTTTTAGGCACCAGCGGACAACAGACTCCTTCGCCCATGGCTAGTGTCACCAAAATTGTGACGGCTCTAATGGTACTTCAAAAAAAACCCTTGGATCCGGGTCAACAGGGTCCGTTGATAACTCTAACTGCCGAGGACGTCGAAATATATCAAAACTACATCTCCCAAAATGGTTCGCTAGTAGGCGTAGCGGCGGGCGAGCAAATTAGTCAGTATCAAGCTCTTCAAGCTCTTCTTTTACCCTCAGCTAACAATATGGCCGACACTTTAGTTCGTTGGGCTTTTGGCTCGATGGATGCTTATGTGCAGGCTGCCAATAGCTTTTTGAGTTCTATGGGTTTATCCCAGACTCGGGTTGCCGATGCCAGCGGTTTTTCGGAGAAATCTGTGAGTACGGCCGAGGAGCTTGTGTTACTGGGACAAGCTGCCATGGCAGAGCCGGTTATCGCCGATATAGTTAATCAGAAGGAAGCCTCCATACCAGTAGCCGGAGTGATTCGTAACACCAACCGGCTGCTCGGCGACAGTGGTATTATCGGCATCAAAACCGGCAACACCGACCAGGCCGGCGGTTGTTACTTGTTTGCCGGGAAACACGAAGTTGGTCGCCAAAGCCTTGTGATTATTGGAGCTGTGTTAGGAGCGCCTACACTAGATCGGGCTATGAACGATGGTCGCCCTTTACTGTTGAGAGCGTATGACGGCTTTAGCTCGGTGGGCGTAATCAAGAAAGGCCAGGCACTTGGTTATTACGAAGTTCCGTGGACTGGCCAAGGACTTAACGCAGTCGCCGAAAGAGATCTGGATATGGTCACGTGGCGAAGCAGGCTTCCGAAATTGAATGCTAAATTGCAGACTATTGCAGCATCAACTCCTAAAAATACGAACGTTGGTAAGCTGAAGGTGTTATCAGGTTCAAACAACGTATATGTGCCTGCCGTGCTGGAAAAGTCCGCTCCTAAGCCGTCTTGGCAATGGCGTATCTTGAGAAATTAAAATAATCTAGCTAAAACTGGACTGGCTTGGTGGAAGCTTACGAAGAAGTTAGAACGGCTTTTCGCAAGCTTAAGCTTTAACGAGCTGCAGTCGCGCCGCCTTTGGCGGCGCTCCAATGGAGTCAGCACGGCGCACCCCGGCCCGCCGTG
>Ga0187892_10006496_pt1 | contig 17296 bp, 17 predicted proteins | sample MA1701073metaG_FD_139345 | JGI IMG/M metagenome (GOLD analysis project Ga0187892, IMG submission 139345) | Bio-ooze microbial communities from a basaltic lava cave in the Kipuka Kanohina Cave System on the Island of Hawaii, USA - MA170107-3 metaG ... | reverse complement strand
TCACTGGCGGCGTTTGTTGTTGCGATCCTTTGCGTCACGCTGATGCATCGCGCGAAGCAGCCCGCACCGAATCCGGTCTCGGAGGGCACTTCGCCGACGGAGACTCCCGTGGCTGCCGCTACCCCCGTCGTGCGGCCACGGGTTTCTCTGTCCTTGCCACCGTCCACCCCGACGCAATCCGTGGCGGCGGCTAGCCCTGCTCCGTCGGCTCCTGCTCCCGCGTTGCCGGCCGCGCAAACTCGCCCGGCAATGTCGGTCGAGGCAGAAGCAGCGAACTCGCGCCCGGATGCAGCGGTGGCAGCGCCGGCTCCCGCGGATGTCGCGCCAACCGGTTTGGTGGAAGGGAAAGTGTACCTGCAAACCATCGACTTGCCCGACGCGCCCAAAGTGAAGCTCGACGGGATCCTGTGGTCGGAGAAACAGCCGGTCGCGCTCATCAACGGAATCAACCTGGCCCCCGGTGACGACCTGGATGGCGTGACCGTTGTCGCGATCGAGCCCAAGCGCGTCAAACTTCTCGCGCAGAACAAGCACTTCTTCATCCGTCTGCCCTGAAACGACTACGGTCAACACCGTAGGTAGCCAGTGCGGGCCAGTGCACCCGCGGTCGTCGCGACCTTTACGTCCTCCCGCCGCGTCTGCTATGTTCGCGGGTGCGTGAACCGGAAGACGATCCCGATTGCGATTCTGCTGCTCGCCGTGGCCGGCGTTTCCATCTGGTTCCTGTCGCAACGCCGCTTGGATTCTCGCTCGGTCTCGGGGACGATTGAGACCGATGAAGCGCATGTCGCCTCCCGGTACGGCGGGCGAGTCCAACTCATTCACTTTCAGGAAGGCGACGCGCTCGAACCGGGCGACGTGATTGTCGAGTTGGACGCCGAGGAGTTGAAAGCGCGACGCGATCAGGCCGCAGCGCTCCTCAAGGAGTTGAAAGAAGGTCCGCGCAAGGCCGAGATTGCCGCCGCCAGCAACGATTGGCAGGCGCTTGCCGCCCAACTCGATTTCGCTCGCAAAGAAGAACAGCGTGCTCTCGAACTGTTCGCCCAGAAAACCATCTCCGTGACCGAGCGCGATCTCGCCAACAGCCGCGCCAACGCGCTCGAACGCGGCGTGGCCGCCGCCAGACAGCGGTTCGAGTTGCTGGTCGAAGGCACTCGTCCCGAGCGGATCGAGCAGGCCGCCGCCCAACTCGCGGAGATCGAGGCTCAATTGCGCGAGATGCGAATCGTCGCGCCCACCAACTCGACCCTCGAAGTGCTTAGCGTGAAGGTGGGAGACGTGCTCGCACCCAACCGCGAGGTCGCGACCTTGATTTTGCCGCACCGCCTCTGGGTGCGCGTTTATGTCCCCGAGCCTTGGCTGGGCCACATCCAACTTCACGACAAGGTAAAGGTGCGCGTCGATTCATTTCCCGACCGCGAGTTCCAGGGCGAAGTCGAGCAGATCAACCGACAGGCCGAGTTCACGCCGCGCAACGTGCAGACCGTCGGCGATCGCGTCCGGCAGGTGTTCGGTGTGAAGGTAATGCTGCCCGTCGATACCGGCATGCTCCGCGCCGGCGCCTCTGCGGACGTGTTCTTCCCGAACGTGCCCCCGCCGCCGGAGTAGAGGAAATGCCAAATGGTTCATGGTTGGTGGTTCATGGTTGATGGCTGAGGCTCGATGAATGAAGCTGCTCCCTCGAATCGGCATGAACCATCCACCACGAACCATTTTGTCATGAACCATTCCGCCGTGATCGAGTGCCAGGGCCTCACGAAACGGTTCGGGGCGTTCACAGCGGTCGATGGGGTCAGCTTCGCGGTGAACAAACGTTCCATCTTCGGCTTTCTCGGACCGAATGGCTCGGGCAAGACGACGGTGATTCGCATGCTGTGCGGCATCCTGGAGCCGACGGCCGGCACCGGCCGCATCGCCGGCTGGGACGTGGCGACCGAGACCGAGCGAATCAAGGGCACGATCGGCTACATGTCGCAGAAGTTCTCGCTCTACGACGAATTGACCGTCAACGAGAACCTGCAATTCTACGCGCGCTTGTACGGCCTGCGCGGCGACTCGGTCCGGAAACGGCGCGACGAACTGATCGCGCTGACCCATCTCGAACCCTACCTTGAACGCAGGGCCGGGCAGCTCTCGGGCGGCTGGCGGCAACGGCTTGCCATGGCGTGCGCGCTCGTTCACAAGCCCAGCGTTCTCTTCCTCGACGAGCCGACTGCCGGCATCGATCCCGTGGCGCGGCGCGAGCTGTGGGACCTGCTGTTCGAGTTTTCGAGCAGCGGTATGACGCTGTTTGTCACCACGCACTACATGGACGAAGCCGAGCGTTGTTCGCACGTCGGCTACATCTATCAGGGCAAGCTCATCACGTGCGGCGTGCCCGACGAGTTGAAGCAGTTGCCCGAGGTCAACCCGCCCGGCACGAAGCGGCTCGACGTGACCTGCGACCACGTGACGGTCGGTTTGCAGACCGTTCGCCGCCTGGAGGGCGTCCGCAGCGCTACGGTCTTCGGCCAGTCGATGCATCTTCTCGTGGACGAATCCATGTCCGAGCCACGCCTCCGCGACCGCCTCGCCGAAGTCGGCATCGCGCAGGCGGATATCCGCCCGATGGCGCCGTCGTTGGAGGACGTCTTCGTGGCATTGACGGAAAGGCACTCCAACCACGGAGGCACGGAGACACGGAAAAAATGAACGACACAAAATGGAAGGCATTACCATGCAAGGAACTGATCCATACGGAACTTGCCGAGCAGATCATCGGCGGGTGCTCGAAGTACAAAGACACTGGGGTGCGGCTGATCCAGACTCGAGTCGGTTTGCTGATCAACTTCAACGCGCTACCCTCAAGGAAGGCATCAAGAGGTTCGTCCTATGATCCCATTCCTCAATTTTTTCCGTGCCTCCGTGTCTCCGTGGTAAGGACATCATGAATCGACTCTTTCGCGGCTTCCGCGCCATCCTGTACAAGGAATTCATCGTCATATTCCGGGACCGCACGACGCTGTTCTTCATGTTCCTGCCGCCGTTGCTCCAGATCATCGCGTTCGGGTACGCGCTCAACAACGACGTGAAACACATGGCGATGGTCGTGTTCGATGAGGACCGCACGATGGAAAGCCGACAGTTCGTGGACCGGCTCGTGAACACGCAGACGTTCCGTCTGGTCGAGGAGGTGCACAGCGTCGAGCGATTGACCCAGGCAATCCGGCGCGGCAAGGCCTACGCCGGCGTGCAAATCCCGCCTGGCTTCACTCGTGATTTGCGAGCCGGACGCTCGGCCCAAGTCCAGATCCTGATTGACGGCTCGAACTCGACCACTGCGTTGCAGGCGTTGAACACCTCGATTGCCGTGGCCCTCCGTCAGTCAGTCACGATGCTTCTCGCCGAAACGGGGCGACGCGAGGTCCCCATCGAGGTTCGGCCGCAGATGCTTTACAACCCTGAGATGCGAAGCCCGAATTTCTTCCTGCCCGGCGTGATCGGTGTGGCATTGCAAATCGCGACGGTCTTTGCCACGGCAATGTCGATTGTGCGGGAACGGGAACGCGGTACGCTGGAAAACCTGCTTGTCAGCCCACTCTCACGATGGGGATTGATGCTGGGCAAACTTTTGCCGTACCTCTGCATGTCGGCAACGATGGGGACCCTTTTCCTATTGATCCTTCGGTGGGTATTCTTTGTGCCGATCCACGGGGGACTCGTGTTGCTTCTGGCATCGTTGTTTCTCTATGTCTTCGCCTTGCTCTGCCTGGGGCTGTTGATTTCGACCAAGGCCAACACTCAGATGGAAGCGTTGCAAATGACGATGACCCTGGTATTGCCCTCGGTTTTCTTTTCGGGTTTCATCTTCCCGCGCGAGACGATGCCGTGGATCTTCCAGGCGATCGCCGCGTTTCTACCCACGACGTACTTCATTGATCTGATGCGCGCGATCGTTTTGCGCGGAGCGACGCTCGTGGAGTTTTGGTTCCACCTGACCGCCTTGGCGACGATGGGGGTGGTTCTTTTTTCCTGGTGCGCGCTACGGTTCCAGAAGAGGGTGGCATAGGCGTATCGTAAGGCCAAATCATCCATGACAAATGGTTTGGGCACCCATTTCCGACCCCCCCCCGCAATCGACGGCACAATCGTCACCGTGTCGCCTTCCCTGAGCGGGGCGTCTTTGCCGCCGGCGATGTAGTGAATGTCCTCGTCGTTGACATAGACGCGGACGAAGTTGCGGAGCTGACCGTCGTCGGTGAACAGGTGCTTCTTGATCTCCGGGTACTGCTTCGTCAGCCCTGCGAACACCTCGCCGACGGTCTTGGCCGGCACGGTCACGTGCGGCTGATCGTTCGTCAGCCGACGCAATGCTGTCGGTATGGATACTGTCACAGGCATACGTGCTCCGAAATTCGATGCTACTCTACCACACGCAGTTCCACTTCATCAAACCCCGATCGGTCGTCGCGCAATGTCCACGCCCGCACGTGGTCCGCCTTTCCCTTCACCACCGATACGATGACGTACACGTATTCAGGCCACGTTGCCAGAGCGAGATCGGTCGCAGATGGTTCGGCGGGCACATCCGGATGCGAATGGTAGGCGCCGATCACGCCTTGCCCGAGCAACTGCGCCTGCTTCTCGACCTCGATGTACTCCTTCGGATCGATCAGATACCGGTTGTGCGTGCCGCCGGCGTGGACGTTTTTCATCGGGAACACCTTCTTCGCCACGCGCTTGTCATAGACGCCGACGATCAAGCCGCTGCATTCGTTCGGGTACGCGTCGGAAGCATGAGCGCGGATCAGTTCGAGGAGTGAGTTGGCGATGGTCAGCATGGGGAAACGGCGGAAGAATGGAAGGATGGAAGGGTGGAAGGACGGGGGGAAATGTCCGACAGTCTTCCAATCTTCCAAGCTTCCATTCTTCCAACTCCCGTCATTTGTCCCAGAAATGCTCCGATAAATACCGGTCGCCGCCGTCCGGCAGCACCGTCACGATCACCCCGCGCTTGACCTTCGCCGCAATCCGCAAACAACCCACCACTGCCGCGCCGGCCGAGACGCCCACGAGCAATCCTTCCTCGCGGGCCAACCGCTTCGTCATCTGCTGCGCGTCCTCGGTGCTCACTGCGATGGTCTCGTCGGGGAACTTCGCGTTGAAAATGCCGGGCACGATCGCCGTCTCCATGTGCTTGAGCCCTTCGAGCCCATGGAACGGCCCCTCGGGTTGCACGGCGATGAGCTTGATCTTCTCGCTGAACTGCCGCAAGCGGCGTCCGATCCCCATGAGGGTGCCCGAAGTGCCAAGCCCTGCGATGAAATGCGTCACCTTGCCGGCCGTCTGCTCGATGATCTCCGGCCCCGTGGTTGTATAATGCGCGTGCGGGTTGGCCGGGTTGTTGTACTGGTCGGGATAGAAGTATTGTGCCGGGTTCTCCTGAAACAACCGTTTCGCTTCCAGGATCGCGCCGTCGCTGCCTTGCGTCGGGTCGGTCAACACCAGTTCCGCGCCGTACGCCTTCAACGTCCGTTTCCGCTCCTGGCTGGCGTTGGCGGGCAGGCACAACTTGACCTGGTAACCGCGCCGCGCGCCGATCATGGCGTAGGCGATGCCGGTGTTGCCGCTGGTGGCGTCGAGGATGGTCTTGCCGGATTTGAGGTCGCCCGATTTCTCCGCCGCGAGGATCATGCTCAGCGCCGCGCGGTCTTTGACCGAGCCGCCGGGGTTGAACCATTCGGCTTTGGCGTGGATTTCGACGTTGGGAAACTCCGCCCCGATCTTGCCCAGGCGGAACAACGGCGTGTTGCCGATCAGGTCGAGCAACGGATCGCCGGTGCCCGACGCCTGCTTCTGGAATGCCTTGCCCATTTCAAAGGCAGGTGTAGCCGCGCTTGTGTGAAGCGCGAGACTTGTTCCTCGGTCGTCGGAACGGATCGCGCTTCGCAGAAGCGCGGCTACACCACGTCCACGAATTCGACCGGCCCTACTGCTTTACCGGTGCCGTGCGTTCGATCGGCGCGCCGACCAGGTTGCCCCACTCGGTCCACGAGCCGTCGTAATTGCGGACGTTCGGATAGCCAAGCAGGTACTTGAGGACGTACCAGGTGTGCGACGAACGCTCGCCGATCCGGCAATAGGCGATCGTGTCCTTCTTGGGATCGACGCCCACGCCGTCGTACAACGCGCGCAATTCCTCGACGGTCCTGAACGTGCCGTCCTCGTTGACGGTCTTGCTCCAGGGCAGGCTCTTCGCGCCGGGAATGTGTCCGCCGCGTTGCGCCGTCTCGGTCATGCCGGGCGGGGCGATCACTTCGCCGCTGAACTCGGCCGGGCTGCGAACATCGACCAGGTTCTGCTTGGCGGATTTCGACGCCTCGGACACGAGGTCGCGGAACGCGCGGATGCTCAAGTCGGGGTTCTTGGCCGCGTACTTGGACGCGGGGTATTTGGGCTCTTCCTTGGTGAGTTCCCGGTTCTCGGCCAGCCACTTCTTGCGGCCACCGTTCATGAGCCGCACGTCCTCGTGGCCGTAGAGTTTGAATTGCCAGAACGCCCACGCGGCGAACCAGTTGTTGTTGTCCCCGTACAGGATCACGGTCGTGTCGTTGGCGATGCCGCTCGCGCTGCAAAGCTTCTCGAAATCGGGCTTGGGGGTGATGTCGCGTCGGACGCCATCGCAAAGCTGCGAGGTCCAGTTCCAGCCGACCGCGCCGGGGACGTGTCCCTGCGCGTAGGCGGTGGTGTCCACGTCCACCTCGACGAGGCGGACGTTCTTGTCGTTCTTGTGCTGCGCCACCCAATCGGTCGAGACGAGGGTCTCGGGATGGGCATACTGTGTCGTCATGATTGCTCCTTTGGTTTGCTTAGTTCAGGCGGTTGATAAAACTAGTAAATCCGCGCGCGGCTTTGCAAGTGCAATGTCGTTTGGTAAAAGAGGGCCATCAGCGCTCAGCCATCACCGAGTTGCAGTGACCGCGCGCCGGAACCCGACCATGTCTTGATGCGCCGGGTGGCCGAGGGCGACGAGGCAGCGTTCACCGAGTTGGTCGGCAAATACAAGAACCCGGTCCACGCGTTCGTCTATCGCATGCTCGGCGACACCGACGAGGCGGACGACGTGGCGCAGGAGGTGTTCATCAAGCTGTACCGCACCGCCGATTTGTACGAGCCGCGCGCGAAGTTCACGACCTGGCTATTCGCCATCGCCAACCATCTTGCCACGGACCGGCTTCGGAAACGGCAACGACGACGGACCTTCACCGGGAACGAAGCAGAGACGGCGATACAAAATGCTACCGACCCGAAAGGCAATCCCGCGCAAAGGCTCGCCGGCGAGGAACAGGCCGCCGCTGTGCAACGTGCGATCGGGCAACTTCCCCCCGATCAGAGGACGGCGTTGGTTCTGTGTGAATACGAGGAGATGTCATACGCCGAGATCGCCGAAGTGATGCGCTGCTCGGTGAAATCAGTCGAGTCGCGGTTGTATCGAGCGAAGCAATTCCTGCGAGATAAACTGGCGAAATGGCTGCCGTGAATGTGGGAGGCGCCTCAGCGCGCCGACCGGCTTCAGGACTCGTGTGGGCCAATCCCGTCGGCGCGCTGAGGCGCCTCCCACATTCGCCCAGTTGCACGAACTCCCGCTTCTCGAACACCCGCCCAACGCCGGGGCGGATGAACCAGGTCACGCCGCCAAGGTCGTCGTTGCCACAAAGCGATGTCCGATGTAATCCACGACAACGCCAAATCCTTCCAAAGTTCTCACGCCGAGCAAGGTCATATCGCCTTTCTCAGCGAAAACCACTTCGTCGATCGTCTCATATCCTTCGGCCCGGAGAATCGCGTAGCCGACATCGCGCTCCACGACCTGCTTGGTGGCTGTCTGGAACGTGCGTTTGCGTTGAGGCGCAATCCCAACCTGCCGGAGCACCTCCCCGGGCAGCCAGGTCAGTTCCGCCCCGCTGTCCACGAGCGCTTCGACGGGCGGCGTGGCAAGGTTCTCCTGCTTGGGATTCACCGCGATGACATTCACCTTGAACGGGCTCATGGCCTTATTCATGTACAACATCCGATGCCAGAAGCAACGCGGAAGGGGGCAGACGGCGCGTCTCACTTTTGGAGCGGTGGGGAATGCATGGTGGCGCGAGCGTTCCGCTTGTCGCGCCCGGCTGGCTTTTGGAGTGCCGCAAGCGGGACGCTCGCGCCACCATGCAAAGCTCGCACCAGACTGAACGCCCCGCGGAAAACGTGGGAAAATCAAACTGGTCAAAAACTGGGATGCACCTCTTGAGGTGAATGAAAGATGACCTACACAAACGCCAGCTTCTTGAACTCCCGCCCCAACACCGGCGCCGATTTCCCGCCCATCCAATTCTCCAGCAACGTCGCATAGACGCTGCGGAAGTCGGTGTGGAATTTCAAGTCGCCGCGGTCGAGCTCCTTGAGGCTCGGGTGCGCGCCATAGACGCCGCCTTTGACCTTCCCGCCCAGCACGAACATCGGCGCAGCGCTGCCGTGATCGGTGCCGCCGCTGGCGTTCTCCTCGACGCGCCGCCCGAACTCGCTGAAGCACATCACGACGACACGCTCGGTGTTGCCTTGCTTCTGGATGTCGCGGTAGAAGGCATGCGCGCTGTCGGCGAACTCGGCGAGCAGCCGCTGATGATCGCCGCGCTGGTTGGCATGCGTGTCGTAGCCGGCGTGGCTGACGTAGAACACCTTCGTCCCCAGGTTGCCCGCGATCATCTGGGCGACGAGCTTGAGGCTGGTGGCCAGATAATTGTTCGGGTACTCGATGGTGGACCGGTATTTCTTCGCGACCTCGCGAATCTTGTCCGAGCTGACCTGGGCGTTCAGCGCGGTGCGGCAGAGGAAATCGAGATTGGCGGGCGCGTCCTGCGCCATGGACGCCACGCTCGGACCGCGATGGAGTTGCTGATAAAGCTGGTTCTCCGACTTGGCCGGCACCACCCCGGTCGGGCTCGGGTTCCACTGGAACGACTCGGGATCCTGCAACGCGATCCCCATCGGCGTCTTGGCGCGGAACGATTCGGGAATCCAGCCGCCGATCGACACGGCGCCGCTGGCGTTCTCGGCGCAGCCCGGGCATTGATTGTCGAAATAGCGCCCGACCCAGCCGTACTTCTCGAACTTGTCCGAATCGGAGGCCGTCTGCCAGATTTCCATCGAGCGGAAGTGCGAGCGATTCGGGTTCGGATAGCCGACGCCCTGGAGGATCGCGAGCCGCCCCTCGTCGTGGATGGCTTTGAGGTTTTTCAGGCTCGGATGCAGCGCAATCTCGTCGTTGACGCGCAGCAGTTCGCCCTTGGCGATGTTCAGATTGGGCCGACGCCGGTAATACTCGTCGTGCGCGTACGGGACAACTGTGTTCAGCCCGTCGTTGCCGCCGCCGAGTTGGACGATGACCAGGATATGGTCGTCGGGCCTTCCCGGCATCGATGCCGTTGCGCGGGCGTCGAGCGGGTTGTTGAGCGCGAACACCGTCCGCGTGATGAACGACGGCACCGTGAACGTCACCGCCGCGAGGGTCAGCCCCTTCTGGAGAAATTCCCGACGAGTCTGGAGATGTCTAGCTTTCATCCTTCCTCCTTCAACACAACTGGTACTCCGGCGAACTCATGATCAGGTGGACCAGCCCCTTGAGTTTGTCCACGATGTAACTCTGTTTCGGAGAAAACATCACCTGGCCGCCGTCGCCCCCGGTCGTCAAATACTTCACCAGCGTCAGCCGTTGTTGCGGCGTGGCCGGCACCTGCACGAGCAGGCCCCAGAAATGATCGGCGCATTGTTCCGCCGTGAGGAACTTGCTCGCGTCGCACAGCCGCGTCACGTCGCAATGGAAAGGGATCCGGATCTTGTCGCGGCCCTTTTGCTGGAACCGCTGCGCCGCGCGCGGGCCGGTGGCGATCATCGCGGTCGGCACTTCGCCGTGGATGATCGCGTTGGCGAAATTGTAGCGGTGCAACAACGTCGTCGAATTGATCCACGCCTGGCCGCCGTCCCAGCCTTTTACGTTGGGCGGAAAGAAAAGCTGTTGTCCCATTGCTTGCGCCGCCTTCAACAAGATGCGTGGCTGCGGCGGCATATCGACCTGGAGCGTCCGCAGCGACCCGATGAGCAGTTGCACGGGGCTTTTGATCTGCGTGTGGATGGCCCGGCCGGAGTAGAATCCTTTCGAGCGGAGGATCATTTCGAGGACGGGTTTCACCTCGTAGTTGCCCCGGCGGAACACCTCGGCCAGCGGTTTGACGACTTCCTCCTCCGGCTCGTCATGAACGAAATAGCGCCAGAACTTCCGCACCATGAACTCCGCCGTGACCGGCTTGCCCAGGATGATGTCGATGATGTCCGTGCCGTCGAAGTTGCCGGTCTTGCCGAGGAACGTCTTCGAGCCGTAATCGTGCGCGCGCTCGATGAACGCGAACTCCTCCTCGCGCAGGTTCCATCCCGTGAACGCCCGGGCCGCTTCGAGCACGTCCTTCTCCGTGTAGTTGCCCTCGCCCATCGTGAACAGCTCCATCAACTCGCGCGCGTAGTTCTCGTTCGGGTGTTCTTTGCGATTCGTGGCATTGTCGAGATACCGAAGCATCGCCGGGTCCTTCGACACCTCGACGAGCAACGTGCGGAAGCTGCCGAGCGCGTTCTTGCGGAGCATGTCGTTCTGCTGCCACATGAGGTAGGAATCCTTGACCTTTTCCGCCGAGGTCGCGAAGTGGCTGTGCCAGAACAACGTCAGCTTTTCCTGGAGCGGACGTTTGTGCGCGATCATCCGCTTCAGCCACCAGAGCTGCAGCTCTTCGAGGTTTTGGCGCATCTGCTGACGCAACTCCATCAGCTTCTTCTTGCGCTCCTCCTCGCTCAGGCTGCGCAATTCCCTGCGCTTGGCGATCATTTCCTTGAGTGTCTCCTCGGTCGCCCAGGTGGGGTCAGCGTAGCCCTCGGGAAAACGCTCGTAGTTCAACAGATCGTCCACGGCGAGATCGAACCCCTTGTTCGCGAGCGACTCGATTTCCTCGGGTTTGCCGCCGAACCCCGCGCGCTGGAGCAGGTGCGCGGCCTTGCGTTTGTCCCACGGATCGAACCGGCTCGGCTTGTAGCGTTCGAGCGGCGTGCCGTCGAGATCGAGGATCATGGCGGAACTATTGACCTTGGTTGCCATCGTTTCAAGCTCGCGTGGCTAGTTCAACAACACAGACGGCGAAAAGTTGCGGAAGGTTTCAAGCGGAGGTTCGTCTCCACGGGTCTTGATACTGACCGAGCAGACCTTCGTACGCGCTGGCGGCGGCGGCGAACGCGTAGCCCAGGCTCGCGTAGATGCCGAATATGAGCGCCACGATCACAGCCGTCCTTCCCCAACGCGAGAGGCCTTTCAACCCCGGCGACCCGTGAAGGAACAGCAGGAACACCAATCCGATGATCGCCACAGCTACGGCGACCAGACCGAGGACCCGGCCAAAGTTCTCATGGACCGTCATCAAGCTCACCCGCAACGCTTCGCCGATTCCGCATTGTTTGTCCGCCACGAGCGGCAGCGCGAACATCCACACGATCGACAAGTACACCGCGACCAATCCAACGACGCCTCCCAGGACGTACACGACCACCTGCATCGACTCGCCGGCCGATTTCAACGTCGCCCGCAGGAACCCGACCAGGAACCCCCACGCCAATGCCGGCAACATGACCACGATCCCGGTCGGGACCAGCTTCGGCAACGCGCCCAGATAATCGCCCCACATCTCCGCCGGCGTCCGCTCACCGCGTAGCCGGTTGATGCAAATCCACCACGGCAGGATCCACACCGGGCCGCTCAAGAGAAAGCGGATCACTTTTCCCGGCAGGCCCAGTTTATTCAAGTAGTGGCCGATCAACATGCCCGCCGCCACTGCGCCGATGACCGCCCAGAAATGCCGGCGCAGCAACAGGCCGCCCTCGCGCAGCCAGTGACCGAGGGAGTTGCTCTGTGAGGTCACGAGCGGATTATTCCGCGCACCGGCTCGAATGCAAGGTTTGGCGAAACTGTCTGTTGCCGTCGTCTCGGCGTTGTAGCCGCTCGCGCTGAGGGCGGCCCATTGATTCGACTCCGCCACCGCCCTCAACGCGGGCGGCTACAACGGCAGTTGCCAGTTGCGCCACCTTTCCTTTTGCTTGATTCACACCGTGTCCCCGTGCGACATTCGCCGGCGCATTTACGGGAGTTTAACCACTAGCAGGAGATTCAGCCATGGCCACCGAGAACGTCCGCACCGTCGCCGTCGTCGGGCACAACACCAGCGGAAAAACCTCGATCCTCGACGCCGCGTTGTTCATGTCGAAAACCTCGCACACGCACGGTCGCGTCGATCAGGGAACGAGCGTCGCCGATTGCCTGCCCGACGAACTGGAGCGCAAATGCACGATCCACGCCAAGGCGCTGCACTGCGGCTGGGAAGGGTCCGAAATTTACCTGATCGACACGCCCGGCACCGCAGACTTCATCGGCGACGTCGTGGCCGCGGTCCATGCCGCCGATGCGGCGATCGTCGTGGTCGATGGCGTGGCCGGCGTGGAAGTCGGCACGCGGCGCATCTGGCGTCTGCTCGACGACCTGCGCAAGCCGTGGTTGGTCTTCATCAGCAAACTCGACAAGCAGCACTCGGATTTCTTCGCACGCGTCGAGGAAATTCACACGGCGTTCGGGAAAAACTGCATCCCATTCGAACTGCCGGTCGGCAAGGAGATGAATTTCAGCAAGGTGATCAATCTGCGCACCACGCCGGAGAGCGAGGTGCCCGCGGACCTGAAGGACGCGTTCCAAAAGGCCCACGACAGTTTGGAAGAAGCCGCTGCGGAACAGGACGACAAGCTGCTCGAGGAATTCGTCGGCGGCCAACGCCTCACGCTGGACGAGATCACCACCGGCACCCATCTCGGCGTCGCCCGGGGCGTGCTCGTGCCGATCTACTGCGGCTGCGCCGAGAAGGAAATCGGCATGCGTCAACTGCTCGGCGGCATCACGGCGCTGCTGCCTTCGCCGTATGAAACGCGTCTCGAACCCGACGAGGGCAAGGTCCAATTGAAGGCAAACGCGCCGTTCAGCGGGACCGTGTTCAAAGCGAGCGTGGACCCTTACGCCGGGCATCTCGCCTACGTGCGGGTCGTTTCCGGCACGCTCAAGCCCGGCGGCGAAGTGCTCAATTACACCCGCGGCCACAAGGAAACCGTCCCGCAACTCTTCCGGATGCAGGGCAAGACGCAGGCACCCACGGCGGATGCCGGCCCCGGCGAGATCGTGGTCCTCCCGAAGCTCAAGAACACCCACATCGGCGACACCCTTTGCGATCCATCGAACCCGGTCAAGTTCCCGCCGATTCGGTTCCCCCGGCCCGTAACCAGCGTCGCGATCCATCCGCACGCCGTCAAGGACGAGGAGAAGATCAGCCTCGCGCTCCATCGCCTGGCGGAAGAAGACCCGACGTTCCATTGCGCCCGCAACCCGAACACGAAGGAACTGGTGATGTCCGGCATGGGCGACATCCATTTGCAGGTCGCCATCGACAACATGAAGCGCCGCCTCGGAGTCAGCGTGGACCTCAGCACGCCGAAGGTGGATTACAAGGAAACGATCGTCGGCAAGGCCGAGGGCCATTACAAGCACAAGAAACAATCCGGTGGCCACGGCCAGTACGGCGAAGTCTATCTGCGCATCGCCCCGCTCGAACGCGGCAAGGGATTCGAGTTCGTCGATGAAGTCGTGGGCGGCGTCATCCCGCGCAATTTCATTCCCGCGGTCGAGAAGGGCTGTCTCGAAGCCCTGCAAAGCGGCGTCGTGGCCGGGTTCCAGGTGGTGGACGTGCAAGCCGAGGTCTATCACGGCTCGTATCACGACGTGGACTCGAACGAACTGAGTTTCAAACTCGCCGGCCTGCACGCGTTCAAGGAGGCGATGACCAAGGCGCGGCCGGTGTTGCTCGAACCGATCATGAGCGTCTCGGTCCACGTGCCCGACAAGTACATGGGCGACATCACCGGTGACCTCACGCATCGGCGCGGTCGCATCGTGACGGTGGATTCCGCGGACGGTTTCCAGGTGATCAAAGCGACGGTGCCCCAGGCCGAGATGTTCAAGTACGCCAGCGAACTTCGGTCGATGACCAGCGGTCGCGGGAGCTTCGAGATGGAATTCGCGCATTACGAACAGGTGCCCAGCCACGTCGCGCAGAAAGTGATCGCCGAGACGCAGGCTGCGAAGAAGGAAGCATAGGCCGGCATTTCTGCCGTGTCGTTCTCGCAAGCAGCGGGCTTCAGCGGGCTTGCTCCTCCGAAAACGGCCTTGCTTTCCCCGTTTCGGTTTCTATATTGCCCCTTCGCTCGACGGTTGGCGAGGTAGCTCAGTTGGTAGAGCAGCGGACTGAAAATCCGTGTGTCGCCAGTTCGATTCTGGCCCTCGCCACCACTAATTAGTTAGGTGTTGTGAGCGATGCATCTATTATAACACCTATCGCTGGCTCGTTTCTGACCTGGTTACGGTCGGTTTATCCCGATGGAGGAAAGGCGCGCTCGGCCATGGAGCGCTGGAGTTGACGGATAAATGCGTCCAACTGCGCAGGTTCTAACGGCTCCAGCACGTACTCGGGAATCTGTTCGACCCGTACCTCGGAAAGCAGGTGGGAGAGGATGGCGGGTTCAACCCCGTTTTCCTTTTGCTGCGCTTGCGGGAACAACGCCAAAACATCCACACCATGTTGTTGAAGGAAGTACAAATCGATCAGGTCCTTGAGTTCGCAACGACCGATGAGCGTGCACAGTTTGTTTACGGCGATTTCCCGAAGGGTATCCACCCGGATGATACCGAAGACTTCCTTCTGGGAGTCGAGTTGCGGGACGCGCTCGATGACGAAATCCAGAATCTCACTTTCGCTGTCACGGGTGAGCTGGAACCGATGGAATTCCGGAGAGGCCGTGAGTGATTGACAGCGCGCTCCGACCGCTTCCGCCACAGCGAGCACTTGGTTCTGCAGCACGTGCCAGTTCACGTGCTCGGTATCCAGGGTGAAGAAGTCGAGGTCGTAGGACCGTCGGTGTTGCAGGTAGAAGATTCCCAGCGCCGATCCTCCCGTGAGAAAGAAGGATTGATTTCGCTCGAAGAACTGGCGCAGGAAATCGCGCTTGAGCGGGGTGAGCGCCTTAGAGTTTTCCCAGCTCATGCCACATGCCGAGGATGTACTTCCAAAACTCGCGTTTGCGGCCCAGCAACGGAGCCAATTCATCGAAATGATCTCGCACCCATCGCGGCTGAAGAAACTTCCAGACATCGTCAAACACCGCTTCGCGCATAATCCAGGCCGCCAGCCGGTACTGCTCGACGCCTGACTTCGTGCGCAACAGGTCGGTGATCTGTCGCACAGTCAAACGCCGATCCCAACTGAAATACGGGATCGCGTCGGGTTCGAGATTCGTCTTCATCGCTGACATTCTGCCCCTATTCATCATCCCGGGCAAGTCACATCGTCGATGCCGCTGGCCTCGTGGAATCTGAAATGGCCGAGAAACTGGTAATCTACGGTTCGTCGAGCCAGGCGAGAATGCGATCGGAGTCCTCAGCAAACAGGAGTGCGATCAGATGTTTCATGTTAGGTACGTACCCGGGCCCAAGCTGGCTGTGGCCTTGACGACAGCACATCGGATGCTGGGAATTCGAAAGCGCCCCGTCGATGCGTTGATTGAACTCATGCGACCGTTGGACACGAGGTGTTGTGAGATTGTAGCGACTCTCTACGCTGCGTGGAATGATCTACTGCTTCGAGGCAAATCTCCTGCTGACGAGGAAATCTTACACGAAGCCAGGGAAGACTGGCACGAGAGCAAGCTCTCAATTCCCAAACAACGATGGGTCAGGGCGCTCAGTTGGATGCGGGACAATCACCTCGTACCTAGAGGCACAGGAAGACCAGTTCCTCCCGCAACCTGACAACGGTTCAGGTAGTACGGCCACGATAAGCTAGTTGTTGCTCGTCGGAGGGATCGGGCCTTCGGGTGGATAAACTCTGTACCCACCCTTTACGTGTGCCTTCGCGTTCCGATTAAGGTTAAGCAGTGTATACTGACGAAACGGTTCTTGGACCAACACGACTTCGTAGAGATGCTTGTCCGACTTCCCGGCAATCTTGGGGTTGCTGAAGTAGAATGCCAACTCCAAGGTGAGAGCTATTTGCGTGATCGCATACTGGGGAATTTCCGAAGCCTTCACGCCTCTCAGCTTGGCGAGGTTCTCACAAACCTCGATGAAGCTATGAAATAGAGGGGAATTCTGCTCGTAGTTCAAAAGACCAGGTCGTGCTATCCTCGTGGTCAACGTGCTCAGTACTGCGCGCGATGTGTTCACCAAGCTCATAGGCGGCCTTCACATTGATCAAGCGAAGCGTTCTTGCTTCCTTGTCATCCTTAGCATCCTTCAATCGGAACGATGGGGCAGTGCATGCAAAGCGCGGCGATCACAGCGGCAGCCCGTTTACAACCGTTGGCCGATTCTCCACATACGCTTAGGAAGTAATGAAGATCGCAGTAAGCCTCAACCAAAGTAGGGGGGTCAACTTTGATCTTGTTTCCGATCTCGCCAAAGGACGCACGATGACCGTCCAACCAAAGTGTCAGAAGGCTGAGCAGCTTGTTAACATCGGTCTGCGCGCTGCCCCAAATGAAGACGCGAGATTGCCCATTGTTGGCCACGGGCGGACACAGAAGCAGAAAACAAAATCAGTAGCAATAAGATAAGATCATTTCAGACCAAGAGATTTTTTGGTCTCTCGCTCTGTCAAGTCTTTCACTTTGCCTTGGGCGTTTGGCACCTTTGGCAAAATATCACCAACAGGGACAGTGGAGTGCACCTCTCCCTCGGCAACGACAAGATTCTTCTTGATCATCTCGTCGGTGACTTCGACTTGAACATTGATCTCACCACGAACGATTTGCCTGGACTTGGCCATGTCAGATCACTCCCTAAGGAATTCACACTCTTTTAGCTAACAACGAGTTCAACTACATCGCTGCCAACCGCAACCTAGCAGCACATTGCCGGCTGTTAATTAGACGCCAGAAACCACTCTGTGTTGCAAGGAGAATCGCCTGCGCGGACTGACTGTTTTCGAGAGCTTTCAATTTGTCAACCTCCAACTCGCATGGAAAGCGTCAAAATATGACTGATTCATTTCTTCGGTAACCATGAGGCTTTGCGGACAGTTACGAGAGAGAAGGCTTTCCGTCCGTTGTTCTTTGCCATCTCATCGTAAAACCCTCGCAGCGTCGCCTGGCGCTT